>Ga0183100_1000021_pt1 | contig 305738 bp, 285 predicted proteins | sample Biomet2_FD_127789 | JGI IMG/M metagenome (GOLD analysis project Ga0183100, IMG submission 127789) | Microbial communities from bioreactor (seeded with anoxic lake sediment) at LBNL, California, USA - Biofuel metagenome 2 | ecosystem: Engineered > Bioreactor > Anaerobic > Unclassified ...
CGGTGAGAGGGGGGGAGAAAAGGCAAATAAAAACAAGAATTAAAAAAAGGGGCGAAGGCCGCGGCGGGAAGGCGGGGGCTTTCGCGGGACATGCGGGAATTTAAGAGGGAACGATCTGTTTGAAAAAAGGCAAAATGAGGGGATGATTCCTTCGGAGGGAAAGAAGCCGTTGAATAAATGCTGAATGTGTATTATAATTATCTCTTACGAAGCTTTATTTCACTGCATAAAAAAATCCAAAATAAGATGGTTGAATGATGAAAACAAGAGATTTTTACTATGATCTGCCGCCCGAGCTGATCGCTCAGACGCCCATCGAGCGGCGGGACGCCTCCCGGCTGCTGGTGCTGAATAAAGAAACAGGGGAGCGGGAACACCGCCACTTTTATGATCTGCCTTCCTATCTGCAAAAGGGAGATTGCCTGATCCTCAATGATTCCCGGGTGCTGCCCGCCCGCCTTCTGGGCCAGCGGCTGCCGGGCGGCGGTGCCTGCGAGGTACTGCTGTTGATCGACCGGGGGGATAAGGTGTGGGAGTGCCTGGTGCGTCCGGGTAAGAAAATGCGTCCCGGCGCACGCTTGACCTTTGGCAACGGGGAACTCACCGCGGAGGTGGTGGAAGAGGTGTCTGGCGGCAATCGCCTGGTGCGCTTCCACTATGAGGGTATTTTCCTGGAAGTGCTGGAGCGCCTTGGCAAGATGCCTCTGCCGCCTTATATCAAGGAAGAACTGCAGGACAAAGAGCGTTATCAGACGGTATATTCCAAAGTCAGCGGTTCGGCGGCGGCGCCCACGGCAGGACTGCATTTTACCAAAGACCTGCTGGAGCAGATCGCCGCCATGGGCGTTGGCATAGGGTATGTCACGCTGCATGTAGGGCTGGGTACCTTCCGCCCGGTAAAAGAGGACGAAATCACCCAGCATGAGATGCACAGTGAATACTGCGTGATTCCGGCGGAAACGGCTGACCTGATCAACCGCACCAAACAAAGCGGCGGCCGTGTTATCTGTGTGGGAACCACCTCCTGCCGCACACTGGAATCCTGGGCGGAGGAAGACGGCACTGTGCGGCCAAGCGCGGGCTGGACGGATATCTTTATCTATCCCGGCTATCGCTTCAAGGTGATGGATTGTCTTGTAACCAATTTTCACCTGCCGGAATCCACACTGGTGATGCTGGTCTCGGCGCTTGCGGGGCGGGAGCACATTCTCTTTGCATACGAAGAAGCTGTACGGGAAAAATACCGCTTTTTCAGTTTTGGCGACGCCATGTTTATCTACTGAGCGCAAAGGAGACAACTATGTTCAAAGTAATCAAGAAGCAGGGGCACGCCCGCCGGGGCGAGTTTTCCTGCGCCCACGGCGGCACAGTGCAGACTCCTGTATTTATGAATGTGGGCACCCAGGGCGCCATCAAAGGCGGCTTGAGCGCTTTTGATCTCAAGGACATCGGCTGCCAGATCGAACTGTCGAACACCTATCATCTGCATCTGCGCCCCGGCGACGATGTGGTGCGGGAGATAGGCGGCCTGCACCGCTTTATGAACTGGGACGGTCCGATCTTGACGGACAGCGGCGGGTTTCAGGTGTTCTCCCTGGCTACGCTGCGTACCATCAAGGAAGAGGGCGTGACCTTTGCCTCCCACATTGATGGACACCGGATCTTTATGGGGCCGGAGGAGAGCATGCGGATCCAATCTCATCTGGGCTCGGACATTGCCATGGCGTTTGACGAGTGCGTGGAAAATCCCGCCACCTATGAATACGCCAAGGATTCATGCGAGCGGACGCTGCGCTGGTTGCGGCGCTGCAAGGCGGAGCATGACCGGCTCAACACTTTGCCGGACACGGTGAACCCGGGACAGATGCTCTTTGGCATCAACCAGGGCGCCACATTCCCAGATCTTCGCATCTGGCATATGCAGCAGATCGCTCAGATCGACTGCGAAGGCTTTGCCATCGGCGGACTGGCGGTGGGGGAGCCTATAGAGGTCATGTATCAGATCATTGATGCGGTGGAGCCTTATATGCCGACGGAAAAACCCCGCTATCTGATGGGTGTGGGGACACCGTCAAATATCATCGAGGGCGTGGCCAGAGGTGTGGATTTCTTTGACTGCGTGATGCCGGCCCGCAACGCCCGCCATGGGAAACTCTTTACCTGGCAGGGGACCGTAAATATCAAAAATGCCCGGTATAAGACGGATGACCGTCCCATTGACGAGGCGTGTGACTGCCCGGTGTGCCGCGGCTTCAGCCGCGCCTATCTGAGACATCTTTTTATGGCGGAGGAAATGCTGGCCATGCGTCTTGCGGTCATGCACAATCTGTATTTTTATAACCGGCTGATGCGTGAGATCCGGGATGCCATCGATCAGGATACGTTTGATGCGTTCCGGCAGGAATACAGCGAAAAACTATCCCGCCGCGTTTGAAAACAATTTGTGAAACCACTTGCAAAAAACACGTTGACTCTGTATAATAACCATATTATTTGTAAAAAGGAGATTCTTGACCTATGGGAACATCCTCTATTGTTTTACTTGTTCTAATGATTGCTATTTTCTATTTCCTGCTGATCCGCCCCGAAAACAAGCGGAAAAAGCAGGCGGAGGAAATGCGCAGCAGCCTGAAAAAGGGCGACTATATCACCACCATCGGTGGCATTTACGGCCGCGTCGTTACGGTAACTGATCGCACGATCGTCATTGAGACCAGCGAGGATCGTGTCCGTATGGAATTCATCAAGTCCGCTGTGGCGACCGTTGGCACACTGGACGAGCAGGCCACTGCGGCAGCTCGCCCCACCAAAAAGTCCAAGGACGATACCAAGGAAGAACTGAAGGCGGAGGAAAAGACCTCTGACGACAGCGATGCTTCTGCCGAGAGCGAAAGCAAGACGGAAGAACAGGAATAAAAATCGAATAAAAACACCTCTCTCGAATATGCTTGAGTAAGCAGTTCGGGGGAGGGTTTTTTATGCCTGAAACAAAACAGATGAAAAATCCGTTTGGAAAACAAATATGGATCGGCCTTTTGGCCGCCGTGGTGTTGAGCCTGCTGTTTCTTGGCATCGGCGCCATGTTGACCGTGAAGGAAATTCTGCCGGAAGAATCGATGCGCAAGTGGTTGTACGGCTCTTACGGCCTGGCTGTTTTTCTGGGCGCGCGCTATGCGGTGCGGCACTCGGAGGGCGGAACGCTTTTGCCGGCCGCGCTGGTGTCGGCACTGACCTATGCCTTAATCTGGGTGCTGGGTTTGACCGTTTTTGAAAATGGTTCTTTCCGCAACGGCGGCCTGTGGATACTGGCGGCAGTGGCGGCGGGCGGCCTGCTGGCTGGCTTTCTGGGACGGGGGCGAAAAGCGCGCGGAAAGGCAGGGAAAGCCATCCGTAAGAAGAAGGGAAGGGGCGGCTCTTCCAAAAAAGCATGGTAAAAATCACGAAATTGCGAATTGCGGTAAAAAAGCTCTTGACGCGAGAAGAGTAAAGTGTGAAAAAGCCGGAGGTTCTACCTCTGGCTTTTTTGTGGACCAGATATGGTGGCCGAACGCTTTTTAAAACAACATCTTGACATCTGGCCGCACGCTTGCCGCCACAATCAGCGAGGTGTTTGCAAGGTTAACATAATGCTGTTAACATAATAATTTGACATAATTTACAAAAATAAATAATTTGCCGAAATGTTCTTGCAGAGCAAGGCTTTTTGCAATATATTATGTAATGATAAAAAGTAGATATTCTAAAGAGTGTGCTTGTCTCATAAAATACGATGAGGTGAGTGCCTTTTATGAAGATCCGTACATACAGGCAAAGGATCAAAAAGAACACACCCGGCGCGTCCAAAGAGTTTCAAATGGCGCTGCTGGTGCTATGTGTTTTTTTTATCGTTGGTGCCGGGTTAGGGCGGCTGGGACACGGCTATGTGACGGCCGCCAATAACGAGGAGCTGGCGCGCTATATTTGCACCTATGCAGAGCTGGTGAGCGGCAGCAAAAATGTTGCCGCCAATATTTACAGTGTAGCGCTGCTGTATTTCCGCTATTCTATTTTTTATTTTTTGTTGGGCTTTTTAGCGGCCGGCGTGCTTTTGATTCCGTTTACCTGCGCGGTTCAGGGATTCTTTCTGTCTTTTTCCATCAGCTGTTTTGCTTCATCGCTGGGGAAAGACGGAGTGCTTCTGGCACTTTCCGCTTTTGGGATTCGCTGTCTTTTTACGCTGCCGTGCTGTTTTCTGCTGGCGACCTGGTCGTTTTTGGCCGCTAAAAACAGAAGTACGCTATCTGCCGGCGGTAAAAAGGGCACGAGACTTCCACCGGAATATTTTTGGCGCTTTGTGATTTGTGTGATCGTGTTGTTGGTTGGCAGCGTGTTGGAGCTGTCTGTTGTCCCGCGCCTTTTTTCGCTGGCGCTGGCCAAAATCTGACAGGAGAGGAGCATCTACTTCCTTGACGGACTATATTACCAGTTTTCATACATATCTGGCAGAGGAAAAACACTCCTCGGCCAATACGCTCTGCTCCTATGTCAGGGATTTGACGCAGTTTCAGACCTGGCTGCGGGAGATGGGTGTGCCGGATCTGAAAAAAGTCAAAAAAGACACCGTGGACGATTATATCCTTGTGCTCAAGCGCAAGGGAAAATCACCGGCCACGATTACGCGCTCCATTGCGTCGATCAAGGCGTTTTACAGCTATATGATCGGGGCGGAATTTATGAAATCCAACCCGGCTAAAAACGTGACGGCGGTAAAGGTGGAGCGGAAGTATCCGGAGATTCTGACCAACAAGGAAGTGGAGCTCTTTTTGGACCAGCCCCAGTGTGTGGACGAAAAAGGCTTTCGTGACCACGCCATGCTGGAGGTGCTCTATGCCACCGGCATCCGCGTTTCGGAGCTGATCAATCTCAGCGTGTCGGACGTCAATCTCAGCGTGGGCATGATCCATTGCAGCAGCAAGGGCCGTGACCGTCTGATCCCGCTGTATCATACGGCGGTGAAAGCCCTCCAGGATTATCTGCGGGACATTCGCCCCCGCATCGTGGCAGAGGAGGATGAGCCGGCGCTATTCGTCAATATGAACGGCGAACGCATGAGCCGCCAGGGTTTTTGGAAGATCATCAAGTACTACCAGGAGAAGGCCGAGATCAATAAGGATATCACACCGCATATGCTTCGTCACTCCTTTGCGGTCCATTTGTTGGAAAACGGGGCGGATCTGCGGTCCATTCAGGAAATGCTGGGCCATGTGGATATCTCCTCTACGCAGATTTACACCCATGTGGTGGAAAAACAGCTCAAGGATGTATATCAGAAGGCACATCCCCGGGCATAGACAGAGATTCCGGAAATGCCGCTCGAAATATCGGGCGGCATTTTGTATTGCCATTTAAGCGCCTTTTTGATAGAATAGAATATTATGAGGTGGAGGAGCGGCTATGCGGATTCTGGGAATTGACCCGGGCGTTGCCACGGTGGGGTTCGGTGTGATCGACACGGACAACGGCACACAGACCATGGTGCAGTATGGCGCCATCACCACCCGGGCAGGCTTGCCGCTGGCCACACGCCTGGTACAGATCGGTGACGATATGGAAGAACTGATCCGCCGTTTTAAACCGGATGAGATCTCGGTGGAGGAACTGTTCTTCAGTAAAAATATCACCACAGGCATTGCCGTGGCCCACGGGCGGGGCGTTATTCTTTACACGGCGGAAAAGGCGGGCGTTCCCGTCTATGAATACACGCCCATGCAGGTCAAACAGGCTGTGGTGGGATATGGCCTGGCGGAAAAGCGGCAGGTGATGGATATGACCCGGCGCCTCTTAAAGCTCAAGGCCATTCCCAAACCGGATGACGCGGCTGACGCGCTGGCTTTGGCTATCTGCCATGCCAGAAGCGTGACCTCTTTGCTGCGCCGCAAGGATCCGGACGTGAAAGAAACCATCTGAAGGAGTTTCGCCTATGTTTTATTACTTGAACGGCACAGTGGCCGAGATAGAGGCCAACCTGGCCGTGATCGACTGCGGCGGTGTGGGATACGCCTGCTCCACCACCAACTACACGCTCTCTCAGCTGAAAAAAGGGGAGAAAGCCAAGCTGTATACTTACCTGCACGTTCGGGAGGATGTGTTCGATCTGTTTGGATTTGCCACGCAGAGCGAGCTGAACAGCTTCAAGATGCTCATTGGGGTATCCGGCGTGGGGCCCAAGGCCGCACTGGCTATTTTGTCCGCCTCCACACCGGGAAATCTGGCGCTGGCCATTGTGACAGGCGACGAAAAGACGTTGACAGCTGCCCCCGGTATCGGGAAAAAAATTGCCCAGCGGATCATTCTGGAACTGAAAGACAAGCTGGCCAAGGAACAGCAGTCCTTTGCGCCGGACCGCGGAGCTGCGCCGTTGCCGCTTGGCACCGACAAGACGGGAGAGGCCGCCGCCGCGTTGAGCGTGCTGGGCTATACCTCTCAGGATATCGGCACAGCGCTGCGGGGCATTGATATGAGCCTGCCGCTGGAGGAGATCATTCGGCAGGCACTGAAGAAAATGGTGCGGTAAGGTTCTGTAAAACCTTTTCTTTCAAGGACTGATCACAGCAAAAGAGTTTAAGCAACAAGAACAGGACGTGAGAAATTGAGCATTGATTTTGGAAACGATATTTACGAAGAGCCCCTGGTAGCCTCTACGCTCCTGGCGGAGGATGCCAACGAGGGTTCTCTGCGCCCTCATACATTGCAGGAGTATATCGGGCAGACAAAGGCAAAGGGAAATCTGTCCGTATTCATTGAAGCGGCCAAACGAAGAACGGAGTCACTGGATCACGTACTGCTTCACGGTCCTCCGGGCCTGGGCAAGACCACGCTGGCGGGGATCATCGCCGCCGAGATGGGGGTCAATATTCGGATCACCTCCGGACCGGCCATTGAGAAGGCGGGCGATCTGGCGGCACTGCTGACCAATCTGAATGAAAATGATATTTTGTTTGTGGACGAGATCCACAGGCTCAACCGTGCAGTGGAGGAGATCCTGTATCCCGCCATGGAGGATTATGCCATTGATATCATCATTGGCAAGGGGCCTTCCGCCAACTCCATCCGGCTGGATCTGCCGCATTTCACACTGATCGGTGCTACCACCCGGGCGGGACAGCTGTCCGCGCCGTTGCGGGACCGGTTTGGCGTGACGCTGCGTCTGGAGCTTTACACACCGCAGGAACTGGCGCAGATCGTCACGCGAAGCGCCGGGATTTTGAACGTTCCCATTGAGACGGACGGTGCCATGGAAATTGCCTGCCGGTCACGGGGAACGCCGCGCATTGCCAACCGCATTTTGCGCCGTGTGCGTGACTTTGCCCAGGTGCGGGCTGACGGTGTTATTACCCGCCGGGTGGCGGATGAGGCGCTGCTGGCTCTGGAGATCGACTATCTGGGCCTTGATCCGGTAGACCGGAGGATGCTACGGGCCATTATTGAAAATTACGGCGGAGGGCCGGTAGGCCTTGATACGCTCGCCGCTACCATTGGTGAGGAATCCGTGACACTGGAGGATGTGTATGAACCGTATCTGATGCAGCTGGGCTTTTTGACCAGAACCCCCCGGGGACGCTGCGTGACAAGAAAGGCTTATGAGCACCTTCACATGGACTATCTGGGCCAGGAGCAAATGGAACTTTAAAAAACAATAAAGAGTTATGAGGAGAACAAATATGGGCAAGTTGTTTGGAACGGATGGAATCCGAGGCGTCGTGGGAGAAAATTTGACGGCGGAATTGGCCTATCAGGTGGGGCAGGCTGTGACGGTGGTGCTGTCCGAAGAAAAGGGGAGAACACCGGTCATCGCCATCGGAAAGGATACACGGATCTCCTCGGACATGCTGGAGTTGGCGCTGATGGCCGGTATCTGCTCCATGGGCGGCGACGTGATGCCTTTTGGCACCGTTCCCACTCCTGCGGTAGCGTTTTTGACGGTGCAGGAGGGCGCGGATGCCGGTATCGTCGTGTCCGCTTCCCACAATCCTTACGAATACAACGGCATCAAGGTGTTCAACGAATCCGGCTATAAGCTACCGGATGCCATGGAGAATCGGGTGGAAGAATTGATCCTCTCCGGCAAACCCATGGCTGTGAAAACCCATGGAGACATCGGACACCGCCGTCACGGTATGCGTCAGATGCAGCAGGACTATATCCAGCACCTCTGCGCCACGGTTTCCAGCGATCTTTCGGGCCTGCGGATCTTGGTGGACTGCGCCAATGGTGCCGCCTCCGTCATCGCACCGCTGCTGTTTGAGCATTTCGATCTTCACGCCGATTTTATTCATGCCAAGCCGGACGGCGTTAATATCAACCATTTCTGCGGCTCGACCCATCTGGAATCTCTGGCCGAGGGTGTGAAGGCGGGCAGCTATGACCTGGGTGTTGCCTTTGACGGCGACGCGGACCGCTGTCTTCTGATTGACGAAAAGGGCCACACCATTGACGGCGATAAAGTCCTTGCCATCTGTGCCGCCCATATGAAGAAAAACGGTACGCTGCGGGGCAACGCTATCGTGGCTACCGTCATGTCCAACCTGGGCCTGCGAGAGTTTTGCCGCAAGTCCGGTTTGGCACTGATCTGTACCGATGTCGGCGACCGCAACGTGCTGGAGAAGATGATCGACTGCGGCTATGTCATCGGCGGCGAGCAGTCGGGCCACACCATCTTCCGCGATTACTCCACAACCGGTGACGGGGAATTGACGGCTCTGCAATTTTTGCAGGTGCTCAAGGATTCCGGGGTTCCCGCCTCGCAGCTCTCGGATTGCTGCGCCCAGTATCCGCAGGTGTTGATGAATGTGAAGGTTGCGGCAGACCGGGGCGCCAAGGAGCGGATCATGGAGCACCCCGAACTGCTTCACGCTATCACTGAAGAAGAAGCGCGCATGGGGGAAGAAGGGCGCATCCTGGTGCGTCCTTCCGGCACCGAAGCGTTGATCCGCGTGATGGTGGAGGCGAAAACGGTCGAAACCGCGTCGGCAGTAGGGGAACGCTTGGTAAATATAGTGAATAAACTTTGAAAAAATAGGATATTTTAACAAATTTTTGGGAACAGCTTGACAATAATTCGTTGAAAAGGTATAATTAATAATGTCAAATGGTAAAGAAACAAATTATGCGCGGTTAGAAGAATTACCCGATGAAGAGTTGTGCCGTCTGGCATCCGATGGAAATCGAATGGCGGAGGAAGTGATTGCAGCACGGTATCATTGGTTGGTTCGTTCTTGCGCGCGGCCCTTTTTTCTAGTGGGTGGCGACAGTGAGGATCTATCCCAGGAGGGGATGTTTGGCCTCATCAAAGCCGTGCGTGAATACGACCAGGAGAAAGAGGCCTCGTTTCGTACCTTTGCGGAGATTTGTATTCGCAATCGACTTTACTCTGTTTTAAAAGCAGCTTCCCGCGGCAAGCATATGCCGTTGAATCAGTCCGTGCCTTTGGAGCCCTCATTCTTTGATGCCCGCTTTTCTATTGCACAGGTTGATCCTGAAGATCTCATGATTGACAGAGAAAAAACTGCCATCCTGTTGGAGAATACCCGAAAGCAGCTGTCCCAATTCGAGACAACGATCCTGGGGTACTATTTAGATGGTTTGTCCTGCCGGGAAATCTCTCTTGCGGTGGGCAGATCCCCCAAATCGGTGGACAACGCTGTGCAGCGAATCAGGCGGAAGGCCGCGCTGCAAATCCATTCCGGCGATATCAGCGAAGGCTGAACGCAATATATTTTCTCAAAGAGAGGGTAACATCATGTACGAAGACAAGACTTTAATTTGCAAAGAATGCGGTAACGAGTTCGTTTTCACTGCCGGTGAGCAGGAGTTCTACGCAGAGCGCGGCTTTCAGAACGAGCCCCAGCGCTGCAAGGCCTGCCGTGACGCACGCAAGAACGCGGCTCGCGGTCCTCGTGAGTATTTCACCGCAGTGTGCGCTGCCTGCGGCGGCGAAGCGAAAGTTCCGTTTGAGCCTAAATCTGATCGTCCTGTGTATTGCAGCGATTGCTTTGCCAAGATGAGAGAAAGAGAGAACGGCTGATCCACCGTATCTTTGCATCCATAGATAACATACAGGAAACCCGCGTGCCGCAAAAGCACGCGAGTTTCTTTTTCTTTCCTGCAACTTGAGGTTGAAATAATGAGAACTTAGGGATATACTATAGTTGTATTTCATCTGCATTTTGCAAGAACAAGGAGGTTCTTATATGATTGAGATTACCAAAGATACGATCATCGGCGATATTCTGGATGTAGCGCCGCAGACAGCTCCCATTTTCCTGTCCATCGGTATGCATTGCCTGGGCTGCCCCTCTTCCCGCGGCGAAACCGTGGAAGAAGCGTGTGCGGTGCACGGGATCGACTGTGATAAGCTGTTGGAAATCGTGAATGAAGAGGCCAATAAAAACACGGAGCAATAAGAAAAAACAGGCGGGAACGTATGCGGCATTTTTCCGTGTGCGTTCCTTTCCTTCTGCCACGACGGAGCTTGAAAGGTTTAGACATGGAAGATAAAAAACTGCTGATCCAGCCCCGTCTGGAGATGATCGCCCGCCTGGTGCCGCCCGGCGCCCGCCTGGCCGACGTTGGGACTGACCACGGTTACCTGCCGGTGTGGCTGCTGCAAAACGGGAAGATTAGCTCTGCCATCGCCTCTGATGTGCGGCCCGATCCACTCCGCCACGCCAGGACCACAGCTGAACTTTACGGCCTTGCGGATCAGATCGATTTTCGCCTCTGTGACGGGCTGGATGGCATTTCATCGGAAGAGACAGATACGGTGGTACTGGCCGGCATGGGCGGCGAAACCATTGCCGCCATTTTAACGGACGCTAAATGGACACTGACAGGTAAGATCACTTTACTCTTGCAGCCCATGTCAAAGGCGGAATTTCTGAGGAAATGGCTGCCTGAGAACGGATATGTCTTTGTAGAGGAGCGTTTGGTATGGGACAAAGATTATCTGTATCCCATCTTTTGCGTCACGGGTGGAGCAGGCCAGATGCTTACGCCGGAGCGCCAGTATGGCGGCGTGATGCTTGCAGACGATCCGTTGTACGCTGATTACCTCAGCCAACAGGTCCGCCGCCTGGAGACGGCGATCAACGGCCTTTCACAGACCAGCGACAGCGCCAGCCGGGAAAAAGGCCGCTTTCTGGACGAGATACGACAATCCCTTCTGGGGGAGCGGAATAAGAGGAGTGAAGCACATGACGCAGGTCAGCGAGGTTGAACAGTGCCTGTTTGCCTGGGCCCCTGCCGCACTGGCAGAGGAATGGGACAACGTGGGACAGCTGGTAGGCGCGCGGGAGGGGGAAGTACATAAAGTGCTGGTTTCCCTTGACGTGACCGAGGCGGTGGTGACGGAAGCCATCGAAACAGGCGCCGAGCTTATTGTATCCCATCATCCGGTGATGAACTGTGCCTGGAAGAAGGTGCAGAGTGTTCGCTCGGACAATGCCCAGGGACATCTTTTGATGCGGCTGATCCAAAACAACATTGCCGTAATCTGTATGCACACCAATTTGGACGCGGCCGAGGGCGGCGTCAACGATGTGCTGGCGGAAAAATTGGGTTTACAGGGGCCTCAACCCTTCAATGATGAAAAAATAGGGCGGATCGGTACGTTAAAAACGGAAATACCACTTGCCGAGTTCCTACCTTTTGTGGTAAAATCTTTAGGTTGTAACGGTCTGCGCTATCGGGACTGCGGAAAGCTGGTGCACCGCGTGGCGGTGGGCGGCGGTGCCTGCGGCGATATGATCTCTCAGGTGACGGAGCTGGGGTGCGATACCTTTGTCACCGCCGATTTGAGCTATCACCAGTTTTTGGATACCACCCAGATAAACCTAATCGATGCGGGGCATTTTCCCACGGAAGATGTGATTTGCCCTGTCTTGGTCAAATTTTTACAGGATTCATTTCCTGCGCTTACCGTTTTAAAGTCGGCTTCCCATTGTAAGGAAGTCATTCAATATAACAAGTAAGGAGAGTAACACAATGTCCGGACATTCCAAATGGCATAATATTCAAAAGACAAAGGGCGCTGCAGATGCCAGACGCTCCGCGATTTTCACCAAAATCGCAAAAGAAATGATCGTGGCCGTCAAGCAGGGCGGCAGCGGGGATCCCGTCAACAACTCCCGGCTGGCTACCGTGGTGGCCAAAGCCAAAGCAGCCAATATGCCCAACGACAACATCAAACGTACGATTGAAAAGGCACTGGGCTCCGGCAACGGTGATAACTACGAAACCGTTACCTATGAAGGCTACGGTCCCTGTGGTGTGGCTGTCATTGTGGAAGCCTTGACAGACAACCGCCAGCGCACGGCACCGGAAGTGCGCCACTACTTTGATAAGTACGGCGGGAACCTGGGCGCGCAGGGCTGCGTTTCCTGGTCCTTTGAAAAAAAGGGTGTCATCGTGATCGACAACGAGGATGAGGAACTGGAAGAAGATACCGTCATGATGGATGCGCTGGAAGCCGGCGCCGCGGATTTTGAGGCTGACGGCCCCGTTTTTGAGCTGACCACGGATCCCGACAGCTTCAACGACGTGGTAGCCGCGTTGGAAGCCAAGGGCTACAGCTTTGTCAATGCTGACATTGAGATGGTGCCGCAGAACTATGTGGTGCTCTCCGGTGAAGAGGACGTCAAGAACATGGAAAAGCTGCTCTCCTTCCTGGAAGACAACGAAGATGTGCAGAACGTGTGGCACAACTGGCAGCAGGACTGATTTTTTAAAAAAACGCTTCTCCGCGGTTATTTAGCCGCGGAGAAGTTTTTTCTGCTTGTTTTCCATCCAAAAATCCGCTTCTATTTGTCCATGCCGATTCATAGTTATATAGCAACAAGCTGGTAGGATTCGGAGGACGAGAATATGAATCAGGCAACAACTATCTATCAGGATATTGCGGCGCGGACCGGTAACAGTATTTATATGGGCGTGGTTGGCCCTGTGCGAACGGGAAAATCCACGTTTATCAAGCGCTTTATGGAAACGCAGGTCATCCCCAATATTGACAATGTGTACCGTAAGGAACGAGCCAAGGATGAATTGCCCCAGAGCGGCTCCGGAAAGACCATCATGACGGCGGAACCCAAATTTGTGCCGGAAGAAGCGGTGGAGATCCAGGTGGATGAAGGCACTCGCTTTTCCGTACGGCTGATCGACTGCGTGGGGTATATGGTGCCCGGCGCGGTGGGCCAGTTTGAAGAGGATGCGCCCCGCATGGTCATGACCCCGTGGTTTGATTATGAGATTCCCATGACAGAGGCGGCGGAGATCGGAACAAAAAAGGTGATCACAGAACATTCCACCATCGGCATCGTCATCACAACAGATGGCAGCATCACGGATATTCCCCGGGAAGATTATTTGGAGGCGGAGGAACGGGTGATTCGGGAACTGCAGGAGATCGGCAAGCCCTTTGTGGTGCTGCTCAACTCCACCGCGCCCCACAGCGACAGAGCCAGATCCATCGCTGCCGATATCGCAAAGCGGTACCAGGTGAACTGCATACCTGTCAACTGCCTGGAACTGAACGAGTCGGATATCACAGATGTGATCCGTGGGGTGCTGTATGAATTTCCGCTGCAGGAGCTGGATCTGTTTCTGCCGCCGTGGGTAGATACGCTGCCCGGCAACCATCCACTGAAAGCGGAACTCTATCAGGCCGTGCAGGAGCATACCAGGAATCTGGGCCACATCCGGGAGCTCAACGGCGCCATTCGGAAGATCGGTGAGGCTGAGCACGTCAGCAAGGCCGAGATCAAGAGCATCAATCTGGGCATCGGCATCGCAGAGGCAGAGCTAGAGGTGCCGCGGGGATTGTTCTACGCCACGCTGAAGCAGCAGTCCGGCTTCGACATTGCCGATGACGGCGACCTGATGCACCTCCTGACGGAGCTCTCAGGAGTGAAGAGCGAGTACGACAAGGTATCTGTGGCGCTGCAATCGGCTCGGGACACCGGCTACGGAATTGTGGTGCCTGGTGTGGAAGAGCTGCAGCTGGAGGACCCTGAGATCGTGCGGCAAGGGGGACGCTATGGCGTGCGGATGCGGGCCAGCGCTCCGTCGATCCATATGATCCGCGCCAACATCGAAACCACCGTTTCCCCAATTGTGGGTAACGAAAAGCAGTCGGAGGACATGGTCAACTACCTGCTGCAAGAGTTTGAGGGCGATACAAGCAAGATCTGGCAATCCAATATTTTCGGCAGAAGCTTCCACGAGATCGTCAGCGAGGATCTGCAATCCAAACTGAAAAGAATGCCGGAGGACGCCCAGAAAAAATTGCAGGAAACCTTGGAACGCATCATCAACGAGGGCAGCGGCGGGCTGATCTGTATCATCCTCTGATACAATGAAATACACCAAAGCAGCGGCTGAAGGCGCAACCCCTCCGGCCGCTGCTCTTCGTCGCTTAAATTTAGGGCAACACTCGTTGAACTGTACGAAAAAATGAGCTATAATACACATATGAAAATAAAGGATGTCGGAGGCACATTTTATGACGTTGGAGGAATATCTGGCTTCACTGCAAAATAAGACGGTGGCGGTGATCGGCATTGGCGTCAGCAACACGCCGCTGATTGAGCTTCTGCTGGAGGCGGGCATCCGCGTGATCGCCTGCGATAAGCGGGAGAGGGTGCAGTTTGGCACGTTGGCAGATGAACTGGAAGAAAAAGGCGCCGCGCTGTATTTGGGGGCGGCCTATCTGGATAACTTGACGGCGGATGTCATTTTTCGCACACCGGGACTGCGTCCAGATCGGCCGGAACTGTTGGAGGCTGTGGCCAGAGGCAGTGTGCTGACCTCTGAGATGGAAGCCTTTTTCCAGGTGTGCCCCTGTCACATGATCGCTGTCACAGGCAGCGACGGAAAGACCACGACCACGACGATCATTGCGGAACTTCTGAAAAAAGCGGGAAAAACCGTCCATGTGGGCGGCAATATCGGGCATCCCCTGCTGTGCGAGGCAGATCGTATGGCACAGGAGGACTATGCGGTGCTGGAACTGTCCTCTTTCCAGCTGATGACCATGACACGCAGCCCTCAGATCGCCGTTGTGACCAATCTGGCGCCCAATCATTTGGATATGCACAAGGATATGGCGGAGTATGTGGCGGCCAAAGAGAATATTTTTGCCCACCAGCAGCCGGGCGATGTGGCGGTCTTCAACCTGGACAACAATATTACTCGGGAACAGGGAACAAGAGCTGTTGGCCAGGCGCTTTATTTCAGCCGCCGACAGGAAGTGGAAGAGGGCGTTTTCCTGCGTGATGACCGGATCGTTGTCCGGCGTCATGGAAATGAGCGGGAAGTGATGGCTGTTTCCGATATCCGCCTGCCCGGTGTGCATAATATTGAAAACTACATGGCGGCCATTGCCGCGGTAGACGGCCTGGTCAGCGATGAGACCATCCGTGCGTTTGCGCGCACCTTCAACGGTGTGGAGCACCGCATTGAGATGGTGCGAACACTGCACGGTGTGCGTTATTACAACGATTCCATTGCCAGCAGCCCGTCCCGCACCATTGCTGGACTGCGGTCTTTTTCGGAAAAGGTCATTCTGATCGCCGGCGGTTATGACAAGCACATTCCCTTCGATGTGCTGGGGCCGGAGATCGTGGAGCACGTCAAGGTGCTGATCCTCTGCGGCGCTACGGCCGATCAGATCCGGGCGGCGGTCACAAAAGCACCGTCCTACCAAGAGGGATGCCCTGTGATTTTGTCGGCCCATACGCTGCAAGAGGCGGTGGAAACAGCGCAAAAGGCGGCCGTCAGCGGGGATGTGGTGACGCTTTCGCCCGCCTGTGCAGCCTTTGATCAGTTCCCCAACTTTATGGTACGGGGACAAACTTTCAAAAAAATCGTAAACAAATTGGCGTAACACAACAGGACCTTGCCGCATACACTGGCTTTAGGGGTGATAGCGGTGAGAAAACGGGGCTTGCGTTATATGCGGCTGACCCGGCGGCAGAAAGCCGGTATCTGGCTGACGCTGATCGCTGTGGGGCTGGGTGGAATTTGTTACGCCGCCATGGCACAGATGCGGCCGATCTTGACCAATCTGGCCACCACGCGTGTATCCAACACGGTCAATCGGATCGTGGTGGCAGCTGTAAACGACGCCGTTGAAAACGGTGAGATCAACTATGATACACTGATCAACTTTGAAAAAGATACAGACGGAAAGGTGACGGCGCTGCGCAGCAATATGGCGGAGTTTAACCGTTTGCAGGCCAAGGTTGCCGATGATATTCTGGTGCGGCTGTCGGATGTTTCCACCAGCGAACTGTCCATCCCGGTGGGAACGTTAACAGGCTCCTCAATTTTTGCCGGGCGTGGGCCGTCCATTGTCATCAGGATGCAGTCGGTAGGCTCCACCACGGCGCATTTGCGCAACGCATTCACATCAGCCGGCATCAACCAGACAAAGCATCAGATTTTGCTGGATGTGGATGTCTATATCAGCATTTTGCTGCCCGGATTCCGTACTTCCACCAAGGTTTCCAATGAGATATCCGTTGCGGAGACCGTCATCGTCGGCAATGTTCCTCAAACCTATACATATTTTGACACAACAGGGGATGATATGGAGGAAATAGGGAGGGAATATATACTGAATAAATAAAAAGAAGCAGATTTGAAAATACACAGATACGGTGAAAAAAATGGATGATAAAAAGAAGCGGATCGAAGAACTGGTGGAACGCCTGAACCGGGCCTCCAATGCTTATTATGGCGGTCGGGAAGAGCAGATGACGAACTTTGAGTGGGATGCCCTTTTTGATGAACTGACGGCACTTGAAAGTGAAACGGGATATGTCCTGCCAAACAGCCCTACTCAGACCACTAGTCATGCAGAAGACGAGGAACAGAGCAATGGCGCTAAGGAACCGCATGAATTTCCCGCGCTGTCACTTGCCAAGACAAAAAATATCCGCAGCCTTCAGGAGTGGGCCGGTGAAAAAGCGGTCTGGCTCAGTTGGAAGCTGGACGGACTGACACTGGTGCTGACGTATGACGGCGGTATCCTGACAAAGATCCTGACCCGGGGCAACGGCACGGTGGGAACCAATATCACCTTTATGAAAGACGCCCTTCTGGGTTTTCCCCAGAAACTAGACTACAAGGGGCATCTGGTGGTGCGGGGCGAGGCTACGATTTCCTATGCGGATTTTGAGATGATCAATGATACACTGGATGACGCAGATGATAAGTATGCCAATCCGCGGAATCTGGCGTCAGGAACCCTGGCACTGGATGTAAGCCGGGTAGATAAAGTGCGGGAAAGACATGTAACATTTCACGCCTTTACACTTGTTTATATGGATGAGCCGTTTCTCTCCTGGGGGGAGCGGATGCACTTTCTGGACGAGCAGGGTTTTCTCACTGTGGATCGTGAAAAAACCGATGCCGCCGGCTTGCCGGATGCCGTGGAGCGCTGGACAAAAAAGGTGGACAGCGGCGAAATGGGAGACCCAGTAGATGGCCTTGTTATCACGTACGACGACACGGACTATGCCGCCACAGGCAGTATCACAGGACATCACGCCACACGCGCGGGCTTTGCCTACAAGTGGAAGGACATATCGGCGCTGTCGCTTCTCAAGTATATTGAATGGTCCTGCGCTACCTCGACGATCACCCCGGTAGCCATATTTGAACCCGTGCAGCTGGAGGGAACGACAGTTTCAAGGGCCTCCTTATGCAATATCAGTGAATTGGAACGACTGGGCATCGGTGGGGATGGCAAGACCACTCTGGAGATCATTAAGGCCAATAAAATCATTCCCAAATGCATTGCGGTGAAAAAAGCCTCCGGGCATTTCAAAATTCCGGATCAGTGCCCAGTCTGCCATGCCCCCACAGAGGTTCGCATCAGCGCCGGCAGCGGAACCAAGACGCTACGCTGTACCAATCCGGCGTGTCCTGCCAAGCACCTCAAGCGTTTTGCCCGCTTTGTAAGCAAAACCGGCATGGATATTGACGGACTTTCCATTCAGTCGTTGCTTGCTTTTGTCAATCATGGATTTATTCGCACCTACGCGGATATTTATGATCTATCTGACCACGCGGATGAAATTGCGGAGATGCCCGGCTTTGGCCAGAAGTCTTGTGAGAATCTGATGAGTTCCATTGAAAAGAGTCGTAAGGCGCAGCCCGCCAGCTTTATCTTTGCGTTGTGCATTCCGCTGATCGGCCTGGATGCAGGAAAGAAGATGATTGCGGCACTGGGTACAGACGGCTTTTTTACAAGGCTCAAGGATGGAACAGGATTTGAAGACGTTGATGGGATAGGCCCCGAAAAGTCAAAGGCCATTACAGCGTGGTTTATGGATTCGGAAAACAGACAGACCGTAGCGGCGTTGCTGGAGCGTATAGAAGTTGCTGACGTACCGCCTTCTCAGAAAGAGGGGGGACGCTGCGCGGAGCTGACCTTTGTGATTACCGGCGAGGTTCACACATTTGCCAACCGGGATGCTTTCAAGGCTTATGTAGAGGCGGAAGGCGGTCATGTCACCGGAAGTGTTTCCAAAAAAACGGACTATTTGATAAACAATGATCTGACATCTGCCTCTGCCAAAAATGAAAAGGCCAAATCATTGGGGATCCCTATTTTGTCGGAAGATACTTTCCTTGAAAAATTTGGCGGCCCAAATTTTTCTGCCTAATTAAGTTGGGGATTTGATGAACAAAAAGACGTGCGTATATAAAAGCAGATATACAAACAGAAAAAGGGCGGCCGTGCCGCCCTTTTTCTGTTTGTATTAACAAATAATATGTACAGTATAATAGCTTTACAGATGATCCGACTCAAGAAAATCATCCGGATTCCAAGGGACCATGGTGGCAACACACCGGTGAATTGGCACGCCTTCTTCATAGAACTTGGCTTCATAATCGGTCATGACGCCAACGGGCCCGTCTTTGTGCAGATGATCGGTCACTTCTGACAGTGAAAAGCCATACAGGGGAATCTCTTCCACGGAAAAAGCGAATAAAGGCTGATTATCCGTCTTGAAATGGATCTGGCCGTTTTCCTTCAAGACCTTTCGGTACTGAACAAGGAAGTTCCCGTGCGTCAGCCGGCGTTTTGCATGACGGGTGCCAGGCCATGGATCACAAAAATTGATGTAAAGTCTATCCACTTCACAAGCGATAAACATATCCGGCAGTAAGGCTGCATCACCCACCAAAAAGTGTACATTTGACAGCCCCTTTTCTTTGGCACGTTCCATCGCCACCACCATGGCATCCGGTACCTTTTCTATGGCAATCAGCAGGATATCGGGGTGCTGCGCTGCCGTCTCCACTGTAAAGCGGCCCTTTCCACAGCCTAATTCCACTTGAACCTCTTTGGCATCAGGGAAAAGATCCCGCCAATGCCCCCTCATTTGATAGGGATCCCGAATTAAAAAATCCGAGCAGGCCTCCATCCGGGGCAGTAAATTTTTCTTCTTCCGCATTCGCATAATGGGTGCATCCTCCGCTGTTGATATATTTTCTATTTATAGCACATTTACTGACACTCTGTAAACCACAGCAGGGGAATATGAGGGAAAAAATTTACGCTGCCAGCGAAATTTTCTTAGCATTAAACGCTTGAAATTATAAAATAGTCAAAATCTTAACATATCTTTTGTGTAATATTCTAAAAAACCGTTTCGGACATTTGTTTTCCTTGATAAAACCAAATTAAGATATTATAATTGAGAACGCATGAGAAGTGCCCATGAGGAGATTCTGTCTAATAACGGGTTCTTATGCAAAAACCACAGGGTACTGTGGCCCGCGGGGCGGATGCCCCGGCGAAAAGGATGAAGGAGGAGTTATCGTGAGGAATGTTCTGTTAGAAAAAAAAGGACACATTGCGATCGCTACGGTGAACCGTCCTCAAGCACTCAACGCGCTTAATTCGGAAGTGCTGACGGATCTGGATGAGCTGGTGGAGCAGGTGATAGCAGACAAGGATATCTATACTCTGGTGCTGACCGGGGCAGGGGAGAAAGCCTTTGTTGCCGGTGCCGATATCGGTGAAATGAGTGGCTTGACCAAGGAAGGCGGCGTCGCTTTTGGCAAACACGGCAACGACGTGTTTCGCAAGCTGGAGACGCTGCCCATCCCCACAATCGCGGCTGTGAATGGATTTGCACTCGGTGGCGGCTGTGAACTGTCCATGAGCTGTGATATTCGTATTTGTTCGGAAAACGCTGTATTTGGCCAGCCGGAAGCAGGCCTTGGCATTACCCCCGGCTTCGGCGGTACACAGCGCCTGGCCCGTTTGGTGGGCGCCGGCATGGCTAAGCAGATGATCTATACCGCGAAAAACATCAAGGCAGACGAAGCGCTGCGGATCGGCCTTGTCAACGCGATCTATCCTGCGGCAGAACTGATGGAACAGGCCGAAAAGATGGCCGAGACCATTGCCAAGAACGCCCCCATCGCTGTGCGTGCTTGCAAAAAGGCTATTAATGACGGTTTGCAGGTGGATATGGATCAGGCTGTTGTCGTGGAAGAGAACCTCTTTGGCAGCTGCTTTGAGACGGCCGACCAGAAAGAGGGAATGGGTGCTTTCCTGGAAAAGCGCAAGCACGCTCCTTATCAGAACCAGTAGTTACTGTTAATTTACAGATCCCTTTAGATCTGTTTGAATTAAACTGTTCTACAAAAATTTTTAGGAGGAATAAAAATGAAAGTAGCAATTTTTGGCGCAGGTACGATGGGCAGCGGTATTGCCCAGGTTTTTGCAGCGAATGGTCACATCGCAATGATGTACGCTTCCAGCGTGGCAAGCGCTCAGCGTCATAAGGACAAACTGGCTACTTCCTTGAACAAGAAAGTGGCAAAGGGCAAAATGACCCAGGAAGCCGCTGACGATCTGATGAGCCGCGTGGTCGTCGAAGAGTTCAATGCTGCTGCTGATGCGGATCTGGTCATCGAGTGCGTTGCTGAGAACATGGGCGTCAAGAAGGAACTGCTGGGACGCCTGGATGCGATCTGCAAGGAGAACACCATCTTTGCGTCCAACACCTCATCTCTGTCCATCACAGAGATCTGTGCCGGTCTGAAGCACCCCATGGTCGGTATGCACTTCTTCAATCCCGTTCCCGCTATGAAGCTGGTGGAAGTGATTGCCGGTGCCAACACCTCCGACGAGTTGGTGGAGTACATCACCAACCTGTCCAAGGAAATCGGCAAGACCCCCGTGGTTGTCAAGGAAGCTCCCGGCTTCGTCGTCAACAAGATTCTGATCCCGTACATTAACGAAGGCGTTTGCGTTCTGCAGGAAGGCGTTGCCTCTGCGGAAGATATTGATATTGCTATGCAGCTCGGATGCAACCATCCTATGGGCCCTCTGCACTTGGGCGACCTGATCGGTTGGGACATCGTACTGAACATCATGGACGTGCTGTTCAATGAGACGCATGACAGCAAATATCGCGCAAATGTACTCATTCGCAAGATGGTTCGCGCTGGCAAATTGGGCATGAAGTCCGGCGAAGGAATCTTCAACTACAACAAGTAAAATTTCTGTAAAGGAGTAAAAAGTATGGATTTCCATCTGACTAAGGAACAGCTGCTTGTTCGCAAGATGTATCGCGAATTTGCAGAGAACGAAGTAAAACCCCTGGCAGCAGAAATCGACGAGGAAGAGCGTTTTCCCATGGAAACCGTCGAGAAGATGGCAAAGCTGGGCATGATGGGCATTTATTTTCCCAAGGAGTATGGCGGTGCAGGCGGCGACGTCCTGTCCTATGCCATGTGCGTTGAGGAACTGGCCAAGGTTTGCGGTACAACGGCTGTTATCGTTTCCGCGCATACATCTTTGTGCTGCGCTCCCATCTTTGAACACGGCACCGAGGAGCAGAAGAAAAAGTATCTGCCCGATCTGTGCTCTGGCCGCAAAATCGGTGCTTTCGGTCTGACCGAGCCCAATGCCGGTACGGATGCTTCCGGTCAGCAGACCACCGCTGTTTTGGAAGGCGATCACTACGTCCTTAACGGCTCCAAATGCTTTATCACCAACGGCAACGTTGCTGATACCTTCGTTGTGTTTGCTATGACCGACAAGAAGGCTGGCAACCACGGCATTACCGCTTTCATCGTGGAAAAAAGTTTCCCCGGTTTCTCTCAGGGCAAGCATGAGAAAAAGATGGGCATCCGCGGTTCTTCCACCTGCGATCTGATCTTTGAGGACTGTATCGTTCCTAAGGAGAATCTGCTGGGTCTGGAAGGCAAGGGCTTTAAGATCGCTATGCAGACGCTGGACGGCGGCCGTATCGGTATCGCTTCCCAGGCTCTGGGTCTGGGTGAAGGCGCTGTTGAAGAAGCTGTCAAGTACACGCAGGAGCGTATCCAGTTCCACAAGAGACTGTCTCAGTTCCAGAATACCCAGTTCCAGATTGCCGACATGCACACCCGTATGCAGGCCGCTCAGCTCCTGGTGTATTCCGCTGCGATGAAAAAGCAGAATCATGAGCCTTACTCCACGGATGCCGCTATGGCCAAGCTGTTTGCCGCTGAGGCTGCTTCCGATGTGACGCGCCGCGCCGTGCAACTGTTCGGTGGTTACGGCTATACTCGTGAGTATCCGGTCGAGCGCATGATGCGTGATGCGAAGATCACTGAAATCTACGAGGGCACTTCCGAAGTGCAGCGTATGGTGATCTCCAGCCATCTGGGCGTTAAGTAATAAAGGAGGTAAGGCAAAATGAAAATTTTAGTTACTGTGAAACAGGTTCCTGATACCTCCGGTAAGGTTGCAGTGAACCCCGATGGTACGCTGGATCGTGCTTCCATGCAGACCATTATCAACCCCGATGACATGAACGCCGTTGAGGCTGCCCTGAAGCTGAAGGACGAGCTGGGCTGCAAGGTCACCGCTTTCACCATGGGGCCTCCTCCCGCAGAAGGCATGCTGCGTGAGCTGATGGCCATGGGCGTGGACGAAGGTGTTCTGGTGACCGCTCGTGAGTTCGGCGGTTCTGATACCTATGCAACTTCTCAGATCATTGCCGCTGCTATCGACACTTACGGCGTGGAAGATGATGATATCATCCTGGCTGGCCGTCAGGCTATCGATGGCGATACCGCGCAGGTTGGTCCTCAGATCGCTGAAAAGCTGCATCTGCCGCAGATCACCTATGCCGGCGATATCAAGAAGGAAGGCAGCATGCTGACTGTTAAGCGTATGCTGGAAGATGGCTATATGACCATCAAGGTTCAGACTCCCTGCATGATCACCTGCATCAAGGAACTGAACACTCCTCGTTATCTGTCCGTTGGCGGTGCTTTTGAAGCTTATTCCAAGCCGATGGTGATTATGGACTACGCCGCTTTGAAGGATCATCCTCTGATCGACGCCACTACCATTGGTCTGAAGGGTTCTCCCACCAACATCTTTAAGTCCTTTACACCTCCTCAGAAGGGCGTGGGCATGATGCTCCCCGGCGCTGAGAAGGAAACCACTGATAAGCTGGCTGGTATTCTCGCCACCAAGCACATTATCTGATTGAAAGGAGAAATATTGAAAATGGCTGCTAATTTTAATAGTGCTGATATTGCTGCTTTCAAGAATGTATGGGTATTCTGTGAACAGCGTCAGGGCAAGATGATGCCCACCACTTTCGAACTGATCTCTGAAGGCCGGAAGTTGGCCGATGAACTGGGCGTGCAGCTCTGCGGCGTTCTGCTGGGCGACAATGTTGACGGCATTGCCAAGGAACTGGGCGGCTACGGCGCGGACAAAGTGTATGTCTGCAACTCTCCGTTGCTGAAGAACTACACCACTGACGGCTATACCAAGGTCATCGTGGATGTCGTAGAAGAGATCAAGCCTGAGATTCTTCTCTTTGGTGCTTCCAATATCGGCCGTGACCTGGCTCCTCGCTGCGCAGCTCGTCTGCACACCGGCCTGTGCGCCGACTGCACCCATCTGGACGTGGATCTGGATGGCTATGTGAACTTCCTGCGTACCGGTTCTTCTCTGGACGTGGATAGCATGAGCTTTGAGAGCAAGCTATTCGATGTTAATAAGAACCTGAAGATGACCCGTCCCGCATTCGGTGGCCACCTGATGGCCACCATCGTTTGCCCCCGTTTCCGTCCCGCGATGGCTACTGTCCGTCCCGGCGTCATGAAGAAGCGCGTGTACGATGAAGCTCTGGCCAACAAGGCCGAGATCATTCATCCCGCTTTTGGGCTGACCGCTGAGGATATCCAGACCGAGGTTGTCGAAGTTGCCAAGGCTGCCAAGAAACTGGTTGACCTGATCGGTGCCGATTATATCGTTTCTGTGGGCCGTGGCATTTCCAAGGACGTCGCAGGTGGCATTAAGCTGGCTGAAGAGCTGGCCGAAGTGTTGGGCGGCGTTGTTGGTTCTTCCCGTGCCTGCGTGGATGCTGGCTGGATCTCTGCTGACCATCAGGTTGGCCAGACCGGCAAGACCGTTCATCCCAAAGTGTATATCGCTCTGGGTATCTCCGGTGCTATTCAGCACAAAGCTGGTATGCAGGATTCCGAGTGCATTATCGCTGTCAATAAGAACGAAACTGCTCCTATTTTTGAAGTGGCTGACTATGGTATTTGTGGCGATCTGTTCAAGGTTGTTCCTCTGCTGATTGACTCCGTCAAAGCTGCCAAGGCTGCTAAGTAAGTAAATTTCTTACGATAAACAGGGCTGTCCCATAATGGGACAGCCCTGTTTTCTGCAATGGGTAGGGGAGGGGAATTTCTTGACAGGAAAAGAAGAAGTCGCTATACTTAATATGAAATCTATTGATTTATAGAATAGAAATGGAACGGTAGGAATAAATAGGAGGATCATATGGCTTATGTTGCAATGATTGGTTTGCTGTTTGTCCCATTGGTTTTATTGCTGTTTTGCGGATGGAATTTTGTGAAGTATTATTCTGAAACAGAAAACAGCAAAAAGATGCTTTATCAAAAGAAAGCAAAGACATTTTTGCTCGCCGCAGTTATAGCTGCGGCTGTGTTTGGCGTTCTGAAAATCTTTTTTCCGTTTTAATTTTTGCGAACGGCCAATTAGTGCAATTGGTTATGATAAGCACCGGATAGATGTTGCGATATAAAGTGAACAGGAAAAAAATGTCCATAAATAAGCGAAATGGGTGTGTCTATCATGCGAGACTCAGAATTTAGGTCACACCTCATTTCCACCTCCCCCAAATTGAACAAAATTTTTATTTTGTTCAATTGTAAATATTGGATTATGTTCCCCTTGCAAGGTGGAAAAGAACAAAATGGCAGTTTTGTTACCACTCGCAACAGAAAAGACAGAAAAGATATTCTCCGGGTTTATGCTCCCACGATAGCCTCTACTCATCGGCAGCTCTGACAAGTTGCTCCGCAAATGGCAGCAGATCATACCCCGCAGCCAACACCAATACCAAGAGACGAGTTTACTACGTGCACCAAATGCAAATGCAAATCAGCGACTTCCTGTTCCTTTAATTGCCTTGGAGGTTTTATTATGCCCAATGATTATCATTCTATGGCTCCCGAAATTTTACGAGACTTTTTGTCTTATCATGAAACCATTCGGGCGCACTCCCCTAAAACGGTCGATGAATACTTCTTGGATCTCCGAAATTTTTTCCGCTATCTGAAATGGATGCGCCAGCCAGCGCTTCATGACAAACAACTGGATGAAATTGATATTATGGATGTGGATCTCAACTTCGTTAAATCTGTGACATTAACAGATATTTACGGATATATGACTTATTTGAGCCGTGATAGAGTCCAGCATTACAATTCTGATGACTCAGAAAGAGGTATAAGTGCATCCTCTAGAGCCAGAAAAATTGCCACAATTCGCTCTTTTTACAACTATTTGTGCAACAAAGCACACTTGACGGAAGTGAATCCGGTTAAGGATCTGGACTCCCCAAAGTTGAAAAAAACGCTTCCAAAGTATTTGACATTAGATGAAAGTATTTCCCTTCTGAATGCAGTGGATGGGAACAATCGTGAGCGAGATTATTGTATTTTGACACTTTTTTTGAATTGTGGCCTTCGTATTTCAGAACTGATCGGATTAAATTTGGGGGATATACAGGATGATGCGCTGCGGGTATTGGGTAAAGGCGATAAAGTACGGATCGTTTACTTAAATGAGGCCTGTAAAGCAGCTCTGAATCGCTATATTGCCATCAGACGTCCTATTTCCGGAAAAGACCACAATGCGCTTTTCCTTTCCTCCCGCAATACGAGGATCAGCAAATCAGCTGTACACGCACTCGTAAAAAAATATCTGGCGACAGCTGGGCTGGACAGCACTCAATATTCCTCCCACAAGCTGCGCCATACGGCCGCCACGCTTATGCTGCAAAATGGCGTGGATGTCAGAGCTGTACAGGAGGTTTTGGGTCATGAACATTTGAATACCACTGAAATCTATACCCATATCGACAATGAATCACTGCGTGTTGCTGCAAAGGCAAATCCCTTGTCACATATTAAAGTCAAAGAGAAATAAGCGTAAAAGCGGCACTCCCTGCCGCCCGTTTAGGTGACAGGGAATGTCGTTTCTTTAAATTCTTCTGACACGCAATGTATTGAGAATGGCCATCATACATACGCCGACATCGGCAAAGACGGCGATCCAAAGTCCAATATTAAACAGCAGACTGACTGTAAGTATCAATAACTTTACCCCTATTGAAAATACAATATTCTGCTTGGCAATTTTCATGGTCTTACGCGCAATCTGAATGGCCAGTGCAATTTTGGAGGGTTCATCCGACATGACGACAATATCGGCCGCTTCCATAGCTGCGTCTGAGCCCAGACCGCCCATGGCAATACCGATGTCGGCCGCTGCCAGTACAGGCGCATCGTTAATGCCGTCACCTGCGTAGAGCAAAGCTCCCTGGACGTTCTTTTTCAATGCCAGGACATGGTTTACTTTATCTTCCGGCAGCAATTCACCGAAGACCTGGTCCATCCCTACTTCCCTGCCGATCCGGTCAGCGATTTCCTGCCGATCTCCGGAGAGCATGGTCAGATCATGGAGACCCAGTTTCCGCAAAGACAACATTGCCTCGTGTGCGTCTGACTTCACTACATCGCTGAGCGTAATACAGCCCACATAGCGATTTCCGGAAGCCACATAAATGGAGGTGCCGTCCTCACGTCCCTGTGGTACCTCGATTCCCTTTTCAAGAAGAAATTTTCGCTTGCCAGCCAGAACGGTGCTGCCGTCTATTTCAGCGCAAACACCATATCCCGGGATTTCTTTGAGTTTTTGAACGCGGCTGCTGTCAATTTCTTTACCAAAGGCATCACGAATGGATTTTGCCAACGGATGTGTTGACTGACTCTCACAATAGGCGGCTAATTCCAGCAATTTTCCTTCTGCCATATCCTGTGCCGGAGTTATTCCCATCACATGAAAGCGCCCTTGTGTCAAAGTGCCGGTCTTGTCGAAAGCAGCTACATCTGCGCGGCTCAGCATTTCCAAATAGTTGCTGCCTTTCATCAAAATACCTCGATGGGAAGCATATCCGATACCGGAAAAGAACGAAAGAGGAATAGAGATCACCAGTGCACAGGGACAGGAAACTACCAAAAATGTCAGCGCTTTATGAATAAAAGAGTTGAAAGTTCCCCATCCGAAAAGTGGAGGAAGAAAGGCGACGAGGACGGCAATGCCACAGACAATGGGCGTATAGATCCGGGCAAAGCGAGTGATAAACTGCTCCTGTGTTGCTTTGTTTTCTCGCGCGTTTTCCACCAGTTCCAAAATACGGCTGGCACTGGATTCACCAAAGGACTTGGTGACAAGCACTTTTAATGTGCCGCTCAGATTTACGCATCCCGCCAGAACAGGATCGCCCAACATGATTTCACGGGGAATAGATTCCCCCGTCAGCGCCGACGTATCCATTGAGGAGGACCCCTCCTGCACAGTACCGTCCAAAGGAATGCGATCTCCGGGGCGAATGAGGATCAGATCACCAATGGCAACATTTTCGGCAGCTACTTCCTGGATGGAAGTGCCAGTAATAAGGTTGGCTTTGTCGGGACGAATATTGACCAAAGCCTCAATGGATTTCCGGGAGGAATCCACGGCTTTATCTTGAAGAAACTCGCCGATTTCATACAGAAGCATGACGGCCACGCCCTCCGGGTACTCTCCAATGGCGAAGGCACCAACAGACGCAATGGACATAAGAAAGTTTTCATCAAACCAGCTGCCCCGGCGAATGCTCTCCACCGCTTCTTTCCAAACAGTGAAGCCAACAGCCAGATAGGAGGCGATAAAAACGATCAGGCGCGGTGTTCCGTGAAACACCAACAGACCCAACAAAAACAAAACTGCGGAAATGATGATCTGCGGCAGGCGGCTTCCCTCTTCCTTTTCCTCCGCTTTACCGCAGCAACCGTCGATCCGGCAGGAATCGGTTTCTTCCGGGTGGCAATGCTTACAAGCGCTCATCTCGCTCCCTCCTCTTCTGTCACATGCGTAAATGCCAATGCGAAAATTTGTCCGATATGGTCATCGTCCAATGTATAATAGACGGTCCTCCCCTGCTTGCGGGACCGAACCAGACGGGCTGCTTTTAAGATACGCAATTGATGTGAAATGGCTGATTGCGTCATATTCAGCAATGCTGACAGATCACAGACACACATCTCTTCAATCCCCAGGGCGCAGATCATGCGGGATCTGGTGGCATCACCGAATACCTTAAACAGCTCGGATACCTCGTATATGGGGTCTTCTGCCGGCATCTGCCCCATCACACGCTGCACAACATCTTCGTGAATGACATTACAGCATTCGAACATCTCATTGTCATGTTCCATGTGGTACCTCCAATCACTACATATGAATATATGAGCATTTGATCATATATTCATATTATACGGAAGATCTGACTTTGTCAAGCATTGTTTTGCACTTTCTTCTTTTTTTGCTTTTCTTATGCTTTTCTTATATGATTGACTTTACAGCAAAAATGATTTAATCTTATTCTGTTATATTTTATAGAGTGACGGAGGTTTTCCAATGAATACGGCAGAACTTTCCAAAGTTTGCAGGCAAGTACGCAGGGATATTATTGATATGACGGCCAATGCCGGCAGCGGACATCCCGGCGGCTCGTTGTCTGCAGTGGAACTGATGACCAGTGTTTTTTATACGCAGATGAGAGTGGATCCCAAGAATCCCAAGGATCCGAACCGGGATCGCTTTGTACTGAGCAAGGGCCATGCGGCTCCCTGCTACTATGCAGTTTTGGCGGAAAAGGGATTTATTGACCGGGCGGAATTTAAGAATTTCCGCCAGCTGCACAGCATTTTGCAAGGACATCCTGATGCGAAAAAAGTGCCCGGCGTTGATGCGTCCACGGGCTCCCTGGGCCAGGGCGGTTCCATTGCCGTGGGTATGGCGCTGGGTGCCAAGCATCTGAAAAAGGACACCAAGGTGTATGTGCTGCTGGGTGACGGCGAATGTCAGGAAGGACAGGTTTGGGAAGCCTTTATGGCGGCTGCCCACTATAAGCTGGACAACCTGACCGTGATGATCGACAACAACGGTTTGCAGATTGACGGCAGGAACGACGATGTCATGTCGCTGGGCGATCTGTGCGCCAAAATGAAGGCTTTTGGCTTTGAGGTGTTTGAACTGGCCAACGGCAATGACTTGGAATCTGTTCTGGCAGCGCTGAATGCTCCGGTAACTGCCGGCAAACCAAAATGCATCCTGGCCCACACTGTTAAGGGGAAGGGTGTCTCCTTTATGGAGAACCAGGCCGGATGGCATGGGAAAGCACCCAACGAAGAACAGCGCCAGCAGGCATTGAAGGAATTGGAGGACTGAGAGCATGAGTGAAAAAGTAGCAACACGTGAGGCATACGGCAAAGCCCTGGTAGAACTGGGCGGGGCAAATGACAAGATAGTGGTAATGGATGCGGACCTGGCCAGTGCCACCATGACCAAATACTTTAAAGAGACTTATCCGGATCGCTTTTTTGACTGTGGTATTGCGGAAGCCAATATGATGGATATTGGGGCGGGCCTCTCCACCATGGGACTGATTCCCTACTGTTCCACATTTGCCATGTTCGGCGCCGGCCGTTCCTATGAGCAGATCCGCAATTCCATTGCTTACCCCAAGTTCAACGTGAAAATCTGCTGCTCTCATGCGGGTGTTTCCGTCGGCGAAGACGGCGGCAGCCACCAGGCCATTGAAGATATTGGTCTGATGCGTATAATCCCCGGCATGACCGTGATCGTACCGGCGGACGCGAAAGAGGCTCGTAAGGCCACCTTCGCGCTCTCGGAGTTCCAGGGCCCTGTTTATATGCGTTTGGCTCGTTTGGCATCGCCTGTGTTTGAAGAAGATTACCCCTTTGAAATCGGCAAAGCCAACGTGCTGCGCGAGGGCAAGAACGCGGCGGTGTTTGCCTGTGGCCTGATGGTCAGCGAAACGCTGGAAGCGGCCAAGCTGCTTGCAGCGGAAGGCGTGGAGATCTCCGTCATCAATATGCATACCATCAAGCCCCTTGATGCTGCGTGTGTGACTGCCTATGCCCAAAAGTGCGGGAACGTGGTCACCGTGGAAGAACACAGCGTCATTGGCGGTTTGGGTGACGCCGTGGCGGATGTCCTGATGGGGCATGTCAACTGCAAATTTCACAAGATCGGCGTCAACGATGTATTTGGCCAGTCCGGCAAAGCGGCGGATGTGCTGCGTGAATACGGCCTGACAGCAGATCAGATCGCGGCAAGGATCAAGGAGACCCTGTAAGGCAGCTTCCATTGACAAATGAAAAGGAGACAGGATCATTCCTGTCTCCTTTTTTATTCAAGAAATGCTGTTTGCTCAGAACGCCTTGCCGTCGCAGCCCAGCACTTCCACGATCTTGTGGGCGACCATATCTTTGATGGCTTCGCGGGCGGGCTTCAGATACTGACGGGGGTCAAAATCAGCAGGATGCAGAGCGAAGTGCTCACGGATCGAAGCGGTCATGGCCAAACGCAGATCGGAGTCAATGTTGATCTTGCAAACAGCCATGGAAGCGGCCTTGCGGAGCTGCTCTTCCGGAATGCCGATAGCGCCGGGCATATTGCCGCCGTACTGATTCACCTTTGCCACGAACTCTTGGGGAACGGAAGAAGAACCGTGCAGCACGATGGGGAAACCGGGCAGCTTCTTCTCCACTTCCTCCAGCACGTCAAAGCGCAGCTGGGGGTTGGTGCCGGGCTTGAACTTGTATGCGCCGTGAGAGGTTCCGATGGCGATAGCCAGAGAGTCGCAGCCGGAGCGGGTCACAAATTCTTCCACTTCTTCGGGACGGGTATAAGAAGAATCCTCTGCCTTCACATTGACCTCATCCTCGATGCCAGCCAGAGTGCCCAGCTCAGCTTCCACCACCACGCCGTGATCGTGGGCGTAGGCCACCACCTTCTTGGTCAGAGCAATGTTCTCTTCAAAGGGCTTGGAAGAAGCGTCGATCATGACGGAAGTAAAGCCGTCGTCGATGCAGGCCTTGCACAACTCAAAGCTGTCACCGTGGTCCAGATGCAGGCAGATGGGCAGACCAGTTTCGATAACGGCGGCTTCCACCAGCTTCATCAGATAGGTGCGGTTGGCATAAGCGCGAGCGCCCTTGGACACCTGCAGGATCAAGGGGGCCTTCAGATCGGAAGCAGCCTCCGTGATACCCTGAATGATTTCCATGTTATTGACGTTGAAAGCGCCGATGGCATAGCCACCCTTATAGGCCTTCTCAAACATTTCTTTTGAAGTTACCAATGGCATTTTAAATTCCTCCATTCAAAGCTTATACACTGAATTGTAGCACATTCAATGATTATTGCAAGTACAAAATGGTTTACTTCCCTAACCGTTCGTGATAAAATATTTTCAAATTGTTTGGGAGGTTTTCACCAATGAAAGAATTGAAAGGCGCCTGTATCATTGGCCAGTCCGGCGGCCCCACCGCTGTGATCAATGCCAGTGCTTACGGTGTGATCGACACCGCATTGAAATCGAATCTCATCACACAGGTACTGGGAGCAGAGCATGGTATTAAGGGCGTTTTGGAAGATCGCCTTTTTGATATGGGGCTGGAAGATCCGCACGAACTGGAACTGCTGAAGTATACCCCATCCTCAGCGCTTGGTTCCTGCCGCTATAAGATGGCGGAGCCCGCTGTGGATGACACCGATTACAAGCGCATTCTGGAAGTCTTTCAGAAGCACAACGTCCGCTACTTCTTCTATAACGGCGGCAACGACTCCATGGATACCTGCAACAAAATCAACCAGTATATGCAGTCTGTGGGCTATGACTGCCGTGTGATGGGCGTGCCCAAAACCATTGACAACGACCTCTTCGGTACGGATCATTGCCCCGGTTACGGTTCCGCTGCCAAGTATATTGCCACCTCCATGATGGAAGTATACCTGGATGCCCACGTGTATGATACCGGCATGATCGTGGTCATGGAGATCATGGGCCGCCACGCAGGCTGGCTGACGGCGTCCGCCGCAATGGCCAGCGCCTATGGCGCGGGTCCTGATCTGATCTATCTGCCTGAGACGAATTTCTCCATGCAGAAGTTCATTGACAGTGCCAAGAAGATCTATGAGGAAAAAGGCAAATGCCTCATCGCGGTGTCCGAAGGCATTCATTATGAAGATGGCGGATTCGTTTCCGAAGCGAAGAAATCGGCCACTGACGGTTTTGGTCACGCGCAGCTGGGCGGTCTGGCAACGATCCTGGCGGAAATTCTGAAAGAAGAAACCGGTGCCAAAGTGCGGGGCATCGAGCTCAATCTGCTGCAGCGCTGTGGCGCGCATCTGGCTTCAAAGACGGATATCGAGGAGTCTTATATGGCCGGCAAAGCCGCTGTGGAGAATGCGGTCAACGGGATCAATGGCCGCATGATCGGCTTTGAACGGGTGATGAAGGATGGCCGCTATGCCTGCCGTACCAAGCTGATTCCTCTGATGGAAGCAGCCAACGCGGAAAAGAAGATTCCCAGAGAGTGGATCAATGCCACAGAGGATGGCTTGAACCAGCAATTCATCGACTACGCCCTGCCTCTCATCCAGGGCGAGACAGACGCGCCCAAGGTGGATTCCCTCCCCCGCTTTGCCCATCTCAAGAAAATCCTTGCCGAGTAATTTGGCTCTGCATATGAAAAAACAGGTGTTGCTCCATAAGGGGCAACACCTGTTTTTTATTTTTCTGATGGGAAGGCGTTACAGGAAGAATTTCCTGTGCAGAGACTCCCTGAGCGGTTTGCAGATGGCAACAACGATCAGCATGCCCCCCAGCAGGACGCCTGCGGCCAAAGGGTAAAAGGACCAGAAGAAGGACTCGTGCAGATGAAAGGTGATGTTAAGCAAGAACTCCACCAGCACCATAAAACCGCCGGAAGCCATCAGCGTACCGCCGTAAATATAAAGATGTCCCCGGTGAATGTAGCGGGTCAGCGCTACCACAGTGGTAAAAATCAGCGCAGCGCCCCCGGTCACGGGAAACGCAAAGGATAAAAACCAATGGCCTCCCGTGGCAAAATTGATATAGAGAAGATACAGTCCCACACCTGTAAAAGCGACAGGCACAAAAATAACAGGATTGGGCGCCTTGAACCACAGCGGCAGGACAAAAATAAGGTACGCTGTGATCAAGGCGCCGACTACATACCCTGACCAGGTAATGCCGCCGCTGATGCGCCAGTCGCACAGCAGTGTGATCACCAGGGGAAGCGCAAATAAACAGGTGACCACAAAAAGCAGACCCACCGGATTGACTTCCTCTACCGGATGGTGGTCCGGCGGATAGGGCGGCGGCGCGTCCGGGCAGCTCATTTCCGGATGAAAAGCAGGTGTGCCGCAAAGGGGACATTTTTTCTCGCTGTCACATAGCTTTACGCCGCATTTGACACAGTACATAATGGGTGATACTTCCTTCCCGGCCCCGCGCAGGCAGGGTCAATCAGAGTCTCGTTGATTGCTTTCAACGCAGACGCGCAGCCCGAGGTCCCGTAAAACTGCAAAAAAGTGCATTTCCAGCTCCGGCTCTCGGATATTGCGAATCAGGTTGATATACAGCGTGTCATTGAACGATACCACGCCGCAGTTGTGCGGTGCTTTGGCCTGCACACCGATGATGAAGTCCATTCGCTGCACATAGGGCTGCATGACCTCCGGTAAACGCACCAGCCCCAGATTGGACAGGCACAGACAGGACTTGCACTCCCCTACCGCATCGAAAACCGCTTTCATAGCGGCGTTTTTGACAAACAGCGGCATGACTTTGAGAAAAAGCGCACTTTCGCTTTTTACGTTGGTGGAAATATGGGTCCGCATCTGCTTGGGATTGACGTCCATCCCCATCCGGTGATGCACATTGTTGCAAAGTTCTTCCAGGGTATATTCCCCCAGCCTCGGGTCCACCTCCGGTGTCACAAAAAGCGCGAAGTTCCGCAATGTCTGGCTTGGAAAGAGTTGTCTGAGGTTGACCGGCAGCAGCACTTTTATGGGCTTGCGCCGCCGGCGGCTGGGAATCTTTTCGCCTTGCAGATCCAAAATGGCTTTCATCATGACGGCGCATAGAAACTCTGTCAGGCTGACGCCATAGCGCCTTGCGGTCTCAAGCACCTGGGGGACCTCCAGCATCAGCGTGGTCAGCGTTTGATAGCCATCTTCTTCGCGGGTGCCGGAGAGATGATAGGCCGTGTTTTCCTGTCGGCTGGCGCTGACGGTTCCGGCGTATTTCAAAAAGCTGTCTTCCAGTTCTGCCTCGCTGGGCTCCTCCAGGCGCCCCATCACGCCGTTTTGAGCGGGCACTGTCAAGCCGTATTTCTGCGTCAGATACTCGGCCAGCAGCGTCTTCAGGAAGATCAGACCGCCCGTCCCGTCGGTCAAAGCGTGGAACAGCTCCACCGCAATGCGGTTGCCGTAGGCCAGGACACGAAAAGCGCACTGGTGCATTTCTTGAAACGACATATGCGCCAATGGATAGCTTTTTTCCTGCTGAATTTTGGGCGGATCTGAGATTTGCTCCAGATAATACCAGAAAACGCCGCGTCTCAGCCGCACGGCGATGGATGGAAAGCGGCGCACTGTCACATCCAGCGCCGACTGCAAAACGGCCACATCCACTGGCTCTGTCAGCGTGGCGGAAAGACGGAACACATTGCTCCAGTTGCGCCGTCTGGCTGCCGGATAGATCTTGGCGGCGTTGTCCAACCGCATCCACCGCAGCTTCCGCTCGGCAGACAGATGGGCATTGAGAAAATCATCAATGGCGTTGTAGTCTGACATATTCTCGTTGAGATGATAAAGAACATAAGCATGCCACCGTTCCGGCGCCACAATCATGCGGCTCTTGCAGCCGCAGCTTAAAAGCTTTTTGTGCAGGGCTCTGGTGTCATCCAGAAGGATCTCATCGCCCCCCACGAAGAGCAGCGACGGCGGCATTCCCCGCAAATCTCCCATTAGCGGTGAGACAAACGGGTCAGATTTGTCTGTGCCGCCCTTTGTGTAACATGCCGCGTAAAAACGGAGCAGCTCTTCCGTCAGCGATGGGTCCGCCTCCTGATTGACCTGATACGATGCCCCGGAGCCCGTCAGATCCACCCAGGGAGAAATGGCAATGATGCAGCATGGCATGGGAATGTCCAGCTGCTTCAGGCGCAGGCACAGGGCGTAGATGAGGCCACCGCCGGCGCTCTCGCCGCATAAGGTGATCTGCCTTGCGGCGTATCCCTTCCCCAGCAGATAGCGGTAAGAATCCAAGGCGTCTTCCAGCGCGGCCGGATAGGGATTCTCCGGGGCCAGACGGTAGGCAGCGCAAAAGACGCGCACACCGCATTCGGTGGCCAATGTGGCACCGAAGCCTTTGGCATAGTCCAAATCGCCGCAGGTGTAGCCGCCACCGTGGAGATAGAGAATCACTCCATCCCGGCGCTCATCCTTGGGAAGGATCCAAGCGCCCTCAAAACGATTAAAGGTGTGATCTTTAATGAGGACTTCCTTTTTATACATGGCCTCCATCAGTTCTCCCAGCTTGTCCTGCCCTTTTCGGGTGGTTTCCAGAGAGGCGTTGGCCATAAACGGCTTAAAGAAATTGAGTTGTGAGCGGATAAATTTTGCAGGAAAACCCATAAAAAAGGATTCCTTTCCCATATGGTTTCATATGATTATACGTTCTTATTGTATCATCATGCCCAAAAGAAGTAAAGCAAACCGAAGAGAGTACAGAGAAAAATCCACAGGCAATGCGCAAAAAGGATGCAGCGTCAGGCACTGCGCAAAAAGGATGCAGCGTCAGGCACTGCATCCTCTGCTTACTTGTTTTTCTGATAGATCCGATAAAGACCGTCCATCAGAAGAAACTTATCATAGATCACCTTGTTGCGGCAATACCGAACGATAACAGGCGCGTTGTTTCCGGTGGCCACAATGGTGGGCGTCTGATCCGGTATCGTTTCCTTCAGCCGTTCGATCAGGCCATCCAGCATACCGGCCGTTCCGTAAACGATGCCGGAACGCATACAGTCTTCCGTGTTTTTGCCGATCAGATTTTTAGGATGCTGCAGCGCAATGTCCGGCAGTTGCGCCGTGTGATCCGACAAAGCGTCCAGAGAGAGGCGTACGCCGGGGAACATCATACCACCCTCATAGCTGCGCTGTTGTGAAATATAGGAAATGGTGGTGGCAGTACCCATATCGATCATGATAATGGGGGCGGGGTATTTCTCCACCGCGGCCACCGCATTGGCCACAATATCCGCGCCCAGTTGATTGTGGATCTCCATGCGGATATTCAGCCCGGTCCTGACGCCGGGACCGACGATCATAGGCGGTTTTCTCAAAAGTTTGGTCAGTGCTTTTTCCATCATGAAGTTAATGGGCGGCACGACGCTGGAAAAAATAGCGCCGGTCAAATCCTCCAGATGATAATGATAGAGCTGAAACAGGTTCATCAGATCGATGCTGATCTGGTCGGCAGTCTTTCGACTGTCTGTATCAATGGAGGATAAAAACAGAAGCGCTCCATTTTTGTCAAACAAACCAACGGAAATATTGGAGTTACCAATATCAATGGCCAAAAGCATATTCCATTCCCTCCCTTTTACATTATTTTACCACATTAGAAAAAAAGAGGCAACCAAATAAACCAAATCCACAAAGGGACGGTTTTCTTACAAAGAAGCATGGATCTCCTCGGCGTAACGCACTGTTTCCATCGCGTTTTGCGCGTACCTGTCGGCACCAATGCGTTGGGCATAGTCCCGATTCAACACAGCACCGCCCACAACGACCCGGCATTGGGGGACCGCCTCTCTCAGCTGGCGAATGGTTTCCTCCATGGCCGGCACCGTGGTGGTCATCAGGGCGCTGAGACCCACCAGAGGCGCGTGCGTTTTCCGCACGGCTTCCACAATCTGCTCCGGAGGCACATCCTTGCCCAGATCCGTCACAGCAAAACCATAGTTTTCCAAAAGTAGCTTGACAATGTTCTTGCCGATATCGTGAATATCACCCTGCACAGTGGCGATGACAACACCGCATTTGCTGCCGGCATGGCCGGCGCGACCTGTCATATCTGCTTTGATTTTTTCAAAGGCGCACTTGGCTGCCTCGGCGCTCATCAAAAGCTGCGGCAAATAGACGGTTTTTTCCTCATACCCCTTCCCCACCGTGTCAAGAGCGGGAATGATCTCGTTTTGCACAATGTCAAGGGCCGGAACTGTCTCTATCAGCGCGGCGGTAGCAAGTCCCGCTTGCTCCTTTCTGCCGCGTACAATGGCTTTTTGCAGGGCGGAACCCTGCTCCTCTGCCGCAATGGATACGGCGGCGGCAGGCGCGGTGTGCGCGGCGGCAAACGCGATATAATCGGCGCAGTTATCGTCCATTCCCAGCAGTGCCCGGTAGGCGTAATAGGTTTTCATCATTTCGGCGGAATCGGGATTCATGATGGCGGCGGAAAGACCGCGGCCAAGCGCTAGGGCAAAAAAGGCGCTGTTCACGCCGTCCCGGACGGGCAGTCCGAAAGATACATTGGAGACGCCCAGCGACGTATGACAGCCCATTTCCTTCCGGATACGGGCCAGAGAATCCAGCGTCACAGCCGCCGTCTTTGGATCGGCGCTGATGGTCATGGCCAGTGTGTCAAAAATCAGGTTTTCCTTGCCGATACCGTACTCGGCGGCGGTTTTTTCAATATTTCTGGCAATTTTCAGACGGCCTGCCGCTGTGGAAGGGATCCCGTTTTCATCCAGCGTCAAGGCGACCACCAAGCCGCCGTACTTTTTGACCAGCGGGAAAATGGCGCGCATACTGGCTTCCTTTCCGTTGACAGAGTTGATCATGGCCTTGCCGTTGTAGTGCCGCAGCGCCAGCTCCATGGCCGCGGTATTGACGGTGTCCAGCTGCAAGGGCAGGTCAATAATGGCCTGCAATTCACAGACAACATTTTTCAGTGTCTTCGTTTCGTCAATGCCCGGCAGTCCCACGTTGACATCCAAAACGTGAACACCTTTGTCCTGCTGGCGGATCCCCTCCCCCAGCACATAATCCATATCACCGTCCAGCAATGCCTGCTTCAGCCGCTTTTTCCCAGTAGGGTTGATGCGTTCCCCAATCAAGATGGGTCCTTTTTCAAAAAAAACCGCGTGGGTATACGAAGAGACCCATGTCAAATTTTTAGGTGTAACCGGGCGTGGCGTCAAATGGGAGGCTGCCTGTACCATCTCTTTGATATAAAGAGGCGTCGTTCCGCAGCAGCCACCCGCCACGCGCACACCGACGCTGATCTCCTCAGCGACCTGAGATGCAAATTCAGCCGGTACGATATCAAAAAAGGTTTTTCCGTTTTCGCTTTTCGGCAGTCCCGCGTTTGGCTTGAGCAAAACAGGGACCGACGCATACCGCAGATACTCCGCTACGACGGCGGAGAGCTGCCGGGGGCCCAGAGAACAGTTAACGCCGATCACGTCGGCCCCCATGCCCTCCAGCATGGACACCATGGCAGCGGGAGAAGCGCCGGTCATCAGCTTGCCATCCTGGCCGTAGGCATTGGAGACAAAAACGGGCAGACGGCTGTTTTCCTTGGCAGCCAGCAGGGCCGCCTTTGTTTCATAGCTGTCGTTCATCGTTTCGATCATGATGAGGTCAGCACCGTATTTCACGCCCAGACGAACCGTCTGAGCGAACACGGAGACAGCTTCCTCAAAGTCAAAGTCGCCATAAGGCTTCAGCAGACGACCCGTTGGGCCGATATCCAGCGCGATAAATTTCTCCTGCGGTGCTGTGCTGGCGTCGCGGGCCGCTTTGGCATTCCCAATGGCGCTTTTGACGACCTGCTCCAACTCTTCGCCGGAAAAGTGAAGGGAGCTTGCGCCGAAGGTGTTGGTATTGACCACATGGCTGCCCGCATCGAAATAGGCCCGATGGATCTCCGTGATCACCTCAGGGCGGGTCAGATTCCAGCGTTCGGGATACTCCCCTGCCGGCAAGCCTTTTTCTTGTAAAAGGGTACCCATGCCGCCGTCTAAAAAGACGAGCTGCTTCTGCATTACTTCTAAAATTGTCATTTCTTGCTCCTGAATTCACAGTTTTCCTGGCCGCAGTCACCACAGCGGCGACGATCGCCACAGATTCTTTCCCGGGAAAGACCGATGATCGCTGTTACCGATTTGGACGGAGACATCAGCAGACTGCTGTTGAGCGACAGACCAATTTTCCGAGGACAGTCCAGAACACGAAAAATATCCCGCTGTGCTGACAGGGGGAAGTCCCCGTAGCCTGGACTAAACCGCGGCCCTGCCTGATACCCACAGGCGGCGTATTCCCGCTGTATGTCCGCACAAAACAAATTGCAAACAGATTCAATTCTTTCCGCGCCAATTGCTTGAAAGAATAATGCCTTTGCAGGCGAAATGTGTCCGTAACGGGCGATCAGATGGTCAATGCCGAGCCCCACAGTGGCGCCGAACACCACGATTTTCTCACTGCCTTGCAGCTTTCTGGCAAGGTCCGCGGAGAAAGTCCTCATAAAGGACAGATCCAGCTCCTCACCGTCGTGCCAAATGGGAAACTCGCAAAAGCACACCTGACAGGACAGCTTTCCTTTCATCTCGGAAAGGCAGCCTTCCAAAATATCGTTCATTTCAGAAGAAGGCTCCTGCCGGCAGGCAGCATAACGCAAGATCTCTGATCTGTCAAAGGAGGGCTCTTCATAATGCCTTGTCTGAACAGCGGTCACCATGCTTTTCCAAGGATGTCCGACAGATTTTCCTGAATGCGGGCGGCTGCCTCCGGCTTGTTCATGGAGTAAACATGAACGTGCTGAATACCGTTGGCGTAGAGGTCAATGATCTGATCGGTGGCATAAGCAATACCGGCCTGCTTCATAGCGGCGGGATCAGATCCAAAACGGTCCACCAGATTTTTAAATCGCTGGGGCATAAAGGAACCTGAGAGTTTGATGGCTTTTTCCACCTGCTTGGCGTTGGTGATTGGCATAACGCCGGGAATCACCGGCACTGTAATGCCGGATTCACGAAGCTTATAGAGGAAGTTATATAAAAGGTTGTTGTCAAAAAACATCTGTGTGGTCAGAAATTCGCAGCCCGCTTCCACCTTTTCTTTTAAATAAACGATATCATCTTTCTGATTGACGCTTTCAGGATGGACCTCTGGATAGCAGGCGCCGCCAACGCAAAAGGCGGGATCCAGTTCTTTCAATTCTCGGATGAGATCCGAGGCGTGCTGATACTGCCACAAACGCCGGTCCTCACTCAGCTTGTCCTCCGGGATGTCCCCGCGCAGTGCCAGCACATTTTCAATGCCTGCCGCCTGTATCTCTGCGGCTTTTTGCCGCACTGTCTCCCGGCTGGAGGAAACGCAGGTCAAGTGGGCGATGATGGGCACACCGTACTGCTGCTGAATGTTGCGCGCGATATCCAGCGTATAGGTGCTGCTGCCGCCCCCTGCCCCATAGGTGACGCTCATAAAAGAAGGATGAAGCGCCGCGATTTTCTCCGTTGCCGAGCGAACACTTTCAAATGTGGCATCCGTTTTGGGCGGAAACACTTCAAAGGAGATGGAAAACTGGTTTTTCTGCAATAATGTGGTCAGTTTCATGCTGCTTCATTCTTCCTTCTGCTCAATTCTATCACCGGGATCCCCAAAAGGCCCAGAGGAAAATTTCTGCCTTGTCACACGGGCGAAACGTTTGGCTCCGATGAATGCTTGCATTATAACATAACCGTTCTTTATAAGTAAATGGCGGCTTCTAAAAATAAATCGGTTGAAACAAGGAAAAATTGAGGAAGTTGTTTGACTTTTAGCGCTGAATTGGGTATAATACGCCTGCGAGTAAGACGGACAGTCGCGGGGACAAGGCGAAAGCCTGTTCATGAGGAAAGTCCGGGCTCCACAGGGCAATGATAACGGGTAACGCCCGCCGAAGGCAACTTCAGGAAAAGTGCAACAGAGATATACCGCCGCGCCCTGCGCGGTAAGGGTGGAAAGGCGAGGTAAGAGCTCACCCGCCGGTCGGAGACGACACGGCGCTGTAAACTCTATCCGGAGCAACACCGCTATGGGAGCATATGGCTTGCCCGGCCGCTCCCGGGGTGGCTTGATCTCACCGGCAACAGTGAGACTAGATAGATGACTGTCAAAACAGAACCCGGCTTATAGACTTGCTCGCATCTGCATATGGACCCGCCGGCGTATTCCGCCGGCGGTTCCTGTTGCTTTTTTTGCCGACCGTATCCTTATTTGACGTGGAATTGTGCAACTTGCACAATCAAATTTCCAAAATGCAGTTTAATTTTTATACAAAACGATTCTTTACATTATTACGCTAAAGAGTTAGTATGGTAGAGTAATAAAAAGTTGGGTGCTGCGGTACCCTTATGGGAGGAAATGAGAATGAAAAACATGAAAAAATGGGGCAGCCTTTTGCTGGCGGCCATGATGCTTGTATCTGTTCTGGTTGGCTGCGGCAGCAAGAACGAGACGACCACGCAGACCTCTGGCACGAAGAAGCAGACTTTTACCGTGGGCTTTGATGCCGAGTATGCACCCTATGGCTATATGGGCGCTGACGGGCAGTATACCGGTTTTGACTTGGAAATGGCGCAGGCGGTCTGCGATCTCAATGGCTGGGAACTGGTGAAAAAACCCATTGACTGGAACTCCAAGGACATGGAGCTGAATTCCGGCAACATCGACTGCATCTGGAACGGCTTTACCATGACCGGCCGTGAAAATGACTATACCTGGTCAAAGGCTTATGTGGACAACAGCATCGTCTGGGTGGTGAAAAGCGGTTCCGGTATCCAGTCCGAGACAGATCTGGCCGGCAAGAATGTTGTGACCCAGTCTGGTTCTTCCGCTTATACCGCCTTGACCGCAACAGACGACAACGATAAGAATCTGGCCCTGGCCAAGACTTTTGCCCAGCTGCAAACAGTGGCGGACTACAACACGGCGTTTGCCAATCTGGACTCCGGTATGGTGGATGCCATCGCGGTGGATATTGGTATCGCCAAGTATCAGCTGGCCTCCCGCAACGACAGTTCTTTGGTGATGCTTCAAAAGCCGCTGTCCACGGAACAGTATGCCATCGGATTCAAACTGGGCAATACAGAGCTGCGGGACAAGGTGCAGGCGTCCTTCGATCAGCTGGTGTCTGACGGCACATTCATGAAGCTGGCTGAAAAATATGAATTAGCCGACATGGTTTGCGTCGGTAAGTAATATGTACGGAGTCCCAAAGGACGGCAGGAGGTCACCTGCCGCCCTTTGTCCGGCTTCTAAAAGGAAAGGAACGAACCATTTATGACGTTTCAAGTAATGCTGCAACAGCTGCTGACGGGTTTCTCCCGGACCTTGCTGATCTTTGTGCTGACGCTGGTGCTTTCTATGCCGCTGGGTCTGCTGGTCTGCTTCGGGCGGATGTCCCGCTTTGCGCCGCTGAAAGGGCTTGTGAAAGACCCGGCCAACACCTCCCGTCTTTTGAGAGGGTTTTGTTCCATGCGTCCCGTCAGCGCCATTTTTCGCTTTTTTATCTCTATTCTCCGCGGAACGCCACTGATGCTTCAGCTGTTGGTGGTGTGCTATGGTCCCTATTATCTGTTCCATACCAAGCTCTCCCCCAGTTGGACCTTTACCGCGCTGATCCTGGGCTTTGTGATCAACTATGCCGCTTATTTCGCGGAGATCTATCGCTCCGGCATCGAGTCCACTCCTGTGGGACAGTATGAGGCGGCGGAGGTGCTTGGCTATACCAGGTCGCAGACATTTCTCAAGATCATCCTGCCCCAGATGTTCAAGCGGGTCCTCCCTTCCATCACCAATGAGGTGATCACCCTGGTAAAAGATACGTCCATGGCGTTTGTGCTGGCCTACGCGGAAATGTTTACGCTGGCCAAGCAGATCTCGGCGGCCAAAACCACCTTTATGCCTTTGTTCGTGGCGGGCCTGTTTTACTTTATTTTTAACGCGGTGGTGGACTACATCATGAACCGCATCGAAAATCGTATGCGGTATTATCAGTAAGGGAGGCGTCGAGATGAATATTCTGACTTTAAAAAATGTACAGAAGGTGTTTGACGGCTCTTTGGAAGTGCTCAAGGACATCAGCCTTTCCGTTGACGAAGGCGAGGTAGTTGCCATCATTGGACCTTCCGGTTCCGGCAAATCCACGTTGCTGCGCTGCGCCACACTGCTGACGGATATGAGCAGCGGCGAGCTGAGCTATTTGGGCGAAAAAGCCGCCTGGACAGATGCGCAGACCGGGAAAGCGGTATACGCGGACAAAAAGCAGCTGAAAAAGATCCGCAGCTATTTTGGCCTGGTCTTTCAGAATTTTAACCTGTTCCCCCACTATTCCGTGCTGAAAAACCTGACAGACGCCCCCATTCATGTGTTGGGCGTCGACAAGGAGACGGCTCGCAGGACAGCCATGGAGCTGCTGGAAAAGATGGGGCTCTCTGACAAGGCGGATGCCTATCCATGCCAGCTCTCCGGCGGACAGCAGCAGCGTGTGGCCATCGCCAGAGCTCTTGTCATGAATCCGCAGATCCTATTTTTTGACGAACCCACTTCCGCGTTGGATCCGGAGCTGACGGGCGAGATCCTGAAGGTGATCCGGCAGTTGGCGGATGCTAGGATGACCATGGTGATCGTGACGCATGAGATGGCTTTTGCCCGGGATGTGGCGGACAGGGTGATCTTTATGGATGGCGGCGTCATTGTCGAACAAGGTGTCCCCCGTGATGTCATTGAACACCCCCAGGAGGAGCGTACCCGGCAGTTCCTCTCCCGTTTTTCCAACCGATAAGAACCGAGAGGAAAAGTGCTCCATCACCTATTCAAAGGGTGATGGGGTCTCCTTTTGCTCTGATGGAAGAGATTTAATGCTGTTTTGTGGTGCGCCCTCTTTTCAAACGGGAAAAGTTCCTTTATAATAACAAGCATATCACAAAGGCAGGGGGCGTTTGCATGGCAAATTTATTGGATTATCTGGATTGGCGCGGCGACCTTACGTGGGAAGCCTCTCCCTTTAACGAAGTCGACAATCTGATTCTGGCCGAATTATCCTTTGTGGATTTCAATGGGATCGTACCTGGGCCCAGCGAGGGAGAAAGCGTTTCTCTGTCTCAGGCGACGGAAGCGTTTTTCAACCGCTACAAAGAAAATGGAGAGGCCATTGATATGGGCGTGCTGGTGCCGGGTGCCATTCCCTCCATGCTGGAAAAAATGGCAGCGAGCAAGCGCTTTGGACAGATGAAACTCAACTGCTTTGTTGACTGGTTGGATGTTGAGAAGGCGGAACAATTCGCGGCACTGACGGTTGAGGTGGACAGCAAGACGCTGTACCTCTCCTTCCGTGGTACAGACGACACCATTGCTGGCTGGAAGGAAGACTTTATGCTGGGCTGCGTATCGGAGCTGCCCGCGCAGAAGAAAGCTGTGCAGTATACTGCCTCAGTAGCCAAACAGTTTCCGCGTCGAAAGCTGATTCTGGGCGGCCACTCAAAGGGCGGCAACCTGGCTGTTTATGGGGGCGTTTTTGCGCCGCCGGCTGTTCAGCGGCGAATGATCGCCGTTTACAGCAACGATGGCCCCGGCTTCCACGATGACATTTTGCGTATGCCGGAGCATGAGCTGATCGAAGACCGCATTCATTCCATTGTCCCCAAATCCTCGGTGGTAGGAATGCTTTTGGAGCATGAAGAAAACTACACAGTTGTGGACAGCAGCCAGCTTGGCTTTATGCAGCATGACGGCTTTTCCTGGTCTGTCATGGGAGATCATTTTGTGACATTGCGCCAGGTGACCAAGCAAAGCCATTTGAGCGATCTTGCTTTGCAGGAATGGCTGATGACCCTTTCCGGCCCGCAGCGGGAGGCGTTTGTGGACGCACTTTTCAACGTACTCACCGCGTCCGGCGCCGCCACGCTGACGGATTTGAAGGTCGAGAAGCTTAAGGCGGCAGGAGCGATGATCAAAGCTATGAAGGATCTGGACAAGGAAACGCGAGATCGCCTCCTCTCCTTTTTCAGCCTGATGTTCAAGAGCAATATGCGTCTGGTTTTGGAAGATATTCAAGAAGGCAGCGAAAAGATTGCCCATACAGCAAAGAAATGGGCATTTAAGCGGGTAGCAACGGCAAAAGATAACTCATAAAGAAAAAGACTCCGATAAAGGTTCTTCCCTTATCGGAGATTTTTTTGCCTATTCTTTATTTTTTGCTTTTCCCTTAAAAAAGAGCAGGCCTGCCGCATTTCCCAGCAAAGCCACCGCACCGTATATGACGCAGTAGATCCACGCACTTTCGTTGTAATAGATCCATATGGTGGGGGCAAACAACAGCGCTGTCAGCAAAGGGATGCAAAAGTAAAATCCGTGAGAACGACCGGCCAGCAGCGCAGCAAAAAAGCACAGCAGCGGGAAAACAGCCAACAGAACCGCCATAGCGGAACCTGTATCACGAATCAGCAGCGGCAGCAGATAAAAGCCCAAAGCAATGACCAACAGATACGGTAAAAGTTTTTTAAGCTGATTCATGTCCATCCTCCTTTAAGTCAAGAATTACAGTTATCATAGCAAAAAAGAGACCGAAAAGCAATGATTTTCGGTCTCTTTTTGCTTATGTGCCAATAAACGGGGATTATCGCACTCTGGGAATCATCAGCATTACATCTTCGGGCAGAGGACTCTTATCCTCCAGATTGTTGGCTTCTCTGATGGCAGATGCCGTGGTCTGATACTGCTTGGCAATATCCCATAATGTTTCGTCCGGACGGAATCTTCTGAGGATCAGAGAGGGGCGTCTGGCACCGTCGGAGGCAGCTTCTGTATCCATTTCCGCAGCCTTCACGGCAAGAACGCTCTTTTGGGCTGTCTGTGGCACCAAAAACTCTACGACGGTGCGCAGTTCCCATTGGCCACTTCCCTGCTGTAAAGCGGCTTCACGGCAGCAGGCGGAAACGCCGTCGCATCCGGCAGAGCCGTTCCATTTGCCGGATACCTCAAAACTGCGTTCCATGCACATGGGAGAGCTTTCCTCATCTAAGTACAGCACCTTATAGTAAACCGTGGCACGGAGAATGCTGCCGCTGTCCTCTGCGGCCACACTCACAGATCCGCAGCTGCAATCGGTGAGACACGCAAAGCTCATGCCTGGTTCCAGCCGCTGGGTGCTTTCTTCCCGCACGGCTGCGCTGGGCAGATATGCCGGAAACGCGATGGGCTGTGTATGTACTTGCGTTGGATAGCGGGTGCTGTATAGATCGGATACATAGGTCTGCGTGCAGGGATGATATACATGTACCATCAGGGAAAGGCTGAGAGAGACGCCCAGTCCTGTGCCGTCATCGCCCCGAATGACGCGCACGTCACTTTCGGAGAGTTGGGTTTCTGCTTCAAATGTGCAGCTCTCGTCCAGATCAGTTCCTTCCATGATCTGAGAGAAGGGCAGTTTTGCCTCGTACCAGCAAAGCCTTTGGCTTTCCGAGCGGTAAAGTACGGATAGGTCCGCCTCGCCTTTTACCACGACCTTGTTCCCTACCGCCTGTGCCGAGGAAACGTGCAGCGACACTTGATCCAGCAGCAGATCCTCCAGCGGCTCCAGATTTTTGTCAAGCGGCACCTCATCTGTAAAAGTAAAGGGTTTCTCAATCACTTGTGTCAGCAGCTGGCAATTCATCTGCTGCTTTTGCACCTGCATATCAGCTGAAGACTCCGGCAGGTCGCTGCAAAGTTGCTGTACTACTTTGGCAAAGCCAGTCACGGTAAACTCCGGAATGACCCGCAGGGAAAGCTTTCTGGAATTAATGGGCTTTGCCTCCGCCAGAAGCAGCCGTCCGCAGACCCGCACCGATTCACAGCGGGCAAAGCGCTTGTCATCCATGGTGCACTCGAAAGGAACCGAAAGGCTCAGGTTTCTAAGACCCATGCTTTCTTCCGAACTGTACAGGACACAGACGCGCACTGTACCACTGATGGTCAGCCGCTCCTCACTGATGTTTTTACTGCGGATCTTTAGTTGACCAACTGTGTCGATGATGCGCGCCATATCCGGGCAGTATTCCGGAATTGCCGTTTCCATGGACTCCTCGTGGGTCGTTACCATATTGCCAATCGCTTCATAGCAAATGATTTGGTCGAATGTAAGTTCCATGTTTTCAGTCCTCTCAGTTTTTGAATTCTCTATCAAAAATTATGAGAGAGACAGCCTGTTTATGCACGGATTCCAAAAATGCGGCGCAAAATGCCGCTGAGAAATTTGGGCGATCTCCAGACCACGATCCTCATCTATATCCCTCCTTTCACTTTTTCAAGCACATAATGCCGCAGGCAATCAACAAAAAAGCGATCAGGAACATCAGCGCTCCCACCGGGAATATCGCGGCAATCAAAATTCCCAGTCCCAGGGCCAATGCGCAGATACCCAAGACCGATCCGCAATTTCCCCTCATAGTCATCCTCCTATCTGTTGTCTGCCCCAGTATATTCCGCGGTGCCGGCAAAGGAAACAGCACAAAAGCGAAACGGCAATGAAGCCGCTACGCTTTTGTGTTGCGTTTTTCGGAAAAGTCCGGATATTATTTGTTTTTACCGCTTTTTTCCCACTCTTTTAAATCCTTCAGTTCATGATACAGCCGCACATAACTGTTGTGCCGGGTTTCCGGGATCTTCCCCTGTTTTACCGCAGCCAGTACAGCGCAGCCCTTCTCCTTGGTGTGGCTACAGCCAATAAAACGGCAATCGTTCAAATAAGGGGCAAATTCAGGAAAAGTGTCTGGCAGGGAATGTTTCAACTGCAAATTCAGTTCTTCAGTGTCAAAGGAGGAAAAACCTGGCGTGTCAATGAGCCATGTATCCGGCTCCGGAGAATACATCTCTACATGGCGGGTGGTGTGCCGTCCCCGCCCCAGCGCTTGGCTGATTTCTCCTGTGGGCAGAGAAAAGTGGGGATCAATGGCATTCAAAATACTGGATTTCCCAACGCCCGAATTACCTGTAAAGGCAGATAGCTTGCTACGAATTTGCGTTTTAAGCTCCTCAATTCCTTCACCGGAAATCGCACTGACACGCAGGACCGGCAGTGCCGAATGGGCATAAATGTCATACAGGTCATCCGCCCGATCCAGGTCGCATTTGTTCAAGCAAACCAATACCTGACAGCCTTTAAGCGCCGCGATGGCCGCAATGCGGTCGATCAGATAGGGGTCTGTGACCGGGATGGCAGCCGATGCCATGACCACCAGTTGGTCAATGTTGGCCACCGCCGGACGTGTAAAGCTGTTCTTTCGAGGTTCAACAGCATCAATGATACCGCTTTGGGCATCAAGCTCCTGAAACTCCACCCAGTCCCCTACCAGCGGCGAGAGCCCTTCCCGCCGAAATTTTCCCCGGGCGCGGCAGGAAACGGTTTTTTCACCGGCGCTGACATAGTAAAAGCCACTGAGCGCCTTTTGTATCCTTCCCCTGCTCACTGGAACGTGATGGTCTCGCTCTGCACCGTATCGTTGCCGTTGATGATCACATAGACCTGGGCGGTGGTGCCGCTGGTACCGGTGAAGGTGCAGGATACGGTCCTTCCGTCTGTGTCAAGGTTCATGCTCTTCTCCAACACCTGCGTGGTGCCCTGCATGATGGTCACAGTGACAGTCCCCTTGTATTTGTCGGGAATGGTATAGGTTTTGGTAACAGAGACAGGTTTGGCGGTTTCCGGACCCTTGCTGACAGTAAACACAATGGCGGTGCCCTCTTCCACGGTGGAAGTGGCGGACACACTTTGACCGATCACAAGACCGGAAGCCTTGTCGCTGTATTCATACTTATAGCTGCCGACCTCCAGACCAAGTCCCTTGGCCTTTGCGGCCGCGGAATCCGCATCCATATCAAGGAAAGAAGGAACGGTGACGGACTTCTTCTCCGGCCCCTTGCTGACCACCATATAAATCGTGTCTCCCTTGGCGATGGAGGCGTTGGCGGCCGGTGTGGTGGAGATAACCTTACCGGAGGCAACATCCGTTGAAAATTGCTCCGAGGTCTCCACGACCAGGTCCAAATGCATATTTTTCAGCAGAACTTTGGCCTCCTGGCTGTCATAGCCTGCCAGACTGGGCATCTGAGTCGACACATTTTCCGAACAGACATAGACGTTGATGACCCGGTTATCCTTGCGGATCTTGCCTGCCGCCGGATCTTGTTCCACGATCTGCCCCGCCTGGTATTTGGTGTCGGTTCGATAGCCGATGACGGTAATGGTGAAGACGTCCTTGACACCATCCATCTGATTGGCTTCCTCCACGGTATGGCCCACCACACTGGGCACTTCATAGGAGTTGCTGCCTGTGCTGGAAAAGCCGCCCATAATGACTTTGAAAATCAGCAAGACGACCAGCAAAGCGGCGGCAAACCCGCCGATGATGAACATCATCTTCTTTTTTGCCTTTTTCTTTTCCTCCGGCGTCTCTTCGTCCAGAAGCGATTCTTTCTCTTCCTTCTCTTTTTTGGCCCGTTTTACCGCGGTATTGACGGCACCGGAGGGAATAAACTGGGTGGGCTCGTTGTTTTCGGGCTCTTCCAGCTCCGTTTTGATATAGTCCATGTTAACGGATGGATCTTTCCGAAATTTTTCCAGATCCTCCACCATGGCATTGGCCGTGGCATACCGTTTTTCGGCATCGGCATTCATGGCCTTCATGCAGATCAGTTCCAGTGCTTCCGGCACTTTTTCGTTGATGTCCCGGGGAGACAGAGGAACGGAACTCAAATGCTGAATGGCGACCGATACCGCCGAATTTCCCTCAAAAGGCAAACGCCCCGTCAGCATTTCATAAAGAACAACACCGGCGGAATAGATATCCGACCTGGCATCGGTGCGGTCGCCTCTCGCCTGTTCCGGGGAGATATAGTGCACGGAGCCCAGGGCTTCCTGTGTTAGCGTCTGCCCCGCGTTGGCCAGGCAGGCGATGCCGAAATCGGCCACCTTCACGCTGCCGTCCCGCAGGACCATGATGTTCTGGGGCTTGATGTCTCGATGAATAATGCCGCGGCTGTGAGCGTGGCTCAGACCACGCATGATCTGGATGATAAAGTGCAGGGACTCACGCCAGTCCATCAGACCCCGGCGTTCCATATACTGCTTGAGGGTGATCCCGTCGATCAGCTCCATCACAATATACTCCACATCACCGTCTCTGGATACGTCATAAACAGAAACGATGTTGGGATGAGACAACATGGCGACCGCCTGCGATTCATCCCGGAAGCGGCGGCGGAAATCCGCGTCCTCCGCCAGCTCACTCTTCAGGATCTTAATTGCCACCAGACGATTCAGGCGATGACATTTCGCTTTGTAAACGTTGGCCATACCGCCGCTGCCGATCTGCTCAAGTATCTCATAACGATTATCCAGCATTTTACCAATGTATTGATCCATATTTGTCATCTCCTTTATTCGTTGCACAGCAAGACGGCTGTTACATTGTCCGGTGCACCCCTGTCTTTTGACACGGCTATCAGGCGTGACAGACAGGTGTCCACCTTATCACTGTGGATAATCTCAAATAAAATTTCCTGATCTGAAACAGTATTGACCAAACCATCCGAGCAAAGAAGGAGATAATCCTTTGGCTCCAGCTCCACGGCATAGTGATCAGCTTCTGCCACGGCATCCGGCCCCAGCGCGCGGGTGATCAGGTTCCGGCTGGGATGCCGGCGCGCCTCTTCCTTTGTCAGATCTCCTCTTTCCACCATGCTCTCCACGATGGAGTGGTCTTTGGTGATCTGCCGGATCTCCTCTCCATTGACGATGTAGGCGCGGCTGTCGCCAATATTGCTGATGACGGCCTGGCTGTCTTTTACAATGGCGGAAACAAGTGTTGTACCCATATTTTCATACTCACAATGGATGGCCGCCTCACTGCGGATCGTGGTATTTGCAAGAGAAATGCAGGCCGAGGCAGTGGCTTCCCACTGCTTAAGACTCATATTTTCGCGTAAGTATTGCTTCAATCCATCCATAAAGGTTTTGACGGCAATGGTGCTGGCCAGCTGTCCGCCGTTTGTGCCGCCCATACCGTCGCAGACGACGGCGACCGTATAGTGCCCCATTGTCTCCACGGAAAACGCATCCTGATTTTCTTTGCGTACCAGTCCCGTGTCGGTTGTACCCCATACTTTCATCAGAGGGAATTCCCTCCTTTCTTATTTTCCATTTCTTTACGGCGAAGCTGGCCACAGGAAGCATCGATATCCCCACCCAGGCTTCTTCGCACGGTGGCGGTGATCCCATGGGAGATAAGCCTCTTTTGAAATTCCGCCATTCGCCGGCTGGGTTTGAAGGCACTCTCCACCACATCATTGAGTGGGATCAGGTTCACATGCCCCGGCATTCCCCGCAGACGCTTGGCAATCAGATCTGCCTGCCAATCCTGGTCGTTTACCCCGTCTATCATGGCGTATTCAAAGGAGATACGCCGCCCGGTCTTTTCGAAATAGCGATGGCACGCATCGAAGACCTGCTCTACGTCATATGCACGGTTTACCGGCATGATGCGGGAACGTGTTTCAGAATCAGGAGCGTGGAGTGAAACGGAAAGTGTCAGCTGCAAATTCTTTTCTGCCAGCGCTTCAATTCCAGGTACAACACCGCAGGTAGAGAGGCTGATGTGCCGCATCCCAATGTGAAGTCCATCCGGGTGATTGACCAGCTCCAGAAATTTCATGACATGATCGAAATTGTCCATTGGTTCGCCGATTCCCATCAAAACAATGTTGGAAATCTCACGCCCGGCGTCAAGCTGTGTAAAAAGGACCTGATCCAGCATTTCTGAGGGGGCCAGATCCCGCACCTTGCCTGCCACGGTGGAGGCGCAGAAAGCGCAGCCCATGCGGCATCCTACCTGAGAGGATATGCAGACGGTATTACCGTGATGGTAGGACATGAGGACCGTCTCAATACAGTTTCCATCTGTCAGCTCCCAGAGATATTTAATGGTACCGTCCAGCTTTGATTCCTGCTTGCGGGCCACTAACGGCTCAGTAATATAAAAATCACGGTCCAGCATTTCCCGCAGAGATTTGGAAAGATTGCTCATTTCTTCAAAGGAACGCACGCCCTTGTGTAGCCAAGTGAATACCTGTTTGCCCCGAAAAGCGGCTTCCCCACGCTGAAGCAGGAGTTGAGTTATTTCCTCTTCCGTCAGAGATTTTATATCTATTTTCATACGCTGCCTTTTTTTCGCATACGGCACATATAAAAGCCGTCTGTTCCAAACCGCTGGGGCCAAAGGGTGATCTGGCCGCCAGTTCCGCCAATGGGATTGGGGAGCACAAAGGCTTCCCTGGCAAATTCCTTGTGGCGGCTCAAAAATGCCTCCGTCACCTGCTCGTTCTCCTCCGGCAGAAGCGTACAGGTAGAGTAAACCAGCACACCGCCGGGGCACACATAGGCCGACGCGTTTTCAAGAATATCACTTTGTATTTGAGGAAGATCCGTCAATTCTTTCGGGTTTTTATACCGAATGTCCGGCTTTTTCCGAATAATGCCAATTCCGGAACAGGGAACATCCGCCAAAACGATATCCGCGCTTTCCAGCCATGCGCTATGCGCTTCACGGCCGTTGGCCAGTGCGGTGCGTATGCTGGAAATACCAAGACGCTGAGCACCCTTTTCAATAAGCTGGAGCTTATGGGGATGGACGTCGCAGGAAAGGATCTCGCCCTTGTCTCCTTGCGCAATGGCAGCGGCAAAGGATTTACCACCGGGTGCGGCACAAACATCCATGATCTTGTCCTGCGGACGGGGCTGCGCGGCAGAAATGACCAGATGCGCGGCAGGGTCCTGTACCATGCAGTGTCCCTTGACAAAAGCAGGCAGTTCAGCCAGATTTCCCGTGCTGCTGATGGAAAAACAGCCATCCAGCCACGGATGCTTCTCCACCGACACGGCAGAAAGCTCCCGCTCCAGTTCGTCTGCCGTCACTTTCAGCGTGTTTGTCTGGACGGTGGTGGGAATCGGCTTGTTATTCAGCTGCAGCAGTGCCTCGGTTTCCTCATCTCCCAGCAGTTCCATGAGCCGCCGTACCAGCCACAGAGGGTGACTGTATCGAATGGATAAGTATTCCTCACGGCTGTCGGCGGGGATGTCCGGCATATTCAGCCAGTTGATCACAAATTTACGCAGTACAGCATTGACAAGGCAGGACGCTTTACTCCTGTTGTGGCGCTTTGCCATTTCCACCGCTTCATTGACAGCGGCGCTGTGGGGAATCTTATCCATGAAAAGGATCTGATACCCGCCGATGCGCAGAATGTTTAAAATCACCGGCTCAAGCCGTTCCGGCTTCTGCGTGCAGTAGCAGCCGATATAGTAGTCCAACAGCAGGCGGTTTTGGATCACGCCATAGCACAAGTAGGTAGCCAGCGCGGCATCGCGACGATCCAGTCCATTTTTGGCAATCGCCTGCTTTAAACTGCCGTCCGACCAGGCGTTGGCCTTATGGACCGACATCAGCACATCGAGTGCTGTGTCTCTGGCATTTCTTTTTTCATTCATGATCAATCTGCATAGGATGGCCCCGGAGATAGTCCGCTGCCGCCATCCGTTTTCCTCCTTCGGCCTGCAGCTGGGTGATGACCAGCGTCTGTCCGTCGCCGCAGGCGACTTCAATGCCGTGCTTGTCCGCGGCGATCACAGTACCGGCGGCAGCCGCCGTTTCACGGCCGATGGTCGTTTCAAATATTTTCATCGGTTTTCTATCCAGTACGGCAGAGGCGCAGGGCCACGGAATAAGACCGCGCACCTGGCAGTCGATCACCTGTACCGGTTTGCTCCAATCAATGGGAGAAAGATCTTTACTCAGCATAGACGCGTACGTGGAAGCGCTGTGATCCTGCTGGACAGGAACCAGTTTCCCGGCCTCCATCAGATGCAGAGCTTCCGAAAGAGCCTCGGCGCCCAGCTCCGCCAAACGCACTGTTAAGGCGGCGGCATCCTCGTGAGGCTGTATTTCTGTTTTCTTCACATGGAGAATATCCCCCGCGTCCAGCTCCTTTGCCATATACATAATGGTGACGCCGGTCTCCGCTTCTCCGTTGAGAATGGCCCAGTTAATAGGCGCCGCGCCGCGGTACTTGGGCAAAAGCGAGGAATGCACGTTTACGCAGCCGCGAGGCGGCAGACGCAGCATTTCTTCCGGTAGGATTTTGCCGTAGGCCGCCACAACGATCAGTTCCGGCTTCAATTCACGCACCAGATCCATGGTCATACCATCCCGCATTTTCAGCGGCTGATAGACAGGCAGCCCCTGTGCCAGCGCGAATTCTTTTACCGGGGAAAAAGTCATCTTCATACCGCGGTTGCGGGGCTTGTCCGGCTGGGTAAACACGCCGCAGAGCTCATGACCGTCTGATAGCAAACGGCGCAGCGAGGCCACCGCAAATTCCGGCGTTCCCATAAAGAGAATCCTCATTGTATCAGCCTTCCTCTTCTTCGTTTTCTTCTTCCTGCTTGCGGATGTATGCTTCCAGTTCCTCCTCTGTCAAGAGGTGATCTGTCCGCTCGACAAACAGGTGCCCGTCCAAATGCTCAATTTCATGGCAGAAGCAGCGGGCGGTCAAGCCCTCGTCCTCCACTTCAAAGAAGCGGCCGTCCCGATCCTGAGCGCGGACGCGCACTTTTTCCGGGCGTGTCACAATGCCGTATTTTCCGGGAACGCTGAGACAGCCTTCAAAGCTTGTCTGCTCCCCGTCGGTGGCGATAATGTTAGGATTGACCAGCTCGATAATTTCATTATCCTCGTTCATCACGACGCACACGCGGCGCAGGATCCCCACCTGGGGAGCGGCCAACCCCACACCATTGGAGTCGATCAGCGTATCCTTCAGATCATCCAGCAGCGTGTGCAGGCGGCTGTTAAAGTCCGTCACAGGACGGCACACCTTTTGCAGGCAGTCGTCGCCCTGCACAGCAATTTTTCTCAATGCCATTTTATAGGACCATTCCTTTCCTTTTCACATAGGTGCATATTTGTACGGGCGCGCTGAAAAGCAGCGGCATGGGCAAGGAAAAGAACAGCGCTTCCCTACTCAGCCAGATTACAGTCTGTATAGAGATTCATGCCTCTATTCTCACTCTTTGCTGCAAATTCCCGCATAAAAGCGGCGATTAAGCCGCGAATTGTCTTGTCATTCTTCCCAGTCAATAGTACCCGGTAGCGGTAACGGTTATTCACCTTGACCACCGGCGCCGGAGCCGGGCCCAAAATATCCAGGATTTCATAGTTTCCCGCTTTGGCGGCGGATACCAGACCGTCTCGCAGCTGTGAGCTGGCGCGTCGGACCTGTGCTTCCTCCCTCCCGCTTACCGTCAGAAAAAACTGATCGGAAAAAGGCGGATCCATGCGGAGCTTCCTCAGGCGGATCTCACTGTCGTAAAAACGGTCGTAATCCTGCGCAACTGCCGCTTCGATCACGTCATTGCCGGGAGTAAAGGTCTGGATAACGGCACGGCCTGCTTTCTCTCCCCGACCGGCTCTTCCCACCACCTGCGTCAAAAGGCTGAAGGTCCGTTCAGAGGCAGTGTAGTGATCCACATACAGCGAAAGGTCAGCGGATAAAACACCCACGAGGGTGACATTTTCAAAATCAAGGCCCTTTGCCACCATCTGCGTTCCCAGCAAAACGGGGATCTTCTGCTGGGAAAAGCGGCGCAGCAATTTCTCGTGGTTGTTGGCAGCGCTGACCGTGTCAGCGTCCATACGGAGAATCTCTGTTCCGGGAAAGAGACGCCTCAGTTCCTCCTCCACCTTCTGCGTTCCGATGCCCACATGCTTCATCCGGCCGCCGCAATCAGGGCAGGTCTCATAGGCCTTTTCGGAGTAACCGCAGTAATGGCACATCAGCCGTTCGTTGACGGAATGATAGGTCAGAGGGACGCTGCACCGGGGACATTGGGGGACGGAGCCGCACTCGCCGCATAGTAGCATCCGGCTGTTGCCCCTGCGGTTGAGAAAGAGAATACTCTGCTCTCCGGATTCAATGTTTTTTTTCAGCTCACGGTATAAGACGCTGCTGACAGCGCCTGTGTTCCCGCTGCACAGTTCCTGGCGCAGGTCGGCCAGAATGACCTGCGGCAGCGGCCGTTCATTGTAGCGATGGAGCAATTTGGCAAGTCCGTAAACCCCTGACCTGGCGAAGTAGGCAGTCTCCACAGTAGGAGTGGCGGAGCCAAGCAGCAGCAGCGCCTTGTCCTGTACACACCGGTACTTGGCAATATCACGGGCGTGATAAAAGGGTGCGTTAAAGGACTGGTAGGAGCTTTCCTGCTCCTCGTCCATCACGATCAGTCCCAGATGATCCAGCGGCGCGAAGACGGCGGAACGGGTGCCAAGCACGATATGCGCTTCTCCGCGCTGAAGGCGTTTCCACTGGTCATACCGTTCAGAAAGGCGGAGACCGCTGTGCAGCATGGCCACTTCGTCGCCGAAACAGGTGGCAAACCGCTCCATCATCTGCGGCGTCAGGGCAATTTCCGGAACAAGGATCATCACAGAGCGGCCCAGTTTCACCGCTTCCTGGGCAAGGCGTATGTAGACCTGCGTTTTACCGCTGCCAGTCACGCCCTGCAAGAGAGAGACGGCGGGCTTTTCTGCCTGAATGCTTGCCCAAAGCTGGGCAAATGCCTGCTGCTGTTCTTTATTAAGGGAGACAGGGACAGCCGTTTCTTTTTTTTGGTAGTGGGGGACCCGATACTGTTCCATCTCACGAAAGGTGATAATACCGGCTTTTTCCATGTGGCGGAGCATCACAGGCGTAATGCCTGTGTAGTAGCAGAGCTCGTTGGAGACGGTCTCCCCATAGTCCTGTAAAAAGCGGATGGCCTCTGCCCGTCTGGGCGACGACTTTGTTTTGCCGTCAAGCGCCGTGGGCGCGTCAACGGTCAAGCTGACCAGCTTTACCGTCTTATCGCTGATGGGACGCTTTGCTTCTGTTTCCAGAAAAAGGATCCCCCTCTGCTCCATCTTTTTCAGGACAGGCAAAAGGTCCTTCTCCCAGATGGCGGAAAGCTGCTTGCTATCCATCGGCCCCCGGGACGAAAGCTCCTGCCATATGGATTGTTCCTGTTCAGAAAGGCTGTCCGGCATCTCCGCGGCCGCAAGACGATAGACCTGCCGGTAATGATACCATACGCTGGCCGGCAAAATCGTTTTGATGGCTTCATAAAAAGTGCAGAAATACCGCTCTCGCATCCAAAGGGCCAGCTTGATCTCCGCGGGCGAAATGACAGGCGTCTCATCCACCAGCGCCAGAATACTTTTCACCGAGCGCTGCGGGTATGCGTGGGACAAGGAGAGAATCACGCCTTCCGTGTGCCTGTTGCCCCGGCCGAAAGGTACCGTGACACGTGAGCCAACAGAAGATTCCATTGTCTCGGGTACCAGATAGTCATAGGGCTTGTCGATGGCATAGGTGGCTGCGGCTACCGCAATTTTCGCAAGCTGCGTCATTTGTTTCCGCTCTCCTCCCATGCCTTTTTACTTATTCCTCGTCCTCGATCACCGTGTTAATGGTGGAGGCGTCAAATTTGCCGTCGGCCACTTCGTCGATGGCTATGGTGACGGGCTTATCATCCAAATGCTCTCCGGCGCTTTCAGCGTCCTTGGCAATCTGACGGGCTCTGCGGGCCACTACGTTCACCATCAGGTAACGGTTGGGGATATACTGGCTGAGTTTGTTCATGGCGGGGTAAAGCATCATAATAAATTCCTTCCAATCTGCCTCATGGGCAATAAATTAATAAGACAGGCTTACTCTTTTCCTAAAATCTGATTCATTCGCTCTGCCGGGCGGCAGTGTTCGGCGCACATAATGGCGTTGAGTTCCTCCACCGCCTTTTCCACGGTATCGTTGATGACAAAGTAATCATAGGCATTGGCGGTCTGACACTCCACCTTGGCCCGGATCAAACGTTCCTGGATCTTCTCCTGCGTATCTGTGCCTCGGTCTGTCAGGCGGCGTTCCAGTTCCTTCCAGGACGGAGGCGCGATAAATATTTTCACGGTGTCAGGACGTTTGCTGCACACCTGCATGGCCCCCTGCACCTCAATATCCAGAATCACATCTTTTCCGTTTTTCATGGCCGCGTCCACAAACTTCTTGGGCGTCCCATAAAAATTTCCCACATATTCGGCGTATTCCAGAAATTCATCCTGACCGATCAGCTCACGGAAGTGGCTCACGTCAATAAAATGGTAGTGCACGCCGTCCACTTCACAGGGGCGGGGAACACGCGTGGTGGCGGAAACAGAAAAATACAGATCATCCCGCCCCTCCAGCAGCGATCGAAGGACCGTGCTCTTTCCTACACCGGACGGGCCGGAAATAATAAACGTCTTCCCTTTTTTCTTCATTCTGTTTCCTCCTCTGTAAAGTCAGATAGCTTCACTCCAAAACGGGGTGCCATTTTCTCTGTGGACAGGGCTGAAAGGATCACATGGTCGCTGTCCATCAGCAAAACAGAGGCGGTTTTTCTGCCGTAGGTGGCATCAATCAGCATCCCCCGATCCCGCGATTCCTGGATCAGCCGTTTGATCGGAGCAGATTCGGGGCTGACAATGGCTACCAGCCGCTCGGCTGACACCAAGGAGCCAAACCCAATAGGTATCAATTTCATCTGTGCGACCTCACTCTAAATTTTGTACCTGTTCGCGGATCTTTTCGACCTCCGCTTTCATATTGACCACATCTTTTGTGATGGAGAGGTCGTTACACTTTGAACCGATGGTGTTGCACTCGCGGTTGACCTCCTGGATCAAAAAGTCCAGTTTGCGGCCCACCGGCTCTTCGCTCCGAAGCATTTCCCGCAGCTGGGCTATATGACTGCGCAGCCGCACCGTTTCTTCGTCCACGGCCACTTTGTCGGCAAAAATAGCCGCTTCTGTGAGAATCCGCGCATCATCAATGGTTGTGGACTGAAGCACTTCTCTCATTTTAGTCTCCAAGCGTTCACGGTATGCCGCCACTGTCTGGGGCGAGCGCTCTTCCACCTTGGTTATAACGGCCTCAATGGTGTCGACCCGACCGGCGATATCCCGGGCCATCTTATCTCCTTCTACCGCGCGCATACCATTATAAGCGGAAAGCGCATTGTTCAAAACATGACAAAGGTCGGCGCTGACGGTTTCCACGTCTTCTTCGGCCTTTGTAACAGTCAGCACGTCGGGAAATTTGGCAAGTGCCATGGGCGTGATGCCGCCTTCCAGATGAAATGTTTCCATCAGCTCACTGAGCGCGTCAAAATATCCCTTGGCCAAAGAGTGATTGACCTGCACCACTGTTTCATCGGCGGCTGTTGCGTCAACGGTAATGAATACGTCCACCTTACCGCGGGATACCGCCTGCTGAACCGCCGTTTTTACGGCGTCCTCCGCAAAGGAATAAGCGCGGGGCATTTTAACGCTGCAATCCAGGTAGCGATTGTTGACTGATCGCACTTCAACGGTAATGTCCCGCTTATTCACTGTCTCCCGGGATCTTCCATAGCCGGTCATACTTTTAATCACTGTGATAACTCCCTTCTGTAAAAAACGAATTTAGCAACAGAACCAGTATCCGCCGCCGCCCATCGCGTTGCAGCAAGCCCAGATGCAACAGTATTTCAAGCAACTGGAGTTGTCACAGCTTCCGGTGGAAAATGGCCCAAAACCGTTGGGCTGAAAAGGTTCATTGCGGCCCTCGGCCATGTCCAGCGCTCGCTGGTATTCGCCGTTGTCGGGCTCCATTTGCACAGCTGTCGTGAAATAGCGCCTGGCCTCATCCATCCATCCGCGTTTGTTGCAGATGACGCCTTTGAGAAAATTCCACTCGGCATTATGGTCAGACATCGCGTTGAGCAGTTCCTCGGCCATGTTTAGGTCACCCTGGTTGATGGCCATATACACCCGCTGAAAAGCGGGATCGCCGCCGTAGCTTTGATAGCTGCCGGCAAAGGGGTTGTCATAAGAGTTTCCTCCGTAGGAGGTTGCGCCTGGATTGTTGTAAGAGGAGGCACCTTTTTTGCGCTGCGTTTGGATCTCTTCATACGCCTCGTTGATGACCTTCATTTTTTCCTGCGCCAGATCCTCCAACGGATTATCGTGGTAGTTGTCCGGATGGTATTTTCTGGCTAAGTCCCGGTATGCCTTCTTGACTTCTTCATCGGTTGCGGTGCTCGGCACGCCCAGAACTTTATAGGGATCGTTCATAGGAAGAATCCGCCTTTCATATCAGGTAAAATTCAGACAGGGATTTTTTTCTCTTTCTCGCCTTCTGATGAAACGTACCGTCCAGCACACTGTGCCCCACTGCGTACATTCCCTCGTACACAACACTTTGTATAATATTCGACCAAACACCAAAATCATATAATTCGTAAGATGCCGCCATTACGTGGATGGAACGGTCCAGCGTCAGCGCCAGAGCGGCGCGGCTCTCTTCGGTCCATTGCCCGTCGGTGAGGCCGTAGCGCAGGGCCACGGGGTTATAGCTGCCGCTTTTAGCGTCGCTGCGCAGATCGTCGGCCGCATCCACCAGATAGATCCATCGCCCCAGGTGATAGAGCATCTGCCGTAAAACCCGGCATTTAATGCTGTCTTCCACACTGTCCGCCGCATCGGAAAGCAGACTGGCAAAGGTATCGGCGGTTAGATCCAGCGAGGAGCATTTTCCTTTTTCATAGGTTGCCAGTTCTCGCAAATGCCGCTGGGTGCTTTCATCAAAATGAGGCCGCAGCTCCTTTGCCTTCCGATAGGCTCTTTTTAAAAGGAGAGCCGCAGCCCGGTATTTGAGGCTTTTGAAAAAGCCGTGGTCGCTGATCCCGTCCTGGATTTGCCACCAGGCCAGGATTACGCTCTCGTCGGCGGCCAACTCCAGCGCCGCCGTCTGGCAAAGGGCCGGCTTTTCACGAATGGGATGCACCGCGCAGCGGCAGCCCTCGCTCTGACAGTGGTTCTCCTCTGAGAGCAGCATCGCCAAAAAAGCAAAGTCATAGTTGAGGATCCAGCGGGCCGCAGCTCCGTAACGCCGTCCCATCGTGTGACAAAGACCGCAGTACAAAGCAGAAAAACGAGCCGTATTCTCATCGTCCAGCTTGTCCGCCGCCGGTCTGATGTAGCCAAACATCCCGGCTTAGAAAATGCGCTGGATGGTGTAGTTCAGCGTGCCGTGCTTTTTAGCATAGCGGTCATAAAACACGCAGGGAATGAAAGCCATTGCCGCTGCGGCAATAGCGACGGCATACCGCACGCCTTCTGTTTTGAGGGAATAGGTCAAAAAGTATCCCAGCAAAAACAGAACGACCGGCAGCACATAGACCAGGGCCACAACCCCCATCAGCTTTTTGGTGCTGCTTTCCACCACCACTTTTTGTCCCACGGATGCGCCCACAGGGTCCTTGGCCTTGGCTTTGATAGCGGCCCCGGTCATTCCGCAGCCGGCACAATTCTCACAGTCATGCCCGCAGGCAGACTTCCTCGGTACCGATATCTGTACATACCCATTGTCAAGAAGGGCATCTACTGTTGCAATTTGTGTCATACATATACTCCTTTCCACCCGGTCATCCGGGACTGGTCACTCCTGAAATGTTAACGATTACTTGGTAAGTTCCCTTCACGCCCACGTTTTGGAAGCCCTCCACATAGACATAGGCGGGAACCGTATAGTTGCCTGCCACAGCTGAAATGCCGGTGAGATCCGCCACGACCTTCAGCTGCTCTCCGGTGATCGCGGCAATTTCCGTCGTCAAGCCGCGCAGCGCGATATTAAGACTTTCCGTCACAGGGGTCGCTTTAAAGTCGGCGGGAATATTTTCAAAGCTGATACGGTTTGTCGTCAGGGTAGTCTCCGACACGCCCGTTACCACCACTGTCACCATGGCTGTGCCGATGTCACCCTCCAGCTTGGTATTCTCGGGGGCTGTAATGGTAAAGTTCAAGGTCTGAGAGTTACCCAGATCCTGCAGATACACCGTTCCCAGCATAATGCTGTCAATCTGGGCCAATGCGTCCTTGCTGCCCGAAAGGGTCACTTTTTCCGGCTGAATGGTATAAGTCGTGTGACTGAGGGTGGAACCCACAGCCTCCACAAAGTTCAGCTTAAGAGGTACTTCCTTTGTGGTTCTTACCGGCAGATTCGCCTGTATCAACTTAACGGCAGGTCGAATATTATCGTTGCTGATGGGGATGTCATTGTAATCATAAAGTGTAAAGGAATAAGCATTTACAATAGACTTGTCCGAGTCGTTTAAGTTCATTGTAATTTTTGCGTAGCTGACATTGATCAGATCATCGCGCTGTCCCCGCAGCGTCAGTACGGCCGGGTCCAGGATCAGCGTATCCGCCACATACCCCTTGGCCAGCTCACCCACCATATCACAGCGGATCTCAACGTCCTTGGTGGACAGTTCCCCCACCGTCACAGTCACGGTGTAAGAACTGGCAGAATCCACCGCCACGGCGGTGGAAGAGATATTATCGGGATAGATCACACGGTAAGAAAGAGTCTGAGTGCCGGTGGCATTGATGGAGCTGGTGTCGGCCACGATACGAACCTTGCTGCCTTTGAGGCGGTAGAGCACATTTCGGGCGCCCCGCAGCTTCAAGTCGATCTTGGTATCGTATCCGGACAGAAGCATCAGTCCCTTGTCGGCCAAAGCGCTGTTCTCCCCGGAAAACTCCACGGGAACATCATTGACATTCATGGTCACTTTTCGGGCCTGCACATTGTCCACATAGAGCCACAGAGCAATAGCAATCAAAATGGAGCCAATGATCTGTACCGCTTTTTTGCTTTTACTTTTCTCCATCATGACCTCCGTTTTTCTTGAATCGGATCAGTTCACTCAGGGCAAAGCGGTGCTTGTCCTCTTCTTCCTCCCCCTGCGGAATCAGTTCGTTCCGCAGGAGCTTTGTCAGTGTTTCCGGCATCAGATGCCGCTTGAGCATACCGCCGATGGCCACGGAAATGGATCCCGTTTCCTCAGAAACGATGACCACCACCGCATCGGAATTTTCACTCATGCCGATGCCGGCCCGGTGCCGCATACCCAGATCACGGCTCAAATTCACGTTTTTGGAAAGCGGTAGCATACAGCCGGCACTGAGGATTTTGCCCTGCCGGACGATGACGGCGCCGTCGTGCATAGGGGCTTTCACAAAAAAGATATTTTTCAGCAGTTCGCTGGAAACGGTGGCGTTCAGCCCGGTACCGCTGCGGGCCATATCATCAAGCATCATCTTGCGTTCAAAGACAATCAGGACGCCGGTGCGTGTCTTTGCCATCTCGGTGCAGGCCACCACTGTCTGGTCAATGGCCTGCTCCATTTCGGAAAGCTGCTGCTCCGTGGTAAAGAGGCGCAGAAACTTAAAGTTTTTGCTGCCCAATTCCTCCAGAATGCGGCGGATCTCCGGCTGGAAAACAATGATCAGCGCCAGCACGCCCCATTCTACCATGTGACTGAGGATGTAGTTGATTCCGTGCAGCTGAAGCACGGAGGACATCCACAGCGCCAGAAGAAAGATAGCGATCCCCTTGAGGATGCTTTCCGCCCTTGTGCTGTGCACCAGCGACAGCAGACGATAAACCAGATATGCCATAATAGCAATGTCCAGGATATCCGAGAGCTTGATGAGCAACAGATAGCTCCCAATATTTTCAAATACCGTCCACACGCCTTCCATACCGTCATCCTTTCAGGCAATAGTAGATACTATTATATAAAAAATACAGACGAAATGCAATAATAACCACGCCTAAAATCTTGTGTTGACCCGAATTATTTCATGCACCTTGTTGAAAAACACGTTCACCTGCTGTTTTTTATTGAAATAAGACGTACTGAAGCGCACGGTTCCGGTTTCCAGAGTCCCCGCCGTTTTGTGGGCCAGAGGCGCGCACTGTAATCCTGCACGTACCGCAATTCCCTCATCGGCAAGGCGTTCCCCGATTTCCTCTACATCCCGCCCGTCGGCGGTAAAGGAAAGGACACCGGTTTGATAAGCAAGACCTGGTTCGGTATAGAGCTTCAGGCAATCTTCCTTTTCCAGAAGCGATACCGCGTATTGCGTCAGTTCTTTTTCATGCTGCGCGATGCGGTCAATGCCAACCTGTCTGACAAAACGGATACCGGCCAGCAATCCGGCAATACCCGGCATATTGTGGGTACCGGCCTCCAGACGGTCCGGCAGAAATTCCGGCATCTCCTGAAATTTGGAAGCGCTTCCCGTCCCGCCTTCCAGCAGGGTGTCTGTTTCATGATGGCACAGCAAAAGCCCTGTGCCCTGGGGGCCGTAAAGCCCTTTGTGTCCTGGCATGGCGACGAAAGCGGCGCCCCAGCGCTGCAGGTCTACGGGCAAAATACCTGCCGACTGGGAGGCATCCACGATCAGCGGCACGCGGAACTGACGGCAAAGCGCGGCAATTTCGTCTATCGGCTGTACACAACCAAATACGTTGGACACATGGTTGCAGATGGCCGCCTGTGCCCCCTCTTCCAGCGCCTTCCGAAAACCTTCAAGCATTTCAGCGGGCTTAAAAAGCGGTGCGTCCACCACAGTAACGGTCACATGGGGGATGGTATGCAGCGGGCGGGTCACGGCGTTGTGTTCATAACCGGAGATCACAACGTGCGTGCCCGGATGAATCAAAGTCTTGATGGCGATGTTTAGCCCGTGGGTCGCGTTCATGGTAAAGATCACGTTTTCCGGCGAGTCCACATGGAACAGCTCCGCCGCTTCCACACGGCACTGGTAAGCGGTTTCCTCCGCTTTTTGGGAGGCCGGGTAGTGCCCCCTCCCCGGGGAACTCATGGTATGCAAAGCCTGCGCAACGGCCTCCCGGACAGATTCCGGTTTTTCAAGGGTGGTGGCGCAGCTGTCAAAATAAATCACAATCTCACCTCTTTGTAGTTTTTTCCGTTGCTCTGATATATTCTGACCGGCTTGAGACCCATTTCCTGAAGTCTGCGCAGCGCCGGTGAAAGCTGTTTTGTCTGAATACTGACCGCATATCCGCAGCCGCGGTCGGTCAGCCCTGCGGGAGCACGGTAGATCTGCGAACCGATACCGACCTGCTCGAGAGTTCTTTCCATCCGCTGAGCCTGCGTAATGGATCTGGCGATCAAAAGAGTATGGTCCATAATACGCCTCCTCACACGCCCATTGTATGCCGCCGGGGCAGCGCCGGTGTCCGGGCCGAAAGGCTGTGAGGGCCGTGCCTGTTCCTATTTATAAAAGTAAAAAGAAGAAAAACGCTCCTTTTGCAAGAACGCTTTTCTTCTTTTCATAAAACCAACGCTGCGGGGAAATCTATGTCCGAAGGGAGTTTTCGTATGAGTATTATTCCTTGCACAGACGACTGCGTATACCAGCACGAGGGTATCTGCACATTGGAAAAGAGCACGGTGGCCGGGAAACCGGACGGCGCTCATCCCTGCGTACACTATACACCTATTTCCCCTGCGCCAGGACTCGGAGTGCCTGAGAAATATTCTGCACAGGAATCACCTCAAAATTGGTAAAATGCCGCACTTCCGATGCGCGATGTGCCGGTATCATGCAGCATGTAAAGCCTAAACGCTGTACCTCTGAAAGGCGCTGCTCCAGGTGGCTGATGCTGCGGATCTCACCGGAAAGCCCCACCTCGCCCATGGCAGCCATCTCGTTTTTCACGGGCTTGTCCAAATAGCTGGAAGCCAGCGCCACCACCGCGGCCAGATCGGCCGCCGGCTCGTCGATGGTCAGCCCGCCAATAATATTGAGATAGGCATCGCACTGGGAGACCTTCAGTCCGCCGCGTTTTTCCAGCACAGCCAGCAACATGGCGGCCCGGTTGTAGTCAAAACCGTTGCTGGTACGCCGGGGAACAGAGCCGCCGGTAGGCGCCAGCAGCGCCTGAATCTCCGCCAGAACCGGACGGGCGCCCTCCATCACGCAGGTCACGCAGGTGCCGGAGGCGTCCTCCGGGCGGCCGGAGAGCAGCATCTCCGAGGGATTTTCCACCTCCCGCAGCCCGCAGTCCATCATCTCAAACACACCGATCTCGTTGGTGGCGCCAAACCGGTTTTTCGCCGCGCGCAAAATACGATATGTCATGTGCTGATCGCCTTCAAAGTACAGCACACAGTCCACCATGTGCTCCAGCACCTTTGGGCCGGCAATAGCGCCCTCTTTGTTCACGTGACCTATGACGAAGACGGTGACGCCTTCCCCCTTGGCCAGCTGCATCAGCGCCATGGTGCAATTTTTTACCTGACCCACACCGCCTGCCGGGGAGTCCATCTCTTCATCATAAAGTGTCTGGATGGAGTCCACGATCAGAATATCCGGCTTTTCCTGCCGAACCGACTCCAGAATATGGCCCAGGCAGGTCTCTGACAGGACGAACAGGTTCTCGTTTTCCGCACCCAGCCGCCGGGCACGCATTTTCAGCTGATGGACGGATTCTTCCCCCGATACATACAAAACCTTGGATATCTCCCCCAGTTTTTTGCAGATTTGCAGCATCAGCGTGGATTTGCCGATACCGGGGGCACCGCCTACCAGGACCAGTGAGCCCTTGACAGCGCCGCCGCCCAGCACTCTGTCCAGTTCCCCCATTCCGGTGGGAAAACGGATCTCCTCGCTGGTGTCAATACCGGAAATGGGGACGGCCCGGGCCGCTTGGAGCGTTTTGCCGCTTCTTGCCGCTTTGGCAGCAGGTTCTTTCTGCTCCACCACCGTATTCCACGCGCCACAGGAGGGACAGCGTCCCGCCCATTTTGGTGTCTCGTTGCCGCATTCCGTGCAGTAAAAAATTGTTTTGGCTTTCATGTTGTTCCCTCGTTTGCGCAGCTTACATAGCCGGCGGCGATGGATGCCGCCAGCAGCAGCTGATACTGTTGTGTTTGCAGACGCTTTGTCTCGTCCGGATTGGATAAAAAGCCGCACTCGACCAGTACGGCGGGTTTTGTCACATTTTTCATCAGATAAATGGTAGGGCCAATCTTTTTGACCTGTTTTTCATTCCCTGCGTTGATGGTTTGGTTGAGCAGCGTCTGCATGGTCTCTGCCAGTTCCTTGCTACCACCCACCGTGTTATAAAACACCTGCGCCCCGCGCACGGCAGGATATCCCGGCAGCGCGTTTTGATGGATGCTGATAAGATGGCTGTTCGCCGTTTCGTTGACCAGCTTGACCCGGTTTTTCAGATCGGATACCTTTTTCTGCCGCAGCGTACCGGCGTCACCGGAATAGATGGCTGCGTCTTCCGTCCGGGTCATGACGGTTTCTTTTCCCAGGAATGCCAGCGTTTCCTGTAATTTTTGGGCAATCGCCAGATTGACTTGGCTTTCTGAAACGCCGTCCGCGGAAACAGCGCCGCCATCCTCCCCGCCGTGTCCCGGGTCGATCACCACGGTTTCCGTCACCCGTGTATGCTGGGCGGAAAAAACAGACTGCGCCGGCCCGCGAAAGGCCCACGCCGCCCCCAGGATCACCACCAGCGACAAAGCTGCCGCCAGGACTTTTTTTCGAATCAGAACAATCACGATCACATCACCCCAGTGATGTATATGACCCGCCCGCGGCCGCTATTCATGATGCGTACGAGCTGTTTTTCCATTTCTCCACTATACCACAGCCCAGGGCAAAAGTGAATGGCAGTTTCGCATTTTGCTCTTTGTTCATAGAATGGATTGGCCCGCTGCACAGGCGAGCCGATATTGAAGGAGGAGAAACATTTTGTACACAGAAAATACGACAACAACTGCTGCCGCTCCTGACGCCGTTCCCGTTCAGGAAGTGGTCACTCCCAAACAAGCCGCGCAGCCCCTTCCTGAGTGCGGCCCCATGGAAGGCTCCCTGCCCGGTAAGTGCGCTTCCATGGCGTTCCCCTATATTCCCATGCAGAATGACAACCCGGTGCGGTACAGCCAGCAGGACGCCCTGCAAAACGGGACTTTGTTTCCTGGCTTGAATCTGCCCTTCCACGCCGAGATAAACGCCCGCGCACCCGCCGGCAATCCAGCGTTGGTGGAACTGATGGCACTGGATTTTGCCATCGACGAACTGGGTCTGTACCTGGTAACGCACGCCAACGATGCGGAAGCGCTGAACCTGTATTGGTCCTATATCAAACTGGCCAACGAAGGCCGGGTCAAGTACGAGAAGATGTATGGTCCTCTGCTGCAAACGGATATGACCGGCAACAGCTATACCTGGATTAAGGATCCTTGGCCCTGGGATGAAGGAGGAAACGACTGATGTTTGTTTACGAGAAAAAACTGCAATACCCGGTGAAAATCGCCAATCCCAACCCCCGCTTGGCTTCATTTATCATCAGCCAGTATGGCGGTCCTTACACCGTTTTGCTGTTATACGGCCGTCTCTGCCGGCACATTGGGCAATTACCATTATTTGAATATTGCAAAAAAGTTACAATATGTTACAATTTAAAAACAAGGAGGCGAAACATATGAAAAAAACCATTGTTTCCATTGTCATTGCCTTAGCGCTTTTGACATCCACCGCCACCGTGATGGCCGCTGATACCGCCGCGGCGAACACGTGCGCCGGAACGGCACAAGCGGCGGTACACTATTCATTTTCACTCCAAAGCTTCAAAGACCTGTGGGATAAGATTTGCGGTGAGCTGATGCTCCGATTCAACATCGGCAGTTCATCCTGCCCTGCGGCTGAGCCGCCTGCCGCGGCTGAAACGGAAATCCCTCAGCAGGAAGCACCGCAGACGCCGGCGGAACCCGCTCAGCCGGAAATGACGGCGCCATCTATGCCGGAAACAACAGCTCCGGCCGGCAATAGTGCCTCTCAGGCCCCGACGGATGCAACGGAAACCGCACCGGCACAGACTCCTGTGAAAACGCCCGAGGAAACGCCCTCCGCAACGCCGGTACCCGTGCCTTCCACCTCCGTACCTGCCGCCAGCAGCTATGCTCAGCAGGTAGTGGATCTGGTCAATGCCCAGCGGGCGACACAGGGGCTCAGCGCCCTCACCATGGACGCAAAGCTCACCGAAGTGGCTCAAGCCAAGGCACAGGATATGCACGATAACGGATATTTTTCCCATACCAGTCCTACTTATGGAAGCCCCTTTGATATGATGCGAGCTTTTGGCGTCAGCTACCGGACAGCCGGCGAGAACATTGCCATGGGATATTCTTCTGCGCAAGCGGTCATGAACGGCTGGATGAATTCCTCCGGACACAGAGCCAACATACTCAACAGCGCCTATACGCGCATCGGCGTTGGTTACGTGGCAGACGGAAATTACTGGGTGCAGGAGTTCACTGGCTGACAGAACATCAGTAATCAAATTTTTTTCATTCTTCCCATAAGAAAAGCTCCGGCCAGGCTGGCCGGAGCTTTTTCTTTTTGGAAAATTGTTCGGTAATTTTTTCTTCATAAAAGCGCATGATTTGCCTTGTTTGGGTCACAATATAGGCAGGCATTGAAAGAAAGGTGTTTAAATCATGAGCCAATTAACTTGTAGTGTCAATTCCTGCGGCAACAACTGTTCCGGCCTTTGCTCCCTTACGTCCATCAATGTGGGTGGCCAAAACGCCACATCCAGCAGCGAAACGGTCTGCGCGTCTTACCAGCCGGGTGGCTCTGCCACCAACAGTGCCGCCGCCCAATCGGCAAGCCCCGCCACCAATGTTTCCTGCAAAGCCTGCAACTGCAAGCACAATGACCAGTGCAAGTGCACAGCCGGCACGGTGACCATCGACAACTGCAGCTGTGGAAGCGGCGCAGGCTGCCGCACCTTCCAGGAGTAACAGGGAATTCAAAAACCACGAAGCAGCGGTATGCCGGCTTTTATGAACCGGCATACCGCTGTTTTAGACTTCTGCGATCTTCGGAAACCTCCTTAAGGGAAAAGACAACCTTTCCCTTGTAAAACTCATTTAAGAACGCAAGAGAAAGCTCTCCTGCCAGCTGTATTTGCTCCGGCTCTGTCAACTCACTGACCGGACGCAGGCCGTGATGTTCGGATACATACGACACTGTCCTGATACTGATGGCCTTTCCCATTGCCGCCCGCCCCCCCTGCTCCATCCCTATGTGTGCGTTGTCTGTCCCATGCCAAAATACAAAACTATCCTTTTGCCAATGTGAATAGAGTAAGGAAAGAAGCTCATGAGCCTGTCTGGCACTGCCCGTGATAAGCCGATAGGTATCAGCGGAAGCAAACGGAAAGGTGGGCCTGCTTTGGAAGAAAACAAAAGCAAAACAGCCGCCGCGTACATACGCGTTTCTACGGACGATCAGCTGGAGTATTCGCCGGACAGCCAGCTCAAGGTGATCCGGGATTACGCACGGAAAAGCGGCTATCTCCTACCTGAGACTTACATTTTTTTGGACGAGGGCATTTCGGGAAAGAGCGCCAGAAATCGCACCGCTTTTCATCGGGTCATCGCCCTGGCCAGATCTCCGACTCATCCCATTGACGCCATTCTTCTTTGGAAATTTTCCCGCTTTGCCCGGAATCAGGAAGAGGCCATTCTCTATAAAAAGCGGCTGGCCCAAAACGGTGTATCTGTGGTGTCCATCAGCGAGCCGCTGCCGGACGGCCCTTTCGGATCACTGATCGAGCGGATCATTGAATGGGAGGATGAATATTATTCCATCAACCTGGCCCAGGAGGTCAGACGCGGCATGACGGAAAAAGCCACGCGCGGTCAGCTGCAGGCGACGCCTGCCTATGGCTACCGCGCGGAAAACAACCGCCTTGTACCGATACCGGAGGAAGCCCGCCTTGTCCGGGAAATCTTTCGGCGTTTTGCCGCCGGCGAGGGATATCTGCCCCTTGCCAAATATATGAATGCACTGGGGACCCGTACCCACCGGGGCAACGCCTTTGAGCGCCGCACCATCGAATACATCATACGGAACCCTGTCTATATCGGAAAATTGCGTTGGAACCCCAGCGGCCGCACCAAGCGTGGCTGCTGGGACGACCAGCATCTGATCGTCTCCGAGGCGGGCCACCAGCCGCTGATCGACTTTGACACATGGAGCGATGCTCAGGTCCGGGCCGACCTGCTTAAAGCCAGAAGTCCCCGCCCCTGTGCCAGACCTGACGCCCCTCGCCATCATTGGCTCTGCGGCATTGTGCGCTGCGCCTCCTGCGGCAGCGGGCTTATCTTTGCCGCGCCTCACTATTTCAAGTGCGGCGGTTATGTGCGGGGAACGTGTGGCACCTCGCAGCATATCGCCGTTGAGTCGTTGGAGACAGCTTTTTTGAATTGCCTGCGCCGTGATCTTTCAGCAATGCCTCCTGTTTTCTGCCGCCGCATACAAAATGAGAGCAAAATCGATGACCGCCTTGACGCGCTTCGCCGTCAGCTTGCCGGTGTCAAAAGGAAGAAGGAACGGCTGCAGGACGCGTTTCTCTCGGGTGTTGATACGGTGGAGGAATACAGCAATAAAAAATCCGCCCTGGAGCGTGAAGCAGAAGAGACACAGCGTGCAATCGACGCTTTCAAGGAAGAGCCCTGGGTTGATATCTCCTCCCTCCCCATCGGTCCCGGCGATATCATAAAACTTCTTACGTCCCCCGAAGCCTCTATGCAGGAAAAACTTGAGGCATGCCAGGCGATCATTGCCTCGTGTACATGGGATAAAACCACGGCCACACTCTCTATTGTCTATCGTTCTGGCGGCGATGTATAGCAGCAAAACGGTGTAAGGCGGTGCTGATGGTGAGCTGGGCGCCTCGCTGCGCTATTTGAGCCAGCGGTACACCATGCCCTATCCCGAGCTGAAAGCTCTGCTGACGGATATCGGCACAGAGGAGCTGGGCCACTTGGAAATGGTGGGCACCATTGTCCACCAGCTGACGCGGAACCTGTCAGAAGCAGATGTTCGAAAGGCCGGATTCGAGTCATACTTTGTGGATCACACCGTCGGTGTTTATCCCACGGCCGCCTCCGGTTTCCCCTGGTCGGCCGCCTCCATGGCCGTGAAGGGCGATACCATTGCCGATCTGACAGAGGACCTAGCTGCAGAGCAAAAGGCCCGCGTCACCTATGACAATATTTTGCGCCTGTCTGACGATCCCGATGTGAACAACGTCATTCGTTTCCTTCGTGAGCGTGAGATCGTTCACTTCCAGCGCTTTGGCGAAGGTCTGCGTCTGGCAAAAGAAAAAATGGATCAGAAAAACGTCTACTTTATGAATCCTTCTTTCGATCAGAAGTGACTTTTTTCAGGTATCATCCTTTGTTCTTGCGGCAGCCCCTATCAGCACAGGGGCTGCCGCTTTTTCGTCCCTCATAACTAAAAATTTTTTTGTTTAACTTACAATTTTTTTGTTGGTATCATAGACAAGAAGAGAACTGCCATTTGTGCGGCTTTGTTATCATGCGTGAGTGGGATGGCGGAAAAGCGCAAAGACTATCTGCCATAAGGCATAAAAGAAAGGATGATCCCAATGTCTCATCACCACGGATCTATTTTTGAATGGAACGGCATTCCCGGCTTCCGTGAGGCGGTTCCATTGGCGCTTCAGCATGTGGTGGCCATGATCGTGGGCTGCGTTACACCGGCTATTATCGTGTCCAACGTTGCCGGGCTTTCGGCGGGCGATTCTGTGATTCTGATCCAGTCGGCGCTGCTGATCGCCGCTCTCTCCACGCTTTTGCAGCTTTTTCCCATGGGCGGCCGCTGGAAAATCGGTATTGGTTCCGGGCTTCCGGTCATTATGGGCATCAGCTTTGCCTACGTTCCGACAATGCAGGCCATTGCGGAAGGCTACGGCGTGTCGGCCATATTGGGCGCGCAGCTTGTGGGCGGCTGCGTGGCGGCTGTGGTGGGGCTCTTTACCCGTAAGCTTCGCAAGCTTTTTCCCCCGCTGATCACCGGTACCGTGGTTTTTACCATTGGATTGTCCCTTTACCCCACGGCCATTAATTACATGGCGGGCGGTGTGGGCACGCCTAACTATGGAGCCTGGCAAAACTGGCTGGTAGCTGTCGTTACCCTGATCGTCGTCACCGGGCTTAACCATTTCGGAAAAGGCATCTGGAAACTGTCTTCCATTCTCATCGGAATGCTGGCAGGCTATCTGTTTTCAGCCTGTTTTGGTATGGTGCATCTGACGAACATTACTCAGGCCTCCTACTTTCAGCTTCCCCGCCTTTTGTACTTTGGCATTGATTTCCGCCTGTCCGCCTGTGTGGCCATGGGCCTTTTATTTGCCATCAACTCGATACAGGCCATCGGCGATTACAGTGCCACCACCATTGGCAGTATGGGCCGCGAACCCACAGACCAGGAATTGCAAAACGGTATCATCGGTTACGGCCTCGGCAATATTGTGGGCGGTCTTTTTGGCGGCCTTCCCACCGCCACTTACAGCCAGAACGTAGGCATCGTGACCACCACCAAGGTCATCAACCGCTGCGTACTGGGTCTGGCTGCCGTTATTTTGGGCTTGGCGGGCCTGTTTCCGAAGATCTCGGCCACGCTGACCACCATTCCTTATTGTGTATTGGGCGGCGCTACGGTATCGGTTTTCGCCAGCATCGCCATGACAGGCATGAAGCTGGTTTCCTCAGAACGGATGAACTACCGGAATACCTCCATTGTGGGTCTTTCAGCCGCTTTGGGTGTGGGCATTGCCCAGGTGTCGGCGTCGCTGGTCGGCTTTCCGGAGTGGGTCACTACGGTATTCGGCAAATCGCCCGTGGTCGTAGCCACACTGGTGGCTGTATTACTGAACCTCATTTTACCGAAAAATGATTCTTTTTGAAAAGATTCACCTGCCAGGGGCGGATGCTATGCGGCTCTTCCCCTTATCTCGAAAGCGGACGGCATTTACTGCCCTCCGCTTTTCTCATTTTTTATGGGATGCTTTGTTTTCTAACAATCATACAATATATATCGTCGATTTTATTTAATTTGCTGCTATTTTCACATTATTTTCTCTTGGTGAAAATGACAGCAAAACAGGTTAAATTTTTGTTGCTATCACCAAACTTTGTGAACGGGACCTGTTTTTTTCCGTTTTACCCGGCGAAACGGATTTACTTTGTCCGGAATTTGTGGTTAAATAATCATACACAATTCAGCGCGTCCGGCGGTTTATCTGCCGGGCAAAATTTTGAGGAGGAAATAAAATGATTCAATTTTCAACCAGAATGGATCAGCTCAAAGGCTCTGAGATCAGAGAACTGCTGAAACTCACGGCACGTCCCGACATCATTTCTTTTGCCGGCGGTCTGCCCGCACCCGAACTGTTTCCCGTTGAAGAAGTAGAAGTGGCGTCCAAAACCGTTCTGGAAGAAAACGGCCGAGCCGCCCTGCAATACTCCACCACGGAAGGTTTTCCCCGCTTAAGAGAGCAGATCGCGCAGAGAATGGGCGAAAAGAACAACATCCACACCGATGCGGATCATATTTTGGTTACCTCCGGTTCTCAGCAGGGTCTGGATTTTGCCGCGCGCGTCTTTTTGAATAAGGGCGATGTCGTTTTGCTGGAGAGCCCCTCTTACCTGGGCGCCATTAACGCGTTCAAAGCCTGCGAACCTCGTTTTGTGGAAGTTCCCACGGATGACGGTGGCATGATCATGGAAGAGTTGGACAAGATCTTGGCCACCACGGAGCGGGTCAAGATGATCTATGTGATCCCTGACTTCCAGAACCCCACCGGCAGAACCTGGGATCTGGAGCGCCGTCATAAGTTTATGGAGATCATCAATAAATACAAGATTCCCGTGATCGAAGACAACCCCTACGGTGAGCTGCGTTTTGAAGGCGAGTTCCTGCCCGCTCTGAAGTCTTTGGATACCAAGGGCCTGGTTGTTTATCTGGGCACCTTCTCCAAGATCCTGGCGCCTGGCTACCGTCTGGGCTGGGTCTGCGCCGAGGAAAATATTCTCTCTCATTTCAACTTTATGGAGCAGGCCGCTTCCCTGCAGGCTTCCACCATCGGTCAGATGGAGACCTCCAAGTGGATCGATATGTTCGATCTGGATGGCCATGTAGCCAAGATCCGCGAAGTCTATGGCAGACGGAGATCCGTGATGATCGACACCATGGCCAAGACGCTGCCCGATTGCTGCAAGTTCACCCGTCCCGATGGCGGTCTTTTCACATGGATCGTCTTGCCGGAGTACATGGATGCCAAGGAATTGCAGATGAAGTGCCTAGAAAAGAAGGTTGCTTTCGTTCCCGGCGGTTCCTTCTTCCCCAACGGCGGTCACGAGAACACCCTGCGTCTGAACTACTCCTGCATGCCGGAAGAGAAGATTGTCGAGGGCATTACGAGACTTGCTGAAGCAATTAAGGAAAACCTTCGCTGATTATTTGACATTTGCCGCACGATCAAATAAAAAGAACTCCTTCGTTTGAAGGAGTTCTTTTTTTGATATGACAGGTCGCGCGATCAGGCTTTTTCTTTAAAAAATTCCGCACTGCGGCCGCAGATAGGGCATTTGAAGTCCGCCGGCAGGCTTTCGCCCTCATAGACAAAGCCACAGATCTGGCAAACAAAATGTTTCTTTTCAACCACTGGCACTTCTTTGAAATACTCTGCCGCGGCGCCGCAGGTGGGGCATTTAAAGTCCGCCGGAAGCTCGTCACCCTCGTAGACATAGCCGCATACCTTGCAGACAAAACGTCTCTTCTTCTGCCCTTCTGCGGCAGCTGCCTGCGGTTTCTTTTCCATATCGTCGGCGAGCACTTTGGCCATCTCGTCCAGCGCGCCGATCTGCTCCTTTTTCAGCGCGGATTTCAGTGTCAGCGGAGCCTGCAGCAGCTCCCAGCCATTCAGCGGCTCAAGGATCTTTTTCATGCCGCTGCCGCTGGAAGGCGCCCAGCTGCCGTTTTCGATCAGCATAAAGCGGCGGTTTTGCAGTGCGTGCGCCGCAATATCCTGCAGCAGTTCTTCCATGGTGATGAACACGCCGGCGTTATAGGTAGTGGCGGCAAACACCAGATGGCTGAATCGGAAAGCGGCGGAAACAATATAAGATGCCGGTGTAACGGAGGTGTCAAACATCTCCACCTTCACACCACGCTCGGCCAGACGGCAGGCCAGAATGTTGGCTGCGTTTTCCGTGTCACCGTAAACGGAGGCATAGGCGATCATGACGCCCTTTACTTCCGGCTCATAGCGGCTCCACATGTCATATTTTTCCAGAATCACCGGCAGGTCTTTACGCCAGACAAAACCATGCAGCGGCAGCAGCATCCGCACATCCCGGTCGGTGATCTTCTTCAAAGCTGCCTGGACCTGGGGCCCGTATTTGCCCACAATATTGGCGTAGTAGCGGCGTGTTTCGCTGAGGTATTCGTGCATAAAGTCCACTTCATCGGCAAAAATCTTCCCGTTGAGCGCACCGAAGCAGCCAAATGCGTCGGCTGTCAAAAGCAGCTTGTCTGTTTCGTCGTAGGTCATCATGACCTCCGGCCAGTGAACCATAGGCGCGGCAATAAACGACAGGGTATGACGGCCGGTGTCGAGGGTATCCCCTTCTTTAACCACGCTGATCCGGTCATCCCAGTCATTTCCGAAGAACTGACCGATCATGGTTTTGGCCATAGCGGAGCAGCAGATGGTCACATGGGGATAGCGCCGGGTCAGGTCGCCCAGCAAAGCGGTATGATCCGGTTCCATATGGTGGATCATCAGATAATCCAGCTCTCTTCCCTCCAGGGCAAATTCCAAATTCTCAAGAAAAACCCGGCTGACAGCCTGGTCTGCCGTATCGAACAGCACGCATTTTTCATCTTTGAGCAAATAGCTGTTGAAGGAAATGCCGTTTGGCACACCGAAAACGCCTTCAAACATGGGCAGGCGGCGGGCGTCTGCGCCAATCCATGTATAGTCCTGGTTAATCTTTCTGACACAATACATAACTGTTTTCCTTTCGCGTTCTCTTTTGATGATAATATCAGTGTTTTACTTCTTTCATGATAGTACGCAAATTTCTTTCGTCAAGTATATTTTTGACGAAAGAGGGGAATTTGTGGTAAAATACCCCGGAGAAAAAATCTCCGGGGCAAGTATGTTCACTTAAGCCTTCTTGGCCAGCTCGCACAGTGCTGTAAAAGCGACGGCATCGTTGATCGCCATTTCGGCAAGCATCTTGCGGTTGATCTCCACGTTGGCAACCTTCAGGCCGTGCATAAAGGTGGAGTAGTTCATACCGTTCATCTTGCAGGCTGCGGAAATACGGGTAATCCACAACTGACGGAAATCTCTCTTCTTCAGGCGGCGTCCCGTGTAAGCGTAGGTCAGGGACTTCATCACCTGCTCATTGGCCATCTTAAAGTGCTTGGACTTTGCGCCCCAGTAGCCCTTGGCCATCTTCAAAGTTTTATTTCTTCTTTTACGCGTCATCAGCGCGCCTTTAACTCTTGCCATATTTTAAGCCTCCTATTTCTAACGTAAACCGCATCAATTATTTATAAGGGATCATTTTTTTGATGGTACCCTCGGTGGTAGCCTCTGCATAAGTGGTAGAACGCAGGCGGCGGCCGCGCTTGGTGTCCTTCTTGGTCAGGATGTGGCTCTTAAAGGCATGAGCTCTCTTCACCTTACCGGATTTCGTCAGATTGAAACGCTTTTTAGCACCGCTGTGGGTCTTAAGTTTAGGCATAATAAATCTCCTTCCATATGTTTTTTGCAAAACTGCAAAAAATAAAGTGCGCGTTACTTGCCGCTTTTCGGTGACAGAAAAATCGACATATTTCTGCCTTCCAGCTTGGCGGCCTTATCCAATGTTGCCGCTTCGGCACACTGTTCGGCAAACTGATTCAGCAGATCCTTACCCAATTCGGTATGTGCCATTTCTCTGCCGCGGAAACGGACAGACACCTTGACACGGTTTCCTTCGGAAAGGAACTTCTGTGCATTTTTCAGCTTGGTGTTAAAGTCACCCACGTCAATGCCCGGAGACATGCGAATTTCTTTAATCTCCACCACATGCTGGTTCTTCTTGGCTTCCTTTTCGCGCTTGCTCTGCTCAAAACGGAACTTGCCGTAATTCATGATTTTGCAGACAGGGGGAACTGCCTGCGGAGAAATTTTCACCAGGTCAAAGCCCTGCTCCTCCGCAATCTGTAAAGCCTCGTCCGCTGACATGATCCCCAGCTGTTCACCGGATTCCCCGATGAGGCGGATTTCCTTATCGCGAATCTCTTCGTTCAGTTGATGCACTACATTGCTAATAACCGAAGCACCTCCATTCCAAAATAACAAAACGCGAATGCTAACCCAGCATCCGCGCAACATGGCAAGAAACCTTTTTTGTTTCTCTGCTTGAACGTTGTTAACCCCTTTGCCCGAGGCAGGAGGTGAGGGCGGATGCACCGACCTTCTTTGTTTTGCTTGTTTAGTATAGCAGACTTTCTATGGGCTGTCAACTTCTTTTTTACTTTTAAAGCAGAAAAAAAGACACATTTTAACACTTTGATACCGTGAGGTAAAAATAAGAAAACCGGGTTGAAATCCGCGTATATTTTTTTAAAGGCACGGCAACACTACTTCATGTACCACAAGTACAGAAGGAGGTTCCCTTATGGAAAACAAGAATTATGTGAAGGAAAACACCAACGGTATCGGCAACAACAATCCGAACAACAATACCACCACCGGCGGTAGCAACAAGACCAACAAGTCCACTTCCAACGCCACCAACACCAAGAATGCTAAGAACGCAAAAGATTGTAAGTAACGCTCTCACGGCAGACCGCAATTCATAAAATTGCGGTCTGCCCCCCGTTTATTCATAGTTTGTTTGCAAAGTTCATCATTTGTTTATAGAATAAATTAGTTCTATTCAAAATTATGGTGTTTAATAGGTTTGTAAACAAAAGAAAGTTACATTATTGTTTTCCATTGTTTTTATCTCTCTCCCCCCTAAAAAAGGATGCGGCATCTGCCGCATCCTTTTTTATTTGGTTAATTCTTCAAACTGGCGGGATAAGTGCCGCTCTCGTGCAGCCTTTTCAGTTCCTCTGCCACAAGCGCTTTGTCCTCGTGATAGGTCATTCCAAACCACCGGGCGGCGGATTGAAGAACGGACACTTTGATCTTCCCTTCGCTGAGCAGATCACCTACCATGGTGGGAAGCAGGCACTCCGCCTTGATGTTGTCCGGAGGAAGTTGACGCAGGAAATGGTCAAGATACTGCTCCAATTCTTCAAAGATACTGGGCATAAAGCCCCAGAAATTCATGGAAACGATAGCATTCGGGTCAAGAAAAGCCTTCTTTCCGTCTGCCACATCGGCAATACTACCATCCGAAAAGAGCTGGATTTTCAGCGTTTCCTTGATGCTTTGCAGGCAGCCGTCGGCCACATGGCACACGCCGCGGGACACAGTGCCATATTCGCTGACCGTGTTGCGCAGCAGATATCCCACCATGGTGGCCTGCCCTCTCTCGGGAAGGTGCTGCAGCTCTTCATAGATGGTGGGATAAGCATCCACGCCGTAATAGTCGTCGGCGTTGATCACACAGAACGGCTCGTGGATGACACTTCGGGCGCAAAGCACAGCGTGGGCGGTTCCAAAGGGTTTTTCGCGTTCAGGGGGGATTTTATAAAAAGCGGGAATACTGGAGAAGTCCTGAAATGCATAGCAGACTTCCACAGGGTTTCCGTCCTTATCTTTCATGGCAGAAACCCGATCCCCGCAAATGCGCTTTACCATTTCTTGAATCTCCGGCTTGATGATAAAAACAACCTTGGTAAAACCTGCCCGGATGGCATCATAAATAGAATACTCCATCAAGATCTCATTTTCCGGGCCCACACCGTCGATCTGCTTATTGCCGCCGTATCGGGATCCCAATCCGGCCGCCATAATCACAAGCGCTGCTTTCATGCTGTTGCTCCTCCTGTTTGTCTTAGACATTTCTTTCTGTATATGCAGGGTAAACGATGCACCGAACTGATTAAAATATACCCATATCAGTCAAGATATTACCCGCGTAAATACCATAGCACAGAATTTTTCCCGTTGCAACTCCAATTGCGGCAAGCATTACTTTTCCACTTGTATCTGTCCTGATTCCAGCTTTTTTACTGGGATTCATTAAAAATTTACAAATTGGTCTGGATTTTATATGTTACATATAATATAATATTTAATCAGCACTGTATGCCCCCCACAGCGGCGCGCAGTGTATCATGATACAAGTAGGAGCAAATTTATGGATCGTCAAAGTCGATATACAGCCCCGCCAACTGATGCAACTCCCCATGGAAGTCTGATCAGCAGGCGCCGTCTGCGCCGTACGGGCGCGGATCATTTTGGCGTCGTCTGCATGATTCTTTTGCTGGCGTGCAGCCTTTTGTTGGACATTCGCCTGTTTACCTTGAACATGCTTCCCATGAAATATTTACTTTTGTTGATGGCGGGTCTGCTTATTCTCAACGCTGTGAATGTAATTGTGCAGATCCCGACACGGCGGAAAAAAACAGGGAAACTTATTTGCGGCTTTATATCCCTTCTTCTCTCCGGTGTGATGGTCTACAGCGTCGTGGCGGTTGACTCGGTGCAAAGCGCCATTAGTAAAATTACGGGAAAACTCCAGCAGACGGAAGTGATCGATGTGATCGTGCTCAAAGGTGACTCTGCTGAGACGATCAAAGATGCCAAGGGATATACATTTGGCGTACTTTCCAGCGCCGACCAAAAAAGTTTGACGGAGTTCTCTGATGTACTGTCCAAAGAAATCGGGGCCGTCAAAACGGAGACATTTAAATCTATTACAGCGCTGGCTGACGCATTGTATGATGGTGTAGTGGATGCCATTATTATCAATGATGGTTTTCTGGATACGCTGGGAGATATGCAGAATTACGCGACCTTTTCCTCTGATACGCGGGTACTTTACCAGTACAACCTGGTGACATACGTTACATCGGGTGAGCAAGCCGTTGGCGGCAATCTGACAAAGGAGCCGTTCCTTCTCTATCTCAGCGGAACGGATTCCCGCTCCAACGATTTGACTGTGCAGAGCCGCAGCGACGTGAATATTATTGCCGCTGTCAATCCCAAGACCCACCAGGTGTTGCTGATCAATACGCCGCGTGACTATTATGTACCGCTTTCCGTTTCCAACGGCGTTCGGGATAAACTGACTCATGCCGGCCTTTACGGCATTGATTGCTCCATGGAAACGCTGAACAAGCTCTACGGCATTGACGCGCAGTATTATGTGCGAGTCAATTTTGTGGGCTTTGAAGGTATTGTTGACGCATTGGACGGCGTAAAGGTCTGGTCTGATTATGATTTCACCACGGTTGGTATGGGTGAGGATGATGACGAATCCACTTTCAAATCTTTCTCCTTTGTCGAGGGCTATAATGAAGTGACTGGTGAGCAGGCGCTTCGTTTTGTCCGTGAGCGAGATGCGTTTGAAGAGGGCGACAATCAGCGCGGAAGGAACCAGATGGCGCTGATCCAGGCCATCATTGACAAAGCCACTTCCCCAGCGATTCTTTCCAAATATCAAAGCGTTTTAAAAGCGGCCTCCACCTCTTTTGCCACAAACATCAGTTATGATGAGATTTCCGCTCTGGTCCAGATGCAACTGAAGGATAACGCGGCTTGGAACATTACATCCTACGCCGTTTCCGGTGAGAACGATTCTTCCACCACCTGCTATTCCATGCCTGGTTGGAATCTTGCCGTGATGGACGTGGATCAGACCATGGTCAATAACGCCAAGCTGCTCATCAAGCAGGTCATGAATGGGGAAACGCCCAATACAAGCGATTTGAGCAGCAACACAAAATAATAAGTCTAATAGCCAAACAAACCGATGGCCGCAGTCTTCTAACGACTGCGGCCATCTTCTTCTATACGTTTCTATGGGTCGTTATCTGAATTTGTATTTACACTGAAAGAAAGATATGGTATATTTATTAAGTTGGTTTTCTCGCATATGGACGATTGCCACAGGCTATTTTACAAAGGAGCAAAAACCATGAACACTTCCAAACGTACCGTTGGGCACCTTTTTGCCCTGTTTACCATTGTGGTTTGGGGCAGCTGCTTTGTTGCCACCAAGCAGCTGCTGACAGCTTTTACGGCGATTCAGATCATTCCGCTGCGTATGTTTTTGGCTTACGCTGTACTGTGGCTTTTGCGCCCCAAAACGTTGAAGCTTGGCTGGCGTGATGAGCTGATGTTTGTTTTAATCGGCATTATGGGCGGCAGCTTTTACTTCTTTCTGCAAAACACGGCCCTCACCTATACATATGCCGCTAATGTCAGCATCATTGTGGCTCTCTCCCCTATTCTGACGGTTATTTTGGCCCAGATCTTTACCAGACACAATGAACATTTGAGCAAATATGTGTATTTTGGCTCTCTTGTGGCCATCGCCGGTGTGGTTCTTGTGGTTCTCAATGGCAGTGTGGTTCTCAAGCTCAGTCCGGCGGGCGATTTTTTGGCATTGGCGGCGGCCTTGGCTTGGGCGGTATATTCGGTACTTATTAAAAAATATACCGAAAAGTATGATAATTTTCTGGTTACGCGCCGTGTGATGCTGTGGGCCGGCATTACCTCCATTCCACTAATGCTCCTTACTGACGGTATGCCGGATCTTTTCCCGCTGATCCACCAGCCTTCTGTCCTGCTGTGCTGGCTGTTTTTGGGTGTGTTCGGCAATGCGGTTTGCTTTGCCCTGTGGAATATTGCCTTCAACAGGCTTGGCGTTGTGGTCACCAACAATTATCTGTACGCTTCCCCATTCGTGACCTTGATTGTGGGCTATTTTGCCCTGCATGAATCCATTTCCGTGATGAGTGTTATCGGTGCTGTTCTGATCACGCTGGGTGTCATTTTGGCGTTTAAGACTTCTCCCGCAAAAAGCACAGATACCGGGAGCACGGCACAGCAAGAATCAATTTAAAGCATTCCGGATAATAAGCAGTAAAGTAAAAGCGCCTGTCAGAAGACAGGCGCTTTGTTTTGCCTTTTTCAGATCTTCAATTCGCATTCCAAGGACATGACAGCCTGTCCGCCAATCTGAACGCAGGGCTTTCCTTCTTTGAAAGTCAGCCTGCTACGTATCTCAGACGGACGATGCATATGCTCCCCTTGCAAAAAGAGATTTTCCCGTCCTTCCGCTACGATACCGCGCTCAAAGAGATAATAGGTCAGTGCGCCGTTGGAGGTGCCTGTGGCGCATTCCTCAGGAATGGCATATAGCGGAGCAAAATTACTGCAATAGGCCGTGCAGCTCTGCCCTAAGCAGAACATATGGACGCCGGTGCAGTCGAAGTGGCGGGAAATTGCGCTGACAGCGTCCTCATTCTGCACAGCACGCATCAGTGTTTCATGGTCCCGTACGGGCATCATAATATCAGCAAGCCCCGTGCTGACAAGTTCCGGCATTAAATCGTCGGGTCTGTCGGCCGCTGTCAGTCCGTAGGCAGCATATAAAGTCTCCATGTCGCTGCCATACAGGGTTTTCAAGCTTTTTGGCTCTGCCATATCCATCCAGACGGTGCTTTCATTCACTTCCACAGACAGTTTTCCCGACTTTGTCAATGCCGTATGTACGCCGTTTTCGATCCACTGCAATTTTCGCAGCAAAGCAAAACTGGCAATGGTAGCGTGGCCGCAAAGATCAACATCTCCAAGTGGTGTGAAGTATTTTAGCTGTACACTCCCATCTGTAAAAAGTCGCACAAAAGCCGTTTCGGAATGCTTGAATTCTGCCGCGATCTGCTGCATGGTTTCATCTGAGAGGTCTCTGTCCGGCAGCACTACGCCAGCTTGGTTTCCACCGAAGATCCGGGAAGAAAAAGCATCCATCACATACGCTTTCAAAAAATCATCCCCTTTTATTAACTGTCATACATTATAATATACAAGCTAATTTCATGCAATACTTTGTTTCTTTTGACAAATACAATTAGGTGGCGTAGAATAAGAAATCATACAAACAGGAGGAAAGAAATGCCAAAAAAGATACCGTTTGCTGCTGCGCTGCTGGGTCTTTTGTGTACGGCAGCTGTTTTATTTTTCTGCCTTGTCAAGCTTGGTCTTTCTCCGCAGATTCCCCTGCTGCTGGGTTGTGGCGTATCCGCTGTTATCGCGTTGCTCTTTCGCTGGCCTTGGGAAACCATCTGCCGCAGCATGGTGGATGGCATTACACAGTCTTTGGAGGCTGTTTTAATCCTGCTGCTGATCGGAACGCTGATCGGCGTATGGATTATCAGCGGTGTGGTGCCGGCGATGATTTACTATGGGTTGAAGCTGATTTCCCCCCACCTGTTTTTAGCCAGTGCCATGCTGGTGTGTGCCCTTATTTCCATGGCCTTGGGCTCTTGGGGCACGGCGGGCACGGTGGGATTGGCTTTTATGGGGATGGCGCAGACAATGGGGATCCCCCTGCCAATAACCGCCGGCGCGATCATTTCAGGCTCCTATGTGGGAGATAAACTCTCCCCCATGGCCGACAGTACCAATCTGGCTTCTGCTGTGGCAGGCGTCAAAATTTTTGAAAATATCCGCAATATATTCAAGGTGGCCATGCCTATGCTGATTCTCACGCTGGGCCTTTATGCGGTCGTGGGCTGGAAGTATGGCGGAAATATGACACCTGACGCGCTTGAGAATATGATAGCGGTATCAGACGCCCTTGGCAGTGCGTTTCGCCTGGACTTTTTCTCTTTTTTGCCTTTGTTTATACTTTTAGCCTGCATTTTATGGAAAATTCCTGCTATTCCCAGTATTTTTATTGGCATTTTGACAGGCTGTATCTATGGCATGATTGCGCAGGGTGCCTCGATACGTGACATACTGGACTGCGCTTACAGCGGCTATACCTCTCACACCGGCTTTAGCATCGTGGATGATCTGCTGACCGCTGGCGGCCTTTCTTCTATGTTCTACTCGGTATCCATTGTTATCTTAGCCATGGCTTTTGGGGGCGTGATGGAAAAAACAGGGCAGATGGAAGTGCTGATTGCCCCGATTGTTAGACATACAAAGAACTTTGTCAGTCTGATGGCGGCCACAGTAGCCACTTGTGTATGTGTCAATGTGGTGCTGCCGGATCAGTACATAGCGATAGTCCTTCCCGGCCGTATGTATGCCGCCCAATATGATAAGCAGGGCATGGAGCGGCGTGATCTGGCGTTGGGCATCGGCGTCGGCGGCGCCATGACCTCTGCCCTTGTACCATGGAATACCTGCGGTATTTTCATGAGCAGCGTGCTGGGTATCTCAGCGGCTCAATATTTTCCCTACGCCTATTACAACATTGGTATGTTGTTCGCTGCGGTCATTTATGCGGCCTTGCGGCAATATAAAGCGGGAAAGCGGACGCCTGCAAGTTGTTCTGACGAGACATAGTTCTCCGGAAAAAAATAAAAAACCCGGCTGATGTAAAATCAGCCGGGTTTTAATGTATGCTCGCCGGAAAGATCAGTCGATCATGGACTTGCAGTCAGCCGCGACGGTGAATTCGGCAGCTGTGGCAGCCTTCACATCGTCAACGGTAAACTCGGGGTTGATCTCGGTCATGACAAGGCCCTTATCAGTCACCTGGAACACGCACATCTCGGTGATGATGGTGGTAACACAGTGAGCGGCCGTCAGGGGTAGCCTGCACTTCTCCAGGATCTTGGGAGAGCCCTTAGCGGTGTGTTCCATGCAGACGATACACTTTTTGGCACCCACGCACAGATCCATAGCACCGCCCATACCTGGCATCTTCTTGCCGGGGATGATCCAGTTGGCCAGGTTGCCTTCGGCATCCACTTCCAGAGCACCCAGGAAGCAAGCGTCCACATGGCCGCCGCGGATCAGACCGAAGTTGGAGGCGGAATCGATGAAACCGCCGCCGAACGCCACGGAAGCGGGGCTGCCGCCGGCGTCGATCACGTGGTAAGGATCATAGTTATGGTCATCAGCCTTGGGGGTAGCACCAGCGCCAACAATACCAAGCTCTGCATGGATCACCAACTCAACACCCTTGGGCAGATAGTTAGGGATCAGGGTGGGCAGGCCGATACCCAGGTTAACAACATCGCCGTCTTTCAGCTCTTTTGCGCAGCGCTTTGCAATAAAGCTTTTGATTTCACTCTTTTCCATTACTTTCTTTCTCCTTCCACGATGTAATTCACGCACATGCCATACGTATGGATGTTCTCGGGCTCGATCTCACCCACCGACATCAGATATTCGCACTCGGCAATCACGGTGTCAGCAGCGGTAGCCATAACAACGTTGAAGTTACGCATGGTGCCCTTGTACCAGCAGTTGCCCATTCTGTCGCACTTATAAGCACCCAGCAGAGCGAAGTCAGCATGAATAGGCTTCATCAGCAGGTATTCCTTGCCATCGATGGTCTGCTTGCCCAGGCACAGAGGACTTTTCTCCACCAGAGTACCCACGCCAACGGGAGTCAGAACGCCGCCAAGACCGGCACCGTCAGCACGGATGCACTCGGCCAGAGAGCCCTGGGGAACCAGGTTTACTTCCAGAGTACCCTCATTGCCCTGCTGGCCGACTTCAGGAGTCATACCAACATGGGTGGCGATGACGCGCTTAACCTGATGATTGTGAATTAGCTGAGCAATACCAAAGAACTCTTCGCCCATAGGACCGGTGGCGCGAGCCATATCATTGGCGATCAGGGTGAATCCACCTTTACCGGAAGCAGCCAATTCCTTAACGATTTCTCTTGCCTGACCACAAGCCAGGAAACCGCCGCACATAATAGTGGCGCCTTCAGGGATCATTGCCGCTGCCTCTTTGGCAGTGATTACAGGTTTATTTGCCATTTCTGTTCCTCCTTATTTTTGTGCACCGGCTTAAAAAAGTCGATGTAGCTCTATCGTTATTATTTAAACACTTTAACAGAAAAATTGCAAGCACTTTGACGTTCTTGATTAATATTCAATGCCAATTCGTGATGTAAGCCCCTTATCGTACGGATGGCGGACTTTTTCCATGCGCGTAATATAGTCAGCCAAGGGTTCCACACAAGGCGTTGGTGCGCGGCCAGTCATAACGACTTCCAGGTCTGTGGGCCGGCTTTTGAGGAATGCGGCCAGTGCCTCATCCGACAGCATACCGGTCGATACAGCGTCCAGTACCTCGTCCATGACCAAAAGCTTGGCGTGTACACGCCGCACGGTCTCCACAGTTTCTTCAAAGTGGTGGGTGGTATCCGCACGGCGCTGCTCTTTTTCTTCAGGTGTCATCTGAAAAATAAATTTGCATACCTGTGGGCTGGGAACAATGGAATAGCCGGGCAGCTTTTCCAGCACGCCCAGTTCGCCGCTGTTGCTTCCCTTGAGGAATTGAGACAGGACTACCGGAAAACCGCGTCCGACGGCGCGAATGCTCAATCCGATAGCGGCAGTGGTCTTCCCCTTGCCGTCCCCGCAATAAACATGAATTCTGGATTGGTCCATAAATTCTCCTCCTCTACCCCTGCAAATCCCCGACCATAGGACATGGCCGGGGACTTGCAAGACGAACGTAATTCTGTTTCCTTACTTCATGCCTCGCTTGACCATTTCGGTCACAGCAAAGCTGGCAACGTCGTCAGCATACTTACCTGCACCGAAACCGGCATCATAGCCCAGCTCCTTGGCCAGCTCGTGAGTGATACGAGGGCCGCCGCAGCAAACCACAAACTTATCACGCAGACCTTCGGCTTCCAGCAGTTCGATCAGATTGGTCAAATTCTGGATATGAACGTCCTTCTGCGTAACGGTCTGGGAGACCAGCAGTACATCGGCCTTGAGTTCCACAGCCTTCTTGATAAAGTCTTCGTTGGGAACCTGAGAGCCGAGGTTGTAAGCCTCCACCATCTCGTAGCGCTCCAAACCGTAATGACCGGCAAAGCCCTTGCGGTTCATAATGGCATCGATACCGACGGTGTGAGCATCCGTGCCGGTGGAAGCGCCCACCATCACGACTTTGCGGCCGATGTTTTCACGGATATAATCATTGGTCTCTTCCATACCCATCTTATCGGACTCCACCGTAATAACGTGGATATCCTTATAGTTGACGGAATGGACGCAGCTGCCATACACCACATAGAAAGTGTATTCAGTATCCAGCGCTGCATGGTAAGCCACGTTGGGTTCTTCCAGACCCATTTTCTTGGCGATCTGACGGGCAGCTTCTTCGCCTTGCTCGTCATCCTTCACAGGAAGAGTGAAGCTGGTCTGCACCTTGCCATCGTTCATCGTGTCGCCGTAGGGCTTCAGACGAGTCAGGTCAAGTGTGGTGTCGAAATCAATTTTGTGGGTGTTATACAATCCGGAACTCATTGCGCCACAACCCCCTTCATCTCTTCAATAAAGGGATTGAAATACTTCTCGTCCTTGCATACAACGCCGTTGAGGCCCTTGCCGCCGTCCTTGGGACGTTTCACGTCGGCGAAGATACCCTTTTCGATGGTCGTAAACAGGCCCAGTGTTTCAATCTCAGAAAGCAGATCGGTAGCCTTTGTCAGCACCTCGTTGGCGCGGGACTGAATAATGCCGCCTTCTTTGTAAGTCAGTTCGCTGCCCAGATCCTTCATGGTCCGGAAGATGTACTGCGCATTTTCAATGGACAACGCGCGGTCGGACATAAAGGGCGTGTGGATCGCCTCGGTCAGCATGCCCAGCAGATGCAGGCGCTGGCCGGTTATGATAGTCACCATATTGAACAGGGCATCCTGAATATGGCCTCGGAAGATATTGCCGGTCATATACTTGGTAGGCGGCATATACTTCAAAGGCGCGTTGGGGAAGATCTCACGAGCCATCTGTGCCTGAGCCAGCTCATAGAGGAAGGTGTCCTCCACGGCGGGATCCATTTCAAAGGCATGGCCCAGACCCATCTGCTCTTCTCTCATGCCTGCTTCCTTGGCAAAGGCCTCGTTCAGGAACTGAGAAGCAAGAACGGTATGGGCGCTGGTAATGGCATCATCGGTGGTCAGATAGTTGTCCTCACCGGTATTGATGATCACGCCGGCATAGCCGTTGATGACACGGGAGAAATACTGGTCAACGATGGTACGCTGCATATTGATGTCGCGGAACAAAATGCCGTAAAGGGCATCGTTCAGCATCACATCCAGGCGTTCCAGAGCGCCCATAGCGGCGATTTCGGGCATGCACAGGCCAGAGCAATAGTTGCACAGGCGGATGTAGCGATGCTGTTCCTCGCCCACTTCATCCAGCGCCTTCCGCATGAGGCGGAAGTTCTCCTGGGTGGCGTAGGTACCGCCGAAGCCCTCGGTGGTGGCGCCGTAAGGCACATAGTCCAGAAGGCTCTGACCGGTGGTACGGATGACGGCGATGATATCGGCGCCCTGCTTGGCAGCCGCCTTGGCCTGGGTAATATCTTCATAGATATTGCCGGTGGCCACGATGACATACAGATAGGGGCCTTCCTTGTCGCCGAAGTCCTTGAGGTAGGCGTTGCGGGCGCCCACGTTCTTGTTGATGCGGGCAATGGTCTTGTCCACACAGGGCTTGATGACCTTACGGATCTCTGCGTCGCTGTGAGCGGGCAGCTTGCTCAGGTCGATCTCACCCTTGTCGATTTTTTCTGCGATAGCCTGGGGATCCAGGCTGGTTTCCACCATGGCGTTGCCGATGTGCCAGGAAGCACCCACGGGCAACAGGCCGTTGGCCATCAGATGGTCGACGACCACGTTGGGCATGGGGACGTCCATCTCATTGACGCCATCGATGCCCAGCAGACGGCACACGGCGCGCTCTGTGGTCACGGTGGTATGCTCGTTGATGAAACCCTGCACATCCGCCGCTACGTGAGCGGCGGATGCACGGGCCTTATCAACGAGTTCAAAATTAAGTCCCAGTTTGCTTTCCATAATTTACCCCTTACTTACTTCTTAACGTGACGCTCGTTACGCAGCAGCTTGGTGGGCTCCAGATAACGCTGCTTGGTGCCCTGAGCGACCCAAGCGACGCCGGTCTTTTCAGCCTGCTTCTTGCCAGTGCAGACATCGCAGTGGCACTCCTGAACATAGTGCTCGGGCTCCGTATAAGAGGTGATGACGCCCTCAAAGTTACGCAGGATGACCTTGCGCGGAGTCTGAGAAATCAGATAGTTGGGCATAACGGGGGTCTTGCCGCCGCCGCCGGGGGCGTCCACCACGAAGGTGGGGATGCAGAAGCCGGAGGTATGGCCGCGCAGGGCTTCCATAATCTCGATGCCCTTGGAAACGGGGCAGCGGAAGTGGGACAGGCCCAGAGAAGGATCGCAGGCATAGATATAGTAAGGACGAACGCGCATCTTGACCAGCTCGTGAACCAGATCCAGCATCACATGGACGCAGTCATTCACGCCGGCCAGCAGCACGCTCTGGTTGCCCAGAGGGATACCGGCATCAGCCAACATACCGCAAGCCTTGGTGGCTTCGGGAGTGACTTCTTTGGGGGTGTTGAAGTGGGTGTTGAGCCAAATGGGATGATACTTCTTGAGCATGGCGCACAGCTCGGGAGTGATTCTCTGGGGGCACACCACAGGCGTACGGGAACCCAGACGAACGATCTCCACGTGAGGGATCGCGCGCAGCTTCTTGATGATATACTCCAGGTTCTCGTCGGAAACCATCAGACAGTCGCCGCCAGAGAGCAGCACGTCGCGGACTTCGGGATGATGTGCGACGTAATCAATGCACTTGTCGATCTGAGCCATAGGCACTTCACAGTCATTCTGACCGGCAAAGCGACGGCGTGTGCAGTGACGGCAGTACATGGAGCACTGGTCGGTGATGAGCAGCAGCACACGATCGGGATAACGGTGAGTCAGGCCGGGAACGGGAGAGTCGGTATCCTCGTGCAGAGGATCGGCGTCTTCATAATCGGCGAACTCCAGCTCTTCCGCTCTGGGAATGGCCATCTTGCGGATGGGATCAAAGGGATCGTTCAGGTCAATCAGGGACAGATAGTAGGGCGTCACGGCCATACGCAGCTTGCCCAGAGTTTCCTTCACGCCCTCTTCCTCATCGGGAGTCAGGGTCATGTATTTTTTCAGATCTTCGATGGTTTCAGCGCGATTGGCAACCTGCCAATGCCAGTCGTTCCACTGCTCTGCGGGAACGTCTGCGAACAGACCATTACGAGTTACCATAGTAGTAATTCTCCTTCTCAATCAATAATTTTATTCTCCCTTTGGGGAAGATTGATATACGGCGAAATATGGTATAAGTCCGGCACAGGTCTTTTTCTGTACCACAGAAAAGGACCTGCTGGTTTTCTCAGCCGCGTTTCGCAACAGGGCTGCCTGCCGAACTCTATCGGTCGAAAGGTTTACAAAAGTTCCAATGGCGGAGCGGCTTTCACCGCTCCGCTATCGTCACTATTTTTTTAGCAGTACTTCTCGTCAAACAGCTTGCGCAGTTTGGGGTTCTCGCGCAGCACATTCAGGGTGATCTCAGCGTGGTTCTTGGTGTAGCCGTTGCCGACGATCATGGTGACGTCCTTGCCGATGCCCTCAGCGCCCAGAGCAGCCTTGGTGAAGCTGGTCGCCATAGAGAAAAAGTAAACCAGACCGTCATCGTGCACGGGCAGGATAGCGGACATTTCGCAGCTCTCGATGTTCACGCAGCAGATGGAGATGTCGTACTCTTTGCCGTCGTTGACAGCCAGAGCAGCATCCATCACTTCCACGGGCTTGGTGCAGTCAGCCACGACGACGTCGGTGTAGACACCCAGCTCCAGCAGATCAGCAACCTGAGAAGGCTTGCGGACAACGCCGACGACTTTACCCTTGGGGCCGACCTTCTTCATGGCCTCATAGCCGCACAGAACAGCGGACTTGCCGTTGGCGCCGAGGATCAGAACGCTGTCGCCTTCCTTGGGCAGCTTGCGGGCCTGAGCGGGAGCGCCGGCCACGTCCAGAGCAGCCAGAGCCAAAGGCTCGGACATATCATCGGGCAGCTTGGCATACAGAGCGGTCTCGAACAGGATGGCCTTGCCGACGATGTCAACGCGGTCAATATCCTTGTGGATAGTCAGGATCTTCTCAATCTTCAGAGGGGTCATGGACAGGGACACCAGGGAAGCGATCTTATCGCCCACCTGCAGTTTGAAATCGGGCTTCTTCAGTAGATCCTCACCGATGTGAGCGATCTTGCCGATGAACATACCGCCGGAACCGGTCACGGGGTTCTGCTGCTTGCCGCGCTCGGCAACGATACCCATGATCATTTCGCCGATCTTCTTCTCGTCGCCGCCGCAGGCTTCGGAGATCTGGGTGAAGGAAGCGGAGTCGATGTTCAGGGAAATGACATCGCAAACGATCTCGTTAGAGTACACCTTGGACATATCGTTGTCGATCTTCCAAGCTGCCTGAGTCAGGACGCCCTTGGGCTCGATGACTCTGTGAGTGCCGTACTTATTGCCTTTCAGTTCTGCCATAATAAATTCCTCCTAAAATGTATAAATAAAAGTGGGTTTTTACTTCTTCAGGGGTTTCAGGCTCAGAATCTCGCGGGCTTCCGCGGAAGTGGCGACCTCGCGGCCCAGTTCCTTGGCCAGACGCACCACCTTGGCCACCAGCTCGCCGTTGGAAGCGGCTTTCTGGCCCTTGCCCAGATAGATATTGTCCTCAAAGCCCACGCGGACGTTGCCGCCCATGGGAATGGCAGCGGCAGCCATGGGGAACGCGCCGCGGCCTACGCCGGTGACGGTCCAGGTGGAACCGGCGGGGATCTTGTTGACGAAGAACGCCAGATTCTCGGCGGTAGCGGGGGTGCAGCCGTTGACGCCCAGCACGAAGTTGAACTGCATAGGAGCTCCAGGAACTTCACCCTTCTTTGCCATGGTCAAAATGGTGTCCAGATGGCCCAACTCAAAGCACTCATATTCGGGCTTAATGTTGTTTTCCAGCATCCGCTTGCCGAAAGCGCGCATGGTAGGCATGGTGTTGTCGAAAATGTCATCGCCGAAGTTGCAGGTACCGCAGTCCAGAGTGGCCATTTCAGGAAACAGCTCGGTGGGCTGCAGGCGCTCTTCGGGGGTCATGCCGGTGGCGCCGCCGGTGGAGGGAATCATAATGACATCGGGCAGTTCCTTGCGGATGGCATCCATCACAGCGCGGAAACGCTCACGATCCTGGGTGGGGGCGCCGTTGTCATTGCGGACATGGATGTGAAGGATAGCTGCGCCTGCTTCATGCGCGCTCTTTGCTTCCCTCACCATTTCCTCTACCGTGTAGGGGACAGCAGGATTCTGCTCTTTGGTTACTTCTGCGCCGCAGATGGCAGCAGTGATGATCAGCTTTTCCATATCAATGCGCCTCTTACTTGTGCTCGATGCGCTGGCTCTGCTTGGGCGTCACGCAGGTGCCGTGGGCGCGGCAGACAACGATGGGCTCAGCCAGTTCATCAGCAGCGGAGGCGCTGATATCGCCACGGGCAACGACGACCTTGCGGGCCTCGAATTTCATGGTGCGGGAGGTGTTGCCGACCTTCTCGATCTCGCCGTAGGCTTCGATGTAGTCACCGGCATAGACGGGAGCCAGGAACTCGATGTTGTCGTAAGCGCAGAACAGGCCCTCATCGCCGTCATACTTGATGAGCAGCTCAGTAGCCACATCGCCGAACAGATGAACCATGTGTGCGCCGTCGACCAGGTTTCCGCCGTAATGTGCGTCCTTAGCGCTCATTCTCAGGCGGAGCAAAGATGTGATTTTTTCCATAATAAATTCCTCCTCTAAAAATTTTTGCACTTTATTATCTTACAGCATCCCAAAACATTCGGCCTACTTCGCTTCTTTTCGGGCATGAAAAAAGAGCGCTATCGGTCAGTTCATGACCAATAGCGCTCCATGGTTTCATCAACACATGACAGTAACATCGCTTACGCTCAGTTACCAAGGATTATACACCAGGCTGTGCATAATCCTTTCGGCGGGTGACCCCTTCCCTGTTCGCTGCCAGTGCCTGTTGCCCATACGAACGAGTACCCTGTCTCCCGCGCCTCTATTGTTTGTTATGAAATTCTGTATCTTGAATTATAGCATTTCACAGGAAAATGTCAATATACTTTGTCAGAAAAATGTCAAGGATTTGCCAAATTCTTTTAGTAAATTGTAATTATATTGTCGATATTTCAGTTATTTTGCAAAATATTCAACAAAAATGCCTGTATCGAATCATATTAAGTGGGGCAAGTATGCCAAAGGCTTCTTTTGCCCCGGGAACGGCAAGCCTGCGGGCGGAACCAATGCGCCGTCAATACGCGGCTTCGATGTTTTTTAAGATCTCGGGCTTCAGCGACAGCATCCGGCAGATATTCAGCGCGTCCCGCGGGCAGTCGGACCGGCCCTCTACCCGATAGAGGCCATAGTTCATATGGCGCGCAATGACCTCGATGCCGTCATCGGATGTGGCCTGCAGTTCTTGCCGGATGGCTTCCGGGTCGATATCGCGCAGGCCGATGATCTGATAATGGGTGTTGGCGTTTTCCGCCACCTTGTCGTAGTGGGTGGACAAAATGGAGATGGCGTTGACACCATTGAGATACCGTGTCACAGCCTGCACGATGACGGCGCCCTCGTCGGGATTGGTACCGCGGGCAAACTCGTCGAGCAAAAACAGAGAATAGCCCTGCTCCACCTCATCGAGCGCCTTCTGGAACTCCACGATCTCCGAGCCAAAACCGGACAGGCCACTTTGAATGGACTGCAAATCATCAAAAAGCATTTTCACGCTGCAGAAAAGTGGCATCCGGGCCTTTTTGGCACAGACCAGGAAACCCGCCTGCAAAAGAAGCGCATTCAGCGCCACCGTTTTCAGTGCCACGCTCTTGCCGCCCATGTTGGCGCCGGTGATCACGGTGGCACCGCGCCCCAAAGAGATGGAGACCGGCACAAACCTGCGGTTTTTTTCTTCCAGCAGATCGCAGATCTCCGGATTCATCATGTCGGTGAGTTCCAGCGCGCCATCCGTCAGCTCCGGGCGGACGCCGCCGTAGTGCACGGCAAACAAAGCCTTCTGAATCATAAAGTCCAGCCGGCCTGCGGTATCGGCGTTTTCCAGCAGATCCGGTACCAGCGGCGCCAGCGCCTTACCCATGGCAGCGCGCACCTTCATTTCCTCGCTATCCTCTTCGGCGCAGACACGGGTACGCTCCAGACGGATGGCGTCCTTCTCCTTTTCTTCCGCGTGAAACAGCTGCTCTTCCAACGCTTTTTTCTTGACTCGCAGCTCTTTCAGACGGGGCGTGCTGTTATCGGGAATGTAAAAACCGCGGCTGCGGGTATTCTCCGGATCCAGCACAGCCAAAGCCAGAGCAGGATCCGAAAAAGCGATCCCCTCAAAGGCTGTTTTTTCATTGACTTTCTCAAAAAGAGGCAGCAGATTCTCCAGCCGCTGCAAATAGCCCTTGATCTCAAAAAGTTCCACGTGATCGGGGCAGATTCCATCGGCGCAGCGGCGCAGCGAGTTGCGGATATCCTTCATCTGGCACAGTACCGTGCCGATCTTATCATACTCGATTTTGAGTTCGCCGGCGAAGCGGGCAGCCTGCTCCACATTATAAAGTTCCGCTTCCAGTTCTTCCCGTTCCTCCGGACCGTAAAAACGCAGGCGGCGGATTTTCTCCCCGCCAAAGGGCGAGCACCCGTGCAGCGTGTCCAGCGCATATTGCAGACCGATTTTTTGCTTATCTTCAAATGTAACGGAAATCATCCCAGTTCCTCCTTCACATTCATCACAGGCACATCTACCGCCGCCTGCATTTTTTCACGAAATTCGTCTTTGTCAAATTTCCAGCCGTAGGCCGATACAGGGTTCACGGTGACGCAGAGCGTTCTGGCGGCGTCTCGGACTTCCAGCTTCACATTTCTGGTGGCCAGCTTGCCAAGCGTATCCGTGGACAGCAGCACCTTGCTGGGGTCCTGTACCACCAGACGTCCGTTTCGCAGCGTACCGTTTCGCAGCAGCGGCAAAACCATGCTGTCATAGAGAGCGCCTGTGATATAGGCCTCTCCGTTTTGACGCAGGCAATCCTCGAGGCTGTCCTCCACCTCCGGCGGCAGCACAGCCGCTTTGGGCAGATTCATGATCCGGTACACATTGACCGTGTCCTCAATGACCTTTTCCATGCTCATATGGTAGGAAGCGCCGGTACAGAGAATCACGCCCTCCGCCACCACCCTGGCGCCCAACGACTTGCGCCCCAGCGCGCCGTCAATCACCACCTGCTCCGCTCCCAGATCAAAGAAGGTGCCAGAAAGGTGGGTCAGCTGCGTGGTAATGGATGGCCCCGCCAGCTGCACGAAGCCTGCACTCCTTGCCCGAAGGATCACTACCTCGCCCAGCGGCGTGGGGATCCCAGTGGTGTATACGATCTCCTTTGTCACGTCACACAGCCGCAGCATATCGCTGGCGGTGGCGATCAGTGTGCCGGAAGGCACAAAAATGCTTGGTTTTTCCGTACCTGTCACTACGTCGGTGGACTCACCGTCACGGCCGATGGAGGTCAGCGCCATACATTTGCCGCGCTGCACCTCACTTAAAATCCAGTTCAAAACCGTTGTCTTGCCGGCGTTTTTACACATACCAACGATCGACATGGTCCTGACCTGATCCAGATCACTCTTCAACTTGTCCAACATTCGGTACACATCCCTTTCCTATTCCTTCTGACTGCGTAAAACCACAGCAGCAAGCAGAATCATTGCCGCTGCCGTGTGATAAGAAAATTCCGCCAAAATTTCAACGTTTTTTCACTTTGTTTCACTGTGCGGCGGGCGCGGAAGAAGTCTCTTTCTTCAGATGCACATCCATCTGTGGATAGGGAAAACCGATCCTCGCTTCTCGCAGTTTGCCATAGGCCAGCTGCAAAATCTGCCGCTTCACGATATACTTCATCTCCGGTGCGCAGTCCACAAAAATCTTGTAGACCACGGAGGAATCGCTCAGTTGGCCGAGGCCCAGATACAGGCACTCCTTTACATTTTCCATCTCCCCCACCGTTCGGCACAGAGGCTCCAACACCGCGTCGATCTTCTGTGGCTCCTCTTCATAGGAAAGGGGCAGCTCAACCACAAACCGTCCGGAAACCCGGGTCATTTCAGAGATGTTCCGGTTGCAAACGGTGATGATGTCGCCCGATGAGATGTTTTCCAGTTTGGTGGTCTTGAGTGTAAAGGCAATTACCTTGCCTTCTATTTCCTTATAGCGCACCACATCGCCGATGACGAAAAATTCATCGGCGATGATATTGGCGCCCATGATCAGATCTTTAAGCATATCCTGCAGGGCAAGGCCTGCAATGGCACTGGCGATTCCGAGACCGGCGATCAGAGAGGAGACGTTGATGCCGTTCATCTGAAGGACCGCAATGGCGGTGATCAGCACCACTGCCGATTTGAGGATGTTGCCCAGGAGCTTAATGTGGGTCTCCTTTTTTCCGTATAGGCGCTCTTTGACCTCGGTTTTATTCAGATAGCGGTGCAGAAGTTTTTGAAATAAAAACAGGACAGCCAATGCCAGCAGGATCAGAATCGCGCTGGAAATCATGGCCGGCGATATCATTTTCCCTAAAAAAGTATCCATCCAATGCCTCTCCACAGAAAAATATCCAGTGTGCAAAATTGCTTCTTTTTGATTTAGCATAGCATATAAATTTACTCTTTACAATGCACTCTCCGCAGATTTTCCCTCGATTCCACACAAAAGGCGGCTCCTGTCAGCAACAGGAACCGCCTCTTTTGTAAAGTAGCTGTGGTCACTCCACCGTGACGCTCTTGGCCAGATTGCGGGGCTTATCAATGTCGCAGCCGCGCTCCAGGGCCATATAGTAGGCCAGCAGCTGCAGCGGCACAACGCCCAGCTGCGGCAGCAGCATCTCATGGATATCGGGCACCGACATCAGTAGCGGCACCGTTTTGCCCATTTCCTCCCGGTGGCTCAGCGTGGTCAGAGCCAGCACGCGGGCGCCGCGGGCCTGAACCTCCACCACGTTGCTCATGGCCTTGTCGAAAAGAGGCCCATAAGTGCTCAGCGCAATGACCAGCGTGCCGTCTTCGATGAGAGAGATCGTGCCGTGCTTCAACTCCCCGGAAGCGTATGCCTCGGAATGAATATAGGAAATCTCCTTAAGCTTCAGGCTTCCCTCCAAAGACAGGGCATAGTCCACATTGCGGCCGATGAAAAACACATCCTCGTGTTTGGCGCACTCCGTCGCGATAGCTTTGATCCGCTCCACGCGAGAGAGGATCCACTCCATTTTATCCGGCAGTTCCAGCAACCCCGCCACCACTTCGTCGTAGTCGTTTTTGAGCATCGTACCCATCACATCGGCGAAATAGAGGCCCAGCAGGTTCAGCACCGCCATCTGGGTACTGTATGCTTTGGTGGTAGCCACGGCGATCTCGGGCCCTGCCCAGGTATACAGCACATCGTCCGACTCCCGGGCGATGGAAGACCCCACCACGTTGACGATGGAAAGAATCCGGGCGCCGCGCTTTTTGGCTTCTCGCAAAGCGGCCATGGTATCCAGCGTCTCGCCGGACTGGCTGATGACGATGACCAGATCGCCGGGGCCCACAATGGGGTCGCAATACCGGAACTCGGAGGCCAGCACCACTTCCACGCTCTTGCGGAGCATCCGCTCCAGATTGTACTTGCCTACCATACCCACATGGTAAGAAGAACCGCAGGCGACGATAAATATCTTGCAGATATCGCGGATCTGCTGAGGGGTCATCTTCAGATCCCGCAGCACCACTTTTCCGTCCTGAATGCGGGGCCCGATGGCCTTGCGGATGGCCACAGGCTGCTCAAAGATCTCTTTGAGCATGAAGTGGGCATAGCCGCCCTTTTCTGCCGCGTCGATCTCCCAGTCGATGTGGAAGTGCTTCTTCTCCACCGGCTGAAGCTGACTGTCGTACACCCGAATATCGTCGCCCTCGATGACAGCCAGCTCGCCGTCTTCCATATAGGCAATGTCACGGGTATGACGGATAATGGCCGTCACGTCAGAGGCGATAAAGTTGCAGCCTTCGCCGTAGCCCAGAAGCAGCGGAGCGTCCCTGCGGGCGGCGATGAGCCGGTCGGGCCGGTCGGCGCAGACGATACCCAATGCGTAAGCGCCGTCCACCGTGTGGATCATGCGCACCACCGCTTCGAAGATATCCTGGCAATCACTGTAAAAATAGTCCAGCAGCTGCGCCACTACCTCAGTGTCCGTCTCCGACAGGAACTGATAGCCCTTGGCTGTCAGTTCCTGTCGGATCTCCACGTAATTTTCGATGATGCCGTTATGTACCACGGCGATCTTGCCGCTCTGGCTCACATGGGGATGGGCGTTGATGTCGTTGGGAACGCCGTGGGTAGCCCAGCGAGTGTGCCCGATGCCGATACAGCCGGGCAGGTCGGCCCCGTCGTGGGTCAGCTCCCGCAGCACCTGCAGCCGGCCCTTGGCCTTGCGTACCTGCAAAAGGCCATTTTCGCCGCACACTGCAAGACCCGCCGAGTCATAGCCCCGGTACTCCAGGCGTTCCAGTCCGTCCAGCAGAATGGGAGACGCCTGCTCGTTTCCTACATAACCTACAATACCACACATATCTAGTATCCTCCTGATTTTTATTGGATTGTTCAAAATCAAAAGGACAAACTCGCAGTCAATTTGCCTTTTCTGTCCGGTCACAGCCCTTCTGTCCCGCAGTCGCCTGCCGGTTTTGTAAGCTGTGTGCGCGCCCGGACCCGCACGGAGAAGCATCCGCCGAACGTTCGATCCTCTTCTCTCCTCGTTATCCTGCCCATCAGGCAGGCACATGGCGCTTTTGATAGGATTCCCTATAAATCTCCTTTCTTTTTCTGCGATGCTTATTTCAGCCGCCCGCGGCGGAAGAAAACGGATTGATATTTCCTCCCTCTTCCGCAAATACTATCGTGAAGGAGGAATCGCTCATGGTAACCGCTTTTTTCAGAACCGTTCTTCTTTACTTTCTCATTATCATCGGTTTGCGTTTCATGGGAAAACGCCAGATCGGTGAACTGGAACCCACAGAATTGGTGTTGACCATGCTTTTGTCGGATCTGGCCTCTGTCCCCATGCAGGACTTTGGAATCCCGCTGCTCAACGGCGTCGTTCCCATCATGACGCTGCTGTCTCTTTCCATGCTTCTGAGTTATTTCAATCTGCGCTGTATCCGTTTCCGTTCCCTGCTCTGCGGCGAACCCGCCGTCATCATCCAAAACGGCGTTTTACAGCAAAAGGCCATGAAACACAACCGCCTTACCGTGGATGAACTGACGGAAGAACTGCGGTCCCAGGGGATCTGCGATCTCAAATCCGTCAAATATGCCATTCTGGAAACAAACGGTCAGCTTTCCGTCCTGCCCTATACGGCCCAGCAGCCCGTGACACCGGCCCAGATGGGGCTGGATGTAGAGGACGACGTATCTCTCCCCACCGTCATCGTCAATGACGGGCGGCTGATCCGACGTAATCTCAAGGCGGCGGGCCGGGACGAAAACTGGCTCCGCCAGCAGCTTAAAGCCCACAAGCTCTCCACCACCAGCCAGGTCTACTTCATGTCGGTGGACGGCGGCGGCAAAGTCATCTGTCTGCCAAAGGAGGACGCATCATGAAAATATGGGGAATCTCCATCGCCGTATTGGCGGCTCTTCTGGCGCTGTCTCTTCTCAACAGCGCCTATTTAAGCCGCTGCTGCGCCCAGTGGAATGCGCAGTTGGTTGAAATCGACCAATACGTTCAGCAAGAAGACTGGCAGGCAGCTTGTGAAAAGCTAAACCGCTTTACAGAAAGCTGGGACAAACAACAGACATATCTGCACATTGTGATTGAACATCAAGAGATCGACAACGCCCAGGCACTGATCCAGAAGAGCTTGATCCTGGCCCAGGAAGCGGATGCCTCCGAGTTTCGGGTCAACAACGCCGAACTGCTCTCACAGCTGACGCTGCTGGACGAAATGGAACGGCTCAGCATCAAAAACGTGCTTTAAAAGCCGCTGGGAGCATCACTTCTCACTAAGCAGTTTATTCAGCTCGCTCATGAAAGTGTTGATGTCTTTGAACTGGCGGTACACCGACGCGAAACGGACATAGGCCACCTCGTCGGCCTTTTTCAGCTTTTCCATGACCATCTCGCCAATGGCTTCGGTGCTGATCTCGCGCTCCAGGGTATTTTGCACTTCCTGCTCGATCTCGCCCACCATGCGCTCCATTTCCGCAAAGGGAACGGGGCGCTTTTCGCACGAGCGTTGAATACCGCGCAGGATCTTATCCCGGTCAAAGGTCTGGCGGCTGCCGTCCTTCTTGATGACCACCATCGGTAGGCTTTCCACCGTTTCATAGGTGGTGAAACGTTTTTCGCATGACAAGCATTCACGGCGGCGGCGGATACTGCTTCCCTCCTCGGCAGGACGGGAATCCACCACTTTGCTCTCCTGATAGCCGCAATAAGGACATCTCATAAGCCAACCTCCCTTTTTTGATACAGCACGACCGTATCCTTCCCCTTTCCCAAACTGTGGTTCGGTGAAAAGATTGGTGGTATTATAACATATTTCCACAAAATATGGTAGAGTCTTTTTGATATTTTTATTGTATTTTCGGGTATTCGTCGCGGTCGAAGGAAAACACCGCATACTGTTCCGCGCCGATGGTCTCCACCCGGGCGAAGCAAAACAGTTGTGTCAGCAAAAAAGGCCTGCGAAAATCAAACGGCAGCGCCAGACGCAGCAGACCGCGTTCCCTGCAGTAAAGCGCGCCCTCGGCGCCTCGCAGCGCCTTTCGCAGCGCCGGCGTCTGAAAGCAGGTCTCCGGCTGGGACAGCTTTTTCCATCGTGTTTCCGGTGTCGGACGCGGCATTTCCTCCAGACGGCCCAGACGCAGCGTTCCAATGGGTACCGTCATGGCCTCGGAGTAGCGGCGGCGCAGCACAAGGCCCTGTTTGCCGCCTTCCGCCACGCCAAGGAGCAGCGCCTTTTCCCCTTGCGCCCAGACACGATAAAGGCCCTCTGACACCAGCGGGCATTCCACACAGAAAGACGTGTCCTCGCCCTCCGGCTTTATTTCCAGCGTACCCACCCGCTGCTCTTTGCAATACACCGAGACAAACATGGCTTTGTTCCTCCCCGCCAATAAAATACCGCCTGTGCATTTATACGCACAGACGGTATTTTTTATGCTGGCAGGCAAGCCGGAAGACGATGCCTCGCGACCCGCAAAACAAATTCATACCAGTCGGTTCCGCTGCAGTCCAAAGCTCACCGCGATGGCCGCGTCCACCTGTTCCATAATATCGCCCTCCACACGCCCCATCCGCTCCCGGAGACGGCGCTTATCCAATGTACGGATCTGCTCGAGCAGTATCACGGAATCTTTCGGCAGTCCATAGCTTTGAGCGGCCAATTCAATATGAGTGGGCAGCTTCGCCTTTCCCATCTGGGAGGTGATCGCTGCCACAATAACAGTGGGACTGTGCCGGTTGCCGGTATCGTTCTGCACGATCAGCACCGGTCGGACACCGCCCTGCTCACTCCCCACCACGGGACTGAGATCGGCATAATAGATGTCGCCGCGCTTTACGTTCGTATCCACAAAGTTCACACTCCGCCGGAAGAAGTACCCGACGCTCTCCGTCAGGTCACTATCATTCTCCCACGCAACTGCGGAATTTATACTTTGTCAGTATCTTTAAATTCCTTGGAATCCCGCCCCATTTCATTCTATGCCGGGAGGCGGAAAGAGTGCGCCATTAAAACCGCAGCATGAGCTCCCGCTCGATCTCCCGGCCGTTTTTGAAGTATACACGGGGCACGCGCCGGCTCACCGCGCAGGTCAGCTCATAGGGAATGGTTCCTGCCGTGGCGGCCAGTATTTCCACGGGATTTCGCTTGCCAAAGATCTCCACCTCGTCGCCCACTTCCACGCCGGGCAACTCCGTCAAATCGATCATGCACATATCCATGCAGATCTTTCCTCTCTGGGGGACAGGGCCTTCCGCTGTCATAAGAGAGCACTTGTTGGAAAGACTGCGGAAAAAGCCGTCGGCATAGCCGTAAGGCACCACACCCATCCGGGTGCGGCGCTCTGTTTTGAAAATGCGGCCGTAGCTGATGGAGGTGCCGGGTTCATAAACTTTAATGGTGCTGACAGTTGTTTTCAGCGTCATCACCGGACGCAGATCCAGCCCCTGGGCAAAGTCACCGTATCCGTACAGCAGCAGGCCCGGCCGCACCATGTCCAGGAATGTCTCCGGGTAGCAGGCCACCGCGCCAGTGTTGGCGCAGTGGCGGATGGAAAAACGGCGTCCCAGCCGCTTTTCCGTCTCGTCGATCACCCGGGTGAAAAGGGCGAATTGCTGGCGGGTATATTCACCGCTGTCTTCATCTGGCTCATCAGACACGGCAAAGTGGGTGAAGATCCCCTCAGCCTCCAAACCCGGCAGGCGGCAAGCCCGGCAGATGCCGTCCACGCCGCTTTCAAAGTGCTCCCCGGCGCAGAGATAGCCCAGGCGTGACATACCGCTGTCCACCTTGATGTGTATTTTCAACGCGCCGCCGTGGCGCACGGCCTCTTGACTGTACTCCAGCGCCTTGGCCTCGCAGGTCACTGCCTGGGTGATCCGGCATTCAATGAGGCGCCCCACCTGTTCCTTGGGCGTATGGCCCAGGATCAGGATCGGCATGGCCACATCGTTTTCGCGCAGCTCCATAGCTTCGTCGATGCTGGAAACCGCCAGATAGTCCGCTCCCAGTTCCTGCAGCGCTTTGGACACCTGTACCGCGCCGTGCCCATAGGCATCCGCCTTTACCACGCCCAAAAACTTTACCTGCGGACCGATGCGGCGGCGCAGCGCTTCATAGTTGTGACGCAGCGCATCCAGGTCGATCTCCGCCCATGTCCTTCGCAATGTGGATTCCATTTTGACGTTCCTCCCTTTTTTTGTCTATCTATCATGTTTTCACGGCGCGGACAGCGATTCTCCTTTGGTAAACGAGTGAAACAAACCCGACAAAACCACCTGTCCGTCGGTGGAAATCTCCATGTAGCACGGAAGCTGATCTGACGCCGTGAACCACACCGCGTAGTCCACTTTTTCGCCGCTGCTCCCTGTGGTATCGAACACCACGCGCAGACACTCCGTTCCTTCCAGCTTTTCCCGGCTCTGCTCGGTCACATAGCCGCTTGACACCGCCTTCATCAGCCGGGGCAGACAGTCCGCCGCGCACACGTCGCCCAGCAGGCCCGCGTCCAAGCACGACCCGTCATAATTCAGCGTCAGCTTGTCGCCCTCGACACCGGCTGTCAGGCCAGCCAGTGACGCCGGGGCCACCACCGTCACATCCGATCTTCCCACCGCGTCATAGTCGCACCGCAGCGTGTAAGTGCGGTCATCGGTTGGCAGATGGCTGGTTACCTCTGCTTCCATAACGGCTGTTTGAATGGTCTGATACCGCGATTGGAGTTCTGCCGTCTGACCTGTTGCCGACCCGCAGGAGCAAAGCAGCAGGAGTATCATTGGTGCGCAAAGCATCAGTAATTTACGCACGCCCAAATCCTCCGATTATCCGTTTTTGATCGCGTAAGGAATCTGCTCCAGCAGGTCCGTAGGCGTCATGCCCGTCTCGCCCTTATCCGCGGCCGCCAGATCGCCGGCCCGCCCGTGAAGCCATACCGCCGCGCAGCAGGCGTCAAAGGGATCCGTTTTCTGACCCAGCAGCGTCAGGATCATGCCCGCCAGCACGTCGCCGCTGCCCCCCTTGGCCATGCCAGAGTTGCCGGTGGTGTTCTCCATCAGACGGCCATCCGGCGCGGCCACCAGTGTGCGGTGGCCCTTCAGCACCAGATAGACGCCGTGGCGGAGGGAAAAATCCCGGGCCGCAGTCTCCCGTCCTTTCGACAGATCGCCGTCCACACGCCTGAACTCCCCTTCGTGGGGCGTCAGCACTGTCACGCCGGAGCGTTTGTCCAACATATCTATATGCGCCTCCCAGGCATTTATGCCGTCGGCATCAAGAATCAGCGGCTTGGGACAGCGCAGTGTCAACTCCCGCAAAAGCTCATCCGATGACGGGCTTCGCCCGACGCCACAACCCATCAGCACTGCGTCGCACTGTGCCGTTTCCTTTTCGATCAGGGGCTGCGCCGCCATGTCCAGATGGCCTTCCTGCTCCGGCAGCGGGCGGGGTATGGCTTCGTCGCTCTTGACTGCCACCACCTGCCAGACGCTCTCCGGTACGCCCAGATACACAAGGCCGGCGCCCGTCCGCACCGCCGCGCGGCTGGCAAAGACCGGGGCGCCTGTATAGCCCACACTGCCGCAAAGGCAGTAGACCTTTCCAAAATCGCCCTTGTGCCCGTCCGGATCCCGGCGGGGCATGACGCTTTTGACAAACTCTGCCGTGATTTTTTTCAAATACAACCCTTCCTTATCTTTTTCTGTTCGTTGACTTTTTCTGTTAGTATACCACGCTTCGGTTCAGATGGAATCTTTTTTCTGACTAAATCAGAGAAAATAATCCTTGCAACTTTTGGCGGGGTGTGTTATAAATGTCCATATAATCAAAATGTAATGAACGGGAAGGTAAGTGAGTTTGCATTCCGCAGAGAGAACTGGTCACCGGCTGAAAGCCAGTTCGGGATGTGTCGCTTGGTTCGCCCGGGAACTGTCGTGAGGAAATGCGCGGCCGGTTTTCCCTCCGTTATCGGGGCCAATGAGTGCACGCGGGGTGTTGTTCCGCGTGAAACTGGGTGGTACCACGGAAGCATTTGTGCCTTTCGTCCCTTTTCTTTGGGATGAGAGGCTTTTTTTATTGCCCTGATCCCTGCCAATCGCAAATACCGTGTAAGGAGTGTAAAGGAACTATGAAACAGCAACTGGAAGAAATCCGGAAAAGCGCCCTGGCGGCTATTGAGAACGCAGACATTACAGAGGATCTGGAAGCGATTCGCGTGAAGTATATCGGCAAGAAGGGCGCGCTGACCGCTGTGCTCAAACAGATGGGCACTCTCTCCGCCGAGGAGCGTCCCGTGATGGGTCAGCTGGCCAACGATGTGCGGGCCAATATGGAGGCCGCCTTGGAAAATGCCCGCGTGAAGCTGGAAGCTGCCGCGCTGGAAACCAGGCTGGAGCTGGAAGCGGTGGACGTGACCGTCCCCGGTGAGGATCTGAAGATCGGCCATATGCACCCCATGAACCTCTCCACCGAGCGATTCCGTGAGATCTTTATCGGCATGGGCTTCAAGGTTTACGAGGGCAACGAGGTGGAGCTGGCCTCCTACAACTTCGACCGTCTCAACACTGACGAAGGCCACCCCGCCCGCGAATGGACCGACACCTTTTATTTCGATGAAGACAGCACCACGCTGCTGCGTACCCAGACCTCTCCCATGCAGGCGCGCATCATGGAGTCGGAGGATCTGCCCATCCGGGCCGTAGTTCCCGGCCGCTGCTACCGCAAGGATGAGGTGGACGCCACCCACTCCCCCATGTTCCACCAGATGGAGGGCCTTGTCATCGACAAGCATATCACCTTCGCTGATCTGAAGGGGACTCTCAACAAGATGGCCGTTGCCATGTATGGCCCCGGCACCGTCACTCGCTTCCGCCCCCATCACTTCCCTTTTACAGAGCCCTCCTGCGAGATGGACGTACAATGCCACAAGTGCGGCGGCAAGGGCTGCCCCACCTGCAAGGGCGAGGGCTGGATCGAGCTGCTGGGCGCCGGCGTCTGCAATCCAAAGATCATTGGGATGAGCGGCATCGACCCCAACGAATACTCCGGCTGGGCCTTTGGCATGGGTCTTGAGCGCGCCGCCATGCGGAAATTCAAGATCGCCGACCTGCGTCTGATCTTTGAAAACGACGTACGGTTCCTGGAGCAGTTCTGACAAAGCCTTACAGTAGGCATCATAATGAAATAGACCCATTCCTATCCCGCAAGGGCGGAATTGAGATACAGGAGGATTCATAAGATGGACTTAAGCAGAAAATGGCTCAATGAATTTGTGGACGGCGTTTCCGTTCAGGACATCAACGATAAAGATTTTTCCGAAGCCATGACCATGACCGGTTCCAAGGTGGAGGTCTTCACAGACCAGAGCGCCTCCATTTGCAATGTGGTGGTGGGCAAGATCCTTACCATGGAAAAACATCCCAACAGCGATCATATGTTTGTTACCAGCATTGATGTGGGCGAGGCTGAGCCTCTCCAAATCTGCACCGGTGCCTGGGATATCCATGTGGGGGATCTGGTGCCCGTGGCCAAGCATAACTCCCGGCTGCCCGGCGGCGTGGAGATCACCCGGGGCAAGCTGCGCGGCGTTCTCTCTGACGGTATGCTTTGCTCCCTTAAGGAGTTGGGACTGGATACCCACCACTTCCCCTACGGCGTCATCAAGGCCGCCGCGCTGCTCAACGACTACCACCCCGCCGATCCCGAAAAGCCCTCCATCCCGGCGGACATACAGCCTGGCCATAAGATCTACGGCAAAGTGATTGCAGCCGCTGTAAAGGAAATTTCCTGCACAGCCTATGCCACCTATGGGCTTGTACTGGATACCGGCAGCGACGATGTAAAAATGACCACCGACTGTCAGAATGTCCACGCCGGCGATCAGGTGGCCTTTGATACCGGACGGCAGGCGCTTTGCACGCTGGCCGATCTCCACGCCGAGCAAAAAGAGTTCCCCAACTGCATCACGGACGGCATCTTCATTCTCAACGAACCTGCTGTCAAGCCCGGTGATGACATCTGCCCCATGCTGGGTCTGGACGATCACATTGTGGAATTTGAGATCACACCCAACCGCTCCGACTGTCTGTCCATGATCGGTCTGGCCCGGGAAGCGGCCGTGACTTTCGGCAAAGAGCTGAAGCTCCACACGCCAGTGGTCAAGGGCGGTGCCGGTTCCATCACAGATCTGGCCGATGTGGAAGTGGAAGCCACCGATCTGTGCCTGCGCTACACCGCCCGCATGGTCAAAAATGTGAAGATCGCCCCCTCTCCCAGGTGGATGCGGGAGCGTATCACTGCCATGGGTATGCGTCCTATCAACAATCTGGTGGATATCACCAACTATGTCATGATGGAATATGGCCAGCCCATGCACGCCTTTGATTTCTCCTGCGTGAAGGGCGGCAAGATTGTCGTCCGCACCGCCCGGGAAGGCGAAGTGCTGCAAACCCTGGACGGCAACGACCGCAAGCTCTCCACCTCCATGCTGTGCATCTGCGACGAGGAGAAGCCCATCGGTGTGGCCGGTGTGATGGGCGGTGCCAACAGCGAGATTGAAGGCGACACCGCCATGGTGCTTTTCGAGTCCGCCAACTTTGACGGCACTTCCATCCGCCGCACGGCTGCCGCGCTGAATATGCGTACCGCCGCCTCCGCCCGCTATGAAAAGGGGCTGGACCCCATGATGACCATGGACGCCGTGAACCGTGCCTGCGAACTGGTAGAACTGCTGGGCTGCGGCGAAGTGGTGGACGGCATCATTGACGTAATCTCCTGCGACACCAACCCGCTGACCATTCCCTTCCATCCCGACCGGGTCAACTGGGTCCTCGGCACCGACATTGACGCGGACACCCAGCGCGGCATTCTGAAGCGTCTTGGTTTCGGCTTCGACGGCGATACGATCATCGTTCCCTCCTGGCGGCGGGACGTGTCCCCCACCTTCTCCGACAATGATATGGCCGAAGAGGTGGCCCGTATTTACGGTTTTGACAAGATCCCCTCCACGCTGATGGACACCGCCGCCACCACTGTGGGCGGCTATACGGAACTGCAAAAGGCGGAGCGTACCGTAGGCGCGGTCTGCCGTGCCGGCGGATATGATGAGATCATCACTTATTCTTTCTTCTCCCCCTCCTGCTTCGATAAGATCCGCATCAGCGCCGCTTCTCCTCTGCGGGATACGCTGAAGATCCTCAATCCGCTGGGCGAGGACACCTCTGTCATGCGGACCACCACGCTGCCCTCCATGCTGGAGACGCTGGCCCGGAACTACAACTACCGCAACAAAGATGTGCGGCTGTACGACATGGGGCGGATCTATCTCAAGCACAAGAACGACACGCTGGCTGACGAGAAAAAGCTTCTGACGTTGGGTGCTTACGGCGAAAAAATGAATTTCTACGCCATCAAGGGCCTTGTTGAGGCGGTTCTGAAGGAACTGAAAGTAAAAGACATTCGTTTTGTGGCGGAAAGGAGCAATCCAAGCTACCATCCCGGCCGCTGCGCACAGGTTTATTCCGGTGAGCGTTTGCTGGGCGTGGTGGGTCAGGTACACCCGCTGGTGGCCGCCAATTATGATGTGGATGATGAGCTTTACGCCGCCGAGCTGGACTTCGAGGCCATGTACGAGTGCGGTCATTATGTCAGCATCTACCAGCCTCTGCCCAAGTTCCCCGCTGTGACCCGCGACATCGCCGTGGTCTGCCGCACGCAGGTAACGGTAGGCCAGCTGGAAGACAGCATTCGCCGGGGCGCCAAAGGCCTTTTGAAGGACGTGACGCTCTTTGACGTGTATCAGGGCACCGGTATTCCCACGGGCATGAAATCCGTGGCGTTCAATCTGACCTTGCGGGCCGATGATCGCAGCATAACCAGCGAAGAGGCTGACGAGGATATTCGATCCATCCTCAATACCCTCAAAGGGGAGCTGGATGCCGTTCTGCGGTGATTTTCTCTCCCGCTTCTCCAATTTTTCCTTTACAGTCAAGAAAAAAAGGTCTATACTGTTGTACTATGAATAGCATTAAATGAGGTGATGTTTCGATGGATGATTTTACCCGTAAATTTAACGCTGCCGAAGATAAAGATATGGAGATTCGCCATATTCTAACGGCTGTTTACGAGGCGCTGAAGGAAAAAGGATATAATCCCATTAACCAGATCGTCGGCTATATTCTGTCCGAAGATCCCACATACATCACCAACCACAACCAAGCGCGCACGCTGATCTGTAAGATCGACCGTGACGAACTGTTGCAGGTTCTGGTGAGAAATTATTTGGAACTGTAATAACAACCGGCAAAAGGCTCTGTCCGCTAAAGGACAGAGCCTTTTTTCATATAGCCGGGATATAGCCGCGTTTCATATAGCGTCGGATGGTCCCTTTTTCTTTTTGAAAACCAGCAGTTCCGCGATGAGCTGCATAAATACCGCCGTACACCAAATAGTTCCCTCCGGCCCAAAGGTTCCGTCGGAGAGCCAGTCTGCCCTCCCGACAGCCTGTCCCCGCCATAAAGGCTCCCCGCCAAGGTCATTGCCGCTTCTCCCAAAATGGCCGCGCTGATCGCCCCGGCGCCGGCGGCAAGGCCCGGCACCAGGCGTGCCGCCTCCCTCATTCGACTGATTTCAGCGATTCCGCCATATTGATCCGATTGAGGCGGAAGTACATAAAAAAGTCCACCACCGCAGCGAACAGCAGCGTCAGAGCGATCGCCAGCGCGTAACTTTGCCAAAGGATCTTCACGTCAAAGGAGATCATGTCGATGCGAATATTGTTCATCACATAGCGATGCAGCCAGATCCCCAGCGGGATCCCGACCCCGGCGCCCATCAGCGTCAGCACCAGATTTTCGCGGAACACATAGGCGGCCGACTCTCCCTGCCGGAAACCCAGTACCTTGATGGTGGCAATTTCCCGGATGCGCTCATTGATATTGATGTTGGTCAGATTATAAAGCACGATAAAGGCCAGCGCACCGGCACAAAACGTAATAAGACCCACAATATACTTCATGCTGCTCAGCGATCGGTCCACCAGATCCAGTGTGCTCTGCGTCAAACTGACAGAGGCGACGTTTGAAAGACCGCCGATGGCTGCCGCCGTGCCATACACATCCGAGGCATCACGGAAGTTCACGTAGGCGGCGTTCACGCCGCTGTCAAAACCGGGCGTCTGTTCCAGCGTGTGCAGCGTGACATAGGCGTAGTTATAGATCAGATTGTGAAAAATGCCGCTGACACGCAAGGTAATGGTTTGGCGCTCCGAATTTTGAAACGTTACGCTGTCCCCTTCTTCCACGCCCAGGATCCGTGCCAGATTGTCGTTGATGCAGGCTTCGCCGTCTTGGGGATAGGAGACAGTCTGCCCCTTGTTGGAAAAGTGGACAAAGGGCGTCAGATCCGTGGTATCTGTTCCCACCAGATGCACAGATTTCAAGCTGCCATCCACGGCGGCGTCCACCGTGGACATGGAAAAAAACGCGCAATCGCTGATCGCGGCGCCCCCATCGGAAAGAAAAGCGATTTCCCCCTCCGCCGTCAAGTCGGATCGGAAATTGACCTGCGCGTCATAAAGTGAGATCTCATCATACTGGGTATCTGCCAGACCTGTCACAGAATCGTTGACCCCAAAGCCGGTCAGCAGCAGCGCCGTACACCCGGCAATGCCCACGATCATCATAAACATCCGCTTCTTATACCGGAAAATATTGCGGGCCGATACTTTTCCCAGGAAACTGAACTGCTTCCACAAAAAGGGAATCCGCTCCAGCAGGATCCGTTTACCCGCTTTGGGCGCCTTGGGGCGGATCAGCTCCGCCGGCACCTCTTTGAGTTCTTTTCGGCAGGTGACCCACGTCACAAGCAGCGAACAGCACAAAAACGCCAGACACACGACGGCAGATTGCCTGACATCAAAGACGATCTGGATATCCGTGAAGCCATACATAATGTTATAGCCCTTCCAGATCATCTTGGGAAATACCGCCGAGCCCAGCAAGACGCCCAGTACACTGCCCACACCAGAGGCAAGAGCGGTATAAAGTAAATATCCTTTCATGATCTCCCAGGGCCTGTATCCCAGGGATTTCAACGTTCCGATCTGAGTGCGCTGTTCGTCCACCATGCGATTCATGGTGGTCAGGCACACCAAAGCCGATACCAGGAAAAAGAAAATGGGAAATACCTTGGCCACGCCGTCTACAATGCCGGAGTCGCTTTTAAAACTGGCGTAGCCGGTGTTGGTATAGCGGTCCAGCAGATAGACAGTGGGCTTTTCAATCGCATCCACCTTCTGCTGGGCGTCGTCCAAATCCGCCTTGGCATCGTCCAGCTTTTGCTGCGCATCCGAAAGCTGCTGCTCCGTCTCTGTCTTGGCGGCCGCATAGTCGCTTCGGGCCGAGGCTATTCTGGCGACGCCATCGGCATAGGCCCTCTCCCCCTGCTCCAGCGTCAGGCGGTTTTCGTCAATAGCCGCCTGTCCCTTTTGCAGCGAGGCGGCCGCGCCCTCCAACTGGGCAAGTCCTTGATCATAGGCCGTCTGGCTTTCATCCAGCTGTGCTTTTGTGGCGTCCAGCTGCGCCTTTTGTTGTGCCACGGCTGCTTCGCCGTATAGCTTCAAAGCCTCCCGGTAAGCGCTCAGCCCAGACTGGTACTGCGCCCAACCGGCAGACAGCTGTGCTTTGGCACGTTCCAGCTGGGCCTGCTGCTGGGGCAAAGCAGCCTCGTATTGGGCACGGGACGCGTCCAAATCCGACTGTGCCTGCCGAAGCGATGCCCAACCACCATCCAGCTGCGTGCGGGTCTCCGCCAGCTGCGTCTCCCCCGATTGGATCTTGGCGAGGGCGTCGGCAAGCTGCCGCCGGGCCGAAGCGGCCTGCGCCTCATAGTCTGCAAGGCCGGATTCATACGCTGCCCGGCCGCTGTCCACCTTTTCCTGCGCCTCCGCGCGGATCTCTTCATAGCGAAGAGCCGCTCGCTCATTGAGAGTTTCGGAAAACGCGTCGCGGACGCTGTCCACCGCGTCGTCGTAAGCCGCTGTATATACATCGCCTGTCTGGGACAGGCGCAGGTAAATATCCGTATGATAGGAGGCTGTAAACGCGCCCTCCGGCAAATACACGAAGCCTCGGACACTGCCGCTGCCAAGGGTCGTGGTGCCGCGGGTAAAATTGATATACAGGGGGCTGTTGACAAGGCCTACCACCGTGTAGGTTCGGTCATCAAAGAGATCCAGACGCTGTGTGTCATTGCGCTCGGACAGCGTAATGGTTTTGCCGATCACATCCTCACCAAAATAAAAAGCGTCCAGAACGCACTCGTTTTCTGCCTGTGGCAGCCGTCCGCTGCGCAAAAGAGGCTCATTGATACTCTGGGGCAAAGAGTGGACTTTGAGTACGCTTTCCATGTCATCGGGCATTTCAAAGAGCGCATCTGTTTCGGTGGCGCCCTCCACCGTCTCTACGCCGGGCAGCGACGTAAAATAAGACACGTCGTCCTCCGTCAGGCCCAGCGTGGAGATCATGCGAAAATCAAAGAAGCGGCTTTCCGCATTGTAACTGTTCAGCGTCTTGAGCATGGCCTTTCGTGTCACTTTCAAACCCGCCAAAAAGCCGGCGCCCAGCATCACAATGCACAAAATGGCCAGAAAACGCCCCAGATTGTTCCGAATTTCCCGATATGTGATTTTACGCAGCGATCGTTTCATGCGTTTTGTTCCTCTATCTTTACCATTCGATCTCCGACACGGGCAAGGGATGTTCGTTGACGGTCATGCGTCCCACCGTGCCGTTTTTGATGGTGACGACCCGGTCGGCCATGGCCGTAAGCGCGCTGTTGTGGGTGATGATAATGACAGTGACCCCATTGAGGCGGGCGCTGTCCTGCAGCAGCGTGAGGATCTGCTTGCCGGTCTGGTCGTCCAGTGCGCCGGTAGGCTCATCGCAGAGCAGGAGCTTGGGTCGCTTGGCAAGAGCCCGGGCGATGGCGACGCGCTGCTGTTCACCGCCGGAGAGCTGGGAGGGAAAGTTGGCCAGACGGTCCGACAGGCTCACCTGCGTCAGAATATCCCTGGCGTCCAGCGGCGTTTTTGAGATCTGATTGGCCAGCTCCACATTTTCAAGGGCGGTCAAATTCTGCACCAGATTGTAAAATTGAAACACAAAGCCTACGTCATAACGGCGGTAGTTGGTCAGCTGCCGCCGGTTCAGCCTGGAAATTTCCTGCCCGTCCATGTGGATCGTGCCGTCGGTCAGCGTGTCCATGCCGCCGAGAATGTTCAAAAGAGTGGTCTTGCCCGCGCCGGAGGGGCCAACGATCACGCAGACTTCCCCCTTCTCCACCGCAAAGGTAACGTCATGCAGGGCTTCAATTTCGATTTCACCGGTGGCATATACTTTTCTGACTTTCTCAAATTCGATAAAGCTCACGGCCATCCTCCATTCTCTTTCGTACTGCGTTTTTTTAATTTTAGGATATACAACACATAAAAGCAACAAATATCCGTCTTGCGCCAAAAGAATTTTGCTTTATTTTCCTGTTTTACTGAAATATGAAACAAAACCGCTCTTTCGGCCGTTAAGCGGTCGCCAGAGTGGTTTTGTATGGGTCACATATCAGACGATAAGAACGCTTTTCTTCAGTCTTCCGTTTGCCAGCAAAAGCCAGCGCCGGTTTCCGTATACCCGGGGACCCGCCTCCTGAACGCGGCTGTCCCGTCAGCGCCGGTACAGTGGCAAACGCCCGCGCAGCCAATGCCGATGCTTTCAAAAAAGGCCGTCGTCTTTTCGATACGCTCCGGCACAGGTGGAAGAAGATGTGTGCCGCCGAATACCGCCGTGATCGTCTCGCCGGGAAAACGCTGCCCGATCGTCCGCAGGATATTCATGATCCCGTTGTGGGCGCAGCCGGTGAGCACCACCAATCCTTGCCCCGTTCTGACTACGCAGACCTGCTCATCCCGGAAAGTATCCGTCACCATGCGGCCGCCCGGCTCTTCCATCACGGAGGAGGGATGCACCGCTTCCAGACCCTCCGGTACAGGAAAATTTCCCACCAGATACACCCCGTCCCCCAGAGAAAACACGTCTCCGGCCAGCAGGCGGAAACCTGTGATCCCCTTCTGAAACATAAAAGACGCCTCCATGGGAGGTCCCACCAATTCCAGGGCTTCTTCATGTGTTGGCTGCTCCGGCGGATCAAAGCTGTGATCCCACCACTTGCGGCGGAAAAAACCGGTATGGGCATAGACGGGGCAGGTGAGATGCACTTCAGCGTCCATCCGCACAAAGCCGCCGCAGTGATCCCTGTGGTTGTGACTGAAGGCAATGGCCGTAAGCTGTTTGAGGTCGATGCCCAGCGCCCCGGCGTTTTTAAAGCACGCGCCGCCTGTGCCCGTGTCGAATAAAAGCCGGGTCTTCCCTTTTTCCAGATAGATGGAAAGGCCGTATTCCTCTGCCAGCATTGGGCACAGGGTATGATTTTCAGACAGGACCGTCAGCTTCATGGAAATGTCTCCTTGTTTTTCAGATGCCGTTTTGCCTGTAAAAGAGGGCACAGAATGGCTCTATGCCCCCTTTTTCGCGGCAGGATGCGGAATTACTGCACGTTGACCGTGCGCTGGAAGTTGTCGATCCAGCCGGCCTTGGCGGAGGCAATATAGCTCTCGTCAAATTCCTTAAGGGCATTGATGGACGTTTCGCCGAAAGCCAGATAGGTCTTGAGTTCGTCCGCCATGGTGGCGTTCTTGCCGACAGGCGCCTCATTGAGAACACCGGCGATCTTGCTCTGGGTGGCATCAGAGATCATGTACTCCACAAACAGCTGGGCCAGCTCCGGGTTCTTGCAATTCTTGACCACATTGACAGTGGCGGGCGCCGCGAAGGAGCCTTCGGAAGCGTCTACCCACGCCATATTCATGCCGCTCTTGGTAAGGCCGGGCATATTGATGTCCATAAAGACGGCGATATTGTCCTCACCGGTGGTAAGGGCGTTGACCACGTCGGAAGAGGTGGTGTACCACAGGTCGATGTTGTTCTTCTTGGCCTGCATCAAAGACATGGCGGCGGAGACGTCCTCCTGGCTACCGCCCATGGCCTCAGCCATAGCCACCAGCATATAAGGGCCGGCGGTGGAGGTCATGTCAGGCAGAGCCACCATACCGGCATACTTGTCGTCAAACAGATCCTGATAGGATGCAGGGGCAGGCAGACCCGCCTTTTTCAGCGCGTCCACATTGTACATGATGCCATAACGGCACACAGAATAGCAGGGGCCGTAGCCGTCGCTGTTCACCGCAAAGCCATACAGATTGTTCAGGTCCGTCACCACAGAGGTATCCACCTTTTCAAAAAGGCCCGCCTGGTTGCCGGTCTGAGCAAAGCTCTTGGTCAAAAGCGCCACGTCCGCCGTAGGATCCGCCTTTTCTGCCATCAGCTTGTTGAGCCGGTCACCGTTGCCGCTGGTGGGATCGACCACGATGGTGCAGTTGTAGGTCTTCTCAAAATCGGCACAGAGGTTTTTCAAGCCGGCCTCTGCCCAGCCCCAGGTGGCGACTACCAGCTCGGCACCCTTAAAATCCTTTGTGCCGCTGCCAGAATCGGTTGTGCCGCTGCCGCTGCTGCCGGAATTGCCGCAGGCAGTCATCCCCAGCAGCATGGCCGAAGCCAAAGCCAGAGCCATCAGACGTTTTTTCATCATGTCACTTTTCCTCCAAATCATTTTTATATATACAGATCTGCTCACGGGGAAGCTGTGCCAAAACGTGCTTCCCGTGCTCAGATGCCATATAATCGCTTACAGCCGCGCAGACCGTCTCTTCAAAACAGCCCGTGAGCTCCAGACGTGTATGGTGGCCCTTATAGGTCACGCTCTGCACGTCGCCCGCCACTGTATTTTCCCCCATTTCCTCCGCCAGACGAATGTTTTCCGATCGGATGGTCAGTGTACAGGATGTACCTTCCGCAAGGCCCCGCGCCGCTTCCTCCGGGACGTAGAGGGTATGGCCGCTGCAGGTGACCGGACGCTTCCCGTCCTGCGGCGCACCCAGTGTACCGTGCAGGAACGTGGAAAAGCCCATGAAGTCCGCCACAAACGCGTTGGTCGGATGGTCGAAAATCTCCTGTGGAGATCCCATCTGCAAAATTTTGCCCGCGTTCATCACCACCACGCGGTCGGCAAGAGAGACTGCCTCCTCATGGTCGTGAGTCACGATGATGGTGGTGATCCCCAGTTCCTTTTGGATCCGCTTGATCTCCACCTGCATCTCGATGCGCAGTTTGGCGTCCAGATTGGATAAAGGTTCGTCCAGCAGCAGGATGGACGGGCGCGTGACCAGCGCTCGGGCCAGCGCCACCCGCTGCTGCTGCCCGCCGGAGAGCTCGCGGGGATAACGCCCGTCAAAACCCGTGAGCTTCACCAGGGACAAGATCGTTTCCACCCGCTGGCGGATCTCCGCCTTGGGCAGCTTTTGCAGCTTGAGGCCAAAGGCCACGTTTTCAAACACCGTCAGATGGGGAAACAGCGCGTAATTCTGGAAAAAGATGCCGATGTTCCGCTTGTAAGGCGGGATCCTGGCAATGTCCTTCCCGTCCACCACGATGGCGCCGGCGGTGGGCTCCGTGAAGCCGGCGATCATCCGCAGCGTGGTGGTTTTGCCGCAGCCGCTGCCGCCCAGCAGCGCGATCATCTCCCCCTGCCCCACGGTCATATTCATGCCGTCCACGGCTGTAAAGTCTCCAAATTTTTTGGTCAGATTCTTGATTTCCAATGTTGCCATATCGGTTCGCCTTTCTGTCTTATTTCACAAACATATCCAGCCCGATGAACTTCTCCATCAATACGATCAGGAGCAGAGACCCTAGGATCAGAAGCGTGGAGATCGCCGCCAGTGTGGGATCAAATGTCAGCTCCATGTAGTTCATGATCCGAATGGGCAGCGTGATGAATTTGGGGCTGGACAGCAGGCTGCTCAGCGCCACTTCATCGAAGGAGTACAAAAACGCCAACAGCGCGCCAGCCAGAATACCGGGCTTTGCCAGCGGAATGGTGATCTTGAAAAACACCTGCACGGGATTGGCGCCAAGCGAGGTGGCGGCGTCCTCCAGCGTCCAGTTGAACACATGGAGCACAGACACCGTGTTCCGCACGATATACGGCAGAATAATAATGAAATGGCCGATGAAGATACGCACCATGCCTGAGATGCCGCCGATCTGGCTGTAAATTTGCAGCAGAACGAAGGCAAACGCCACGCTGGGCACATACATGGGCGATGTAAAATAGTTCAAAAGGGCGTTTTTCCCTTTGAAATTATACCGGCAGATGGACAGCGCCGCCGTAACGCCCAGGAAAACGTCCAGCCCGGTGGCCATCAGGCCGATCTTCAGGCTGTTGGCAAGACCTGACATAAAGTGGTTGGAGGACTGAAAAATATTGGCGTACCATTTCAGTGAAAAGCCCTGAGGCGGGAATGTGATCAGTGCCGTCGGCGTAAACGAGGCAATGACGATCACCACCAGCGGCGCCATCAAAAACAGCATCACCAGTATGGCAACGAGCCGGCAGAGCCAGTTGGTCCGTTTTTCACCCATTTTTACCGCCTCCCATCCGTTTCATATAGTTGGCCGTGGACGTCACCACCAGCACCTGCACCACCAGAATGGCGGCCAGTAGAATATAGCTGATGGCCGAAGCCGCGCCCCAGTCGAAATTGACGTTGATCTCCTGTACCACCATGGTGGCCATCATGCGGAACTTGGAGCCGCCCAGCAGCTTGGGTGTAACGTAGGAGGTCATGCTCATGGTGAACACCAGCACACAGCCGGAGATAATGCCCGGCAGGCTCAGCGGGAACACCACCTTGCTGAATGTCTTGGCGGGGCTGGCGCCCAGACTGTACGCCGCGTATTCCACGTTGGGATCGATGCTTTGCAGCACACCCACAAGAGAGAGGATCATGTATGGAATCAGCAAATGGATCATACCGATGATCACCGCCGTTTCCGTGTTCAAGATCTTCAGCGGCTGGGAAATAAGGCCCAGCGCCTGCAGCAGCTGATTCAGAAGGCCGTTGGTGCCCAGGATCACCATCCACCCGTAAGAACGCACCACCGCGCTGACCAGAAACGGGAAGAGGATCACGATCATCATCACGTTTTTCAGTTTGGATTCCGTTCTCGCGATAAAATAGGCGGCCGGGTAACCCAGCAAAAGCGAGATCACCGTGGATACAAAGGACACACGCACGGTGGTCCAGAGAATATTGAGATAAAAGGGATCTGTAAAGAACTTTTGAAAGTCGGAGATCCCATCCGTCATCAGCGTTCTGACCAGAATATAGATCATAGGGACGATGAAAAAAATCAGCAGTGCCAGTACCGCAGGCAGCGCCAGCAAAAACGCCTGCTTCTTATGTTTCATTTACACATTCTCCTTTACTCGCTCGATCAAGGGCAAAAATCGCTTGTGTGTCACATCCAGCAGTCCCCGGTCGGTGCATTTGATCTCCGGCGATACCGCCAGCGGCATTATGGTAAAAAACGACATCAGATCTTCATGGCAAAATCCCACATTGCGGCATTGATCCAAAAAATTTTCCAATTCCGCCAGCAGTCTCTGTGGAGGTTCCTCGCTCAAAAGACCCGCAAGGGGCAGCGGGACTATGGCCGTTACACGCCCGTCACGCACCGCGCAAAGGCCGCCTTCCGCCTCCCGTACGGCGTTGGCCGCCAGAGCCATATCTCCGTCATTGCCGCCGAACACCGTCAGATTGTGGGAATCGTGGCCGTAGGTCAGCGCCGCGGCGCCCGAAACGCCTTCCATGCCGTCGATGAGGGCAAGGCCGTGCCGGGGCTGACCGTAGCGGTTGAAAACCGCCATCTTGAGATACGGAGCGGTCTCCACAACAGCCGCGCCGGCAGAATCCCGCCGCAGCGGCAGCTCCCGCCGCGTAAGCCGGGTCCGCACCGTGCGTCCGTCCTGCCCGATCATATTAACCAGCGCCGTTCCGCTTTGAAACGATGGCGCCACAGCGCAGGGCAGCAAAAAATCCTCCGGCTTCACAGGATGCAGTCGAATCGAGTGGCGCATCGTTTCCGCCGAAGGAAGTGGCGGAAGTTCCGCCAAAAAGCGGCCGTCTTCAAAGACCTTTCTGCCGTCGCTGATCACAAGGCTGGGCTGGAGATGGGACAGGTCACCGACCAGTTGGAGATCCGCCGCCATGCCGGGCGCAATGCCGCCCACATCGTAAAGCCGCAGACGTACAGCCGGATTAATGGTGGCATACCGCACGGCTCGCAGCGGAGACAGTCCCAGCGCCACCGCCTTTTCCACCACCGCATTGAGATGTCCCTCCCTCATCAGCCAGGGCAGCGGCACATCATCCGTCACAAGGCAGATCCGATCCTGGACAGGCGCTTCATTCATGGCTTTTACCATTTCTTCACTGAGCATGCAGGACTGAATCTGCACCGTAAAGCCAAGCGCCAGCTCCTCTCTTAGTTTTTCAGCGCTGCCCGTGGTATGGTCGCTGTCGATGCCCGCGGCACGAAAGGCCTGCAAACGGCGCCCCGTTAGAATGGAGGCGTGTCCATCCAGCAAAAAACCGCGTTGCTTCGCCGCTTCCACCACGGAAAGGATGTGCCTCTCCCCTGCCGCCACCCCGTTGAAGTCCATGACCTCGCCCAGCCCGGCAATCCCCGGCAGAGCCAGCAGGCGTTCCATTTCCTCCGCGTCCACCGCATAGCCGGACGCTTCAAAGCCGGGTGCGGACGGAACGGTAGAAGGAGCCATCACCAGCACCCGCAGCGGCAGCGCTTTCGTGGCCGCCAGCAGTGTTTCCACGCCGGCACGGCCCAAAACATTGGCTATTTCGTGGGGATCGGCCGCCACCGTGGTGGTGCCGCGGGCCATGACAGTTTCCGCAAAATGGGCAGGCGTCAGCATACTGCTTTCCAAATGCATATGCGCGTCCACAAAGCCGGGCAGCGCATAGCGCCCGCCGCCATCCACCGTCTCCCTGGCCTCACAGGGGAAATCCACAGGTCCCGCGTAAACAATGCGGCCATCCAGAATACCGATGCTACCGTCACTGACGGAATCATTGAACACATTCACGATTCGGACGCCGCGGATCAGCAGATCAAACGGGTGCTCTCCCATCGCGGCATGAACAGCGGTTGTCAGCACCAAAATCCCCTCCTTTGCGGCATACGAGCCATTACATTTGCTAATATCTACAATTTGAACAAATAATTATATAATATATTATAACTTTTGACCAAAAAACTGTCAACCAGCGCTTGTCAAAAAGGGTTTTTTTGTGTAATATGTTCATTAACGAAAGCCGTATATATTGCAAATGGCATAAAACGCCCATGGAGTAAAGGATGTAATATGACAAAAGAAGATTTTAAACAAAATTGCGTAAATATCATCGACAATAACAAGGAAGCCATTATTGCCATCGGGGATGAGATCTTTGCCCACCCCGAACTGGGCTTTAAAGAAAAGCACACGGCAGCGCTGGTGCGGCAGACCCTGGAGGATCTCGGTATCCCCAATCAGGATCATTTGGCGCTTACCGGCGTCAAGGGAAATTTGAAGGGCCGGCGCTCCGATTTGCGCGTGATGGTGATGGGTGAACTGGATGCCGTCATCTGCCCCCTGCACCCCCAGGCTGATCTGCAAACCGGTGCCGCTCACTCCTGTGGGCACAATTCGCAGATCGCCGCCATGCTGGGCGCCGCCATCGGGCTGGCCCCTCTGGCCGGGCAGTTGGACGGCGATGTGGCCTTTTTGGCGGTACCTGCGGAAGAATATGTGGAGCTGGAGTATCGGGAGCGTTTGAAAGAAGACGGCAGTATCCGTTTTTTTGGCGGGAAGCAGGAATACATCCGGCTGGGCGTGCTGGACGATATCGACATGGGCATGATGATCCATTCCCACGCCGGTGTGGCGGGCCGGCACTTTCTCATTGACTGCGACAGCTCCGGCTTTATTGGAAAGCTGGTGCGTTTTACCGGCCGTGAAGCCCACGCGGGCGCCCGGCCGTTTGACGGCGTCAACGCCCTTAACGCCGCGGCGCTTTCTCTGATGGCCATTAATTCCCAGCGGGAGACGTTCCGGGAAAAGGACCGTATCCGCATCCACCCCATCATGACCAAGGGCGGTGACCTGGTGAACATCGTGCCGGCAGATGTACGGATGGAGGCCTATGTGCGCGGCACCAATCTGGAGGCCATTCTGGACGCCTCGGAGAAAGTGAACCGCTCCTTGAAGGGCAGCGCCTACGCCATCGGCGCGGAGGTGGACATCCGGGAGTTGCCCGGCTATCTGCCGCTGATCCAGAACAGCACCATGTCGGGCCTTTTTGCCGAAAATGCCGAAACGCTGCTGGGAAAAGGCAGCAATATCTACGGACAGGAGCTGATGGGCGCCACCGACGCCGGTGACATCAGCTCTCTGATGCCGTTCATTCATTTGTCCACCGGCGGCTACACCGGCAATGCCCACAGCAAGGAATTTACCATCTGCGATAAAGAGATGGCCTATGTGATGCCAGCCAAGGCCATGGCCATGACCGTCATCGACCTGTTGTGGGATGACGCGGCGATGGCAAAGCGGATCAAGGCCGACCATACGCCCAAATTTACCCGTGAGACCTATCTGCGCTTCTGGGAGCAGTTCAGCGCCGGAAATGTGGATCAGCGCAGTTTTTAAGGGAGGATCGTATATGCTGTCAAAAAAAGTACAAGAGATGGAGCCCCAGATCATCGCGTGGCGCCGCCATCTGCATGCCGCCCCGGAGCTCTCCTTTCAAGAGTTCCACACCACCGCTTTTCTTGCGGAAGAACTGAAAAAAATACCGGGCCTGAAACTGTCCTTTCCCACCAAGACCGGTGTGGTGGCCACCTTGAAAGGCGCCTGCCCCGGCCCCATCATCGCCCTGCGGGCCGATATTGACGCCCTCCCTATCACGGAGGAGACGGGATTGCCCTTTGCCTCGGGTACGCCCGGCGTCATGCACGCCTGCGGCCACGACGGGCACGTCGCCATGCAGCTGGCTGCCGCCGCCCTGCTCGCTCCCATGAAAGAGCAGCTTTGCGGCGAGGTGCGTTTTCTTTTCCAGCACGCGGAGGAACTGCCTCCCGGCGGCGCTGCGGAGATGGCCGCGGCCGGTGTCATGGAGGGTGTGTCGGAGGTGTATGGGCTGCATCTCAGCTCCAGCTTTCCTACCGGCACTTTCGGCGTCCGTGCCGGCGCATTGACCAGCGCCACAGACCGTTTTGATATTAAGATCATCGGAAAAGGCGGCCACTCCGCTTTCCCGGAAACGTGCATTGACCCCATCGTTACTGCGGCTCAGGTCATCTCCGCGCTTCAAACCGTTGTGTCGCGGAAGATCAGGGCCGTGGAACCGGCTGTGGTCTCCGTGTGCATGATCCAGGCGGGACAGGCATATAACATCATCCCCGGCGACGTCAGTCTCACCGGCTCCACACGCACTTTTGACAAGGACACCCGGCGTTCTCTGCCTCTTGTTCTGGAGCAGCTGGTACGTGGTACCTGCGATGCCAACGGCGCTGCCTATGCGTTTCGTTTTACCCCTGGCTACGCCTCTGTCTTCAACGACAAAGCGCTGACGCAGGTCGGCCGCCAGGTGATCCAGGATACGTTTGGCGACAGGGCCGTGCTGGAGATCGACCCGTTGATGCCGGGGGAAGATTTTTCGGCCTTTCTTGACTTCTGTCCCGGTTTTTTTGTGGAGCTGGGCGCCCGGAATGAGGAAACCGGCTGCACCGTTGCGCATCACAACAGCCGTTACTTGATGGATGAAAAGGCTTTGGCCTACGGCACGGAGTATCTCTTTCGTCTGGTATGCAGCCGTCTTTCTTTTTGAGATTCTTTTTTTAGACAAGAACGGACCTGTTTTTTCCAGGCCCGTTCTTTTTCGCCGTTGCTTTCATTTCTTGTTTTAATGTATTCAAAGTTTTTTAACACCTTGTGGAATTGACATAATAAGAATCGTGTGTTACAATTTGGTTACAAAAAATATAAAGGAGTTCAAAGTATGGCTGATGAGAATAAGGTTGAAGGCCTTGTTTATAAAGGGCATCCACTGCGCCGGATCGATAATCTGATGTATTACGGCAGCATGGCGGATAAGTATATCGTGATGATTCAGATTCTGGAGTCTAAAAAAGAAAAGGATATGGATGTGGCCACGCGCGTCTCCGTCCAGCTGCAATTTACCGACCCGGATCTCAAGTCCCGTGATCGTGTGGTCAAACGTGCCGAAAAAGACAGTCTTTACGCGGCAATGGATGTGGGCGCTGTTTGGCTGGACCGCGCGCTTTCCGGCAAGTAATTTTGCCTTTTTTTAACGAAAGGAGCCCCGTTCAATGAAGCACACCTGTCAAAAACTACTGGCTGGCTTTCTGGCCGCATCCGTTATGATCTCTTTGTGCGTCATTTCCGCTTTTGCAGACGACACGGCTTCCCCGACACTTGACACCGGCGCCAGTTCCGCCCCCTCACCTCAGGTGATGGGTGTGGCTCGCGTCATCAGTGAAACCCTCCGCATTCGCACTTCCGCCGATTTAGGCGGCACCGTATTGGGATTGGCTTCCCGTAATGCCATTGTGGCTGTTTACGGTCAGTCGGGCGAATGGAATCATATTGCCTACAACGGTATGGACGGTTATGTGTATGGTGATTTCATCTCTTACACCGAATCCGCCCACGATCTGACCACCGCCGCCGGCAAAGTGACCGCCTCCGACGCCACGCTCCGCACAGCCGCGTCCGACCAGGCGGCCCCTCTTGCCACAGTGGCCCAGAGCACGCCCCTTTATGTGACAGGCTTTCAAAGCGGCTGGTATCAGATTGCCTATGCAGGTTACATCGGCTATGTTCCCTCCGCTTCTCTGATGCTGACGGATCCCTCCGCCGCCGGTAGCGTCACATACGGTGTTGTGAACGATTCAGAAGTCCGGCTGCGCAGCGGCGCCGGCACGGACACGGATGTCATTACTTTTCTGGATAAGAACGGCATTGTGACGGTGGCTGAGACGCTGGATGGCTGGTACCGCGTCACAACCGGCACCGCCGCCGGTTACATTGCTTCCAATTTTCTCTCTGTCCTCCCCACCGCGCTCACTGTCAGTTCTACGGGCACAGTGGCCGTAGGACGAGTCCTTGATCCCGAGGTGTTGCTGCGCAGCGCTCCTGCCGCCGACGCCGATTCACTGGCTGTTCCCGGCGCCGGTGCGCTGGTCTCCATCCTGCGATCTCAAGACGGCTGGTATCTGGTGAACTCCGAGGGCCAGGAAGGCTATATTTCTGCCAATTATATCTCCGCTCAGACAGCCGTTTACGGCCTTTCCACCTATGGCAAGCTGACAGATGACGCCACACTGCGTACCCAGCCCAGCGGCGGCAGCGATGCTCTGACGAAGATCAGCGGCGGCAGCTATGTGGATGTCAGTGGTTTTGTGGGCGGCTGGTATCTGGTCACCTATGACGGGCACACCGGTTATGTAACGGGCGACAGCCTTTACATGACCAGTGTGAGGGAAGTTCCTGCCGCTCCCGCGGCAGCCGCTTCTTCTTCGTCGTCTTCCGCCGCTGCCCCCTCCTCTTCTTCTCTGCCCAGCGGCGCCTCTGCCGGCTCCGGCAGCTATGGAAGCGTCGTGTCCCTGGCGCAGTCGTTTTTGGGCGTGTCTTATGTGTATGGTGGTGCTTCTCCCAGCGGGTTTGACTGCTCCGGCTTTACCATGTATGTCTTTGCCCAGTTTGGTTATGGTCTGCCTCACGGCGCTACCGGGCAGCTAAATTACGGTTCTGTTGTATCCCAGAGCGATCTTCAGCCGGGCGATCTGGTCTTTTTCCAGGACTATAACTATTCTTACAGCGCCGCGTCCCATGTGGGCATCTATATCGGCGGCGGGCAGTTTATTCATGCCTCCTCCTCCAGCAACAGTTACTGCGTCACCATCTCCTCTCTTGGTGAATCCTATTACGCCAGTCATTATCTGACCGGGCGCCGTTTGTGATGAGATGACGAAAAGATAAAAACGAGCCCCTGCGCATGAAGCGCGGGGGCTTTCTATTTGCCGGCATAGTAAGGCACGAATTCGCCGCTCCCGTTATAAAAGAGAGGGCGTCATCAAGACGCCCTCTCTCGTTTACTCTTTATCGGGTTCTTCAGCGGTTTCCCGCGGCGTTTTGCCCGCGGCGTCTTTGATCTGCTGTTCCTCGGAAATGTCAGATGCTTCCGCATCTGCCGGTTTTTCCGCAGCTGCGACAGGCGGCGTACTTTGTCCGTTGAGCCGATTGACATACAGTGTATCCGGTGTACGGCGCTTGATCTTGATAAAATACACCAGCATGAACAGCGATACCAAAACCATCACGGCCGACAAAAGCTGCGACACGCGGATCCGCTGGCCAAACAGATCCCAGTTGAAGAGGTATAAGCTGTCAGTCCGCAGTCCCTCCACCCAGAAGCGGCCCACGCCGTACCAGAGGAAATAGAACCAGGTGTTTTCGCCGTCAAACCGGCGGGCTTTTGACACCACAAAGACGATCAGCAGCAGGCCGATCACGTTCCAAAGGCTTTCATAGAAAAAGGTGGGATGTACCTCGATATAGCTGCCGGCGGTGGTCATCAGCCGCATCCGCCAGGGCAGCGTTGTCTCGCCGCCAAAGGCCTCGCGGTTCATGAAGTTACCCCAGCGGCCCACCGCCTGCCCGATGAGAAGGCCCATCACGCAAAGATCTGTCAGCGCTCCCATCTTGAAATTCTTCACCTTGCTCAGCACCAGCACCGTGATAAACGCGGCAATCACCGTTCCGTAAATGGCAAGGCCGCCATCCCAGATAGCCACCGCTTTACTCCAGCTGAAGCTGCCGTCGGCGTTTTTGAAAAGATCCAGAAAGAAGATCACATAGTATAACCTGGCCCCCAGGATCCCCATGGGGATCCCCCAGAGAACGGCATCCAGCAGATTATCTTCCGAAATGCCGTATCTTTTTCGCTGGCTCAGACAAAACCAGACGGCCAACAAAAGCCCCAGCGCGATAAAAATGCCGTACCAGTAGACGCCGTGTCCGATGTTTATTGCTTTGGAACTGACGGTAAACTGCCAGTCGCCAAAAAGTCCCGGAAAACTGATGGGACTATCCTTGAGTACGCTCATTGCTGTGAATCCTCCTTGGGGTTGATAACGGAAAGCGCCGCGCGGCTTTCCACCATGTTTTCTTTGATAAAAGCGGTGATATCTTCCGGTGTAATGGCAGCAAACACCTCGGGGAAACGATAGGGGTCATAGTTCCGGAAATATCCTTCCGCCATACTGACGGCGATGTTTTCAAAGGAATTGAGGCTTTTCAGCGTACTGCCGAAATTGGCCCGGCAGACACGCTGATAATAATCCGTGTCAAACCCTTCTGTCACAAGGCGCTGCGCCTCATCCAGAATGGCCTGCCGCACCGCAGCGGAATCGTTGGAATCTCCCCCCGCGTACACGTACGAGGCCCCCGGCAGCATCTCATAGCAGCTGCCGAAGCTGCCGTTTATCAGCCCCTTCTCATAGAGCCGCGCATACAGCGGGCTGGACTCGCCCATCATGAGATCGCAGGCCAGATCGCCGATGAGATTCTGGCGCATCTGTTCCATACCGCCGCTGCCCGGCGGGCACTTGAAACCCAGCAGAAAGGTTGGCATGGAGACCTCCATCCGGCAAACGGTCTCCCGGCAGTTAGGCTTCAACTCCTCCCCCTCGCCGTAGTCTCTGGGAATAACGGGGCCTCCCTCCTTGGGCAGGATCTCCCTGGCGATGGACAGCACCTGCTCTTCGTCCACATCACCCACCACGCACAAACACATATTGGATGGCGTATAGAAGGCTTTGTGGCAGTCGTACAGCGTTTTGGCCGTGATATGGGAAATACTCTCCACCGAGCCGGCCACAGACACTCTGGCGGGGCTGGTGCGGTAAAGGCACTCCATCAGCCGCTTATAGACCTGCCACTCGGGATTGTCCTCGATCATGTCGATCTCCTGGCCGATGATGCCCTGCTCCTTGGCCACGCTCTCCTCCGTAAAATAAGGGATCGACACAAACGACAGCAGGATCTTCAGATTTTCATAAAAATGCTCCGTGGAGTCAAAATAGTAGGCGGTGATGGCGTTGCTGGTGAAGGCATTGGGCTCCGCGCCGTTTTTTGCCAGTTCCTGCAAGGCGTTACCCGCCTCCGTATCAAACATTTTATGCTCCAGATAATGAGCAATACCGGCGGGTGTATCCAGCCATTCCCCACCCCGCTCAAAGCGCATATCCATGCCGCCGTACCGGGTGGCAAAAAACGCATATTTTTTGGCAAAGCCGGGCTTTGGCACGACGCAAACCGCAAGTCCATTGTCTAATTTTGTCCAGAGCGTTTTTTCTCCAATGCGTGTATAGGCAGTTTCCTTCACAGGTTGTTCTCCTTTCCTTTGAGAAAATAAACCGTATCAAGGCGCACGGTATTGGCGGCGGCGAGGATACGCTCCTTGGTGACCTGCTGCAGCAACTCGGCAAGATCGTCGGGTGCTTCCATCTGGCCTGTTGCCGCCTGTCCCAGATAAAAGTTCTCCAGACCGCTCTGTGTGTCGGACAAGGACCGTAGGGAGTTGAGCATGGTACTCAGAGCGCCCGGCACTTCCCAGTCCTCCCAATCGCCTTCCTGCACAGCCGTCAGTTGGCGCAGAATCTCATCATAGGCCTTTTGGTAGTTCCCGGTCTCAATGCCGGAGGAAACTGTCATGATCCCCTTGACCCTGTGAAAAGATGAACTGGCGTAGTAGCACAAAGAGAGCTTCTCCCTGACGTTGAGAAACAGTTTGGAATTGCTGGAGCCGCCAAAGAGCAGATTCACCAAGATCATGGCCGGGACATCGTCGCTGAAGCAGCGGAATCCCATAGAGAGTTTTCCCTGCGTCACATCCATCTCTTCGGACACATAGCGCGGCTGAGTGGGCGGCAAGCGAAACGCCGCCGTGACCGGCGCGTCAGCCATGCCCCGGGGCAGCGCAGCCAGTGCTTCCAGCAGGGCGCTTTCCACCCGGCTCTTGGCGCAGCTGCCGCAGTAGAAGATCTCCACGCGGCTGGTGCTGAGCAGCTGCTGGTAGTGCTGATACAGATTCTGATTGTGGATATGCCCCACCGACGCTTCGTCGCCCAGCCGGCTGACGCCGTAAGGCTCATCGGCGCACATCTCTTGCAGCAGGCGCAAGTCGGCGTATTCTCTTTTATCGTTGCGGATGGCGCGGATGGCATCGATCAGATTGCTTTTCTCGCTGTCCACATAGGCCGGCAGAAAGCGGCCGTTGCGCGTCAAAGGATCCAGCAGAAGTTCCCCTGTCAGGCGGCAGACCTGCTCCATCAGGCTCTCCCCCGCCGAAACGAAGGCGTCGTCAATAAAGCTGGCCACAAAGCCCACGCACTGATTCTCGCCCTTCTTCCGAACGGTATAGTCGATCTGTGCCCCATAGAGCCGATCCAGCGCAGCGGCCAGGGATTCCATATCCGGGCAGCGCATGGTGCCCCGGCGCAGCACCGCTGGCAGCAGGGCATTGAGCGAGGCAGTCTCACGGCGCAGCGGGGTCACCAGCTGCACCGATAATTCACCGGTTTTGAATTTTTCAGCGGGCAGATAGGTCAGATATACATTTTCCATGATCTCTCTGCGTCTGTCACTCATTCTTCCGTCCTCCCTTAATAAATAGGAATATGAAACAGTATACACCTCTCGGGGTCGAATTACCATATTTTTTCCCAGTGGGAAAATTTTTTGCGTCAGTAAATTGCAAAGCGCGGCAAGAGGTGCTACTATGAAGCAAATAAAACAAGCAAAGTGTTTGGAAAGGGGGTCTTTTTCATGACAGCGATCCAGCGCCGTGATGCCATTTTTCAGGCTGTCTCCTCGGCGCAGCAGCCGCTTAGCGCCACCACTCTGGCACAGCGTTTTTCCGTCAGCCGGCAGGTCATTGTCAATGACATTGCCCTGCTGCGAGCCGCCGGAAACCATATCTCCGCCACCCCGCGCGGGTATTTGGCTGAGCAGGAGCCGCAAGGTCTCATCCGGCAGGTCGCCTGCGTCCATGACGCCGCCGACACCGCCGCCGAACTCAACGCCATGGTGGACTGCGGCTGCACGGTGTTGGATGTGATCGTGGCGCACCCCATCTACGGGCAGCTGACCGCCCCCCTTCAAATCACCAGCCGCTATGATGTGCAGCAATTTCTGATGAAAATGAAGGATTCCGATGCGCTCCCCCTTTCCATGCTCACCGAGGGCGTTCATTTGCACACGCTCATTTGCCCCAGTGAGGAGATCTATCTCCACCTGAAAGATTTACTGCGTGCCATGGGTATTCTTCTCAGCGAGACGCAGTGATAAGAGTTGACAAATCAAAATTGCGCTCTATAATGGTATTTGCAGGTGTCTTGACACATGTAAATACCATTATAGTTTGAGGTAGATCTATGAATGCCATCTCTACGTTTCTGAAGCGGAAAAACGTGGTTTTCTCCGCAAAGCGCTACTTTATTGATGCCATGAGCGCCATGGCACAGGGCCTTTTCTGCACGCTGCTGGTGGGCACCATCCTCAATACGCTGGGAACTCAGTTTCACATCGGTTTTCTCAACGCGGTGCTGGTGACCATCGGAAAAGGTGACGGAGCTCTGCATTATACCATGGGCGGCCTGGCGTCGGCCATGGTGGGGCCGGGTATGGCGGTGGCCATCGGTCGGGCATTGGAAGCGCCGCCGCTGGTGCTGTTCTCTCTGATCCCCGTCGGCTTTGCCACCAATGCCATGGGCGGCGCCGGCGGGCCGCTGGCCGTCTTTTTTGTGACCATCGTGGCTACCGAACTGGGCAAGATCGTCAGCAAGGAAACAAAGGTGGACATTCTGGTCACGCCGATCGTGACCATTCTCTTCGGCGTTGGCTTTGCGTACTTGGTGGCAGCTCCTATCGGCACTGCCGCCAGCGCTGTGGGCAAGGCCATCATGTGGGCCACTGAGCTGCAGCCCTTCTTCATGGGCATCATCGTTTCTGTGATCATCGGTGTGGCGCTGACGCTGCCCATCAGCTCGGCGGCCATCTGCGCGGCTCTTTCTTTGCAGGGGTTGGCCGGCGGGGCCGCTCTGGCGGGCTGCTGCGCGCAGATGATTGGCTTTGCCGTTATGAGCTTCCGTGAAAATCGCTGGGGCGGTCTGGTGGCGCAAGGCATCGGCACCAGTATGCTGCAAATGGGCAATATCGTTCGCAATCCCCGCATCTGGATCCCCCCTACGCTGGCCTCCGCTATTACGGGCCCTATCGCCACCTGCCTTTTCGGGTTACAGATGAACGGCGCCGCTGTTTCCTCCGGCATGGGCACCTGCGGCCTTGTGGGACAGATCGGCGTCTATACCGGTTGGGTTAGCGATGTGGCCGCCGGATTGAAAGGTGCTGTCACCGGTTGGGACTGGATTGGGCTACTACTGATCTCCTTTGTCCTCCCCGCCGTTCTCACCTGGCTTTTGAGCCTGCCGCTGCGGAAGTGGGGCTGGATCAAAGAGGGCGATTTGAAGCTGGATCTGTAAAAAATTGATACACGGCGCGCCGCTTAGTAGGAGCGGCGCGCTGTTTTGCTCTTCATTCCCCCCTTTTATCCGTTACAGTTGGGAAAAATTTTACTTCTGCCCTTTTCCCCCTAAAATGGCCTTGACTTTTGAGGCAAAATCCTGTATGATAGTTTTTGTTGTAAAGGAATAAAGCTTTACAGGAGGTAGTTTCCGTGAAGAACCAAACCTTTCGTATGACCATGCTGTACGATTTTTACGGTGAGATCCTCACCGATCGTCAGAAGGAATTTTACGACTTATATTATAACGATGATCTTTCGCTGACGGAAATCTCGGAAAACTACGGTATTACCCGCCAGGGTGTGCGGGATGTGATCGTCCGCGCGGAAAAGATCATGACCGAGCTGGAAGATAAAACGGGGCTTCTGCGCCGCTTTATGCAGATGCAGGACAAGCTGCAATTCATTGCTGACGCGGCGGAGGAGATCCAGACCATCAACTACCGTCAGTATGAAAACCCCCGGCTGCAAACACTGGCACAGACCATCGCCGACGCAGCCGCCGCTTTAAAGGAGTAAGGAGCATTATACCATGGCCTTTGAGGGACTCTCAGAAAAACTGAATGCCACATTCAAACGCCTGCGCGGCAAGGGCCGCTTGACCGAAGACGATGTCCGCGCGGGTATGCGCGAGGTGCGCATGGCTCTGCTGGAGGCCGACGTCAGCTATAAAGTCGTCAAAGATTTTGTGGCCAAAGTCACGGAGCGCTGTGTGGGTGCCGATGTGCTGGACAGTCTGACTCCCGCGCAGCAGATCATTAAAATCGTCAACGAGGAGCTCACCGCTCTGATGGGCGGCACAGGCTCCAGGCTGACATTTGCTTCCAAGCCGCCTACTGTCATCATGATGGTCGGCTTGCAGGGCGCGGGTAAAACCACCAACGGCGCCAAGCTGGCGGGACTTCTCCGGCGTCAGTACGGCAAGCGCCCTCTGCTCACCGCCTGTGATGTCTACCGTCCCGCTGCCATCACGCAGCTGCAAGTGGTGGGTCAGCAGCTGAACATTCCCGTCTTTGAAATGGGACAGGGCGCTCCTGTGACCATTGCCGAAGAGAGTATCAAATATGCCCGTGACCACGGCAACGACGTGGTGTTTCTGGATACCGCCGGCCGCCTCCATATCGATGAGGCGCTGATGGACGAACTCAAGCGCATTAAAGCCGCCGTTCACCCCACGGAAATTCTGCTGGTGGTGGACGCCATGACCGGTCAGGACGCGCTGAGCGCGGCTACCGCCTTTGATGAAGCGCTTGGCATTGACGGTGTTCTTTTGACCAAGCTGGATGGCGACGCCCGCGGCGGCGCGGCTCTTTCCATCAAGGCGGCCACCGGCAAACCCATTAAATTTGTGGGTACCGGCGAAAAACTGGATATGATCGAACTGTTTCACCCCGACCGAATGGCTTCCCGGATTCTCGGCATGGGCGATATGCTGACCTTCATCGAAAAGGCTGAACAGCAGTACGACGAGGAAAAGGCCAAGAAGCTGGAAGAAAAGCTGAAAAAGAACCGGCTGACGCTTTCCGATTATTATGACCAGCTGGAACAGCTGCAAAACATGGGCGACCTCAGCCAGATCACCAGTATGCTGCCCGGCGGCATGGCCAAGCAGATGGAAGGCGCGCAGATCGACGAAAAGCAGATGGCGCACACCAAGGCCATCATCCAGTCCATGACTCCTCTGGAGCGGGAAAATCCCCAAATTCTCAACGCCAGCCGCAAACGCCGCATCGCCGCCGGCTGCGGATTGGAAGTGGTTGACATCAACCGGCTTCTGAAAACCTTTGACATGATGCAGCAGCTGACAAAATCCATGTCCAAGGGCAAGTTCCGAGGCGGTATTCCCGGTATGGGCGGCGGTTTCCCCGGTATGGGGATGTCTCACGGCTTTGGCCGTAAAAAGCGTTTTCACTGATTTTGATCCGTCTATAAGTGCAAAGGCATTTATGAAATAAAACTTCTTTTTAAGTAAAAATTTTGGAGGTAACAACACATGGTTAAAATTAGACTGAGAAGAATGGGTGCCAAGAAGGCTCCCTATTATCGCGTTGTGGTGGCTGATTCCCGCTATCCCCGCGACGGCCGTTTTATCGAAGAACTGGGCACTTACAATCCCTGCGTCTCCCCCGCTGTCATCAGCATTGATGCCGAGCGCGCCAAGGAGTGGATCAAGACCGGTGCCCAGCCTACCGATACTGTTCGTGCGCTGCTGAAGAAAGCAGACGTCCTTTAATCCGGGGGGGCAGACCATGAAGGACTTGCTGCTCTACATCGCCAGAAACCTCGTTGATCATCCCGATCAGGTTTCCGTCACGGAAGTCCAGGGTGACGGCGAGCTGACGCTGGAGCTGCGCGTCGCACCCGACGATATGGGTAAAGTAATTGGTCGTCAGGGCCGAATTGCCAAGGAGATCCGTACTGTTGTACGCTCCTATGCCCAGCGCACCGGCGTCAAGGTTTCGGTTGACATCGTGGACTAATGAAAAAGGTTCCGTCCTTTTGGGCGGAACTTTTTTATTGCCCGGGACACCTGTTTGCGGTATACTATTAAAATATAAACATCTAAAACAGATGGGGTTTGTTTTTGCGCCTGCCCCAGAAGGAGAACTATGATGCGTCCCGAATTCATTGAAGTCGGTCAAATTGTGAATACCCATGGCGTGCGTGGCGAACTGAAAGTCAATCCCCTTGGGGTTACGCCGGAATTTCTATCCCTTTTTGCCACGTTTTATCTCTCCGGTTCTCCGGTAAAGCCGACAGGAAAACGTGTGCACAAAAGCACGCTCTTGCTGACCCTGCCCGGCGTGGAGGATATGGATACCGCTCTTGGCTATAAAGGAAAAATACTCTCCATTCGCCGGGCGGACGCCCATTTGCCCCAGGGTTCCTATTTTGACGCGGAGCTTTTGGGCCTGACGGTATCTGACTGCGAAACAGGAGAGGTGTTGGGCACTGTGAGCGATGTGCTGACCTACCCGGCACATAAGGTCTATGAGGTCAAGGGACAGCGTGAATATCTGATCCCCGCCGTCCCCGGTGTTTTTATTGAATCCATCGACCCGGATGCGGGTATGATGAAAATCCACTATATGAAAGGACTGGCTACCGATGAGAATTGATATCATGACCCTCTTCCCCGACGCAATCAACGCCATGATGTCACAATCCATTGTCGGACGGGCGCAGGCCAAGGGGCTGGTCACCATCCGCACTCACCAGATCCGGGAATACACCACCAACAAACAGATGCAGGTGGACGACTATCCTTATGGCGGGGGCCGGGGCGCCGTCATGCAGGCTGATCCCCTTTACAGATGCTGGGATCACACTTGTGAGGAAGTGGGCTACAGGCCACACACCGTCTACCTCTCCCCCTGCGGCCGCGTGTTTACCCAGGAAGTGGCCAAAGAGCTGAAAGCACGCTATGACCATTTGATCCTGGTCTGCGGACACTACGAAGGCGTGGATGAGCGTTTTTTGGAGGAGTGCGTGGACGAGGAACTGTCCATTGGCGATTTTGTGCTGACCGGCGGAGAGATCCCCGCCATGGCAGTGGCGGATTGTCTTTGTCGCATGGTCCCCGGTGTTCTGCCGGAAGAGAGCTGCTATACGGAAGAGTCCCACTGGAACCATCTGCTGGAGTATCCCCAGTATTCCCGGCCGGAAGAATGGCATGGCCGCAAGGTCCCTTCGGTGCTGCTGTCCGGTCACCACGGCAATGTGTCCGACTGGCGCCAAAAGGAAAGCTATAAGCGCACCATGCGCCGCCGCCCCGATCTCTTCGCCCTGTTTGATGAAAGCCAGCTGACCACCAAGCACGACCGCAAAATACTGGCGCAGGCCAAAGAGGAATTTGCCGCGGAGAGCCTTTCCACTCCCGAGGTCTCTCCCGAGGTCTCACAGTCATAAAGAGCGTTTTCTCATTTAAAACACTCCCGCCCGGCGGGGGTGTTTTTTTGTTTACGACTGTTAATTTTCTGTAACTAATTTATTATTTTTTGCGCAGTCGCATCCAAGATATTCCTCTTTATTTCCTTGAAAAGTGGTGGGCATAACGCATATTACAGCCTATTGCTTGACAAATGTGGGTGTACATGGTATACTTCACCCATGTTTTCTCATAAGTTACAAAAGTAACATCTTTGTTTCTGATCGTGTTTCCGCTGTTTAATTCGATTCTCAAGCGGAAACCATATATGGGAAAACTTATCATTCAGGAGGTTTTATGAAACAGTTGCTTACTCAATCAAACAAAAACAACAGTTTGAAAAAACTGCTGCCGGCTTTGATTCTCTCTGCCGTCATGCTCCCCCTGTGCCTCAATAGCGTAGAAACCGCCAACGCCGTTTATGTCATCACCAACAACGAAGATTTATTCGTGGTCGACGGGAAACCGGCAGACAACTATACGTCCCAGCTCATTCAGATCAGCAAGGACGACGGAGGCGCCGATGCCCAGATCGTCCTCAAATCCGGAGAAACCGTGACTATTTCCTATGACGGCGCGGATATCACTGCTGTCTCCCGGACAGAGACGGTCGCCAATCTGCTGCGCCGGCTGAACATTGTCCCGGGTGAAAACGACATGATCGCCGTGGATATCTCCGGGGACAACGTGAAAATTCAGATCGACACTTCTCTGGTCTACTATCGGGACGTGAATGTGGAGACCGATTATGCCACGGAGTATGTCACCAATCCGTATCTGGCAAAAGATACGGAGCAGGTGGTACAATCCGGCGTCAAGGGCCTTGTGACCCAAACATACGCCGACACCTACGCGGAAGGCCAGATTGTCAACACTGATCTTGTGAGCCAGACGGAAGACAATTCCGTTGCCGAGATTATCGAGCGCGGCACCTGCGTCACCTCTGTGGACAGCTCCGCCAGCGTGGTGGACGTTGTGACCAACAGTGACGGCTCCGGCTATCTGGCCTTTAACACCGGAGAGACCATGTCGTTTTCTTCGGAAATGATTTGCTCTGCCACCGCTTATTCCGGCGGCACCATGACGGCCAGCGGCTACCCCACCGGAGTGGGCAACATCGCCGTGGACCCCAGCGTTATTCCTTACGGCACACGGATGTTTATTCGGACCACCAGCGGTGCCATTGTATACGGCATGGCAGTGGCACGGGACTGTGGCTCCGCCATCAAGGGCAATATCGTCGATCTGTGGTTCAGCACCTACGACGAAAGCTGCCGCTGGGGACGCCGTAGCTGTTCTGTCTTTATTTTGGATTAATTTTTTTTGAGACACATTTAGAGAATCAAACACGCGTGAGGTTCAGAGCCTTGCGCCACATGAAAAGTTCTATCTCTTTTATCTTATGTCAGCAGTTCATAAAACATCTTCACAAACAGGATACCCAGTACCACGAAGATCATCCCGCGCACCCGCTTGCTGCCGCCGCGGATGGCAAAGCGCGATCCAAGCCAGGCGCCTGTTACAGAGCAGAAAATGGCCGGAACGGCCACGGCAAAAAGCACCTTTCCGTGAAGCAGGTACACCACCGCTGAAGCCACGTTAGAGGCCAGATTGCTGATCTTTGCGCAGCCGGAGGCCGTCAGCAGATCCATCCCGATCACTGCCGTATAGGCCATAATGAGAAAAGTCCCCGTTCCCGGTCCGATCATGCCGTCATAGCAGCCGATGAAAAGGCCAATGGCTCCGCTCTCTATCCGCTCCTGCCAGGGCGTCAGCGCGCGTTCCATTTTGCTTTGCCCAAAATCTTTTTTCACTGTCAGAAAAATGGCAACCAGAGGCAAAATAATAAACAGCAGCAGCTGCAGCACATCCTCCCGGATCAAAAGTGCCAGTCTGGTCCCCAGAGCAGAGCCCACCAGAGCCGCCGCGGCCGACCACAATGCCGGACGCCACTGCACCTTACCGCTGCGGATATAGTTGATAGCGGCAAATCCCGTGCCGATCCCATTGACCACCTTGTTGGTTCCCAGCGCCATGTAAGTCGGCACGCCCGCCAGTAAATAAGCCGGTATGGCGATCAGACCGCCGCCGCCCGCCACAGAGTCCACAAAACTGGCGCACAGCACCAGCGGGCAGATGATCAGGCACATACGCACCAGTTCGTTCAATCCATCCTCTCCCTCTTGTTTAAATCCGGTTTATCATACCATATAATGACTCTCGCGAAAAGACCAACTTTCCATTTTTTCTTCTCTGTGCTACAATAAGAGTACTATACTGACGCAAAGGCGGAAATGGAATGAATCTGTGTGATAGAGCGACCATTCAGCAGCTGCTGAATGGCCACGGCTTTCATTTTTCAAAGGCCATGGGGCAAAACTTTTTGATTGAGAACTGGGTGCCCCATGATATTGCAGACGCCTCCAGGGCAGACAGCGGCTGCGGTGTGCTGGAAATTGGCCCCGGCATTGGTTCGCTGACGCAGCAGCTCTGCCTCCGGGCCGGGAAAGTGGTATCCGTGGAGCTGGACCGGCGGCTGCTCCCGATCCTGGAAGAAACCATGGCCCCGTTCCCCCAGTTCACTCTGGTGTCCGGGGACGTAATGAAGCTGGATCTTGCAGCGCTGGTAAAAGAGCATTTTCAAGGCTTGAAGCCCCTACTCTGTGCCAATCTTCCTTATAACATCACAACGCCCCTACTGACCAAGTGCATGGAAGCCCGCTGCTTTTCCTCTTTGACGGTCCTCATTCAAAAAGAGGTAGCACAGCGGATCTGTGCCGCTCCCGGCACCGCCGATTACGGTGCCTTTACGCTCCTGATGCAGTACTATACAGCGCCGGAGCTTCTTTTCACCGTTCCCCCCACCTGTTTTATGCCGGCGCCCAAGGTAACGTCCGCTGTGATCCACTGTCCCGTCCGTTCCCAGCCCCCTGTGTCGGTGAATTCGGAGGATATGCTCTGGCGCACGGTGCGCGGGGGTTTTGCCCTGCGGCGCAAGACATTGGTAAACTCTCTTGCCACAGCCTATGGCAGTCAGCTGTCCAAAGAGGAATTGACCGACTGCCTTTCCGCCTGCAACCTGCCGTCCGACATCCGCGGTGAGCGGCTGAGTTTGGAGGACTATGCCCACCTGGCCAATACGCTGCAGCGGATGCTGGCGGAGAAAGAAGCATAACAGCACGCTTGCTTAACTCAAACGCATAAAAAAGGCGGCAGCCCGTAAAGCAGAAGCGGGTCGCCGTTTTTTTATTTATCTGTGTTTCACGCAAAAACGTGGTTCACCGGATTTTGCGCCACCAGCGCTCTTTCAGACTGCCGCACACCACCGGGCAGTCCAGAAACCGGGCCAGCTGCTCCGCCAGGTCCTCCCTGCCTTCCGCCTGATTGCAGAAAACCCTGGTGGGAAGTCCCTCTTTCGTAATGACGCTCGCTGCTATGGCAGGCGTCACAAGCGCCGTTTCCTCCACCCCGGCCAAGCCGGCATACAGTTCCGGGCGATGGGCAGCCTGGGCAATGGGGCACCCAATCCCCGACAGGCCCAATACCAAGATGGTCTGGTTCGCCTCGACGGGCACCACCGGTTCATGTGGCGCGTGGGCCTTCAGTGGGCATCTTTTGGAGCCATCCGCCTCTACCAGCACATGATTCGCCAGAGCGGCCATCTGCGCCACGGACAAACCCGGCGCGGTCAGTTTCCCCTCCACTGTGGCTGTGCCCACACAAACCGCGTGATTGGCCTTCAGCGCCGTCTTGACTTGTTCCTCCGTGGGATCCAGCAGCACCGGCAGATGGTCCGGCGGCCATATCTTCGTCGTGGTGCAGCAAAGCACCGACCCTTCCAGCTCTTCTGCCAAGTGAAACAGCAGCGTCGTTTTGCCGCCGCCGCCAATGATGGCCGTCACACCGGGGTGTATCTCCAATTCCTGCCAAAGCTTCATGCCCATTCCTCCATGCCTGCCAACAGCCCTGCTGCGCCATAGCGTCCGCTGTGCCGACACAGGACGCGGTGGAGCGCATCCACATTTTTGGCGCTGTGTTCTATTTCCTTGCTGTAAAGTCTTATCACTTCGCAAAACTCTTCCCGTGTTTCGCATCCTCTGCCCAGCGTCCGCACGGCGATCCAGCTCCAAACCGCCATCTTTGTCCAAGGCAGAATACCGCCGTCATATAAAGCGCGCATAAAGAACCGAAACAGATAGTACATCAGCACCCGCTCCCCTACCATATCCTGCCATGGAAACAGTTTGTTTGTCTCCCGCTTTGCGTCCTCTTTCAGCAACCGCTTCCACTGGGGTGTCAAAATTTCCAGTGATTGCAGCTTCCGGCGATAAACCGGCCATATTTTACCGGGCAGGCTCTTCTCTTTTTCTCCGATCCCCTCCTGCATGGCTTCCGCAAAGCAGAGCAGTTCCTCCACCCGGTCGCCCAGCGGCTTTTCCCGGTTCTGTACCAGGGCAAACGCCTCTTCCCGCGCCTTTTTCAGCCGGTAAAACCAAACGCCGTCAATGTCATTGTAAGTCGTCACAGGGGCTCCGTCTTCTTTTATCGTAAAACGCACAGGCTCGTCCGACATGAGGTACACGTCGCTCCAAGCCGGGCAGGATAAGCTGGGCACGATCTCCCGCCAGGCGCCGTATTCTTCGATAAACCGCGGATGCTGCGTGCAGACTTGGCACAGAGCCTCCGCTCCCAGATGGGTATATAGCTCGCACAGATTTTCCTCATTTAAAAAGATACAGCGCCCTTTTCTCCGTTTCATCTGCCGTTCGCCGTCCACAGTCAAAACGCCGTCATGAAGCTTTTCTCCCCATTCGCCCGAAAGCAGTGCGTAACGGGCAGCCGTCTTCTCATCCACCGGCATTTCCCATCCGGCACAGCAGGTATCCCGGCAGGCGCCTGCCAGACAATGAAATTGCTCATACTGATCCGGTGTGCAGATCTTCATGGTTTACCGCTCCCTTTTCTCTTGCCTTGCGTTTTCTGCCCGCTGCTATTATAGCATTTTACCGACGGCATCAGCAAGATGATCTCTTCTTTTCGTTTTTGTTGCCGTCTTTTTATTTTGTGCAACTTTGTGCAGATTTGCTAAAATCATTTCCCGAATTTTGGTAAGTAAATTTTCAACATTTAGGTTTTATGCCTTGAAATGACACAAGATATAGTATATGATGATGTTCGGTAACGATTGCTTGTCATGGATTACTCCACGACAGCCCCATATATTGGAAGTAGAGAAGAGAGAAAACAGGGAGGACACGGGAATGAAAATTATCAAGCGCAACGGTTCTGAGGTTATTTTTGACATCACCAAAATTATTATTGCCATCACCAAAGCCAACGAAGCCTCGGCAGAATCTGAGCGCATGACCCCCATGCAGATTCAGCGCATTGCGGAGTCGGTGGAATTGCAGTGCCAGCAGATGGGACGTTCTCCCGCCGTGGAAGAAATCCAGGATATGGTGGAGCACCAGATTATGGCACATGGCGCTTTTGAGGTGGCCAAGCATTATATCACTTACCGTTATACCCGCTCTCTGGTGCGTAAATCCAACACCACGGACGATAAGATCCTGTCTCTGATCGAGTGCAACAACGAAGAGGCCAAGCAGGAAAACTCCAACAAGAACCCGGTGGTCAACTCCACGCAGCGTGACTATATGGCCGGTGAAGTTTCCCGGGATATTACCAATCGCCTGCTGCTGCCCCCCGAGATCGTGGAAGCCCACAACGAGGGGATCATTCATTTCCATGACGCCGACTATTTTGCCCAGCATATGCACAACTGCGATCTGGTGAATCTGGAGGATATGCTGCAAAACGGCACCGTCATCACCGGAACGCTGATCGAGCGGCCGCACAGCTTCTCCACCGCCTGCAACATTGCCACGCAGATCATTGCCCAGGTGGCTTCCAATCAGTACGGCGGGCAGTCCATTTCCCTTGCCCATCTGGCTCCTTTCGTGCAGGTCAGCCGGGAAAAGCTGCGCCACACCATCGCGGATGAAATGAAGGCCATTGACGCCGATATTTCCGTGGAAAAGCTTAATGAACTGACAGAAAAGCGTCTGCGGGAAGAAATCCGCCGCGGTGTGCAGACCATCCAGTATCAGGTGGTCACATTGCTGACCACCAACGGGCAGGCCCCCTTTGTCACCGTCTTCATGTATCTGGGCGAGGCAAAGAACGAGCAGGAAAAGAAGGATCTGGCCCTTATCATTGAAGAAACGTTGCTCCAGCGTTACCAGGGCGTGAAAAACGAAAAGGGCGTGTGGGTCACCCCCGCCTTCCCAAAGCTGATTTATGTGCTGGAGGAGGATAACATCCACGAAGACGCGCCTTATTGGTATCTGACCCGCCTGGCGGCCAAATGCACCGCCAAGCGCATGGTGCCGGACTATATCAGCGAGAAGAAAATGCTGGAACTGAAGGTGGACAAAAACGGCGACGGCCATTGCTATACCTGCATGGGTTGCCGCAGTTTCTTGACGCCTTATGTGGATGAAAACGGCAAGGCCAAGTATTACGGGCGCTTCAATCAGGGTGTTGTCACCATCAACCTGCCCGACGTGGCGCTTACCTCCAACGGTGATTTCAACAAATTCTGGAAGATTTTTGATGAGCGGCTGGAGCTGTGCCACAGGGCGCTGATGTGCCGCCACAACCGTCTGAAGGGGACGCTGTCTGACGCTGCGCCTATTCTTTGGCAATATGGTGCCTGTGCGCGTCTGAAAAAGGGAGAGCCCATCGATAAGCTGCTCTACGGCGGGTACTCCACCATCTCTCTGGGCTATGCGGGTCTTTATGAGTGCGTCAAGTATATGACCGGCAAATCCCATACCGATTCCTCCGCCACGCCCTTTGCGTTGGAGATCATGCACCATATGAACGAGATATGCGCCAAGTGGAAAAAGCAGCACAACATTGATTTCAGCCTCTATGGAACGCCGCTGGAATCCACCACCTATAAATTTGCCAAGTGCCTGCAAAAGCGTTTCGGCGTTATTGCCGGTATTACGGACACGGGGTATATTACCAATTCTTATCACGTCCACGTGGGGGAGCACATCGACGCTTTCTCCAAGCTGAAGTTTGAAGCGCAGTTCCAGCATCTCTCCCCCGGCGGTGCCATCAGTTATGTGGAAGTGCCGGATATGCAGGGGAATCTGGACGCCGTGCTGGAAGTGATGAAGTTCATCTATGACAATATCATATACGCCGAGCTGAACACCAAGAGTGATTACTGCCAGGTCTGCGGCTGGGACGGGCAGATCGACATCGTGGAAGAGGATGGCAAGCTGATCTGGAAATGCCCCAACTGTGGGAATACCGATCAGGACAAGATGAATGTGGCCCGCCGGACCTGCGGCTACATCGGGACGCAGTTCTGGAACCAGGGCCGTACGCAGGAGATCAAGGACCGGGTACTTCATCTGTAAGCCGCCGCGCCGGATGTCAGCTGAATATTAGATCCGCACGAAAAAATCCCCTGTTTTGATACAGGGGATTTTTAACGCGGTACGCATTAAAAGGAGATACTGCTATGCACTATGGAGAACTCAAAACCTGCGACATTGCCAATGGCATCGGGGTGCGTGTATCGCTGTTTGTTTCCGGCTGCACAAACCACTGTGAAAACTGCTTTCAGCCTCAAACCTGGGATTTTTATTACGGAAAGCCTTTCACGGCAGAAACAGAGTTTCTGATTTTTCAGGAGTTGGATAAACCCTTTATCCGCGGTCTGTCGATGCTGGGCGGTGAGCCTTTTGAACCTGACAATCAGCGGGTGCTGCTGCCCCTTTTACAAAAGATCAGGCAGCGCTATCCCAGCAAAGATATCTGGTGTTTTACCGGTTTTCGGCTGGATGACGAGCTTCTGCGGGACGGCTCCTATCCCCGCTGTGAAACGACCGATGAGATGCTTGCCTGCATTGACATCCTTGTGGACGGCCGGTTTGTGCAGGCGCAAAAAGACATTTCGCTTCAATTCCGGGGTTCCCGCAATCAGCGGGTCATTGATTTGAAAAAAACACGCGCCGCCGATCAAATTGTTCTCTGGTCGGAATTGCGGCGCTGATACATGACTGAATTTAGGAGGAACTCATGGATATTTTGATCAGAAACGCCCAGCCGGCAGACCTGCCTGCGTTGGTGCGTTTGGAAGAGCGCAGCTATCCCGCCTCGGAAGCCGCTACACCGGAAGCCTTTGCCTACCGTGTGTCACATATGGGCGACTGGTTCTTTTTGGCCGAAGCCAATGAACAGATCGTGGGTCTCATGAGCAATCGGTGTACACCACTTGATTATATTGACGATTCTCTTTACGAGCCCTCCGGAAGTTTTACCGGCTCATATCTGGCCATTCTCAGTGTTGTCACAGACCCTTCCTTCCGCCAGCAGGGCGTTGCGGGCGCCATGCTGCGCCACACCATTGCTGCGGCTGAAGCAGCCGGTTTGGCAGGCCTGACACTTGCCTGCAAAGAACGGCTTGTCCCCTACTATGCCAAGTTTGGTTTTGTATCGCAGGGCATTTCTTCTTCCGTGCATGGCGGTGCCGTCTGGTATGATATGAAGCTTCTGCTTCCAAAGAAGTAAAAAAGCTGTAGAAAGAACTTCTACAGCCAGTCCTCCACTATTTCCGGCAGGGAAATGGGCGTTACACGATTGCGAAGCAGCAGCTCCGCCAGGGAGCGGATCCTGTCCGCCGACACTGTGATACCGGATATAGCCATTTCCTCTTCCTTTCCCCGGATACACACGCCGTATTCCTCGCATACCATTCTTGTTTCCTGCCAAAGTTCCTGTACCAAAATGGAATAGTTGTACTCTTTTTCGGCGATTGTCTTTTTTCCTACCAGAATCTCACGCATTTGCATCTCACTCCCTCTTGCCGGAGTGTACCACAATGGCGCTTCCGATTCTGTCGAAAGTTGTCGAAATAAAAATATTCCAGGAATTTTTATCCTGGAATATTTTTTGCAATCTAACAAAAAAGTACCAGATTTTCATCAGGAGTATTTCTGGAAAGTGACTCGTTTTTAAAACTATAGTCGTCTGTTATATCTTTAATTACGTGGCATTCCGGCGGTATATCAAACGTTTCTCCCTCCCAATCCATCTCCACTTCCATTGTGGCGATTTTACGCCAAAAGTGATAAACATCAATTTCAAAAAGATGATTTCCCCACGGAAGGCAATACCGTGTTTTTTGAATCGTTTGCAAAGACGGATCTCTCCGGCCCAGCAAGTGCTCATATTCTTCCCGGGAAATTTTGCGTTCCCGTTCCAATGCCGTCATGCCGCTGATTCGCTCCTTTTCGGTATAAAAATACTCGGTTTTTTCGCCTTCGGAGCGCCTGCGGACTCGCTGAGTAACGCTAGGCCGGCTCAAAAGATAGGTTTGTTCTATGGTATACACATGGCTGCACTGTCCGGCAAGGCTGTCAAATTCCGGGTATCGGATCAGATATTTTCGTTCAATCTCCTTTTTCTGCATGGAAAAACTCCTCCCGGGTCATGAGCAGGTTCAGCACTTCCAGCATGGCATTGGGCGTCAGGTGTTCCGGCAGATGCAGCTTTTCCAGCAGGCGCCGTCTTTTTTCTGCGGAACCCGCTCCGATCAAACCGGCCGCCAGCATGTCAGCTTTGGTGATGGGCATGCGCCCTCCCTCCCCAGCGGTTTGTTCGTCCTCAAAGGTTGCCCCGGCCCGTTCCAGCGCTTCCAGCAACACCTGCGGCCGCATTCCCTCCACGCCGATCTTTCCCTCTTTTCCGCCGGCTTTTTTGCGTCGTTCTTTTCCATATACATCGGGAATGTATGCCTGCTTCAGTTGCTGCTTGGGAATGGTGCCCTTCAGGTAATTGCGGATAACAAAACCGGCGCCGTCGCTGTCTGTCAGCAGGATCAGTCCCCGTTTTTGCGCCAGCGTGCGGAAAAACGCCAATTTCTCCTTGCTGTTAAAGATGGCAAAACCGCCCGTCTCCACAATGGTGGCATCCACCACCTGGGACAGCGCATTTTTGTCGTAGCGCCCTTCCACCACGATCACTTCTCTGATTTTTCTCATATCCTTCACTTCTGTGCCAGCGTCATCAAAAACAACTTCAGCTCGTTCTCCCTATCCATACCCGTCTCGCTTTTCATGCGGCGATCCAATACCTGACAGCGGCGCACAGCGTCACTGCACCACTCATGACTGACTTTTTGGGCAGCCCCTATCAGCAGCTTTGCTGGATAGTCCGACATCCCCCAGGTTTTTATCAGCCAAAATCGATCTTTTCCGTGGTCCAGCGCCAGCCGCGCGGTGTAGAGGCGGCGCAGCTCCTTCCCGATGGCGCCCACGATCATGATGGGTTCTTCCTGCGCTTGCAGCAAATCGCCCAGTACTTTGGCCGCCGCGTCGAATTTTCCGGCAGTGATCTGATTGGTCATATCAAAGATTCGCGCATCCAGCACTGGGTCCGCCACCGCGTCAATATCCCCCACCGTAATGTTTTTATGCTTGGCATAGGCGCCGATCTTCTCGATTTCGGAGGCAAGCCCCGTCATCAACGTTCCGCAGGTAAAAGTCAAGTGCTCCGCCACAGTCGGGTCAATCTCATGGCCCACCGCTTGAAAATGCTTGGAGATCCAACGGTACAGCTGCTGTTGATTCTGCTGGCAAAAAGCCACCTCGTGAACAAAACGGTCCAGTGCCGCTGTCAGCTTTTTCATTTTGCCATCCCGTTTGTAAGGGATCTCGTCGTAGACAAAAACAAGCGTGCAATAGTCCGGGAAATCTGACAAGAGCTCGATCACGGCACTGCGCTGGGCTTCATCCAGGCCAAAGAGATTCATATCCGTGACGGTCACAAGGGTCGCTTGGGCCATCATGGGCATCGCCTCTACCGCTTCCGTAAGTTCCTGCACGGTCAGGCCCGCCCCATTGAGCCGGTGATAATTGAATTCTTCAAAGCCGCTTGGCACCAGGAGCTTGCGCAGCATTTCCACATACTGCTGGCGCAGGTAAGTCTCCTCTCCGTAGAAGAGATAAACTCGCTGGGTCGTCCCGTTTTTCAGATCAACCTTTAATTTTTCAAATTCTTGATCAGATGCTCCTGTTCTGCTCTTTTTTTCCGCCATTATGGGTCTCCTTTTTGTATTGCAATCATTATATTTCCCTGCCGATCCGTCCTGTAAACCTCGGCACCCGCCTTTTGCAGGCGCTCCAGTACGGCATCCGTCGGCTGGCCGTAGCTGTTGTTTTTTCCCACGCTGATAACGGCCACCTCTGGCTTGATGGTATCCAGAAAAGCTGTGGACGAAGAGTATTTGGAACCGTGATGTCCCACCAGCAGCACTTCCGTGTCCGGCAGCTGGAATTCGCTTGTCAGCTTACCCTCCGTGGTGCCGTCCATGTCTCCCGTAATAAGCGCGTCAAAATGATCCAAAGAACAAAGCGCGCTGATGCCCCGCTCGTTCAGATCACCGTCCCCTACCGGCGGAAAAACAGTCAAAGACGCCTCTCCCAGGGAATACTCTGTCTTTGACTCCACATAACTGGCTGAAATCTGATATGTGTCAGCAAGTGTAATAATCTTATCCTTTACACCATATTTGTCTTCTATATCAGGAAGCAACAGACGATCCACAGGCACACGCGCCAACAAATTTTCCATTCCATTGGTGTGGTCGGCGTGATAATGCGTCAGCATCACATAGGTTAGGCGGTGGATCCCCATCGTTGCCAGCAGGTCGGCTGCTTCCGCCCCCGGATCGGTGCTGCCGCTGCTGCCGCAGTCGATCAACGCGGCCGTCTTGCCGGAATAGAGCAGTACGCATTCCCCCTGCCCCACGTTCAGCACCATCATGTTCAGGTCGCCGCCATAATAGGTGCGGGCGTTCACTGCCACTGTCAGCGCCAGCGTTAAAGCAGCCAGCGCGGATGCGGCGGCATATCTTCTCCTGCGTCCACCCAGAAAATAGCAGACGGCAAACATCGCATAGCTGTAAAGCACCCAATACTTCAGCAAAGGATTTGTAAAGTATACCGCATGAAAGGGGATTTTCGCCAGCAAAGCCGTGACTGTATGCACATAATAGATCAAAATGGAAGAAAAAACACCCAGCGTCTGCGCTGCCGCCAAAGAGTGGAAGCTGAGCAGCACTGTCAAAAAGCCCAGCATAAAACTCCAGCCGGCCGCCCATACGATCAGCAAATTGCTCAAAGGTGATATCAAAGTCAGAATATTAAAATAGTAAGCCGCTAAAGGAACTGTAAAGGCAAGTGAACTTACAGTTACAGCCATGCTGGCCAGCAAAAAGCGCAGCACGGCTTTGGCCGGCCGAGGCCATTTTTCTCCCGCATTTTGCCACGCCTCCATGATTTTAGGGGCCAGCACCACAAGGCCGAAGGTGGCGGCAAAACTGAGCTGCAAACTGACGCTTCCGATGGCAAAGGGATTGACCGCCAGAATCACCAGCAACGCCGCCCCCAGGGCGGTCAAGGCATCATTTTCTCTTTTGAAAAGGGGTGCTACCAGCAAAAAGATCTGCATAATGCACGCCCGCACCACAGAAGGCGTCAAGCCCACCATCAGCATATAAAAAAGGAGGGATCCGATGGCGACACCGGCAAAAAGGCGCCGTCTTCCCGGCGGAATCAAAAAGCCGATGAGGGACACCAGAAAAGCGCAGTGCAGGCCTGACACGGCAAACAAATGCGCCATACCCACCTGTGAAAGCTCCGTATAATCCTGCGTGGAAAAAAGGGAACGATCCCCTGTCAGCTCCGCCGTCATGAAGGCGGCACAGATGGGATCTTCCCGGTAGATCTGGAGAATCTGTTCTTTTACCGCTTTGGCGGCGCGCTGCGGGAAATACCGCCAGTTCCCCTGTCTCCCCGCTGTTATTTCCAGATTTGTTCCCCGGTACAGCAGAACATGGATCCCTCGGGAGGTAAATGTGGTCACATCCGTTTCATGAATCGTGGCCGCATCCTGCCAGTAGGCCTGGCCGGAGATGCTCTGTCCCGGTTCAATATCCAAAAGCGACTGATTCCCGTATAAAACTGCTTTCACACTGTGCAGGCCCTCGTCCTCCAACAGCAGCGTGACTTTCACTTTTCCGTCACTTCGGGCCGCATAGTCGCAAACCGTGCCGGTAAAAGGCCGCTCTTTATCGCACAGCACGGCTGCGGGCTGGTGAACCCAATGGGTAAACCCCGCAAAATACAGCAGGCCCGCCATGGCGGCGACAGCCATCAGGCCAAGCCGTTTTTTTACATATCTATGTGCCCGAAACGCGGGAATCCGCAGAAAAATCGCAAGGACCGCCAACAAAAAAAGGAGGCCGGAGATGGGCAGCAGCCACATCTGCGGCAGCACGTACTGGGCCAAAGTCACAGCAACCGCGAAAGAAAAGGAAATGGTCGCAAAACTTCGCACCGCCGCGCGCCTCCCCTCAGTTTGATATGGAAGTATTATAGCAAATTTCTCCTTTCAAAACAACCAAAACACCATTGCTCAACAAAAAACCGCCGGAAGAAATTTTCTTCCGGCGGTTTTGCCTGTTATCAGCCCGGAGGCCACGTCATATCCCGGCCGGACAGAACGTGAAAGTGCAGGTGTTTCACACTCTGGCCCGCCTGGTCACCGCAGTTGTTCACGATGCGATAATCCGTGATGCCCTGGTCCTTGCAGATATGGACGATCACTTCAAAGCAGTGGGCAACGATGGCGGCATTTTCCGCTGTCAGTTCGTTGGCCGACGCGATGTGCTCCCTGGGCACCACCAGGAAATGAACCGGCGCCTGCGGCGCCACATCATAAAACGCCACCGCCTGCTCGTCTTCATAGAGCTTCTTGCTGGGGATCTCGCCGCTGACGATCTTGCAAAACAGGCAATCTTTATCCGTTTTCATGAGTTCCTCCTTTAAAGTAATTTCTCTATACTTCCGGCAGCTATAACAATTCTATCTGAAGTCTTTTCAGATACGAAGTCGTCCACAGCGGCCAGCGCATCGTCGATTTTCAGCAGGTCGATGCCGCCGCCCATGGCACTGTCGGGTTTGCCGCCGCCGCGGCCACCCACAATGGGGGCAATGGCCTTAATAATATCGCCGGCCTTGATTCCCTTGGCAACAGCCTCTTTGCCGCACACTGCCAGAAGGGAGATCTTTTCCTCGTTGACAGAGGCCAGTACAGCCACCACCATGGGGTCCTTATCCCTCAGGAAGTCGCCCATCTGCCGCATGGTATTGGCGTCAAGGCCGGGGCGGTTGGCGGCGACCACATGAAGTCCCTTGATGTCCTTTGCGGCCATCAGGAACTGACGGGCTTCGCCCAAAGAGGCCTCAGCCTGAAATTTTTCCAGGCTGTGCCGCATTTCCTTGATCTCGTTAATCTGCTGTTCAGCCTTGGCAGCCAGCTCGCCGGGATTTGTCTTGAGGATCTGCGCCGTGTGGAACAGAAGCTCCTGGTTCTTGTTCATCACGTCCAGAGACAGCCTGCCCACGGTCGCTTCGATACGCCGCACACCGGAAGCAATGGAGCTTTCGGACTTAATGCGGAAGGGGCCGGTCTTGGCTGTGTTGTCCAGATGGGTACCGCCGCAAAATTCCATGGAGAAATCTCCCATTTCCACGATACGCACCACGTCGCCGTACTTCTCGCCGAACATGGCAACAGCGCCCTTCTTCCGAGCCTCTTCGATGGGCAGAACCTCTGTGACGATGGGCTCACCCGCCAGGATCTCGTCATTGACGATCTGGTCGATCTGCGCCATTTCGTCGGGGGTAATGGCCTCAAAGTGGGTAAAGTCAAAACGCAGTCGGTCCGGTTCCACCAGGGAGCCGGCCTGATGCACATGGTCGCCCAGCACCTTTTTCAGTGCCTCGTCCAGCAGATGGGTGGCGCTGTGGGCCCGGCGGATGGCGCGGCGGCGCTCCGTGTCAATGGAGGCAGTCACCGTATCGCCCACTTTGATCTCGCCCTTTTTCATCACGCCGTAGTGCATGAATTTGCCGCCCTTGTTCTTCTGAACATCGTGAACCTCAAAGGCCATGCCGTTTGCGGTGATAACGCCGTGGTCCGCTGTCTGGCCGCCCATTTCCGCGTAGAAAGGTGTCTGATCCAACACCACGATGGCCTCGACACCCTCACCCACGCTCTCGCGCAGCTCCTCTTCCGCCACGATGGCCACCACCTTGCTCTCGGTGGTATCGTGATCGTAGCCCATAAACTCGGTGGACGGCACTTCCTTGCCGAATTCCACGCCGGCCCAGCCCAGATCGCCCAATGCCTTGCGGGCCTCACGGGCACGCTCTTTCTGCTCTTGCATCAGCTTCTGGAAACCGGCTTCATCCACGGTCATCCCCTCGTCGGTCACCATTTCCACGGTCAGGTCGATGGGGAATCCAAACGTATCATACAGCTTAAAAGCGTCCGCGCCGGAAAATATGGTCTTACCGTTTTCCTTTTGGCTGGTAAGCATCTCATCGAAGATCTTCATGCCGCCGTCGATGGTACGGGCGAAGTTCTCCTCCTCGGTCTTGATGACCTTGGTGATATAGCTCTGCTTCTCCCGCAGGTCGGGGTATTCACCCTCATTTTCATGAATGACGGTGTCCACCACTTCATAGAGGAAGGGACGGTTTATACCCAAGAGCTTTCCGTGGCGGGCGGCGCGGCGCAGCAGGCGGCGCAGCACATAGCCCCGGCCCTCATTGGAGGGCAGCACGCCGTCGCAGATCATGAAGGTGGCGGAGCGGATATGGTCGGTGATGACACGCAGTGACACGTCGTTTTTTTGGCTCTGGCCATAGTAGGCGCCGGTGATGTCGGATACCTTATGGGTGATGTTCATGACGGTATCCACGTCGAAGAGGGACTCCACGTTCTGGCAGACCACCGCCAGACGCTCCAGGCCCATGCCAGTGTCGATGTTCTTCTGCTTGAGCTCGGTATAGTTGCCGTTGCCGTCGTTGTCGAACTGGGAGAACACATTGTTCCAGATTTCCATATATCGGTCGCAGTCGCAGCCCACCGTGCAGCCGGGCTTGCCGCAGCCGTACTTCTCGCCCCGGTCATAGTACACCTCGGAACAGGGGCCGCAGGGGCCGGAACCGTGCTCCCAGAAGTTGTCCTCCTTGCCGAAACGGAAGATTCTCTCAGTGGGAATGCCGATTTCCTTGTTCCAGATCTCAAAAGCCTCGTCATCGTCCACATAGATGGAGGGATACAGGCGTTCGGCCTCCAGGCCCACCACATCGGTGAGAAATTCCCAACACCAGGCCAGTGCTTCATGCTTAAAGTAGTTACCGAAGGAAAAGTTGCCCAGCATCTCAAAATAGGTGCCGTGCCGTGCCGTTTTACCCACGTTGTCGATATCGCCGGTGCGGATGCACTTCTGGCAGGTGCAAACACGGTGACACGGCGGCTCTTCTTCACCTTTGAACCAGGGTTTCATGGGGGTCATACCGGCGTTGATCAGCAGAATGGATTTGTCGTTCTGGGGCACTAGCGAAAAGCTGGGCAGACGCAGGTGGCCCTTGCTCTCAAAATAGCTCAGGAACATTTCCCGCAGCTCATTGAGGCCATGGTAAGGATGTGCCATATTGATTTCTCCTTTGTATTTTAAATTTGATCATTTTTCTTTGGCGGTTCTGATAAAAAAATAAGCCTCCGCCCACCACATAGGGGCGAAGGTTTCCTTCACGGTACCACCCTAATTGGCGGACAAGCCGCCATCTCAGTCACCCAGTATCGCGGGTGGGACGGGCTGCTCCTCACAGTCGGCTTAGAAATGGCTGCCTGCCGCGCTGTGCCAACGGGTTCTCACTCTCCCCGTTTCACTGAAGACTGCTGCCGCAAGCTGGTTTCCTCATCGCCTTTTCTTTTGTATTTTAGCACATTTTATTTCTTTGTCAACAAGCTCCCCCGAATCTTTTGGAAAGTTTGGGCAAGATTCCGGTAGTTGAGGGTTGAAACCGCTTTTCAATCTGTTATACTGAATCCAGTGCTAATTTTCCGTTTAGATTTTTCTTCGGAGCAGCCACAAACGAACAGAAAAGATGATTATGCCATGATTCACAGTCAAAAAATAGACTTCTACCGACACTTGTCCTTTGCCATGACCGGCGGATTTTTTGGTGCCTATGCTCTTTTGTGCCGCAGCGGCATTCTGGCAAACGCGCAGACCATGAACCTGCTGGAGCTGGTCATCAATGCCTTGCGCGGTAACTTTTTGGCGGTATTGCTGCATCTTGGCGTTCTGGCCGTCTATGTGGCCGGCACTATGCTGACCGTGCTTCTGCCCCATTTTTTCAGGCTCAACAACCATCACCTGTCGGCAGTCATTGACGCGACCGCCTTGCTGCTGCTGGGCTTTCTGCCCCAGGATATGAACGTGCTGCTGTCCCTTTACCCCATTTTCTTTGCCATGTCCTTTCAGTGGAGTTCCTTCAGCGGGGCGCAGGATTTTGTCAGTTCCACCATCTTCTCCACCAACAACACAAAGCAGGCATCTCTTGCCTTTGCTCAGTATCTTTGTGACCGGGATACCACCCATTTCCGGAAGGCCCGCTTCTATCTATACACCCTTTTGGCCTTTCATGTGGGTGCCTCCATCAGCTATTTTGCCGTGAAACTCCTCTTTTTGCGGGGTGCGTGGTTGGGGATTCCACTGACAGTGCTGGCTTACTACATGGTGGCCTGCGAGGAGCAGTACGAAAAGATCAGACTGCTGGACGACGACCTGCCGGTGGATGCTGTTACCGAATAAACAGGCAGTCAAAAAGTGCTTTCTTTTTTCCGAAAATTTTGCGGAAAAAGAAAGCACTTTTTTCATTTTATTCTGTTTCCAGCGGCGACAGCTCCATCGCGTGGCGCACAACGCTGTATGCCGGGACCCGGCAGGGCAGGCGCATCCGAAAACGCATCTGCGGTGTCCGGGGGCAGTCCAGTGTCTGCTCCTCCATGTCCTCCATCAGCGGCGCTGTGATGGTAAACGGCTTGCAATCGGGGCCCACGATCTCCACCGCATCACCCGCGCTGAACTTGTTTCGCAAAGACAGCACGGCGCGGCCCTCTTCATCGCAGGACTCCACCACCGCGCAGATCTGCCAATCGCGGATATAGCGGGAGTTGGCGTAATACTGGCCGGGCTGCCCATAAAAGAAGCCGGTGGCATATTGCCGGTGGCTGACGTGCTCCACTTCGTCGCGCCAGACGGGATCGGGCGTTTTGCCATCATACACGTCGTCCAGCACATGGCGGTAAGCCCCTGACACAATGGCAGCGTAATAGGCAGATTTGGCGCGGCCCTCGATCTTCAGGCAATCCACACCGGCGTCAATGAGATCATCCAGATGGTCAATCATGCACATATCACGGGAGTTCATAATATAGGTGCCCTTTTCATCTTCAAAAACAGGGAAATACTCGCCGGAGCGCTTCTCTTCCATCAGCGCGTACTGATAACGGCAGGGCTGGGCGCATTCCCCCCGGTTGCTGTCCCGCCCCGTCATATAGTTGGAAAGCAGGCACCGGCCGGAATAAGACACGCACATGGCGCCGTGGGCAAAAACCTCCAGTTCCAGTTCCTCCGGTACTTTTTCCCGGATCTCCCGGATCTCTTTAAGGCTCAACTCCCGGGCCAGCACCACCCGTCTGGCGCCCAGGTCATACCAGGCGGCGGCACAAGCATAGTTGGCAATGCTCTGTTGGGTGCTGATGTGGCGCTCACAGTGAGGGGCGTACTTCCCCGCCATGGTAAAGGCGCCCAGATCCGCCAGGATCAGCGCGTCTACTCCCGCCGCGTCCAGCTGTTCCAGATGGGCCGGCATGGCGGGGAGTTCCTCATTGCGGGGCATGGTATTCACGGTGGCGTGGACCCGCACGCCGTGGTCATGGGCAAAACGTACCGCCGCTGGCAGTTCCTCCGGCGTGAAATTGCCGGCAAATGACCGCATGCCAAAGGAGGTGCCGGCCAGATACACGGCATCCGCTCCGTAAAGCACCGCCATTTTCAATTTTTTCATATCTCCAGCGGGGCAAAGGAGTTCCGGTTTCTTTCTCATTACTTCCCAAGCTCCGCCGCCGTGGCGTACATATCGCTGTTGACGAAGTTCAGATGCTCGTCATAGGTGCGGAAGAAGTGGCTGACGCCATCCTTGCCGTAGGCAAAGTAGTAATAATCCGTGGAGGCGGGATGCAGCGCCGCCTGAATGGAGGAAAGGCCCGGGTTGCAGATGGGCCCGGCGGGCAGTCCCTGGTAGAGATAGGTGTTATAGGGGCTTTCCAGCTTGGTGGAGAAATCCGCATCGGGAATGCCCATCACTTCCATGGCATAATCCACCGTGGAGTCCAGCTGCAGATAGCCCACTGTTTCATGGTTGCTGGTCTGCAAGCGGTTATACAGCACGGAGGCAATCTTGGCGCGCTCCTCATCGTCACCAATGGATTCCTTTTCAATGATGGAGGCCATGGTCATGATCTGCTTCATGTTGTAACCGGAGCCGTTGATGGCATCCGTCAGCTCGCCCGTTATCTTCGCCTGGTAGTTTTCCAGCATCCGGTTCAATGCACTGATGGGCTGCTCGCCAATATAGAACTCATAAGTATCCGGGAACAAATAGCCCTCCAGCCGGGAGATGTTGTCCAGATTGTCGTTGTCCACGAAGGAATAATCGGAAAACACATGGTTCTTGGCCGCTTCCGTCAGCGCGTCGGCGGAGGAAACGCCCTTGTCCGCCATCAGCTTGATAATGTCCATCACCGTGTAGCCCTCCGGGACGGTCACCATGACGGTACCGTCGCTGGGCGTATAGCTCTTCATATGGGCGATCAGCGCGCGGTAGTCCATATCCGTATCCAGCTCATAGATGCCGGGGTCAATTTTCTCGTTGGCATCGGCAATGGAACCAAAAAGCATGAAAAAGCCCTTATACTCGATCAGGCCAGCCTTTTTCAGCTTGGACGCCACCTTGCCCAGAGAATCCCCCTCATCCACCGTAATGGTGGCGGTCAGCGGCTTTTTATTGAGGGCGCACAGATCGTTGGCCAAAAGCCAGCCAATGCCCGCCAAAAGCGCCGACACAATGAGCACAAACGCTATATAGGCAAGCCAATTGATCTTTTTCTTCTTTTCGCGGCGAGGCTTCTCCGGCTCTCCCTGGCTTTCCCGGTGAACGGAATCAACGTCCCAATGGGTCGTGTCAAACTTATTTTGATCGGCCATAAAAATAACATTCCTTTCATGGAAAAAATTCTTTTCCTCACTTATTTTTGCCGGACAAGATTCAAAACGCCATTTGCTCTCATAAGATAAGGCAGAGAATAACAAGTGAGGTGACAACAATGTGCTTCGACACCAATAACAACTGCTCCTGCATCTGGCTCATCATCATCATTGTTCTGGTGCTTTGCTTCTGCGGCAACGGCAACCACTGCAACGGCAACGGAGACAACTGCTCCTGCTGCTAAACGTCCATAACGGATGGGACGCTTTGGCGTCCCTTTTCCGTATGTCACGGCTGGACAAGCAGATCCTTCACCCGCTCCAGCACCTCGGTGTGAATGTCCTCCGCGGAACGAATCTTTCCGTCCCTGGCACAGTCGATCTTCTGCCATGAACAGTACCGCACCACCGCTTCCGCGTTTTCCCGGCACTGACGCAGATACGTATCGTCTTGCTCGTGGATATCCGCTTTCGTGCCGGTCTGATGCTCCCGGCGGCGCATCATCTGCTCCGTCAAGTCCGTGGGCAAATCCAGATACAACACCCGTGTCGGCACCGGCAGGGCCAGCAGATGATACTCAAAATCAAAGAGCCAGTTCAAAAACTTTTCCCGCTCTTCTTTGGGAAGCTTGGGCGTCTGATGCACCGCGTTGGAGGTGGTATAGCGGTCGGCGATCAGGAGCCCGCCCGCTTCATAGAAAGGACCCCAGTCCTGTTTATAGGAGGCGTAGCGATCCACCGCATAAAAGGTGGCCGCCGCATAAGCGTTCACATCGTCTGGGTGCTGCCCGAACGCCCCTTTTAAATATAGCCGGATCAGCGCCGAAGAATCTTCCTGATAGCGGGGAAAATCCAATTTTTTAAAGGGAATCCCCTTTTCCTCCAGCGCCTGGCACAAAAGGCGGGTCTGGGTGGCTTTGCCGGAGCCGTCCGTTCCTTCAAATACAATGAGTTTTCCGTTCATAGTCCTATTCCTTGTTTGCACAGATTTATTTATTTTACCACACGTCCCCTCTTTTGTCCACGAAAAAACCCAAAATACCACGTCGCCCGGGCAGCAGAGAGGAATGTCGGATCATGATCCTGCTCGCAAAGGCGCAAACGCGCTCGTCAGCTTTTTTGCTGTGTCGTGAATGCGGCTCTTTTTTTATGCTCTTCCCAAAACAGATTCACCGTATACACAATGACGCCCGCCCAGATAAAGAGAAAGCTGAGCAATTTTCCAGATGTCAGGAGCTCGCCCATGATCATTCCGCAGAAAATAGACAATGTGGGGCTGAGATACTGGCAAATGCCGGCTGTCATCAAGGGCAAATTCCGCACACCCAGCGCATACAGCAGCATGGGCACCGCCGTCACTACACCCGCACCCATCAAGAACACCTGCCGGGAAAGGGTGACGGCTCCCAAGCCATTATCCCCCATTCGGAAAAACAAGATATACAGCAAGGCCAGCGGCACCAGCATTAAAATCTCCGCCGTGGTACTGACGATGGAGTCAATGGTCAGGCTCTTTTTGATGGCAGCATACACTGCGAACATCAGCGCCAGCAAAAGCGTGATATAGGGAAAGGAGCCAAAGCCGCCGGTAGAAAGGACAATGCCCACCACCACAAAGGCAAGCGCCGCCAGATGACGCCACCCCACCTTTTCCTTGAAGATCAGCGCCCCGAAGGCGAAGACCACCAGGGGCTGAATATAGTAACCCAGACTGCATTCCAGCACATGACCGTTTTTCACGGCCCACAGGTACACCATCCAGTCGCCAAAAAGAAACAGCGACGCCGGAATTTCCCGCTTCAAAACCGCCTTGTCACGAAACACCGCCCACAGCTGCGGGAGTTTTCCCTGTATCCACAAGATGACCACAGAAAACACACCGGCCCAGATAATGCGGCTGGCCATCAGGAAAAAGGTATCTACCGTTCCCATAACATACCAGTACAGCGGCTGGAATCCCCAAATAAAAAAACAGCCCAGCATAAACAGCAGGCCTTTGCGATAATTGGTACTTTGCATGGATGTTCCTTCCTTTTTCGGCAGAAAACCACCGATTTCTACCGTTTACACAGCTTTTGATCAATGGTATGATAGTACCATTGAGGTGATCAAATGGCAAGGCTTTCCCGTCAATTTTATAGCGGTGACACCGTAGAAATTGCTCAGAATCTCCTGGGCCGCTATCTGGTGCGTGTCTGGAACGGCATCCCCCTGGTCTGCCGCATCGTGGAAACGGAAGCCTATGTGGGCCGGATGGACAAGGCCTGCCACGCCTACGGCTACCGCCGCACGGCCCGCACCGAAACGCTTTTTGGCCCGCCGGGTCACGCCTACATCTACCTCATCTATGGGATGTATCACTGCCTCAACTTTGTCACAGAGCCTGAGGGCGAGCCGTCCGCCGTTTTGCTGCGGGGGTTGGAGAGCGTAGGGCACACAGAAGAAATGGCGCAGCTGCGCTTCGGGAAGCCGCTGGCGGATCTGACACCCTGCCAGCAGAAGAATTTTCTCAACGGCCCCGGAAAGTGCTGTAAGGCGTTATCACTTGACAGGTATTTGAATGGTGTTGATTTGTTGGGCGACACGCTCTATCTGTGTACCTCTCCCACCGACGCGGGGCTGCCCGATGTGTCCGAAGCCCCCCGCACCATCCGCACTGGACGGCGGATTGGTATCGACTATGCCGAAGAGGCGGTGGAGTTCCCCTGGCGCTTCTGGCTGGAAAAGAAAGGATAACAACATCTATGTATATTTTCGACATGGACGGCACCATGCTGGACTCCAACGGCATCTGGCGAGAGGTAGACGAGGCGTTTCTCGCAAAGCGGGGCCTGCCCTACACCAAGGCCTACTACGAGGGTGTGGCACACACCATTTTCCCTCTGGCCGCCGTTTTTGCCAAGGAGTTCTGCCGTCTCCCGGAATCCACGGAGGAAATTATGGCCGAGTGGATGGAAATGGCCGGCGACGCCTATGCCACCCGCGTGCCCGTAAAGCCCTGGGTGCGGGAATTTCTGCTGCACTGTCAGACGGAAAACATTCCCTGCATCGTCCTGACCTCCAGCGTGCCGGCGCACTGCCGGAGCGCGCTGCATCATTTGGAATTGGAACCCTTTTTCCAGCGGGTGATCTTTGCCCAGGAGCTGGGGATGGAGAAAAAAAACCCGGAAACCTTTTTGGAGGCGGCGCGCCTGATGGGCGTCAGCCCGAAGGCGTGCACCGTGTTCGACGACTCGGTGGATGCCTGCCGGGGCGCCAAGGCCGCCGGGATGCGCGTTGTGGGCGTCTACGACCCCTATTTTGCCGCCACGGAAGAGGCCATGCGGCAGGTGTGTCACCGCTACATCAAAAGTTTTAAAGAGCTGCTGCCCCAGATACCGAAATAATCAAACACAAAAGCACGCCTTTTTTCAAAAGAAGAATGGCGTGCTTTTTATGTCTTTGCCGTTATTACGGCTTCTTGTTTCTGGGGTCTCTGACGAGGCCGCGGAGCTTATCGCCCAGATGCGGCATTTGATCATACTCCGCCCGCAGTTCCGCCGGGGTGTAGCGAGAGGCAAACTTCTGATTCACCATGAACGCGATCTCCTCCCAGCTTCGGCCGGTGCGGATGCCGCGCTCCATCATCAGACGCATTTCCAGCTTCATGCCCGCTCCGCCTTTCTCTCAAAATGGGAAAGCATCCGCCCTTGATAGGTCAGTGTTCCCGCGTCTCCCTCGGCGGCGGCGTCAAAGATGAGTTTGTCCGCTTTGAATTCCCGCTCCGTTCCGTCGGACAGTGCAAAGAGCAGATAGCAGGCGCCTCCCTCCTGCCGCTTTGCCCGGATAGTCCCCTCGGCCCGCTCTGCCGCCGTCCGTTGACGGCGCTTTACATTGCAGGAAACCTGCCAGCCGGTCATCACCACGATGGCCACAAAGAAAACAGATGCCACGATCGCCAATATGCGGATCCCGTTCAATTCTGTCACGCTCCCTTACGAAGGGGCTTACAGCCCCGGATGTATGTTCAGAGTTTTGTGATATGGACGCCGGCCGTTTTCAGCATCAGCTTTTTGGTGCCCACCTGATCGAAGGCCACCTCGATCAGTGCGTCACCGCCCATAGGCCGCACGCTGAGCACCATACCCTTTCCAAAGGCGGTGTGCTGGATGCTCTCGCCGGGCTGGAGAGACAAAAGCGGGGCCGCGGGTGCGGCCGCCTTCTTCGCGGGAACGGTATAGGCCGGCTTGGCGGCGTGCTGATCGTAAAACCGGCCGTCGTCCATGGCAGCTTCCTCCCAGGGCAGCGTCTCCCGCCGGGGCTCCGGCTTTCCCAGCCACTCCATGTTCTCCTCGGGGATCTCTTGAAGAAAGCGGGAGGGCATATTGGGCGTGGTGCGGCCAAACAGCATGCGCTGCCGGGCATTGGTCAGCGTCAGCTTCTCCTTGGCCCGGGTCATGGCCACATAACAAAGACGCCGTTCCTCTTCCATCTCCTCCGGCTCTCCCATGGCGCGGTTGCCCGGGAAAATGCCGTCCTCCAGGCCCACCACATAGACATAGGGAAATTCTAGGCCCTTGGCACTGTGCATGGTCATCATGGTCACGCAGTTGTCCGCGTCGCTCTGGTCGTCCAGATCGGTGTAGAGCGCGATCTCATCCAAAAAGCCCGCCAGCGTGGGGTTCTCGGGCTGATTCTCCAAAAAGCCCATGATGCTGGATTTCAATTCCTCCACGTTTTCCAGACGGCCGCGGCTCTCCATGTCGTTCTTCTCCTCCAGCATCCTCACATAGCCGCTACGATCGCAGACGTGGGCGTAAAACTCCGTCAGCTCCATGGTCTCCCGCACGGCGCGCAGCTCCTCGATGAGGCGGGCAAACTGCTCCAGACGGGCAGCGGCGCTTTTCACTTCCGGGTAACGGGAGGCGTTTTGGATGATCTCAAAGAGGCACACGCCATGCTCCGTGGCCAAGATCTGGGCCTTGTCCACCGTGGCGTCGCCAATCTTGCGGGAGGGCACGTTGATGATCCGGCGCAGGCGCAGGTCGTCCGTGGGGTTGTTGATGACGCACAGGTATGCCAGCATGTCCTTCACTTCCGCCCGGTCAAAGAACTTGGTGCCGCCGATGACTTTGTAGGGAATGCCGTTGCGCTTGAAGGCATATTCCAGTGCGTTGGACTGGGCGTTCATGCGGTAGAGGATCGCGTGATCCCGCCAGTTGGCGCCCCGGTTGCAGTGCATCATGATGTCGCCGGCCACATAGTTGGCCTCGTCGCTTTCGTTGAACACCGTCTTGACGGTGACCTTGTCGCCCTCGCCGTTTTCTGTCCAGAGGGTCTTGCCCTTGCGCTCCGTATTGTGGCGGATCACCGCGTTGGAGGCGTCCAGAATGTTCTGGGTGGAACGGTAGTTCTGCTCCAGGCGAATGACACGGCAGTGATCGTACTGTTTTTCAAAATGGAGGATGTTCTCGATATTGGCGCCCCGGAACCGATAGATGCTCTGGTCGTCGTCGCCCACCACGCAGATGTTTTTGCGCCTGCCGGCCAGCAGCGCCGCCAGCAGATACTGCATATGGTTGGTGTCCTGATACTCGTCGATGAGCACATAGCGAAACTTTTTCTGATAGTATTCACGGGTGGCCTGATCCCGCTGCAAAAGGCGCACCGTATGCAAAATGATGTCGTCAAAATCCAGCGCGTTGGCGTCCCGCAGGCGGTGGTTATAGCCCGCGTAAAGCTTGCCGATGCGCACCTTGCGCCAGTCACCGCTTTGCTCCCACTGGGCGTAAAATTCCTCCGGCGTCTGCATATCGTCCTTGGCGTGGGAGATCAGCGACAGCACCTCCCGGGGCGGAAACGCCTTTTCATCCAGACTCATCTCCTTGATGAGATCCTTGATGACCCGCTTGCTGTCGTCCGTATCATAAATGGTGAAATCACGGCTGAAACCCAGTTTGTCGATATCCCGGCGCAAGATTCGCACGCAGGCGGCGTGAAAAGTGGAAGCCCATACGTCCCGCGCCGCCTCTTCCCCCAGCATGCGCTCCAGTCGCTCCCGCAGCTCTCCCGCCGCCTTGTTGGTGAAGGTGATGGCCAGCACCTCCCAAGGAGCGGCAGGCTCCACCGCGCACAGATAGCGAGCCAGTGGCTTCTGCTCCTCCACGGGGTGCGATGCGTACTGCTCCAGAAAAGCCACTTCATCTTCGCCGATGGGCATGGGGATCTCGTCTGTATCGCTGCCGCGGCCGTATTGCAGCAGATTCGCCACCCGGTGGATCAACACGGTGGTCTTCCCCGAGCCAGCGCCTGCCAGCAGCAGCAGCGGTCCCTCCGTGCTCAGCACCGCCTTGCGCTGCGGCGGATTCAAATGCGCGTAGTCCAAGGCGATCACGCGTCGTCTTGCTTCTATAAACCTTGTTTCCAGTTCTCCCATGATCTGTCTCCATCTCGTAAATTCTGTCTTTATTCTATTACAGTTTCCAGGCCCGGTCAACCGCTCTTTCAGAATTTGTAGAATTTTTGTTCTATTTTCTCTTGACAAGCACATTTGTTCGATCTATAATGCATATAGAACATAAGTTTCACAGGAGGTTTTGACTATGACTGCTTTTGGATTGATGATCGTGATTTTGGGGGCGGCCTCTGTTTCCGTGAATCTGGTGCGGCTGATCGACCGGCTGGACCACCCAACCCATCATAAGACCTATAAGAAGCGCATGGCGCACTGACCATGGAACTGCTGGAAAAGCTCGCCATTCTGGCGGATGCCGCCAAGTACGACGCGGCCTGCACCTCCAGCGGAGCACGACGTGGCTATGAGTCGGGCAAAATCGGCAATACGTCCTCTTCCATCGCCGGCTGCTGTCACAGCTTTTCAGCCGACGGGCGCTGCGTCACCTTGCTGAAGGTGCTGATGACCAACTACTGCGTCTTTGACTGCCAGTACTGTATCAACCGACGTTCCAACGACGTGCGCCGAGCAGGCTTCAGTCCACGGGAGCTGGCGGAGCTGACCATCGGCTTTTACAGACGGAACTACATTGAGGGGCTCTTCCTCTCCTCCGGCGTGGTGCGGAACCCGGACTACACCACAGAGCTGATGATCCACTCACTGCGCATTTTACGGGAGGAATACCGTTTCAACGGCTACATCCACGCCAAGGCCATCCCCGGCACAGCGCCGGAGCTGCTGTCGGCGCTGGGACTGCTGGCCGACCGCATGAGCGTCAACATAGAGCTGCCATCAGAGGCAGGACTGCGGCTGTTGGCGCCGGACAAGACCAAGACGGCTATTCTGCGGCCGATGGGGCTGATCCGGGACAAGGTCAGCGAAAATAAATCAGAACTGGTCAAATATCGCCATGCGCCCCGCTTCGCGCCCGCCGGTCAAAGCACCCAGCTGATCGTGGGCGCCACCGAGGACTCTGACCGCCACATTCTCCATCTGACACAATCGCTGTACGATCAGTACAAGCTAAAACGGGTGTTCTATTCTGCCTATGTGCCTGTGGTGGAAAACGCTCTGCTGCCCGCCGTGACCACGAAACCGCCCCTGCTGCGGGAACACCGGCTATATCAGGCGGACTGGCTGCTGCGGTTTTACGGCTTCCGGGCGGAGGAGCTTTTGCCCGATACTCAGCCTTATTTCAACACGGCGCTGGATCCCAAGTGCAACTGGGCCATCGGCCACATGGAACAGTTTCCGGTGGAGATCATGAAGGCGGACTATGAAATGCTACTGCGGGTCCCAGGCATCGGTCCTATCGGCGCCCGGCGGATCCTTTCCGCGCGCCGCACGGGGCCACTCTCTTTCGACAATCTCAAAAAGCTGGGGGTGGTCCTCAAGCGTGCCCAGTATTTTATCACCTGCGGCGACAAAATGGCAGAGGGGCTGCGTTTTACCCCCGAAACGATGGTGCCGCAGCTGGAGGCCATGGAACGGGGGTTGCTGCCGCAGCATATGCCGGAACAGCTGTCGCTTTTCAACGCGGTGGGGTGATGTCATGACAGATACCGTCTATCAGTACGACGGCACATTCGATGGTTTTTTGTGCTGTATTTACGAGAGTTATGTGAACAAAGAATTCCCCATCGCCTTTGACAGCGATGGGGAATGGGTTTTTTCCCTTTGTCCTGTGCGGACGGTCATCACGGTGCCGGAGCACGCGCGGCGGGTGTATCTGAGCCTGATGAAGCGCTCCCCTTCGGCGGGCGAGGTCTTTCGCAAAGGCTTTCTCACCTGCATGGAGCAGCGGGAAGAACACCTGTATGCCCTGGCCCGCCGTCTGTACGACACAGGGGGCGGCATTTTGAAAAACCGCAGCGACGAGGCTTACTATTCGGTGGCCACAGCCATCCGGCATCTGGACGGCGAGCTGGAAAAGCTGCGGGGCTTTGTCCGCTTCTCCGATCTGGGCGGCGTACTGGGGGCTGAGATCGAGCCTAAAAACCGGGTTCTGCCGCTGCTGCGCCGCCACTTCTGCGCCCGCTATGCCAATGAATCCTTCTTCATCTACGACAGAACGCATCGGGAGTTGCTGCTTTACGCCAAAGGCACCTCCCGACTGTTGACGGCGGATAGCTTTGAGATGGCAAATCCCTGTGAAGATGAATACCTTTACAGAAATCTCTGGAAAAAGTTTTACGACACGATTGCCATTAAAGAACGGTACAATCCTCGCTGTCAGAACACGCAGATGCCCAAGCGGTACCGGGGCACCATGACGGAGTTTCAGCCCGCATCCTATTTTACTCCGCCAGGATCTCCCGCAACTTCGCAAGCCCCTTCCGCTCCAGGCGGGACACCTGCACCTGGGAGACTTTCAAAATCTTTGCCGTCTGCTCCTGGGTAAGACCCTTGAAAAACCGCAGCAGGATGGTCATTCTTTCGCGCTGGGGAAGCGAGTCGATCGCCTCTCGCAGCGCGATTTTTTCTACCAGATTCTCCTCCGGCCCATCGGTGCCGATGGTGGATTCCAGCGTCAGCCCGTCCGCTGTCTCCTGCTGTAGGGATTCCGGTGTCCCTGTGGCGATCTCGATACTTGCGATCTCTTCGGCGGGGATACCCGTTTCCGCTTCCAGTTCTGACAGCCTCGGCTCCCGTCCCAGCTGATGCCGCAGACGCTCCCGGGCGCTCCATAAACTCTGCGCCTTCTCCCGGATACTGCGCCCCACCTTGATACTGCCGTCGTCACGAAGAAAACGGCGGATTTCACCGGATATTTTGGGAACGGCATAGGTGGAGAACTGGGTCCCATATGTGATGTCAAATCCCTTTACAGCCTTTATAAATCCAATACATCCCAGCTGATAGAGGTCATCCACCTCCACACCGCAGCCATAGTAGCGCTTGACGATGCTCCAGATCAGTCCGGCATTTTGGGAGAGTACCTGTTGGCAGGCGCCGTCATCGCCGTTTTGAGCCCTGTCCAGCAGAACAAACAGTTCTGTGCTGCTCATAAACGGTCGGAGAGCCTGACAGAGATCTTTTTCCGCATGGTCACAGTGGTACCCCGACCGGGCACAGAGCGCACGGTCAGCTTATCCATGAAACTCTCCATGATGGTAAAGCCCATACCGCTGCGCTCTTCACCGCCGGTGGTGAAAAGGGGCTGACGCGCCTGGTCAATATTCTCGATGCCTCGGCCCCAGTCCCGCACCACGATCTCCAACACCTTCCCCTCGTAAATGCGGGTCTTGATGGAGATTTTCCCCAACTCGTTGGGATAGGCGTGGACGATGGCATTGGTCACGGCCTCGCTGACGGCCGTTTTGATATCTCCGATCTCGTCCAATGTGGGGTCCAGCTGGGCTGTAAAGCCGGCCACGGCTACCCGGGCAAACCCCTCGTTGCTGCTTCTGCTGAGAAATTCCAGATTCATATAGTTTTCGGCTTTCATATGTATCTCCCCCTTTATTCCATGGCGACCATTTTGGAAATGCCCGCTGCGTCAAACACACGCTTTGCCTGCGGCGGCACATGAATCAGATGCAGCGTGCCGCCCACTTCCCGCATTCGGCGCAGCAGATGCAGCACCACGGCGATGCCGGAGCTGTCCATGAACGTGACGCCGGAAAAGTCCAGTGTCGCTGTCAGCGGCAGCGCGCTTTCCACCGCCCGCTCCAACTCCCGGGTGCTCTCCTTGGCTCCGTGATGGTCCAGCTCCCCTATGAGACAAATGGTCAAATTTCTGTCGGAACAGCTTGTCATCAGTTCCATCTTTTTTCCCCCTATATGTGTGGCTATATTGTCCTTTGGCACAAAAAAATAATCACCGCAGATGATGAATCTACGGTGATTATAGCTTGTCCCCTATTTTCTTTTTTGTCGAAAAACGGGTGGTTTTTCAGAAATTTTAGTTTTTCATCGCTTCGGCGGACTCTTGCAGCTTGGAGATCAGGGTACGCATCTTTTCCGCCTTCTCACGCTCGGCATTGACCACGGCCTCCGGCGCCTTATCCACAAACCCGGCGTTGGACAGCTTCTTTTCGATCCGCTCAAGATTTTCTTCAGCCTTGGCGATCTCCTTGGCAATGCGCTCCCGCTCTTTTTCCAGATCCACCAGCTCGGCCAGCGGCATATAGACGTTGGCGTTGTGGGTTACCACGCTGACCATGCCGGCAAGACTTTCCGGCGCCTGCGTTCCCACCGTTACCTCGCTGGCATAGGCCAGACGGGTGATAAAGTGGCTGCCCTGCTCATAGATGGCGGGGTCTTTGGTGACGATGAGCATCTTGGCCTTCTTTGAAGGCGGCACGTTCATCTCCGCGCGGCGGGCACGGACACTGGAAATGGCATCCTTCACCGCTTCCATGGCCTCTTCCTCAGCGGCAAAACGGAACTCTTCACGGTAAACGGGCCACTGGGCGGAAATCAGGAAGCCACCCTCGTTGGGCAGCGCCTGCCAGATCTCCTCCGTGATGAAAGGCATGAACGGATGCAGCAGCTTCAGCGTTTGCAGCAACACATAGCACAGCACCTGCTGCGCCGCCGTCTTGGCCTGCTCGTCTTCGCCATAGAGCCGTGTCTTGGTCAGCTCGATATACCAGTCGCAATAGGTGTCCCAGATGAAGTCATAGATCTTGGCAGAGGCCACGCCCAGTTCAAAGGTCTCCATGTTTTCAGTGACTTCCTTCACCAACGTATTGAACTTGGTGAGGATCCACTTGTCCTCCAGTTCCAGCTTCTGGGGCAACTCCACCTTGTCAATGCTCAGGTTCATCATCACATACCGGGAGGCGTTCCAGATCTTGTTGGCAAAGTTGCGCATGGCTTCGCACTTTTCCACATAGAAACGCATATCGTTGCCGGGGCTGTTGCCCGTGATGAGGTTGAATCGCAGCGCGTCGGCGCCATAGGTGTCCGCCATCTCCAGGGGATCGATGCCGTTGCCCAGAGACTTGGACATCTTCCGGCCCTGATCGTCACGCACCAGGCCGTGGATCAGCACCGTCTTAAAGGGCTCTTTTTTCATCTGTTCCATGCCGGAGAAGATCATGCGGGCCACCCAGAAGAAGATGATGTCGTAGCCGGTGACCAGCACCGAGGTGGGATACCAATATTTCAGATCTTCCGCCTCCATGTTGGGCCAGCCCATGGTGGAAAACGGCCACAGGGCCGAGGAGAACCAGGTGTCCAGCACGTCGTCATCCCGGGTCAGATGGGTGCTGCCGCAATTTTCGCATCTGGTGGGATCTTCACGGCTCACGTTGATATGGCCGCAGTCGTCGCAATACCAGGCAGGGATCTGATGACCCCACCAAAGCTGGCGGGAGATGCACCAGTCATGGACATTTTCCATCCAGTTGGTATAGGTCTTGGTGAAACGCTCCGACACAAACTTAATGGTGCCGTCCTTCACCACACGGATGGCCTCCTTGGCCAGGGGTTCCATCTTCACGAACCACTGAGCGGAGATCAGCGGCTCCACGTCGTTGTGGCAGCGATAGCAGGTACCCACGTTGTGGGAATATTCCTCTGTCTTTTCAAGAAGCCCCTGGGCATCTAGATCTGCGATGATCTGCTTGCGGCATTCATAGCGGTCCATGCCGGCGTATTTTTCGCCGTTTTCGTTGATGGTACCATTGTCCGCAATGACGCGAATGCTTTCCAAATTGTGGCGCAGCCCCACTTCAAAGTCGTTGGGGTCATGGGCGGGCGTCATCTTCACGCAGCCGGTACCAAAGCCCAGCTCCACATAATCATCCGCCACGATGGGAATTTCACGATTCATGATGGGCAGGATGCAGGTTTTGCCCACAATGCCCTTGTAGCGCTCATCCTCCGGATTCACTGCCACGCCGGTATCGCCCATCATGGTCTCCGGACGGGTGGTGGCCACCACCAGATACCCGCTGCCGTCGGTCATGGGATAACGGATGTGCCACAGATGGCCCGGCTTATCCACATACTCTACCTCAGCATCGGACAGAGCCGTCAGGCAGTGGGGGCACCAGTTGATGATGCGGCTCCCCTTATAGATAAGGCCCTTTTCGTACAAAGAGCAGAAGGTCTCACGGACGGCCTTGGAGCAGCCTTCATCCATGGTGAAGCGGGAGCGGTCCCAGTCACAGGAGGCGCCCATCTTTTTTTGCTGTTCCACGATCCGGTTGCCGTACTTTTCTTTCCACTCCCAGACACGCTCCAAAAATTTCTCACGGCCCAGGTCGTAGCGGCTGAGTCCCTCTTCCTTGCGCAGGTTTTCCTCCACCTTGATCTGGGTGGCAATGCCCGCGTGGTCCGTGCCGGGCAGCCACAGCGCCGAATACCCCTGCATCCGCTTGAAACGGATCAGAATGTCCTGCAAGGTGGAGTCCATGGCGTGGCCCATGTGCAGCTGGCCCGTCACATTGGGAGGCGGCATGACAATGGAAAAGGGCTTCTTCTTGGGATCGGGGGACGCCTTGAAGCAGCCGTTATCCATCCACATCTGATAGATCCGCGCCTCAACGTCCTTGGGATCATACACTTTCGGCAATTCTTTTCGCATATTGCTTCTCCTTTTCGAGTATTTGGCAAAACAAAAAGTCCGCTCCGTTTTGCCATTGCAAAACAGGGCGAACTATCAAGTCCGTGGTACCACCTGTATTCGGGAAAATCCCGCACTCTGCCGGTACAAACATACCGTTTCCCGTTAACGGAGGAAAACCGTTGGGGCCTACTTTCCTTTCAGCCCAAAGCTCCGGGACGACTTGGGCGCCGCTTCACGGGAACTTCCACCAGCCGTTCCCTCTCTTCAGATCCGTCAGCGCTTACTGCTTCCCATCCTCGCTGTTTGCTATATGCGGATAGTATAAACAATTTTCGTATTTTTGTCAAGAATCTGTCTTTTTATTTTCCTGTTAACAGTTTGTTCATATTCTTCTGCTATATAATACTTTAGTTTCGTTTCGGGAAGAGGCATACGATCATGAAGAAGCTTAAAAATTACGCGCCGGTGCTGCTGATGTTGCTTTGCACCATCGTCTTCGGCACTCTTCTTCTATCTGGCGTCATCGATCTTAAAACCATTCCGGATCTGGTGCGTGACCGACCCGTGACGGCGGCTTTCCTGGTACTGGTGCTGTTCGTCGCAAAGGGTTTTTCAGGCGTGGTGGTCTACAATGTGCTGGTGGTCGTGGTTTCTCTCATCTTCGATCTGCCCACGGCGCTGCTGCTTAACGCCCTGGGAACAGCCATCTGTCTTTCCATTTCTTACTTTATCGGATACTTTACCAAGGCGGATTCGCTGACAGCCAAGCTGGACAGGCGTCCCCGCATGAAGCGGTATTTCAACACCACACGGGACTACGGCTTTGTTGCCTGTTTTTCCATTCATATGCTAGGGCTGAACATGGAGGTGTTGGGCGTGCTGTTTGGCATGATGCGTGTCAAATATCTGACCTATCTGGTCAGCTCCTGGATCGCCATTATGCCGGGTATGATCTGTCTGAGCATTGCGGGCGGCGAACTCAGTCTCTCCTCTCCCGCTTTCTGGATCTCGCTGGCGGTCAACGTGCCCATGATCCTCTTCGGATTTATCTATACCAAGCGCAAGGTAATTCAAAAGCCGGCAGATACGACAAAGACGAAAGAGGTTCCTGCCAAATCCTCGGCGCCCTACCCCATTCCCCGGGATCATAAAGCTTAAAAAAAAGGACGCTTTCGCGTCCTTTTTTTCGTTTTAGCTCATCTTGATGATCTCCCGTTTCAAACGGGAGATAATGCGCTTTTCCAGGCGGGAGATATAGGACTGGGAAATACCCAGACGATCCGCCACCTCCTTTTGCGTCAGTTCCTTCTGGCCACGCAGGCCAAAGCGCATGCTGATGATGTCCTGTTCCCGAACGGACAGTTTTGCCACCGCATCCGATAACAGCTTACGGTCCACATCCGCTTCGATGGGCCGCATGACCACGTCGCTGTCCGTGCCCAGCACGTCGGAGAGCAGCAGTTCTTTGCCGTCCCAGTCGGTGTTCAGCGGCTCGTCAAAGCTGACCTCCACCCGCTGGGCTGAATTTTTTCGCAGATACATCAGGATCTCATTTTCAATGCAGCGGGACGCATAGGTGGCCAGCTTAATATTTTTTTCCGGCTGGAAGGTATTGATGGCTTTAATGAGGCCGATGGTGCCAATGGAGATCAAATCTTCAATATTGATGCCGGTGTTTTCAAAACGCCGGGCAATATAGACCACCAGACGCAGATTGCGTTCGATCAAAGTCTGACGCACACCCGGATCGTTCAGACGCTCCATCAGATCAGCCTCTTCCTCACGGGACAGGGGCGGCGGCAGTGTATCACTGCCGCCTATATACATCACCTGTTCCGGTTGGAGCAGGCGTGCCAGCCACAGATAGATGCTGCGAATTAACTTTTTCATACGCTTTCTTTTCCTCCGCTTCTCCCCATAATGCCTGATAATGACCACCGGTGCTCAGCGGCGTATCTGACAGCGCCACCAGAATGTGAGGATATTCTTTTCCATTTACCCGGATCAGGTCGCTTCGCGCCGCCAGAAGCAATCCGCCCGCAACGCCTACGCTTTGAAAAGGAATCAGACGGAACCGCTGGGAAAACCGCTCCAGAAGCAGTAGCTGCTCCTCCGGCGGTAAGTGTTCTTTCAATACGCGCTGGATCTCCGTCGGCCACAGCTTTGCCGCCGCCGTTTTCTCCGCTACCAGCACCGGCGTCCCATAAAGCGGATCGCGCAGGGTATTGCCGGTATCATGCAGCGCTGTCATATGTACCTGCCGGCCCTCCAGAAGAAGGTCTACCGGCAGCAAATTTCCCCGTTTCCCCGTGTGGCGGGCCGCCTGTCGGAACACGATCCGCAACACCACCGCAAAGCCCAGCGTGGAAAGCAAAAAAACTCTCCAGTTGATGCTGGCACGGTACACGCGGCTCCAAAGCTCCCCCGGAGAGCCCAGCATCAGTCCCACCGCCAGCAAAATGCCGGCCAAGCCGCCGGAGAGCAGAAAAAACAGCAGGATCAGCCGCCATCGCCTTGATTCACAGCCAAAAGCGGCCAGCGCCATCAAAAAACCTGACAGCAGTTTGGCTGCCGGATACGCCAAAAGCGTGCAGCCCGGCAAAAACACTGCCACCGCGTAAAGACCTCCTCCGGCGGCGCACAGCAGAAGACGGCGCCTGCGAAAGGGGACGCCTGCCAGTCCCGCAGTGGACAGCAGCAGTAGATAATCCACGATCCCGTTGAGCAGGAAGACCCTGTCTATATAGATCACCGTCATAGGCGGCACCTCGTCTTTTGTGATGGTTTGATTATAGAGGCTGTCTCCCAAAAAAAAGGTCAAAAAAACAACGCGGTCAAAACCACGTTGTTTTTTCATGTATCAGCCGGTTCTATTATAAATTCAGATAGGGCACCACCAAGGTCAGCAGCAACACCAGCGCCATCACAAAGGCAATGCCCATCGCCACATATCTGGTCCACTTGCGGTTCATGCGTTCTCCTCCTTTTGCACAATACGTTTGATATTTTTCTCCACTTTGCTGCGCGGCTGCATGATCTCATGTCCGCAGCCACAGCACCGCAGCTTGATATCCATTCCCACCCGCAGGACTTCCCATTCCCGGCTCCCGCAGGGATGCGTTTTCTTCAGTTCCACCATGTCATGGAGCTTCAAATCCATTGCCGTTCCTCTTTTCTATCAATTCAACCGAAATGGCTGCATATAGTATACTATCTTTTGAAAAGCAGATAGGATGATACGATGTGAACAATACTCTGTATCCGCCGGAGGGGCTGCTCTCCGACCCAAACCACCCCTATACCCTGCCCTTTTTAAAAGGCACCATGGAACAAGGAGATATTCTGGAAGGGAAAGTTGTCCGCTGTGACATCAAGCACCGTCTTATCGTGGATCTGGACGGCTGGACGGGGATCATCCCGGAGTCAGAATGCGTAGCCCCCTTTATCTCCGGCGCGGGAAAGGGCATCGCTCTTCTATCCTGCGTGGGACGAACCGTCAGCTTTCTTGTCACCAGCATGGTCATCTCGCCTAAGGGCGACACCTATTTCATGCTCTCCCGCCGCAGGGCACAGGAAAAAATCATGCAGCAGCTCTGCACAGACTGTCTGCCCGGTTCGGTGCTGCCCGCCCGGGTCACCCATCTGGACAGCTTCGGCGCCTTCGTGGACATCGGCGGCGGCGTGATCTCCATGATCCCACTGGCCGCCATCTCCGTGGCCCGTATCCGTCATCCGGCGGAACGGTTCACACTGGGTCAGAAGATCCTCACCGTGGCAGAGCGCATTGACCCTGTTCAGAAACGGATCTACCTCACTCACAAGGAACTGCTGGGCACCTGGCTTGAAAACGCCAGCCTTTTCGAGGTGGGGGAAACCGTCTCCGGCATCGTCCGCGGCAGCAAGGACTATGGTATCTTTGTGGAGCTGACGCCCAATCTCTCCGGCCTTGCCGACTATCGGGAGCCGCTCCCGCCGGGTACGCATGTGGCGGTACATATCAAATCCATTCAGTCCGAGCGCATGAAAGTAAAATTGCAGATCATTCAGACGCTGGAGAGTGTCACCGCTCCCCCGCCGCTGCACTATCAGATCACCGATGGCCGGATACAGCGCTGGTGCTATTCTCCGCCGGATTACGCAAAAGATCCGGTGGTCACAGACTTCACTGCCCCTTGATCTCCTCCCAATAGCGCTTGGCCGCCTGCTCTGTCTTGTTGTCGGCGTAAGTGTAGTAAGTCGTCCCCTTCAGCGCGTCGGGCAGGTACTGCTGCTTGACATAGTGGTGGGGGAACTGATGGGGATAGAGATAGGCCGCCGTTTTTCCGGTGCCTGTACTGTCGGCATGGACGTTTTGCAGATGCCGGGGGATCTCTCCTGTTTTTCCTTTTCTGATATCCGCCATGGCCTCAATGATGGCATTGTGGGCCGAATTGGATTTTGGCGCCGTGGCCAGCAGCACCGCCGCTTCCGCCAGCGGCAGCCGCGCTTCCGGCAGCCCCAACTGCACCGCCGCGTCCACACATGCTTTCGTCACCACGATGGCCTGGGGATACGCAAGGCCGATGTCCTCCGCCGCGATCACCAAAAGCCGGCGGCAGGGCGAGAGCAGATCCCCCGCCTCCAGAAGCCTTCCCAGATAATGCACCGTCGCGTCCGGGTCGGAGCCGCGAATGGACTTTTGCAGTGCCGACAGCAGGTCATAGTGGGCGTCGCCCTCCTTGTCATAGCGCATCGCGCTGCGCTGTGACAACTGTAAGGCGTCTTCACTTGTCACGTATAACTGACCCTTTGTCACCGCCGCCGACTGATACAGCAGCTCCACGGCGTTGATGGCCTTGCGCACGTCGCCGCCGCAGGCGTAGGAGATGGTGTGAGGAACGCTCTCTTCCCATGTGAATGGCAGCTGGCTGCGCTCCTTTTCGATCTGAAGTCCCCGCTCCACGGCCGTCTGGATCTCCTCCGGCTCCACCGGTTTGAACTCAAACACGGTGCTGCGGGAAAGAAGCGCGTTGTAGATGTAAAAATACGGATTTTCCGTGGTGGAGGCAATGAGGGTGATCTTGCCGTTTTCCATAAATTCCAGCAGGCTTTGCTGCTGCTTCTTATTGAAATACTGGATCTCATCGAGATACAGCAGCACTCCGTTGGGCGCCAGCATGGTATCCAGCTGGCCGATAATGTCCTTCACGTCCTGCAAAGAGGCGGTGGTGGCATTGAGGTGATAGAGCGTTTTGCTGGTCCTTTTGGCAATGAGGTTGGCGATAGTGGTCTTTCCGGTGCCGGAGGGTCCGTAAAAAATCATGTTGGCCGAGGTGCCGCTTTCGATCAGACGGCGCAGCAGCGCGTTTGGTCCCAAGAGGTGCTTTTGTCCCACCACTTCATCCAACGTCTGGGGTCTTATTTCGTCCGCCAACGGCTGCATACCATCGCCTCCTTCCTCTTGGAATCTTTATTTTACCATACCCGCGCCGGTTTTGCACCCATTTTTCTCTTTTTTCTGGCGCTGCGGGTCGCCATATGGTACAATGGCCATGAGGTGATACCATATGAAAACGCCACAGGAAATAACCCGGATCATTGCCGGACTGAAAGAACTCTATCCGGACGCTCAGTGCTCTTTGGACTATGAAAAAGACTACGAGCTGCTTTTTTCGGTGCGTCTGGCCGCCCAGTGTACGGACGCCCGGGTCAATCTGGTAACGCCCACGCTCTTTGCCCGCTATCCCACCTTGCAGGATTTTGCCGCCGCCAGCGCCGACGAGGTGGGCCAGTACATCCACTCCTGCGGGTTCTGGCGCTCCAAGGCAAAGGATATCGTGGCCAGCGCGCAGATGCTGCTCCAGCACTTTGATGGCAAGGTGCCGGGCACCATGGAAGAACTGCTCTCGCTGCCCGGTGTGGGACGGAAAACAGCCAATCTCATTCTGGGCGACATTTATCAGCAGGCCGCTTACGTGTGCGACACCCACTGCATTCGCATTGCAGGGCGGCTGGGCATTACCGACGGCAGCAAGGATCCGCTTCTGGTGGAAAAACAGCTGCGCGCCGTCATTCCGCCGGAGGAGTCCAGCAATTTCTGTCACCGCATGGTGCTGCACGGACGCGCCCTCTGCATGGCCCGCAATCCCCAATGTGTCAGCTGCCCACTTTTTTCCCTGTGCAACTATCCCAAAACAGAAAAATAAGCGCAAAATGCAAAGTGCCTGCCAGTGTGACAGGCACTTTTTTTCGCTTTGGCTCATATAGTACTACCAGACAGAAAAACACTGTCAGGAGGTAGACCTATGGATTTCAAAGACACCATCCAAAAACTCAAAAGCGACCCCCGGGCCGTACAGTCCGTGATGCAGTCCCAAGACGGCCAGCAGCTCATGCAGATGCTCACCGCCTCGGATGGCGGCGCCGCGCTGAACAATGCCGCCCAGCAGGCAGCCAACGGCAATACGGAAGCCATTTCACAGCTGCTCAAAAGCGTGCTCAACAGTCCCCAAGGGGCCGAGCTGGCGCAGCGCATCAACCAAAGTCTGCAAAAATAAAAGGGGAAGGAGGACAGCGGTGTGTCCGAATTTGAGGATAAGCTAAATGCACTGCTGTCCAACCCGGACAGCATGGCGCAGGTCATGAAGCTGGCACAAACGCTCTCCGCCGGTCAACCATCCGGCGGAGAAAGTACATCCGCACCCCAAAAACAGTCGGAAAAAGGATCGGAGACGGAAAAAACCGCCGATCGGCCGGCCTCTGCCGGCAATCCCTTGTCCGCGCTGGGCCTTGGTGATTTTGATCCGGCTTTGCTGATGAAATACCTGCCGCTGTTGCAGGAGTTCCAGTCCGACAACAGCAACACCATGCGTCTTTTGATGGCCCTACAGCCTTTTTTAAAAGAAGAGAAACGGGATAAAATCGAACGGGCCGCACGGCTGGCCAAACTGATCCATATCGGCAAAAAGTTCTTTTCGCAGTGGGAGGGATAGCATGTATAACCGCTATATCCGGGATGACGCCGGGGCTTATACCCGGGTGCCGCAGCCCGACGCGCCTCCCCCTCCGCCTCGGACGCAGGAACGCCCGTCCTATGAGTCACGACAGGACCACATCCCGCCACCGCCCAAGCCACCACCACCCTCTCCACCAGAGGAAGAGGGCTGCCAACGGGCGCCGGAGGCAAAATTTCTGGACCGCATTCTGGCAAAGCTTCACCTGGGGGATATCGACTCCGGCGATATGCTGCTGCTTCTGATTTTGTTCTTTCTCTTTCAGGAAGAAGCCGATGAGGAACTGCTGATCGCACTGGGTCTGCTGCTGATCTTGTAGATTCGCGGCGCCGGGGCCGTTACATAATAAAGGCGGAGGCTGTGACAGCCTCCGCCTTGTTTTCTCAGAAAGTAATTTTCTTCTTTTGGATCTGCTCTTCGATCTTCCGTCCGGTAGGGGACGCCGCCAGACCGCCCAGCGCTGTTTCTCTGAATTCCACCGGCATACGGCGGCCCACCTCGCCCATGGTGTCGATCACTTCATCCACCGGGATGCGGCTTTCGATGCCGGCCAGGGCCATATCCGCCGCGCTGACGGCGTTCACCGCGCCGATGACATTGCGCTTGACACAGGGCACCTCCACCAGACCCGCCACAGGGTCGCAGATAAGGCCCATGAGGTTCTTCAGCGCCATTGCCACCGCATCGCCGATCTGCTTGGCGCTGCCGCCCCGCAACGCCACCAGCGCTCCCGCCGCCATGGCGGAGGCTGTTCCGATCTCTGCCTGGCAGCCGCCGGAAGCGCCGGCAATGCCGGCTTTGGCGGCGATCACCGCCCCGATACCGCTGGCCACATACAACGCCTCCAGCACCTGACGCTGGCTCAGTTCCTCATAATCCGCGTACTTGGACAGCGGCAGAAGCACGGCCGGCAGCACACCGCAGGCCCCTGCCGTGGGCGCCGCCACAATGCGGCGCATGCAGGCGTTGGACTCCGCCATGGACAAAGCTTCCGAAATCACGTCGCTGACATAGCCGCCGCTCATGGCGCTGCCGCGCTTAGCATACTGGTGCATCTTCAGCCCGTCGCCGCCCACCAGGCCGCTGACGCTGCGCCGAGTCCCGGTGTACGTGTCGGAGGCTTCCTTCATGGCCTGCCACACGGTGAGCATTCTGGCCATGGATTCCTCCCGCGTCACCTGACGCTCCTCCACATCCGCGTCCAGGATAACTTCCCAGAACGGTTTCTTTTTGGCCTCCATCTGGCAGAAAATATCCTGCATGGAATCAATCGCCATCTTCGTCTTCCCCCTTATCCCTGTCGTAGTAAGTAACGGACAAGATACCCGGCAGTTCCGACAAGAACTCCAGTTGAATGGGTTTGACCCGTTCATCCGTTTCGATCACCATCAGCGCGTCCGCTCCCCTTTTATGGCGACAGACACTCATATTGGCCACGTTGATGCGGCACTGGTTCAAAATGGAGGTCACCGCCGCCACAGAACCGTTTTCATCCCGGTTGCGGATCACCAACGTGTTATAGTCCCCGGAAAAGCCCACGTCGATGCCGTCGAGCTTGTTCACAACGATGCGGCCACCGCCCACAGACGCAGCCTGCATCACCAGCGTCTTTCCGGTTTTCCCCACAAGCTCGATCACCGCCGTGTTGGGATGGGCATTCCGAAGCCGGATCTCATCAATGGTAAAGGTAAACCCTCTCTTTTTGGCCTCTTCAAAGGAGAACGGAAGGTGCAGATTGTCGGGCCGCATGCCCAGCAGACCGCCGACAATGGCTTTGTCTGTTCCATGTCCGCTGCCCGTCTTTGCAAAAGAACCAAACAGATGGATCTTGGCCGAAACCGGCTCATCCCCCAAAAGTGTACGCGCCATATTGCCGATCCTGGTAGCGCCGGCTGTGTGAGAACTGGACGGTCCCACCATTATCGGGCCCAGAATGTCAAAAATATCCACCATGCCGTCGATCATCCCTTCTGATTTGCCGCCCTGCTTTTCCAGCGGCCATCTCTATTCTGTACCAGCTATTTTACTATACATTTTGCTGACAGGCAATAAAAGAATCCCATTTTCGGCCGTTTCTTACAAAATTTTTTTGATATCCTAAAAAAGTTTATGGTTTTTTCTCCCATGTAAAATATCATGGCATAAACGAAAAACATATGGTATAATAACCGTATTATGGCTCTACAGCAAAAATCACAAAGGATCAAAGGACTTTCAAATGAATCGTATTTATCCGCAAATCGAGATCGACTTGCAAAAATTTCGTGAAAACGCGTCCGCTGTGATTACCCGGTGCCAGGCCGCCGGGATTCAGGTCTGCGGCGTTATCAAAGGCTGCAACTCTCTGCCCCCTCTGGCACAGGCCTACCGCGACTGCGGAGCGGTCCAGCTGGCTTCCAGCCGCATGGAACAGATCACGGCCTGCCGGGAAGCCGGTATTCCCGGCCCCTATCTGCTACTGCGGATCCCCATGCTTTCCGAAGTCCCAGAGGTGGTACGATGGTGTGACATGTCTTTGAACAGCGAAACCGCTGTGCTGGACGTGCTAAACGAAGAAGCAGGACGCCAGAAAAAGCAGCACCAGGTCATTGTGATGGCAGACCTGGGCGACCTGCGGGAGGGCTTCTGGTCCCACGAAGAACTGATCGCCGCCTGCCTTCATGTGGAACGGCATCTGCCGCACCTGCATTTGGCCGGCATCGGCGTCAATCTGGGCTGTTACGGTTCGATCGTTCCCACACCGGAAAAGATGCAGGAGCTGGTGGAACTGGCCGAGCAGGTGGAATCGCGTATCGGACGCAGGCTGGAGATTATTTCCGGCGGCGCCACCAGCTCGTACACGTTGGTCCATTGGGGTACCATGCCGCCGCGTATCAATCATCTGCGTATCGGTGAAGGTGTGCTGCTGGCGCGGGATCTGCAAACAGCATGGGGCATCCACGATATGAAGTATCTCCACATGGATACCATGCGCATTCGTGCCGAGGTCATCGAAATGAAAACAAAGCCCAGCTATCCCGTGGGGGAAATTGGTATCGACGCCTTTGGCCGCCGTCCCACCTATACCGACCGCGGCATGCGGAAGCGGGCGCTGCTGGGGATCGGACGAGCCGACGTGGGTGAGCTGGAGCAGCTGATCCCCTGCGATGAAGGCATCGAGGTGCTGGGCGGTGCCTCGGATCACTGCATTTTGGACGTGGAAAACTGCCCTCGAGATATTCAGGTGGGCGATGTCATCGATTTTTACGTCACCTATTCCACCATGCTCTACGCCACGGCCAGCAGGGGCGTTTATATTCGCTATCTTCATGCATAGAGAGTGTTTGCTCTATTGATTATGCGCTAATTTTCTGGAGGTGTTTTGTTTGGATATTACCAGCATGAGTTCCTTTGCCGTTCTTTTGTTCAACGCCATTATCGCTTTGTTTGCCTTCTTCGCGGTTGCCCCCTGTTTGCTCAGCGCCGTTTCCGTTTTCGGGATTCAGAAAAAATTCTCGGCTATGATGGTGGTGGAGGGCGTTGTCAAAGAAGAAGATGTGAAAATGATCCAGCCGAAAAAAATGATCGCGGCTGTGGTGATCGCCGGTATCGTCCTGGTGGCTCTGGGCATTACCTGCTACAAGTTCAGACCTTATGGCTACCTTTCCGGCATTCTTCCTTTGATCCTGGGGCTTTTAAAGTATCAGAAGGTATGCGAGTTCAACAGCCTGACTGTCAAGCGGTTCCGTAATGACTACAAGCTCTATATGGATGCAGAAAAGTACAACAAGTACATTGAAAAGAATTTCTGAAAGCGTCTCCCTCTTCCCTTTGGAAGAGGGAGACACTTTTTGCGCAAAAAAGAGACCGCCTCATTCTGAAGCGATCTCTTTTTTGTAAGTCAAAAGAAAATTACTTGACGCCGTACAAAAGCTTGTCGGCTTCCGCCATTTCCGCGAACATGCCGGCATGCTTCTTGGAAATAATGGCCTTGATGACGATCAGTGTGCCGATCATCAGCACGATGGAGATTGCCAGGCAGACCCACACCATCTGGAGCAGGCCGGCCAGAATGAAGGACACAAAGGAGACACACACCACAGTGATGGCATAGGGCAGTTGGGTGGACACATGGTTCAGATGGAAGCAGTGTGCACCGGCGGAAGCCATAATGGTGGTATCGGAAATGGGAGAGCAGTGGTCGCCGCAGACGCCGCCGGCGCAGGCAGCTGCCAGACCGATGACACACAAAGTGGGCTCCACGTCATAGTTGAACACGTTGACAACGATAGGTGCCATGATACCGATGGTGCCCCAAGAAGTACCGGTAGCAAAACCGATCAGGCAGGCCACGATGAAGATGGCGGCGGGAAGGAACTTCTTCAGATCGCCGGCACCGGACATGGCGTTGGTGACGTAGTCAGCGCTCAGCAGACCGTAACGGGTAATACCGCACAGCGTCCACGCAAAAGCAAGGATCAGGATGGGGGCGATCATCTGAATGAAGCCGTTGGGAACGGATTCCATGGACTTCTCAAAGGTGAAAGCACCGCGCAGCCAGAAATAAACATAGGTGAAGATCAGGGCAATGATGGCGCCCAGCGCAAGGCCCGCACCGGAAGAAGCGTTGGAAAAAGCATCCACAAACTTGTTGTAGCTCTCGCTCTCCGCATCAAAGAAACCGCCGGTATAGATCAGGCCGATGATACACGTGGCGATCAGAACCACCACGGGGAGGATCAGATCCAGCACGCTGCCCTTGTTCTTGCCCTCTTCGTAAGTATCAGCGCCTTCGAAGGGACGCTCGGGGGTGGTGAACAGGTCATTCTTTACCTGGGCGTTGTACTCATGGGTCAGCATGGGGCCGTAGTCCAGGTTCATCAGAGAAATAGTGACGATCATCACCAGTGTCAGCAGGCAGTAATAGTTATAGGGGATCTGCTTGACAAACATTTCAATACCGTTGACGGAATCGGAAGTCACATAGCCGGAAACCGCAGCCGCCCAAGAAGAAACAGGAGCGATCATGCAGACAGGCGCCGCGGTGGCGTCGATGATGTAGGCCAGCTTGGCACGGCTGATCTTGTGGCTCTCGGTCACAGGACGCATCACGGCGCCCACGGTCAGGCAGTTGAAATAGTCATCGATGAAAATGAGAACGCCCAGCCCCATGGTCACCAGCTGTGCCGCGCAGCGGGTCTTAACAGCCTTCTTGGCCCAGCGGCCGAACGCGGCGCTGCCGCCGCCCTTGTTCATCAGATCCACCATGATACCCAGGATCACCAGGAACACGATGATGGCAATATTGCCGGGATCAGCAATGGTGGTGGTGATGCCGTGGTCGCCGCCAATGAGCTGAACCAGGGTATCCCAAGGTTTGAACTGGGTATAAAGCAATGAACCCACCAGGCAGCCCAGGAACAAAGAAGAATACACTTCTTTGCTGATCAGTGCCAGGGTGATGGCTACCACGGGGGGAAGCAGGGACCAGATGGTACCGGCAAACCCGGTCTCAACATCCTTGTAAGCAAAGCCGAGGACAATCAGCAGTACTACAACAACGCCAAGGGCCACGAAATATGCCACACGATTTTTCTTGTTTTCCATACGAGTGTTTTACCTCCTCAATAATTGGTACCTATATCATACCTTCTTTCTTCTTGTAATGTCAAGTTTCCGTTAAGCATTTCACAAAAAATTTTTAACAAATTATGAACGACATATTTGTGTTTCTAAACAAAAATTTACTTTTCTCTTGACAATTTATATATTCTTGTCAAAAAGCAAGCAGTGTCGCCGCTTTTATGCCTGTCAGAGTAGGTGGCGAAGCGGATAGCTGACCACCTTGAGGACATCGTAAAACAGCATTTTTTTCCATCCCAGTTCCGATACTGTGCCGCCCGGTACATACTCCGTGGACGTGAGCACCTGGCTGCAGGTGAGACGGGTCTGTGCCATGCACGCCTCCAGCTGTTGATTGATCTCTTCGCTGTGGATCACCACCATCAGCTCTGTATCCAGATAGGCGCTGCGCATATCCATATTGAAAGACCCCACCACGCTGATATCGCTGTCGATGAGGATCAGCTTGCCATGGTAGGAAGCGCCGCCGTTATACTCATAAAGGGAAAATCCGGTCCTCAGAAGCCTGGCCTTTTGCGTCAGATAATCGCTGCTGCCAAATAAATTGGCACCGTTCTGGGGCGAGTTGAGCATCAGCTCCGCCCGTGGAACGCCGGATGCGATCTTCGTCAGTTCATCATACATGGGCTTGTTGCAGATGGCATAAGGCGTGTGCACGATGACACGCTCCCGGGCCGCTTGCATAAGAGATGACAACTCGTAAAAAAGAACCGGTTCCTTTTTTAACGGCACCGTGGGGCCGGTAAAGAGCGTAATTTGACGGGTGGGGCTGGTGTGCGACGGGTAGTCATAGGGGGCAAGATAGGCCGCGTTTTCTGTTTGCAACGCTTCATAGGCGGCCCGCAGCTGTGTTTCCCCTCCCCGGTGTCCGGCAAAGGCCGTGCAATAACGCTGGGCCCACATGGCTTCAAAATAGGCACGAAGCTGCGATAGCGAGCTGTCAGGCGCGGCGGAGGGCTGCCAGACCAGCACCTCCATATCATCGTTGGTGCGGCTGACAGGATAGCTGCCAAGAAACAGATCGCTGGTGTTGCGCCCGCCCAGCAGATAGCAGGCATCGTCAATGATAAGATATTTTTCGTGCATCCGGCTTGCACTGCGCCAGGGCAAAAGCAGATTCAGCCGGTTATAGACCTTTACCTCCACACCGGGGTGAGCCGCCAGGGCGCAAAAAGCCGGATCGGTGTCAAGTCCCATGGCCGCCGTGAAGCCATCCACCAGGATCCACACCTGCACGCCGCGATCCGCCGCGCGATAAAGGGCGGCCATCACATCCGTTCCGCTGTGATCGGGATACCACTCGAACGTATTGAGCACGATCGACATCTGCGCCTCATCGATCATCCGCAGCCGCTGCTCCAGTGCCTCCTGATTGGTGGTGACCAGACGGGCCCTTTCCTCCCCTACCGTGTCGCCGCGTACCTCCACGGTCTTGGCCGGCTTGGAAAGCGGCACCGAAATACTGTTGGGTATAGCGGCAGCCGCAAAGAGATACAGGAAAAAAAGAGCCAGCGCCAGCAGCAGTTTCCCCGCCGGCGACTTCCCTTTCATATACTTGCTCAAAACGGCGTCGATCAGGTACACCGCGCAGATCATCACCACCGCGTTCCACCAAAGAGCCGGAACAGCCTCGCCAAAACTCAAAAATCCGCAGAAGATCACCGCCGGCAAAAAGCGCAGCAGCAAGATCCATCTTTCTTTCACAGCGGTCCTCTCCTCTCTTTGTTTACAGCCATCCCCGCCGGGCGGCAAAAATCCGCATATCCTCCGGCAAAGGTGCTTCCACAGTGATCTGTTCCCCGGTGACCGGATGGGCCAGCTTCACCTTCCAGGCGTGAAGCGCCGGTCTTCGCAGGCTGTCTGATGGGTCCCCGTACAGCCAGTCCCCCACCAACGGACAGCCGATGGCGCTGAAGTGGACTCGAATCTGATGGGTCCGTCCGGTAAGCGGCCGGACCTCTATCAGCGCGCAGCATCTGTCGTCGGCAAGCACCCGGTATTCTGTGACGGCCGCAGCGCCCTCCGGCAGCACCATCCGGCGCACCGACGCGCCCGGCGCACGGCCCACAGGCAGGTCGATCCGTCCGCTCCGTGGCTGGGGAACGCCCACCGATTCCGCCAGATACGTTCTCTCGAAGTCCGGTGTGTGGAGCATCAAACGCAGCCGATCGTGAAGCAGGCGGCTTTTAGCCACCACCATGGTGCCCGAGGTCCCCTTGTCCAGCCGGTTCACGGGATGAAACACCCGGTCGCTACCCCAGTAGGCCGCCAGCGCATTGGCCACGGTGCAGCCACCCCGCTCTTCCGCCCCATGCACTGCCATTCCCGCGGGCTTATCGAGGATCAGAAGATCCTCGTCCTCCCACAAAACAGACAGCGGCACCGCAACCGGCCGCACGGGATGCGCCGCGGTCTCCTCCATCCGCACTGTCACACACGCGCCGCCCGGCAGAACATCACGCATTTTGGCAGAGGCACCGTTGACTGTCACGGAACCGGGCATAAATTTCAAATGAGAGAGCAGCGAATCAGAAAAGCCCCATTGCTTTTTCAAAAAGGAGTGCAGCGACAGTCCCGCTTTTTCCGCAGGCACACAGGCTGTCAGTTCTCTCATAGCTTTCCCTCCGCTTTCCCAAATATTTTCTTCAGTATAGTCCCGGCACCACTCTTTCGCAAGCCGCCCACGGCAAAAGCCGCCGAAAAGAGGCGCAGCACCTCTTATTTCGGCGACTTTTGGGTAAAACGTCAGTTATTGGTGTCACTGCCGCTGACAATGGCGTAATACGTGCGGGAGGTCAGCATATACACCACCGTATACAAAGCGGCAAAAATCAGCAGTGACGCGGCTGTGCAGCAGACGAACAGCGATACGTTCATCATGCCAAACGCCATCAGAATGCGGTGGATCATGGGGAACGCAAAGCAGATATGGATGGCCGCCGTCACCAGCGGAAGGAAAAAGACGATCAAGACCTGTGAATGGATGGTACCCTTCACCTCTTTTTCCGTCATGCCCACCTTCTGCATAATAACGAACCGCTCCCGGTCATCGTAGCCCTCGGACGCCTGCTTATAATAGATAATCAGTACAGTGGCCAGCAGGAACAGCAAACCAAGGAACATACCAATGAAGAAGAATGTGCCGTAAAACCCCAACTGGTCCTGATAATCCACCTGGCGGGCGGAGAAAGAATAGCCGATGTTTTCCATGCTGATCCCTCTGCCAACCGCATCGCCGCAGGCGATCTTCTCCTCGTCCGTGCCGTCCAGATTACAGGTAATGGCATAGGCAATGCTGCTGCCGGAATTGTAGTAGATCTGCTGTTCCTGCGCCTCAATGGCGTTGAGCGTGGCTTCGCTGTCCACCACCAGATAGACCGTCTTCACGTTCAGGGAGAGATAGCCGCCGCTGACAGGAAAGCTGTCCAGGGTCTTTACGCTGTAAGTGTTCCCCATCAGCTGTACCGTGTCGTCCAGCGGGGCCCCGTCCGACCAGGCCAGCACCTGTCCCGGCAGAACAGTTGTATTAATACCTGTCAGGTTGCTGTATCCTTCCGCGTCCGTGATCCATACCATCGTCAACGTGTCAAGTCCCATCTGAGAGGAGGAACGCTCTTGTAAGATCAGCTCGTCGCCCTGGCGCTGAGAGCCAAACTGGAGATACGGATAGCTGTGTGCATCCAGCACGGTACGGCCCTGCGCCTCAATGATGTTCCAGACGTTCTGCGCTGACTGGATAAGCTGCTCCTGTGTCAGATCGTAGTATTCCACGGCGATCTCCGTGGGGTGCTGCTGCCTGACCATGTCTCCCACACCCAGATACAGACACACGGTGGTGGACACCGTCACCAGTACCATGGTGGAGAGAATGCAAATGCTGGCAAGGCCGGCCGCGTTGCGTTTCATCCGATAGAGCATACCGGAAACCGTGGCGAAATGCTTGGTCTTATAATAGTAATTTTTATTGCGGCGCAGCGCTTTGAGAAAAACGATGCTAAACGCCGTAAACAGCAGATAGGTGCCCGCGATGACGAACAGCACCGCCACGAAAAAGAGCATCAGCGCGGCGGTGGCCGATTTGGTCATCAAAGACAGCGCATAGCCTGTTGCCAGACACCCGGTGCCCAAAATAGCCAGCAGCCACTTGGACTTGGGTTCCCGCTCCCCTTCGCTGGAGCCATGCAGCAGATCCACCGGTTTGGCGAAGCGAATGATTCGCACCGTATTGAGATAAATGAGCAAAAAGATGGCCGCAAACAGCAAAGCAGTGGTACCAATAGCGTTGGGATCGATCCGCAAGGCGAAATCAGCGGTGAGCTTCAGCATTTTTAAAAGCATCAGCTGCAGCAGCTTGGAAAAAACGAAGCTCCCGATGAGGCCGCCCGCCAGCGACATCACCGCGGTGTAGAGACTTTCATACAGCAGCACACGACCGATGTGGCGCTTTTCCATGCCCAGGATGTTATAGAGGCCAAATTCCTTTTTGCGCTGCTTGGTCAGCACACTGTTGGTGTAAAACAGGATAATGGCGGAAAAAATCCCCACCACCACCGTGCCAAGCTGAAGCGTTGCCCGGACGCTGGTTTGATTGTCCAGAGCCGGATCGCCCTCCAGCGTCAAAAGCACGCAGAACATCATGACAGTGCCCATGCAGGCCAGCAGATACGGCAGATAAAACTTTTTGTTCTTTTTCAGGTTGTTCCACGCGAGACGCGGATAGAGCAGGCTCTTACGCATGGTGTTCACCGCCTATAGTCTTTGCGGAAGTGGCCAGCATGGTCAGTGTGTCGGAAATCTTCTGATACAGCTCTTCATCGGTGCCGCCGCCCCGGTAGATCTGATGGAACACCTCGCCGTCCTTGATGAAGAGGACACGGCCGGCGTGGCTGGCAGCCTTGACCGAGTGGGTCACCATCAAAATGGTCTGTCCGCCCCGGTTGATTTCTTCAAAAAGCCGTAGCAATTCGTCGGTGGCCCGGGAGTCCAGGGCGCCGGTGGGCTCATCCGCCAGCACTAGCTGGGGCTTGGTGATCAGCGCGCGGGCCACAGCGGCACGCTGTTTCTGTCCGCCGGACACCTCATAGGGATACTTGGCCAGAAGATCGCTGATCCCCAGCTTTCTGGCAATGGGCTGCAGCTTTACCTGCATCTCGTCATAGGACTTCCCCGCCAGCACCAGCGGCAGAAAAATATTGTCCTGCAAGGAGAAGGTATCCAGCAGGTTGAAGTCCTGGAACACAAAGCCCATGTGGTCCCGGCGGAAAGCAGCGATCTCCGATTCGCGGATGGAGCTCAGCTCCCGGCCACCCAGCAGCACTTCACCTGAGGTCGGTCTGTCCAGCGCCGCCAGAATGTTCAGCAATGTGGTTTTGCCAGAGCCGGACTCACCCATGATGGCCACATATTCGCCTTCTTCCACAGCGAAGCTGACGTCGGAAAGCGCCTGCACTTTGTTGCCGCCAAAACGGGTGGTATAGATTTTCTTCACATGATTGACTTCTAAAATAGGCATCATACATTCCTCCTGTGTTTTAACAGGTTTTATTATAGAAGACCGGAAAAATGTATGCCTTAGGTCTGGCTTACATTTTTCCGGTCGTTTCTTACAAATCTGTAAGGCACCAGGTTTCAGCGCTCTTTTTTGACACGCCGAGACACTATTCCACTTCCAGCTTGTCACAGGAAAGGCACAGTCGCACAGCGGTGCCCTCCCGCAGCTTTGATTCGATGGAAATGCTGTGGCCCAGCTTGTTCATGATACGCCGGCAGAGATACAGGCCAATGCCCGTGGCCCGCTGTTGGGCTCGGCCGTTATAGCCGGTGAAACCCTTTTCAAAGACCCGGGGCAGATCCTCCGGTGCGATGCCGATGCCTGTATCCCGGATGCACAGAGTCTTTTCCGGTTCCAGCGTAATGGAAATGGTGCCGGAGCGTGTGTATTTCAACGCGTTGGTCAAAACCTGTTCGATGACGAACAGCAGCCATTTTTCATCCGTCAGCACCCGGCAGTTCAGCGGCTCGTACGCAAGCCGTATCTTGCGCCGGATAAACTGATTGGCGTATTTCCGAACCGCCTGGCGCACAATATCATCCAGATCATATTCCCGGATCACATAGTCGCTGGACTCGCTGTCCAGCCGCAGATAGCACAAAACCATCTCCACATACTGCTCGATCCGCTGCAGCTCATTTTGGAGTTCTCTGGCCTGGGGCAAATTCTCCTCCTGCAGCAAAAGGTGCATGGCCGCAATGGGTGTTTTGATCTGGTGCGCCCAGAGGGTGTAATACTCCACCAGGTCCGTATAGCGCCGCTCCTTCTCACGCTCCAGCTTCTGCCGGTCGCGGTATAGCTCCCACAAGGCATCCTGATAGTCGCTCTCCGTAAGAGAATCCGGTTTTGGCAGGCTGTCCAGTGTGACCGCCACTTCCCGGTAAAGCTGCTGCAGCCGCTGGTGCCTATGGTAAAAAAGGCGGAAATCCCAGATAAAAAACAGCAAGCCCAGAAAGGAACAGATCAGCGCGGCGTAGTACACCGCGCCGGCCGGAAGTCCATAAAGGGAAAATACGACGGTAAACACGGCGCTGAACAAAAGAAAGATCCCCGCAGCCCGCCAGTGGGCCTTGATGTATTCCCGCAACATCTTTGTCTCTTCCTTTCTTCCTTACTGCACAATGTAGCCCATGCCCTTTTTGGTCACGATGAAGTCCTCTAGCCCCAGGGCATCCAGCTTTTTGCGGAGCCTGGCAATGTTGACGGTGAGTGTGTTTTCATCCACAAAGCTGTCCGTTTCCCACAGCTTCTCCATCAGCGTGTCCCGGCTGATGACCTGTCCCTTGCTCTGCATCAGCGCCAGCAAAATGCGATAATCATTTTTGGTGAGTTCGATCCGTTCCTCCTCAAAGGTCAGGCTGGCGTCGGCCATGTTCAGCACCGCCCCCCGGTGCTCCAGCACACGGGTCTGGCCGCCAAAATCGTAGGTACGGCGCAAAATCGCCTGCACCTTCGCCATCAGTACGTTGAAATCAAAGGGTTTGGAGATAAAATCGTCGCCGCCCATGTTCATGGCCATGACGATATTCATGTTGTCCGACATGGAAGAGAGAAAGACCACCGGTACCTTGGATACCTTGCGTATTTCCCGGCACCAGTGATAGCCATCGTAAAAGGGCAGGGAAATATCCAGCAGCACCAGCTGTGGGTCAAAGGCGGCAAACTCGCCCAGCACATTCTGAAAATCATCCACACAGCGGGCTTCCAGCCCCCAGGCCGTCAGATGCTTCTGCACGGCTGTGGCAATGGTCAGATCATCCTCCACGATCAGGATCTTATGCATACGCTCTCTCCTTTTGTCACTGTAATGGACTTATTATACTGTTCTTTCCGCCTTATTGCAATTCCCCGGCGCAAAAAGACGCAAAAAGGAGACGTTCTGAAAAGAACATCTCCTTTTGGTCGATTCCGTGGCTTTATTCCGCTTCCATCAGCGCGTATTTTCTGGCATAAGCGTTGTAGCGTTCCATAAACTCCGGGTTTCCGGTTTTGATCTCGGAGAGATACTTGTGCAGGTCCAGGCTTTCGTGAGTCGTCTCGATCACACAGCCGGCAATGTTGGAACAGTGATCCGCCACCCGTTCCAGATTGGTCAGCAGATCGGACCACACAAAGCCCGCTTCAATGGAGCAGCTTCCCTTTTGCAGCCGCAGGATATGCCGGGAGCGTAGCTGATCCTTCAGCGTATCCACCACCTGCTCCAAAGGCTCTACCAGTGCTGCGGTCTTTATATCGTCGTGCAAAAAGGCCGTCAGCGACAGATCCAGTATCTCCTCCACCGCCGCGGTGATCACGGACAACTCTCGCCATGCGGCATCGGAGAACTGAATGTTCTTCTCTCGGATCTCCTCGGCGGATTCCAGCACATTCACGCCATGGTCGGAGATCCGTTCCAGATCGCCGATCATGTGCAGCAGCTCGGCCGCTTCAGTGCTGTCTTTTTCCGTCATGTCATGAGCACTGAGTTTCACAAGATACGTACCCAGCAGATCCTCATACCGATCCGCGTCCTTTTCATACTGGCGGATCATCTCGGCATCCTGGGCATTATATACCCGCAGCTCTTTGAGGGCACTCTGGATCCCTTTGAAAGAAATGGAAGCCATGGACTCCGTCAGAACGCGGCAGCGCTCCACGGCGATAGTGGGCGTGGCCATGAGACGCTCGTCCAGCATGGGGATCGTTTCCGCTTCCTTGCCGTCCGGCACGATCAAACGGGAGAGCTTCTCCAGCTGGGAGCTCATGGGCAGCAGCAGCGCGGTGCAAAGCAGGTTGAATGTGCTGTGGACGGCGGCGATGCCCACCTGGCTGATGGTCTCATGAACAAAAGCAAATTTAAAGATGGCGTTGGCCACGCAAAACAGCGTCAGGCACACCAGCGTGCCGACGACGTTGAAGCTCAAGTGCACCACAGCGGCACGCTTGGCATTTTTGTTGGTTCCCACACAAGACAGCAGCGCCGTTACGCAGGTGCCGATGTTCTGTCCCATGATAATGGGAATGGCACTGCCGAAGGTGACCTGTCCGGTGGTGACCACTGCCTGCAAAATACCCACAGAAGCAGAGGAGGACTGGATAATGGCCGTCAAAATAGCGCCCGCCAGCACACCAAGAATGGGGTTGGAGAACAGCAGCAGCAGATTCTGAAACTCTGGCACGTCCCGCAGGCCCGACACAGCCGCCGACATGGAATCCATACCGAACATCAGCAGAGAAAAGCCCAGAAGGATCAAGCCCGTGTCCTTGCGTTTGCTGTTTTTGCTCATCATATAGAAGATGATGCCGACCAGCGCCAGAATAGGCGTAAAGGAAGAGGGCTTGAGCATCTGCACCCACAGGTTTTGGCTGGAAATGCCTGTCATACTCAAGATCCATGCGGTGGCGGTGGTGCCGATGTTGGCGCCCATAATCACGTTGATCGCCTGCCGCAGCGTCATCAGTCCCGAGTTGACAAAACCCACCACCATCACGGTGGTGGCAGAGGAGGACTGGATCACCGCCGTCACGGCAAGGCCCGTCAAAAGGCCCTTCATTTTGCCGGTGGTCAGCCGGCTGAGGATGGTTTTAAGGCCGCTACCGGCTCTTTTTTCAAGGCCGGTCCCCATCAGGCTCATGCCAAACAAAAATAGGCACAGGCCTCCTAAAAGTGATAAACCGTCAAAAATCGTCATCTCTTCTTCCTCACTTGTCAAACAGATCCGAGTGGATCACATAATCAGCGGTAGCCCGGTTGTTGGCAATGGGAATATCACACACCTGCGCGATGCGAAGCAGCGCCTTGACGTCCGGATCGTGGGGCTGCGCCGTCAGCGGATCGGAGAAAAAGATCACAATGTCGACCTCTCCTTCCGTGATCTTGGCGCCGATTTGAAGATCGCCGCCCAAGGGGCCGCTTTTATAGCCCTTCACCGGCAACCCAGTAGCTTCCTGCACCAGTTTGGAGGTGGTTCCCGTTCCGCAGAGGAAATGACGGGACAGCGCCTCCCTGTTTTCCAGACACCATTCAATGAGTTTTGGCTTCATATTATCGTGCGCGATCAAGGCAATTCGTTTTCTGTCTTCCACGGTTTCCTCATCTCCCTTCTTTAACATCCTGATCTTACTATCTTGACCTTAAATCCAAAATCAAATTAATGTTAAATCCGTGTAAAATGAGGAAGATTTGTCAATTTTTAGCCGAAACGTCCGGAGACATAGTCAGCTGTCTTCTGGTGGGCGGGTTCACTGAAAATCTGATGAGTATCGCCGCATTCCACCAGCTCCCCCATCAGGAAAAAAGCGGTGCGGTCAGACACACGGGCGGCCTGCTGCATATTGTGCGTCACCATGACCACAGTGTAGCGATATTTCAGTTCTCCGATAAGCTCTTCGATCTTGGCTGTGGAAATGGGGTCCAGGGCGGAAGTGGATTCGTCCATCAGCAGGATCTCCGGCTCCACTGCCAGGGCTCTGGCGATACACAGCCGCTGCTGCTGACCGCCGGAAAGACGCAGTGCGCCCGTCTTCAGCCGATCTTTCACCTCATCCCAGATGGCCGCCGCGCGCAGGGATGTTTCCACGATCTCCTCCAGCTCCGTCCGGGAGCGGACGCCGTGCAGCCGGGGGCCGTACGCCACATTGTCGAAAATGCTCATGGGGAAGGGGTTTGCCTTTTGAAACACCATACCGATCTGCCGGCGCAGCGTGGTCACGTCCACCACGGGATCGTTGATGGGTTTGTTCTGATAGAGGATGGTCCCTTCGATCCGCACCCCCGGGATCAGATCATTCATGCGGTTGAGCGTACGCAAAAAAGTGGATTTGCCGCAGCCGGAGGGGCCGATGAGCGCCGTGACCTGTCGGGCCGGGATTTGCATATTGATATCTTTAAGCGCCTGATGATCTCCATACCAGAGATTCAGATTCTTGGTTTCCATGATTTGTTCCATGGGTATTACCTCTTACGTTTCAATTTTCTGCCAACCCAGTTGGCCGCCAGATTCAAAAGGAAGGTCAGCGCCAGCAATATTACGGCGATGGCAAAGGCCACGCCCGTTTCGCCCCTCTCGCTGGCGTAGACATACAGTGCCACCGTCAGCGTGGCGGAGGAGGATTGCAGCGCCGTGAGAAAGTCGTTGAACTCAAGGCCGAACCCGGCGGTGAAAAGCAGCGCCGCGGACTCCCCCACAATGCGACCCACAGCCAGAATGCAGCCGGTGACGATACCGTCGATGGCATTGGGCACCACCACGGTGCGGATCATGTGCCATTTGCCGGAGCCAAGAGCCAGTGCTCCCTCCCGATAGGACTGAGGGACACTTTTCAAGCTCTCCTGTGTGGTACGGATCACGGTGGGCAGAATCATTACCGTCAGCGTCAGACCGCCGGCCAGCACCCCCTGCTTCCAGCCGAAGAGTTGGGTAAACACCAGCATTCCCACAAGGCCGAAGAGAATGGAGGGCAGACCCGTCAGTGTTTCAGCGGCAAACTCGATGATACGCACCAGTCGGCGGCTGCCGGCGTATTCCGTCAGATACACGGCAGCGCCCACGCCCAGCGGCAGCGCCGCCGCCATGGCGGTGAAAATAATATAGAGCGTGTTGACAAGGTTCGGCATGATGCCGATGGTCCCTTTGAGGTAACTGCTCTGGGAGCTGAGCATCTGCCAGGAGAGATAGCGGATGCCCCGCCACAAAATAAACCCGATGAGGCATGCCAGCAACAGCACCGTCAGCCCCGCGCACAGGTACATGACGCCCCGCAGCAGCCTATCGTGCCATTTTCGATTTTGTGACACGGGTCAGCCCCCCTTCCTTTTGACAACAGTGTTCAAAAAAGCGTTGATCAGCATGATGAAGAGAAACAGCACCAGGCCAATGGAATACAGCGCCTGGCGCTGGAGACTGCCATAGGCCGCGTAGGACATTTCCGAGGCGATGGCCGTTGTGAGAAAACGGACCGAGGAGAACAGGGACGGCATATTGGCCACATTGCCCGATACCATGATGATGGCCATGGCCTCGCCGATGGCCCGTCCAATGCCCAGCACCACGGAGGTGACGATACCGCTGCGGGCTGCCCGTACGGAGACCCGGAACCATGTCTCCATTTTTGTGGCACCCAGGGCCAGAGATCCTTCCTCATATTCCGGAGGCACCGCCCGCAGCGCCGTCTCCGAAACGCTGATGATAGAGGGCAGAATCATGATGGCCAGCACCAGAATGGCCGAGAACAAACAGGCGCCGGAGGACAGGTGAAACAGCTTCTGAATGCCCGGCACCAGCACGATCATTCCCACCAGACCGTAAACCACAGAGGGAATGCCCGCCAGCAGCTCCACAGCGGTGTGGATGACGGCCGCCGCGCCTCTGGGCGCCGCCTTGGACAAATACACGGCGGTGAAAATGCCCACCGGCACCCCCAGCAGCACCGCGCCTGCCGTCCCGTAAAAAGATGTCAGTATAAAGGGGAGAATGCCGAATTGCTGGGTCCCCGCCGACCAGACCGTGCCAAAGAGAAACTCTTTAAGGCCAATGGCTCGGATGGCCGGGATTCCCGACACGATCAGATAGGCGCTGATAAAGAGGACAAAGGCCACTGATACGATCCCGCACAAAAGAAAGATCAAGTGAACGCCCTGCTCTGCCGTTTGTTTGCTTCTCATGCCGATATGCCTCAAGCAATCGGTACGGCGCCGGCGCGGCGGATGAGGTCGCCGGCTTCTTTGGAGGTGGCGTAGTCCACAAAGGCCTGGGCGGCGGCGGAAAGTGTCACACCGTCCTTGGTCACCAGATTAAAAGGACGCTGAATGGCGTAGCTGCCGTTGAGAATTGTCTCCTCCTGGCAGGCCACGCCGTCCACGGTCAGCATCTTGATGCCCTGTTTGCCGGTGACGGAAGAGAAGGAGGCATACCCCACGGCGTTGGAGCTGTTCTTGACAGCCTCCAGCACCGCGCCGGTGGAGGTCAATTCCTGGGTCAGCACGCACGCGTCCTTGGTTCCGGTGGCGGATTCAAAGCCGTCCCGGGTGCCGGAGCTTGATTCCCGGCCGACGCAGGCAATGGTCAGATCCGCACCGCCCACGTCCTTCCAGTTGGTGATCTTGCCGGTAAAAATATCCTTGATCTGCTGCTGTGTCAAATTGTCCACCCTGCAGCCGGACCCCGCAATGACAGCGATGCCGTCCAGGGCGATGGTGGTGGCGGTAAGGCCTGTTTCCGAGTCCTTGAGCTTGCGGGAGGAAAGGCCGATGTCGCAGCTTCCGTTGGACACGGATTCAATGCCGGTACCGGAGCCGGTGGCGTCATAGGAAACGGTAACGCCGTTGTGGTCATTGGTAAACTGTTCTTTGAGCATACCAATGACATTTTCCATAGAGGTAGAACCATTGGTGGAAACACTGCCGGAGAGTGAGTCAGCGTTGTCAGTTGCGGCTTTCTTGCTGCCGCAGCCACCCAAGAGCCCTATTGCCAACACGAGCGATAGCAGCGTACAAACAATTCTTTTCACATTCATTTCCTCATTTCTTTTCATATTCATTTCCTTTTTTCTTTCGTATTTTTATATCTCTCAAGTACACTTTTATTAAACGATTCTTCCCTTAAATCCAAAACCCAAAACGCCTTAAATCCATGTAAATTTATTTTCCCTTTTTCTACATAAAAAAGCAGGAGCAGATGTCATTCCATCTGCTCCTGCCGGGGGATTCACTTGTCTCAGGGAAAGATCAGCGTGATAACAGTTCCCACGCCCGGCGTACTGTGCAGCTCAATGCGTGCGGCATGATACTGCGCGCCGTGCTTGACGATGGAAAGGCCCAGTCCGGTGCCGCCTACCGCCCGGCTATGGCTTTTGTCCACCCGGTAAAACCGCTCAAACACACGGTTTTGGGCGGCATACGGGATGCCAACGCCTGTGTCGGCCACAGACAGTCTTGTTTCGCTGGCCTGTAATTCCAGCGAAACCGTTACGCTGCCGCCCTCCCGGTTATATTTGATGGCATTGTCGCACAGGTTAAAGATCGTCTCCTGAAGGATCTGAGGAACCCCGTTGATGGACAGGTGCTCCCCTGCAAGGCGCAGTGACACCTGCTTTTTGTCGGCCTGGAGCTGCAAGCCCTGTAAGACGCTCCCACAAAGCGCGTACAGATCCACCCGCTCCTTCTCAAAGGGCTCCGCGGCCTCGTCCAGCCGGGAGAGGTTGATGATGTCGTTCACAAGGTCGATGAGGCGCAGCGTCTCCCGCCAAATATCACCCGAAAATTCAGGGATCTTCTCCGGCGGTACAAGACCCTCTTTCATCAGCTCCGCAAAGCCGGAGATGGACGTCAGCGGCGTTTTCAATTCATGGGACACATTGGCGGAAAACTCACGGCGCAGCGTCTCCCGCTGCTCCCGCTCCGTGACATCCAGCAGGATCACCACGGCGCCTGTCACCTGTCCCTCCGCCTGGACCGGACTGACGATCAGCTGCCAGGAAGCGCCGCCTTCTGTCAGCAATGCTTCCGCACGTTCTCCCGCCAAAGCACGATCCACCGCCTGGCAAAAAACAGCGTCACATTTGACTTCTTTGATGTTTTTGGCGTCCTGCACCCGCAGCAGCTGGTGGGCGCTGTGGTTGCCGGAGAGGATATTTTTTTTCTGATCCAGTAGCAGGAAGCCCTCGCCCATATTCTCCGTGATAGCGGAAAACTCCCGCTGGCGCAGGCTCAGTTCCTCCATCTGGCGGCAAATCGTGCGGTTTTGTTCCTGCAGGCGCAGCGCCAGCGGCTGCAATTCCGGATAGGCCGGACGAATTTCCGGCACGTCCAGATCCATGGTGTTAATGGGACGGGTGATCTGCCGGGCCAGACCATAGGCCAGAAAGCCCGACAAAACCACCACCAGCCCCACCGCCCAGGTGATGGGGCCCGCCATTCGCAGCAGCACAGCCCCCACCGTCCGCTGGGTGCAGGATATCCGCAGCACCGTTCCATCAGACAGCAGCTTGGCGTAATACAGCGTTTTCTGCATCATCGTATCAGAAAAATGCGTGCTTTGTCCGCTGCCCGTTTCCAGCGCCTCCCGAATCTCTTCCCTGTTCAGGTGGTTTTCCATGGTGGACGCCTGCGCCGCGCTGTCATAAAGCACACGGCCGTCCGCCGCCACCCAGGTCACCCGGTCCGGCGAGGAAAAATCCGAAAAATAGTTCTCTCCCAGCGCCGTCAGCCCCTGCGACACATAGGCCGCCTCGGCTGACAGGCTGTTGAATATCTGACGCTCGTAATACTGGTACAGCACCACAGAAAAAAGCGTGACACACAGCACCAGGATAGAAATGCCTGTCAAAAAAGTATAGCGAAATATCTTCCCTCTCATGGGGCGCCTCCGATTTTGTATCCAACGCCCCGCACCGTTTCAATATAGGCCCCCGCATCTCCCAGTTTGGACCGCAGCGTCCGGATATGGACATCCAGCGTCCGGTTTTCCCGGTCAATCTCCATACCCCAGACCTGATCCATCAGCGCGTTCCGGCTGAGCACCATCCCCTGGTTTTCCAGCAGCAGGCACAGGATCTGAAATTCTTTGTAGGTAAGCGTCACTTCCTCGCCATTCACCGATACCGTGTGGCGGGCGGGACATACATAAAGCTTCCCCACCTGGTATTCCCTGTTTTGCTCTTCCGGCACCGTCCTGCGCAGCACCGCCCGTACGCGGGCCATCAGTTCCATCATCCCAAAGGGCTTGGAAACGAAGTCGTCCGCCCCGTTGTCAAGACCGATCACCCTGTCATACTCCGTATTTTTTGCCGTGAGCATCACCACAGGCAGCTTCCGTGTCTGCGGCGCCATACGCAGCTTCTTCAATACCGACAGACCGTCCTCCTCCGGCAGAGAAATATCCAGCAGTACCAGATCCGGCACTGTCTGTTGCATGGCTTTCCAAAAAACAGAGGGCGCCTCAAAGCCCCGCGCCTCAAAGCCCTGGCTCTCCAGGCCATAGATTACCAATTTGCGGATGCTGTCGTCGTCTTCGAGCAGATAGATCATGGTACTCCCCCATTCTCCGTTTTTTATCTTTATTATACCGTTTGCTTGTTAAATAGAAAAGCGCACAAGTGTAAAATCTATGTTAAATTAAAAAACTGCCTGTCCGTCGCTTTCCAGCGCAGAATTTAGGGGGATAAACGCCAGAAACCGGACCTGCCCGATCAGGGAGCGGCTCCGGTTTGTGTAATGGGTACCGACGGTAACACGGCCGGCGGGCGCGGTCTTATCAATGCTTACGCTGACAGAAATGGAAAATTTTTCGCCGTTCTTCTGGAAATAGAGGGTTTTATTCACGCAGGTCTCGCTCACGGTATAAGAATCCGCACAGGTCCCATTTTTGGTACCACTGAGCGCGGCGTTGGTCACGGCAGCCGAAGCGCCGTAGGCATCATAACAATGGCTAAGGTAGAGTCGCCGCTCACTGCTCCTTCGGTTTTCAGCGTCATCTTTTCGGCATAAGGGATCGCGTCCGCACCACCGAGCTGATAGATCGCCGCACCGGTGCTGCCCCCTATCATGATCCTATCTTCGGATTGGATGCGGTGCGGAGTGCACGTTTTGCGGGTAAACGGCAGACAAGAAAATCAGCGGGCTGTTGTGGGCGGTCCGCCGGACTTTTCGGTGGCTGCATCTTACGAATGCGCTGATAAAAAGGCAAAAAGAAAATGCGGGAAACACATTTCTGTGCTCTCACATTTTTCTTTGTCCCGCAACGCTCAAATGTTTTCAGTGCCTTTTTTTAAGCACACTCGGCCTTTTGCTCCGGCGTTTTTATGCTTCTCTTTTTTCAATGCCGGCAAATTTCAAAAAATCTTCCCGGCTCAGTGGCTTGGAATAGAAATACCCCTGCAAATAATCCACGCCCCAGCCGGTGACCATATGCACCTGGGCGGGCGTCTCCACTCCCTCGCAGACCACACGGATCTGATAGTCATGGAAGGGGGCGATCATTCCCTTGACCAGACCGCCGCGGACGGTATCCTCCGCCAGATTCAAAATGGACTTGTCCAGCTTCACCATGCTAAACGGTAGGGTAATGAGGTTGGTGATGCCGGAGTAGCCGGTGCCGTAATCGTCCAGGTGGAACGAAAATCCTCTTTCCCGCATCCGCTCCATTCTGGCCGCCAAAACGCCAATGGAGGAAATGGCGGCGGTCTCGGTGATCTCGAAGTCCATCAGTCCCTCTTCCAGCCGGGCCTGTTCGGCCTCCTCCACAATGGTGTCCATCACCGACTGCTGGGTGCACTCCATCGCCGACAGATTCACGGAGATATGGTCCAGACCCGCCTTGCGGATATCGTAATGCTTCAAAAGGTTCCATACGACGTTCCTTACCCTCACGCCCAGCTGCAAAATGAGACCGCTTTGCTCTGCCACGGGAATAAACTCCGCCGGTGAAACAGGCCCCAAATCGGGGTCCGTCAAGCGGCAGAGCGCCTCAGCCGCGATCACACGTCCGGTACCGGTTTCCACGATGGGCTGGTACACCACCTCTACCCGGTTTTCCGCCAGCGCATTGGCGATGGCTTCGTGCACCCGCTCCCGACGGTAGTATTGCGTCTTAAACTGCTGATTCATCAAAATGGGATTCTGTGTGCCGGATTTTTGCGCCATGCGAAACGCGAATTCCAGCATCTCCGTGATCTCCAGCTGAGAAGAAAAATCCTCGCTGCGAAGCACCACGCGGTTCACGTCGAACACAGCTTCATAATCCCCGTCTTCCCAGACAGTGGGCACCAGAGCCGCCCGGGCCGCCGCTTCTTCCGGTGTGATCTTTCCATCCAGCAATACGCAGAACTCACCGCCGTAGACACGGGCCACCGTGCCGCCCACGATCTCTTTAAGCTCCTTGGCCACATAGCACAGCAGGCCGTCGCCATAGGTATCGCCATATACTTCGTTGATCCGCCGCAGACCGCTGACCTCATAGCCCAGGAGAAGGAACCGCTTCTTTTCCTCATACCGCGCCGCCATCAGTGTGTTCAGCGCCACATTGTTATATACCTGCGTCAGTGGGTCTGTCACCTCGCCGGAGGAGTGGATGGCAATATACATCACCAGCAAAGACATGGCCGCCGCCAGGTCTACCAGCAGATACTGCGGATTGAAATACTGCAGGCAGACGGCCGTCAGCTGCAAAACGACAAACGAAGCGGCTGCCGCTTTCTTGCGCCGCGTCAAATATTTTTTCGTGGTAAGCAGGGCCGTCAGCGTCAGGAGAATGTAGAACAGGGCTCCGATATAAAGAGCGGCAAAGTATGGGCCCTGATAGTAGGATCTGTCTTCTACACGGAAGATCCAGCTGGTGAGCGGCGATGTAAAAAGAAGCAGCATTTCCACCCCGTAGGGGATTAGTGCAAGCACCTCCTGCCACCTTTTAAGATATCGCCCTGTCAGAAGCGTCACATACGCAAACATCAGCGGCGGCAATGTGTGAAGGGCCCACAGATACAGCAGATGGCTGACGCCTACGATCCCATTGGGCGCATACCCATCCAGCAGGAACATAAGCAGATTCAAGCTGCACTCCAGCAACACCAGACATCCCCCAACGCCATACATTCTGTTTTGTCTGTCGTTGAGCCGTGGGTTGCTGAAAAAGTAGCCCATGGTGACGGCTGCGATCAAAACGGCGCAGACGTTATATTCTCTCACATACTGCATAGTGTCCTCCTGTTGGGTCTTTCGTGGATGCTGTACTTTGGAGCTCCCTTTTTATATCGGCCGCTTTCCCCAAATAATAATCCGTCTTCCCTTCCCGGCACGGAAGGCTTCAGTCCAGATAGATGGCCGCCGTCTTCTCCAGCATTTCAAAAGAAACGGGTTTTGACAGGTGGTGATTCATGCCGCAGGAAAGCGACGCCTCCACATCGTCGGAAAAAGCGTCTGCCGACATGGCAATGATGGGGATCGTCGCCGCGTCGCTGCGATCCATGGATCGAATCCGGCGGGCCGCTTCGTGGCCGTCCATCCGCGGCATTCGAATATCCATCAGGATTAAATCGTAGTGGCCCGGTTCGTGGCTTTCAAACAGCTCCACGCAGGCCTGCCCGTCCCCTGCCACCTCGGCTGTGCCGCCGTGCATGCCGATCATCAGACACACCACTTCCGCATTGACAGCAATGTCTTCCGCCACCAGCACCCGTCGGCCGGCAAAAACGCTGTGCTGCTTTGCCATGAGGCTGCTTTTCCGCGGCGCTTCTTTTGCCAGTGTCAGCGGAATTTCCACTGTGATCGCAGTGCCCCGGTTCAAACCGCTTTCCACTTCAATGGTGCCGTGCATCAAGTCCACAATGGACTTGGTAATGGACATTCCCAGTCCCGTCCCCACATACGTTTCATGCGCCTGTCGGCGTTCTTGGGCAAAAGGCTCAAACAGATGGGGCAGAAATGTGGGGTCCATCCCCTGCCCCGTATCCCGGCAGACAAAGCGATAGCTCGCCGTTTCGCCGCGCATTTCCCCTTCTTCCACCCGCAGCGTCACAAAGCCGCCCGCGTCGGTGAATTTCACCGCGTTTCCAAGGATGTTCACCAGCACCTGGCTCAGACGCACCATATCACCCCGCAGCGCTTCATCCTTCACGCGCTCTTTTTCGATATGAAAAGAGATCTCTTTTGTCTGGGCTTGGGACGAAATAACGGAAGAGACCTCCTCCAGCATATCGCTGAGCAAAAAGCCGTTGTCCCCCAGTGTCATACGCCCGCTCTCAATCCGCGACATATCCAACACATCATTGATCAGCCCCACCAGATGCCGCGAGGAGAACATCACCTTCTTCAGGCAGTCCGACACCTTTTCCAGGCAGTCGCCCCCTTCTCCGCTTTGGGCAATATACGTCTGGGCGATCCCGGTCATGCCAATGATGGCATTCATGGGCGTGCGAATATCGTGAGACATATCTGATAAGAAGGCGGATTTTGCCTCGTTGGCGGCATTGGCCGCCTCCAGCGCCTGCTGGATGGATCTTTGATAGGCCTGCTCCTGCTCCCGCTGGCGTATCTCCTGGGTCACATCCCGCACGGTGATGAGCACATAGGGCTTTCCCTGGATCATATCCACAAAAGTATCGCTGCGCATATTCCGCAAGGTTCCGTCATCCCAGCGGACAGGATATTCGATCACGTCGTTTTTTACGCCGCGGCTGATCTGCTCCTTGATCTGCCGGAGGCCTCCTTTCTCCAGCAGACGGCTGCGGTAAGGCTCCTGCACACGGGCACAGATCCTTTCGATCATGCGGCTGTAACAGCCGGTGGCGTTGTGCAGCGCATCGTTCTGGAAAGACAGCAGACGACATTCGTCTTCTTCCACATCCAGAAAAATTTCCATACGGTACAGCTGTTGTCCGATATGCAGCATCTGTTCGTTGAGCAGCATCATTTGCTGGCGGGCCCGTTCCTGTTCATCGGCCCTTTCAAAGATCCAGATGGTCTGCGGATCCTCCCGCGCCTGCTTATAAAGCGTCAGCGCAAACCAGCTGCCGTCTTTTTTCCGATACACATATTTATGCTTGCTGTTGGGCTTGAGTCCTGCCCGAAAATCCTTCATCGCCTGCAACAGGCTCTCCCGATATGCGGGAGATACCAGCTCCCGCGCGTAGACCTCCATGGTCTGATAACAGCTCTCCAGATAGGGGTGGAGCAGCTTTTGCAGCGGCTCCGACATCTTGATGGGCCGGGTCCGGCCACTGCGTTCATCCACCATATAATAGGCGATGTAATATTCTGACAAGGCCTCCAGCACATTGCCCAAATCCCGTTTCTGCTGCAAAAGCTGAATGTTCTCCTCCAGCTGCCGCCGGCGGATCATCTCTGCCGAAATATCCAGCCCGTAGATAATGCTGTAAAGCCGATCATTTTCCCGATAGGGCACAAACACCATTCTAATCCAGGGGCCTCTGGAAAGCTGAAACTGAAACTCCTTATTCTCTCCTTTTTCAAACAGGCCCCTTTTCAGCGTTTTCAGATCAAGAAACGCCAAGCAGCGCTGCACATCCTCCGGCGCCATCGCGCCGTTCAATCGCTGGGCCAGCTGCTCTGTAAGGCACACGCCACCCGGCTTGATGCCAAAAATATCACTTTGTCCCCGGTTCTCACATATCCCCGTTTCCAGATCCAGCAGGGCGATCCCGGTAAATTCTCCGCTGAGCTGACGAAGGATCTCCTTGTTCCGGCGGCTTTGCAGCTCCTGCCGCATTTCCTCCGTCACATCCTTCTCCGCCACGATCAGATAGGGGATCTGACTGCCGGGAATCAGATAGGGAATAAAAAACGCACGGTGATAGATATCACCGCCCAGGCAGAAGGTCTTTTCACTTTGCAGGCCCTGGTCGTAAATATGGCGGCGGAGCCACGACAGATCCACCACTTTTTCGTGGCCGCTCAGCACCTGCACCCGTCGCAGCGCCGCGTTATACAGCATGGAATAATTGGGATAGCGCCGGCAGGCGGCCAGCACCTCCTCCGAAGTGCGAAAGATCTCATAGGAATCATCTGTCAGATTCACCAGATAAACAGCATCAAAGGCATCGTTCAAAAAACGCTGCACCACTTTTTCCTTGATCTGCCGCTGCTCTTGTTCCTTCTCCTCCGTAATGTCCGCGTAGCCATACACAGCGGCAAACGGCGCTGCCTGTTCATTCCGGATCACGGTGACATTCAGGCGCTCCCAGCGGTCTTTTCCATTGCGGCGGATGGTATATTCGTACTCAAGGTTCTGCGTGCCGTTCTCCGCCAGACGCAGAATGTACTGCGGCGAATGGAGTTCCAGCAGATGTTTTTGGTACTCTTCGGCCACAAAGGCCTTCACCGTTCTGGAGGTGAGCTGCGCGATTTTCTGCCGGTCAGCCTGTACCAGCTCCCCCTCTTTCAGATTGGCCCGGTACATAATTTCCGTCTTCAGATCCAGATAGGTAACGCTGTCATACTTGGCGCACAGCGCCGCCGCGATATTTTGCAGGTTCTCTCTTTTCTGCTTCTTCTGCACGGCTTCTTCAATATCCAGCACATTGATCAGCAGCAGACGGCCATGGCTGGAAAGGATCGCCTGTATGTGCCACTTCGTCCACCGAAGGCCGGTGTGCGTGCGACAGCGAAGGCGGAACACATATTCGTTATGGACGGCCAGCGCTTCTTTCACAGCTTCTTCCGCGATCCTGCCAAGGAAATAACCGCGATCCTGCTGGGAAACAAAATGGGCGCAAAAACGTTCGACCGCCGCGTCTTTGTCCATTTCCTCTTCAAGCCAAAGCTCCGACATCCGCTTGATAAAGCGCAGGCGGCCGCTGTTTCTGTCGAAAACGCCGATGGTGGCGGCCTCTTTATAGCAGGAGGCCGCAACCTCTTCGTCAATTTGCTTCTCTTCCAGATAAATCCGCTGCGCTCGCTCCTTCTCCTGTTGTGCCGTGAGCCGGATCTGCTCGCGATAATAGGCACGGTTGCTGTAACAAAGAGAAAATGTCACCGCCGCGGCGCGCAGATACGCCGCGTCCCGATTCCCCTCCGCCGGATTGTCAAATCCCAAAAAGCCCATCAGAGAGCCATTTTGCTGAAGGACGGGCACCAGGATCACGCTCTTTACGTCGTCGTTTTTCAGAAGCTCCGCGCCCAGAGAACTGGGGGCATAGATCCCATTCGTGTAAGTGAAGTTGATCGGCTCTCCCGCCTCCAGCGTCTGGTGCCAGTCCGGGAAATACACCTCCATGTCAAATTCGTAAACGCCCTTCATACCGGGAGCAATTCCCTGGGCACACCACTCAAATTCATAATAGTAACGTGTGCCAGCCCTGCGGCCGCACAGATAAACCCGGTCGGCTTCTTCACTTTCTCCCAGCAGCTCCAGCGCTCTGAGAAAGCTGTCCTCGCTTTGATGGGCGTCGAACAAAATGGTCTGGATCTGTATCAGTTTTTCATAGAAGCCGCCAGGTGACAGTTTACCCGCACCCGGCCCAAAGGGATGTTCTTTCATTGTGTTCTCTTTCCCTTACTACCGGGGCAGCAAGTCTTCCATACAGGTCAGCATCATTTCAGGCCGCACCGGTTTGTGAATAAAGCGACTTATGCCGCAGTCCCGCGCCATTTCGCCGCTCTCCTGTTCGGAGTTGGCCGTCACCGCTACGATTGGGATGGTCTTTACGTCGTGACGCTGCATCAGACGGATGCGTTTTACCGCCGTATATCCATCCGTATCCGGCATATTGATGTCGGTGAAGATCATGTCAAAATACCCTTCCTGCGCCGCAGCCACCATGCGGATGGCGGCAAGGACGCTGTCTGCCGGAATGGCCGTGGCCCCCAAATTCTGCACCATGTGGCATAGAATCTCACGGTTCACGTCCACATCATCCACCACCAGAACACGGAGGTTGGCAAAGTTCAGCGCGTGCTGCAGCCAGAGCCGCTCTTCAACGCTGCGTCTTGTCCTCTGCCGGGCCAGTTTTTCAAACCCCTCTCTCTTCTCCTGAAAGCACAGGATGATCTTGGGGTTAAAAATGCCGCATTTCCCCGTGCAGATCATTTCAAACGCTTCATTAAGCGAATAAGCGTCTTTATAGATTTGCTTATTGATCAGCGCGTCATATACGTCCGCCAGAGAAGCGATCTGCGCTGAAATGGGAATATCATCCCCCGCAAGGCCGTCCGGATAGCCGCCGCCGTCATACCGCTCATGGTGGTAACGGGTAATGTCATAGCAATACGCTGTGTATTCCGCGTCCTGGATACCGGAAATGCGGCGAATGATCTCGCTGCCGCGGATGGAGTGCTTTTTCATCAGCTCAAATTCTTCTTGCGTCAGGCGGCCCGGCTTGAGTAAGATATGGTCGGGAATTGCGATCTTGCCAATGTCGTGCAGCGCCGAGGCAGATACAATGTGGTTGATCTTATCCGGCGTCAGATCATACTCCGGATATTTCTGCATCACCGTTTCCGCCAGAAGCCTTGTGTAGCCCTTGATCCGCTTGATATGTTCGCCGGATTCCATATCACGGTACTCCACAATGGCAGCCAGCGCGTCCATCAGCTCTTCGTTTACATTGTGACTCATCTGCAAACGGTTGTAGTCCTGTTCCGTATCCTGCCACTTTTTCTCTGTTTCCAGAACAGCCGCCGTCTCTTTCACATTGCGGTCGATGAGATAGGCGTGGCGGTGTCCGTTAGCATAGGTGAAGAAAATCAGCGTTTCCATCAGCACCCACTGGTTGTCACGGCGGATCCTGTATCGCTCACTGACCCGCTTTTGTCCCGACTGGAAGCAGGTCCGCAGCATATCCACATTTTCCAGAGCAAAGACACCTGCCCTGTCATCGGGGTGTACTGACTCCTGCAAATAGCGGTTTACTTCGTCGGCAAACTCCATACCCTCGTCCGCTGTCAGCTGCCGCTGCGTGTTGTAACGATAGGCTTTGTAGTGACAGGTATCCAGATCCAGGTCGATGATCACGTCCACAAAGGCGCAAAGGATGTCTCTGAAAATGGGATCTGCTTCCTCTGTGCAGATTTCCCTGGCAGGCTCCTCCTCCATACCGCCGCTGTGGCGGACACTTGTTTGCATGGTCAGGTCTGCCGCGCGCAGAAGAGGCGCCAGTTGACCGGCGATGTTTCGCAGCAGCGCGTCCATCTCCTCCAGCTGATATGTCATCAGAAGAAACTCATTTTGGCTGTACCAGCTGAAAACGCCGGCGTAGTTGTTCAGCCGGATATACTCGTTCAGCTTTTCCGTGATAGGGTGCAGCACCTGCTTTTCGATCTGTCTGCCCTCTGTGCCGCTGGAGAACGTGATAAGCCCCGCCGCCGCCCGGGAATGTTCCGAACTGACAAAGCTGGACCAGATCATATGAAAATGGTTGTACTTCACCCAAAGCTGCTGTTGTTCTTCCCGCCGTCCGGCCAACACGCGCTCCACATCGGAATAGGTACACTCCTCGCGCCCCTTTGCCTCTTCCTGCAGGTTATCCTGCGCTTCAAAGAGATGGCAGGCGGATCTGCCGTGATTTTTTACATACAGCATGGCATAATCTGCCAGATTGTAAAGTGTGGTCATCTCCGCCGCCTGCTGCGGATACATAGCGATGCCCACGGAGGACGACAGCACACGCGTCAAATCCGGGATCGTCAGATCCCGCTGCACGTTGTCAAGCAGCTTCCGCCCTTCTTCCAGCACCAGACGCGGATTGTCCTGCCCCGGCACATACACGGCAAATTCGTCGCCGCTGAGATGCCCGATGATGGCATGATCCGTAAAATAATCGCTCAGGATCGAACCAAATTTTTTGATGACTGCGTCGCCCGCCATGTGACCCAGCGAATCATTGACCGTTTTCATCCCGTCGATATCCAGCATATAGAAAGCGCCGCTGTCGTATTTTTCCATGGCAACTTTGACCGTGGCAAAAAAGGCCTTCTTGTTCAGAAGACCCGTCATATAGTCATAGTCGACCTGTTGACGAAACTGATTGATCTGCGCGCTTTGCTCCGAAAGCATGGCGGCAATCCGCACACGGCGGATCACCAAATTGCGGTCAAATGGCTTTTGGATCACGTCGGAGGCACCCATGGAAAAGGCCTTGTCTCTCACCTTCCGGGATTCTTCGCCGGTGATAATGATGACCGATGTTCCCGTGAGAAAGCCGTGTTTTTTCATGTATGCCAGCACGTCAAAGCCGTTTTTTTCCGGCATATGGATATCCAGCAGCAGGCAGGAAAAATGTTCCTGCTCCATCATGTCGATGGCCTGCTGCCCGTTTTCCGCCTGACGGATTTCCCAATTTTCCATCTCCAGCATGGTCTGCAATATAGAGCGGCTGATATTGTCGTCATCCGCGATCAGAATTTTATTCGTTCGGCTCTCCTCCTTATGGTATGATACATGGCGCACGGGCTAACAGCCCCAAAATCATTGATGGCCGCAGGTACGCCGCTGAACGGATACATCGCAGTAATGCGTGAAAAATTGTTCTTTTTGCCGTTTTATGTCTCAATATTCGTTATTTTTTCTTATTCTACCATATCATTCAGCCCCATACAACAACTGTTCCTAATTCCTCTGCCTCTTTGTCGTCAAAATTCGACGAAAATATAATGCCTGTGATGGAAAAATGTCTCCGGCAGAGCATTGTCGGAGACATTTTTTATCATATTTACTCTTTCAGGACAACGTTCGGACCAGATCCATGAAATAATCATATTTTTCTCTGAGTGCCGCATAGTTTTTGTCCACATCTGCCAAACCGCCATGGCGGCTTTCTTCCACCAAGAGGGTGTTCTGCTCCGTCAGCGGTGTCAGCCCCAGGTTGGCAAACATCCCCTTCAAGGCATGGCTTGCTTCAAACACTTCCCGGGGATCCCGGTTTTTCACCGCCAGGCAAAGACGCTCCATTTGTTTGTCACCGGCCAGCATTTTCAGCATCTTGACATAAAAGTCTTCCATATCCATGCAGATCGTCAAGGCGCTGTTTACATCACAGCCCTCTTGTCTCAAACGCTTGATTAGTTGGTCCATGCTGTCCTCGTCCCTCCCCGCCGGGCATCCGAAGGTCCGCAGCTGTTCATCGGTGCCGCAGCGCACAATATTGATATTTTGATCGTACCACTTTTTCTCTCATTTTTCAAGAAGAACCTGCTATTTTGACATTATTTTGACAGCAAATGTGTTTCTGTCAGCAGCTTCAGGCTTGCCAGCAGGCTGCCCATCCCGTTTTGTCCCAGATACAGCCCGGCTTCCCGGCGCCGTGACGCTCTTGCAAGGGCCCGGATGTTCATAGCGGCGCGACTTGGCAGAATGATGACAAGCGGTTTGGCGCACAGCCAGCCCAGAAGGCCGCCCGCGGTATTGAGCAGCAGGTCGTCCACATCGAAGATGCGGTAGCCTCGTGTATAGAGGAAGTAAAGTCCCGTCAGCTGTGTCAGCTCAAAGAAAAGGCTGAGCAAAAAGCTGAAGAGCACCGTCTTTTTCTCACCCGCTTCCCAGTACCAGCGTAAAAAAGCGCCAAAGGGCAGCACCAGCAAAATATTATAAACAGGCACCAGCATGGTGGGGTCGGTAAGGCCCGCCAGCCATGTCTGCATCTGGGAGATCCGAAACGGCGTTTTGGTGACGAGGTCATAGAGAAAGCGGAACGGCACAAGCTGTGTTTTCCCGTTCGTCATGGCAGCCACCGCTGTGGGATCCGGCAGGGGCAAAATCACCAGGCAGTAGGCGCAAACCAAGTAAAACAAAAATATGTAAAGCGCTGTTGCCTTACTAATGGAAAAGGAGCCGTACCGGTGGTACTGCACCCATATAAAAGGCCCGCTGCACAGCAGCGCCACAAACGGATACACCAAAAGAGCTGTTTTCAAAGGTTCTATGTAATCTGACATCGTGATCCAACCTTTCCGGCGGCGGGGAGCACCGCATTTGTCCTGCATGTGTTTTCATGGTCTTATCATAGGACAAGTATCCGCCCGCTGCCTTAATTTACCCTTACAAAACAGAAAATCTCGCTTACATTTTTGTAAGCGAGGCGAAAGGTTTCTTTTCGGACATAAAAAAGCCGCACGGCTCCCCTTTTCGGAAAGAACCGCGCGGTTCAAAAACCATGTCATTTTGCAGGCCTGGGTCAGTCCTGATACGGATTTTTCCCACGGCGGAACCGTTCGATATCATAGATCAAACAGACGCCTGCCAAAACCGCTGTGACAACCAGTAAAGCAATGCTGTAAGCCCAATCCACCTTACGGAGCAAAGCCAAAACAGCCATCACTGTTCCGGAAATGCCGAACAGGATCTGCGCCCAGGACATCCACCTTCTTGCCTTTAACACAACAGCTCTTCCTTTCCCCCGCAAATCGGACAAATGGCACTGGTTAATAGATGTTTACACTTTTATTAAACACCTTTTTTTAACCTTTGTAAATATTTTTCTGCAATTTATTTTCTTTTTCGACATCATGAGCCGTCGCTCGTACCTTGCCATGTTAACGAAACGCTGCTGCTATTCAGCAGACTGTGTGCGGTATAATACCCGCCGCCGGTGCGGTACGTACCGGTGAACAGCAGGCCCGTGGCATCAAAGACTGACAGCCTGTATCTCTCGCTTTCGCTGTCATCATCCGCATCCGCCACCGCCAGCTTCCCTTGTCCAAAAGCAAATACCAGACTGTCGGACAGATCGGGGCTTCGGTAAACACTGGAAAAGGCCACCTCATAGCCGGTATCGGAAGGCGTCAGAAGCGTAAAACGGCCGTCGAAACACATGACCACAATCACATCATCCTGACAAAATATCTGAAACATATGATCTTGCCAGCCAAAGTCCATCAGGTCGCACTTTTGCAGCAGTTCCCCCGAAGCAGCGTCCAGCACGGTCAGCCACAGGCGCTCGCTTTTACTGGTCACGATCAACAGGTGTTTGCCGTCAGGCGTAAGCCCCAGTTTTTCGATGGTCGCCTGAGACAGATCCACCGGATAGAAATTTCTGATGATCGTTCCCACCGCCTGTGGTCTTTCCTTGTTATAGTCAAAGCACCAAACGCCGTAGCCGCCGGGCGTCCCGCTGAAATCCAGCAAGCGCCCGTCCATGGTGGGACCCATGGTGAAATAGCAGCGGTCATCCGACACCACACTCTCCGATTGGATGCCGCTCTCCGACCGCGGCCCCGGCTCACTCACCGCACGGGCTTCGCACTTTGTCACCGTGCCGGCCGCGTTTTTCTGCAAGGTTACTTCGATCTGATGCCCCGCCGCCACCGGAATCTGAAAGTAACTCTGGATCAGTTTGTCCCAGTCGTTATTTTCCTGGAGGGTATTACTCTGCATCAAGCTTCCACTAAGATACCAGCAGTTGGGAAGGCCCACTGACACCGTCAGCGGATAGGTGTCATAATAATCCGCCAGGGTCACTGTTTCCGTATATGTTTTCCCCGCCGGCGCGCGCTGCGCCACATCCTGCAGCAGTTGATATACGCCGCTGTACTCTTTGGGCAATCTGTTTTGCGAGGTTATGTTATCCATACACATGCCATTATAAACGTAGGGATAAAACGGCCACGACTGCTCTGCGGTGTAATAAAAAGACGTTTTCGCCCCATCCTCCTGTCCTACCGGATAGACGCTGTCCCAGTGGAGGCGGCAATCGCTTTGGGTATGGAGCGTGACCTCCAGTCCCTCCACGGCGGATTTTCCCTCGGAGAGTGTCATTTCCGATATCTCTACACGGTTTCGGAGGGCATACGCCGTGTGCCAGCCCACCGCCAGCACGGCGATGGACAATATGGCCAAAATCCCGGTCAGCCAGAGCTTTCCTTTCATGGCTCCTCCTCTCCGGCAAGGTCCGCAACGGCGCGGCTCACCCGGTCGCCCCGGTAGCCGTAAGCCGACTTCACATAGTCCATCAGACCCACGCCCTGTTCCTCCAGTTCCATCACAGACGTGTCGTCGATGATGCGTCCCTCCCGCAGCAGCACGGCCCGGCTGATGAAATGCTCCACCTCCTCCATCAGATGGGTGGCCAGAATCACCGTTTCCGTGGGCTGCAAAATGCCTAGCAGGACTTTGTAAAAATCCTCCCGGTTGAACACGTCGCTGCCCGCAAAGGGTTCATCCATCCACATATAATTGGCCCCCTGGCTTAATGCCAGAAGCACTTCAAACTGGTTTTTCTGCCCTGTGGAAAAGCTGCGCAGCGGCTTGTTCAACGGCAAATGAAAAAAATCCATCAGGGCCGCAAACCGCCGGTCATCGAACGTGGAAAAGTGCGCGGCGTAAAAGGTGCGGTGTTCCTGCGGCGTCAGCTGGGGAAAAAAGGAATGCTCACAGGTGGCAAAGGACATACGGGTGATATTGCGGCAGGTGACAGGAGCGCCGTCCAGCAGAATACTGCCTTCAAAGCGGCGATAGCCCAACGCGCAGTGCATCAGGGTGGTCTTGCCCGCGCCGTTTTCCCCGAACAGCCCCACGATCTCTCCGGGGCCAATGGAGAGATTTACGTTGTCCAGTGCTTTTTTATCGCCGTAACTCTTGGTCAAATGAGAAATCTCGATCATCACAGCAGTCCCTCCATCCAAAGTTTTTGCCACTGTCTCGGCCGCAGACACACATCCGGCGTCACTGACTGATAGAGCCAGTAAAACAGCAGCACCAGCACCAGCGTCGCCGTAAGGCATACCGTCGCCTCCACCAGCGGCACCGCCAAGCAGCGGCGGGCCAGCTCGAAACGCTGGGGCAGACGCCGCATGAGGTAGACGCTCCGGCTGCCTTGATAGTGATACAGCCAGTGATACATCAGCAGTCCCAGCATCACCAGTGCGCCGCCCGCCAGCGACAGCGCGGGCATGGGGCGCAGCAGCTCGATAAAGTCCGGTATCTTCTCCCCATCAATCAATTCCTTGCGACCGTTGACCATCCGATACAAATACTGACAGGCATTGCTGTACCGGAGCAGAAAGCCCACCCCCATCAGCAGCGGTATGCCTATACCGGAGAGCAGCCACCACCGCTCTCTTGCAGCTGAAATGCCAACCGGCACCCATTTTTCAAATTTCATTCGCGGACACCTCCCACAAGCGGTAAACCGCCGCTGCCGTCAAGACGGCCGCCCCGATCATCATCAAAATGTCCATGGTCATATTTCCTGCCGGCATGGGGAAAAGAAGGACCGCCGCCACCGCCAGCACCAAAAAGGCCGCGCTCCACTTTCCCTGCCGCAGACGGCGGCTGAAGCAGGCCCCCGTCATTCCCAGCGAGAGCAGCAGCACCGCGTTTCGCAGCAGCCGAACCGGCTCCGACAGCGGCAGCAGGCTGTGGGCAAAGCCATTTTTATAGAAGTAGGTAAACGCCTCCTGTTCGAAAAGCCCGGTGCCCTCCGTTTGCCGGGTCAGGTGCCAGAAAAGCAGCAAAAGCCCCAGCTGCGCGCCCCAGGCGATGAGCAGGCACACCGCATTGTAAATGCCCTGCCACAGCGTCACTGTCCGCTCCGTGACAGACAGTCGCTCCAGCGTATACCGCGTCTTGCTGCCAAGGGAGCCTGTCAGTGTCAAAACGGCGCACAGACCCACAAAGCCGATGCCGCAAACCAAGGGCATCTTACCCCCGGTCAAAAAGAGATATCGCTCTTCCGCCGCCGTGGTGAAAAAGAACGCTGCCTCCACGGCCGCCGTGGCCATTAGCAGCCCTATCACTGGCACAATGGTGCTTCCTGCCAGAAGTATTCCCACCGACAGATGTTTTCTCACTGTTCTTCCTCCTTCCACAGCCGTTCCACCAGCAAAAGTGCCTCCTCCCGGCTCATTCCCATGCGCTTCATGGCCGCCACAGCCGAAAGTGCCTCCCCTTCAAAGAGCTGGCGCCGGATGGCTTCCGTCCGTTCCGCATCCGCGCTGATATAGCTTTTCACCCCTGTCCGGGAGGTCACGATCCCCTCCTCTTCCAAAAAGTGATAGGCCTTTTGCACCGTGGCCGGGTTCACCCCCAGCAGCGCCGACAGCACCCGCCGGGAGGGCATTTCATCTCCGTCACCCATGACCCCCGCGGCAATTCCCTGTTTGATAAAGCGCAGGATCTGCCCATAAATGGGGCTTCCATCCTCCATGACAAAATTCTCGAAAGATACCACCGGCGTCTCACCTTCTTTCAAACGCAAAACCGTATCACTCAACTAATACAGTTCTTAACTGTATTATATGAGTGATACGGTTGTATGTCAACTGTTATTTTAGATTATTCGCCGGCTGCCACCTGATTGACAGAGACCGCCACGGTGTGAGCGATGGGCTGCCACTGGAATTTGCAGAAAATGGCGCACACAGCCACAGGCACGAAGGTCATCATAAACACCGGGAACGTGAAGAGGTACAGGATCTTCTGACGGGAGGTGGCGTTGATCTTTTTCCATTCCGTGATGGTGGTCAAAAGACCCACCAGGAACATGGAGGCGTACATCCACAAGATGGTGTTGAGCATCACCCAAAGCACGCCCGGCCACTCGCCGGAGAGAATGGTGGTGATCATGGCAAAGCCCATGATCAGCGCGGACGTACCGTAACCCCACAGAGACAGCGTGGCTGTCTCAAAGCTGGCGTAGCTGATGCGGCCGCCTTTGAAAAGGCCGCGGATCAGCTCTTTTGCATAGCGGATGGAGACCTGGATACCGCCCTGCACCCAGCGGGTGCGCTGACGCCAGGAGTTGCCGAAGGTGGTGGGCTGCTCGTCGTAAAGCATGGCGTCGGGGCAAAAACCGATGCGGACGCCGTGAGTGGCGCACCAGGTATCAAATTCGATATCCTCGGTGAGGGTGAAAAAGTTCCAGCCGTCGCAGGATTCCAGTGTCTTGCGGGTGAAGCCAAAGCCGGTGCCGCTGACAGCGCAGGTGGTACCCACCAGCATCCGGGACTGGTTGAGATGCACGGAATCGTGCAAAAACCAAAGGGCGTAACCGGCGGAGATCCAGTTGTCAGCGTAGTTTTTGGAGTTGCGGTAGCCGCAGAATGCCTCAAAGCCGTCGGAGCAGGTCTTGTTCATCTCCGTGATGTAATTGGAGCTGAGCAGATTGTCGGCGTCAAAGACCAGGAAAGCGTCATATGTATCCAGCTTTCCGTCCTCTTTCATGCGCCCCAGCAGATAGTTGAGGGCATAGCCCTTGCCCACCTGCATTTTGTTGAAACGCTGATACACGGTGGCGCCGTGCTGCGCGGCACGCTCCGCTGTTTTGTCCGTGCAGTTATCCGCCACCACATAGACGTCCACCAGCTCTTTGGGATAATCCTGCGCCTCAATACTATCCATCAGATAGGGTAGCACATTCTCCTCATTTCGGGCCGCTACCAGCACCGCGTAGCGGTGTTGGTTCGCGTCTTTATGCGCCTTTCGCTTGAGAAAGAATGGCACAAACAGATAAATGAACTGATACAGGTAGCAAATGCTCAACATGACGGACAAAATGATACTAATCAGTCTCAGTGCTTGAATGATTTCCATGACTCTCCTGCCTTCTACAAATAATTTGATACATCAGTAACCCTATAATACTGACCACTACCGTCACCGCAAACACGATGATGGCAAACCAATAATTTTTCATTCCCAGCGCATCGCCACCCACAGTGGACGTCACGATGGAGGGAATCCTTCCCAGCGAGCAGATCAGCAGCCACGCGGGCCACTTCATATCGGTCAGTCCCGCAAAGTAGCAGAGCAGATCCTTTGGCGTACCCGGCACCATAAAGATAAAGAGAAACCAGAAATTTCGTTTGGGGGAGCTTTGCAAAAACCGCAGTGACCGGATCTTTTCCCGGGGGAAAAAGATCTCCACCGCCCGCGTACCGAACCGGCGCACAAAGGCAAACACCAAAACGCTGCCCAACGTGGCACCCAGCATGCACAGCAGCGTCCCCTCCACGGAGCCAAAGGCGTATCCGCCTCCGATTTCCAGCGGTTCGCCGGGGATCACCGCCACAAATACCTGCAGCAGCACCATACCCACATAAGCGGCCCGGCCCCAGAGCCCATGGGCGCTGACCCAAACGCGGAACTCTTCCGGCTGCGACGCAAGGCGCATCATTGGTCGTCCCACAAACCAGACCACCAGTACGGTCAGCACCGCGAAGATCACGATGGCAGCCACCGCCGCTGTTTTCCTTTGCTGCTGTGTCAGTTCTTTTCTCATCTTTTTTTGCTTCATTGTATTACTTCTCGCTTTCCCTGCCGACATCTATATCATAAGGATTTGTAGATTAAGAAACAATCAGTCAAATTCATAAGACTTTCTTAAGATGCTTTTTGTCGGCAAAATGCGGCGGCAGGGTGGCTTCTCTTTTTCCCTTGAGCGGCGGAAAGGATCGCTCAAGTATGATTTGATTATACCGTCCTTCCGGTTTCCCCGCCTTAATAAGCCCTTACATTTTTTGGCGTGAATCTTACATTTCTGTAAGATTTGCAGCCGCCTACTTTTTACCTTTCATGCGGTTAAATGGGCTTGCCCTGGGTAAGCTGTGAACAAGATGTTAAATGAATATGGCGGCCCTTGCATTCCCAAATGTTACATGTTATAATCTGCTAACATCCAAAAATAGCCAATTTAAAATGAAAGAATGGGGGACTATATGATGACGACTCAGTATAAGTGCAAGGTTTGCGGCATCATCTTTGAGGTGGAGGACAGTCAGGAGCCTGTCTGTCCCAAGTGCCACGCCAAAGGCGACAAACTGGAGAAGCTGGAAGGCAATCCGGTAAAAGCCGGCAAATACGCTGGTACTCAGACCGAGAAGAATCTGAAGGCCGCTTTCTCCGGCGAATCCGAAGCCCGCAACAAGTACACTTATTTTGCCAGCGTGGCCAAGAAGCAGGGCTTTGAGCAGATCGCCGCTTTGTTCCTGCACACCGCCGAAAACGAAAAGGAACACGCCAAGCTGTGGTTCAAGGAGCTCAACGGCATCGGTGATACCGCCGCAAATCTGGGCGCTGCCGCCGCAGGCGAAAACTATGAGTGGACCGATATGTATGCCGGCTTTGCCGATACCGCTGAAAAGGAAGGCTTCCCCGATCTGGCCGCCAAGTTCCGCGGTGTCGCCGCTATCGAAAAGACCCACGAAGAGCGGTATCGCGCCCTGCTGAAGAACGTGGAGACGGCGCAGGTCTTTGAAAAGAGCGAAGTAAAGGTTTGGGAATGCCGCAACTGCGGACACATCCTGGTCGGTACCAAGGCCCCTGATGTCTGCCCCGTATGCAATCATCCCCAGAGCTACTTCGAGCTTCACACCGCCAACTATTGACCGTTCTCTTCTTTATGACGTTTTCCACCCCCTTTTTGGTACATGGAAACGCGAACATTCTCTAAATAAAAAACAGGGAAGGCTTTTGCCTTCCCTGTTTTTTACATCCAATGCTTCTTCTTAAAGAACCAGATACACACCAGTATCACCAGACTACACAATATTGCCACCGCGGGATAGCCGTATTCCCAGGACAGTTCTGTCATGCCGGTGAAGTTCATGCCGTACCAGCCGGTGATCAGCGTCAGCGGCAGGAAAATGGCCGACACCACGGTGAAAACCTTCATGATGTTGTTCAGACGCAGATCAATGGTGGTCTGATAGGCCTCCCATACCGCCGCCGATTCCTCACGCAGTGTGGCAATGTCGTTGAGCTGGCGTGTAGAGCGTTCGGAGAGCAGGCGCAAAAACCGTATATCGCTGCGCTCGAAAAGAACGCCGTTTTCCGCCGCCTCCAGCTTTTCCGCCAGCAAGATCACCGCATCGCAGAAAGTATGGCGCTTTAAAAGGTGGCGTTTGACCCGCATCAGGCGCTGGGTAAACTTGTCTTCGATCTTCTCGCTCATCACCATGTCGCCCAGTTCCTCGATCTGCTGCTCCACCGTCTCCAGCGCGGCGTCACACCGATCCAGCAGTGAGTTGAATAAGGCGTACAGCAGGCGGCCCATACTGGGGTTTACCAAAGAAACCGTCTGCAAAATTGCTTCAAAGCGCTCTCGCAGTTGGTTTCCCTTTCCTGTCGGTTCCACGATCATCAGCCGGTTTTTTCGCAGATACAGCGCCACGCTCCGCTCATTATTTTCCTCCTTGCCTTCCGGCAGGCGAAAGAAAATAAAGCTGTAACCCTCATAATTTTCCACCCGGGTGTGAAAATGATGTGTTTCTTCGTCATATCTCCCGACAGCGTCCTCTGGAAATCCCAGCACCACACCGCTCTTCTTCCAATCCTCCGGCGTCATACAGCCCGCTGTCAATTCACTTTCATCCCACTGATCCATCTTAACGGCGTGTACGCCGTTTTTGAAAGAATAATACATACGATTTCCTCTTTCCGCGGATATTTTATCATAGGTTGATTATACCCCCAATCGCCGCCGCTGTGAAGCGGGTTTTTACGCGCTGAAATCATACAGGCACAAAATGCTTTCCCACCCATCAGAACAGTGAAATTTTCTAAAAAACAGAAAAACAGGCCAGACAGACACGCCATCGCGTCTGTCTGGTCTGCTCTTGCCTTATCGGGACTCCTGTCGGGGACCGGGCCGAAACCGTTCTTCTTGTACCGTAATGGAAAGCGCTCCCGCTGAAAGCTCTGTCAGGCGCTCTTGCAGCGCCCCCTCTTGCTCTGATGGCAAAAGGGCCGAAATCCTCACATCGGCGGCATAGGCGATTTCTTCTATCCGACCCTGTGAAGCCTCGATCTCCAGCTTCATTCGCTCCAAAAGCGAGTAGGTACAGGGTACCTCCACCTTGGCCCACAGCCGCATCTCCGCCACGCCGGAGGCGTTGAGCGCATCTTTGGCGCCTTTGGCATAGGCCCGGGTCAGTCCGCTCGCTCCCAGCAAAATGCCGCCGAAGTACCGCGTTACCACGCAGCACACGTCCCAAACCTCTTCCCGGTCAAAGACGCCCAGCATGGGCTGTCCCGCCGACCCCTGTGGCTCCCCGTCGTCGGAGTAGCGCTGCACGCGGCCTTCCCGCAGCAGATAGCACCAGCAGTTGTGGCGGGCGTCGTGATAGCGGGCCTTCATCTCCCGGATCCGGGCCTGCGCTTCTTCTTCGGTGGTCACCGGCCAGACGTGGCTAATAAAGCGAGAGCGCTTTTCCGTAAACTCGCTCTCCGCCGCCTCATAGGGAACCAGAAAACGGCTCATAGCTCCCAGTCCTCTTTGGGCTCTTTCCAGTCCTCGATATACGCTTTCATCATGCCCAGTACCTTTGGCACGCACACCGCCGTCACGTCGATGGTCTCCCCATACTCCACTTTCTCCACCTTGGCGTCTTTGTAAAGCATGTCCAGCACTCCGGCCTTGTCATAGGACAGGTGGATCACCACCCGCTTCGTTCCCTTGTCCAGCTGCCGGTCAATGGCCGCCATCAGGCAATCCAGACCCTCCCCGGTTTTGGCCGACACAGCCACGGCATTTTCTCGGTGGGGATATTCTGCCCCAAAGGTAAGGTCTGACTTGTTGTATACATTGAGACACGGGATCTGGTCGGCACCCAGTTCGTGGATCAGATTTTCCACGATGCGGGCCTGATCCTGCCACTCGGGATTGGACACGTCGATGACGTGCAGCAGCATATCGGCGTATTCCAGTTCCTCCAGCGTGGCTTTGAATGCCTCCACCAGCTGGTGGGGCAGCTTGCGGATAAAGCCCACTGTGTCGGAGATCACCACGTCCAGCGTGTCGCTGACGGTCAAAAGGCGCGTGGTGGTATCCAGCGTATCGAAAAGGCGGTTGTTAGCCGAGATATCCGAGCCTGTCAGCGCGTTGAGCAGCGTGGATTTGCCCGCATTGGTATAGCCCACGATGGCCACCACGGGGATCTCATTTTTCATCCGACGCTCCCGCTGTGTGCCGCGGACACGGCGCACATTTTCCAGTTCTTCCTTGAGTTTGTCGATCTTGCGGTGGATGTGGCGGCGGTCCGTTTCCAGCTGCGTTTCGCCGGGGCCCTTGCTGCCAATGGGGCCTTTGCCGCTGGTACCGGCCTGCCGCTCCAAATGCGTCCACATACCCACAAGACGCGGCAGCAGATACTGGTACTGGGCCAGCTCCACCTGCAAACGTCCTTCTTTGGTGCGGGCACGCTGGGCAAAGATATCCAGGATCAGTCCGCTGCGGTCCAGCACCTGAACGCCGGTCATCTCCGTCAGCACCCGGATCTGAGAGGGCGAGAGGTTGTTGTCAAAGATCACCATGGTGGCGTTTTGCGCCTGTACCATTTCCCTGACCTCGGCCACTTTTCCCTCGCCGATAAAGGAATGAGCGTCGGGCTTGTCACGGTTTTGTAAAATGGAGCCTACCGCTTGCCCGCCGGCAGTCTCCACCAGCGCGGCCAGCTCCTCCATGCTTTTTTCATCGGCGTTATCCTGCCGCAAAATAGGGCAGCACAAACCCACCAACACCGCATAGTCGCGTTTTTTCTCTTCTTGTGCTTTCAGTTCCATAGGCTCCTTCTTGATCGGTGCCGCAGTACGGCGGCCCAATGCATCATATTGGATTCATGATTGGAAATTATTATAATGTATCTTCCCCAAAAAGTAAAACAAAACCCGCATCAAAACGATGCGGGTTTTGTAATAAGCAGCAAATTACTTGTCCAAACCAAACTTCTTGTTGAACTTCGCCACACGGCCGCCGGTATCCACCAGCTTCTGCTTGCCGGTGAAGAAGGGGTGACACTTAGAGCAGACTTCTACCCTGATATCCTTCTTGGTAGAACCTGTCTCAATTACATTACCGCAGGCGCATTTAATAGTAGTCTGCTGATAATTGGGATGGATTCCTTCCTTCATTGCTCTTGTTCACCTCTTTCTGGTGCAATAGTCCTCTTTTCACAAAGGCAAATGTAATGGTATCATACATACGAGAGAATTGCAAGTGTTATTTACAAAGTTATTTCTCTATTTGTGGCAAAAAAGTACAGCAATTTTCGATGCGTCTTGATTTGCAGGACTTTCCCCAGCGCCTGGGCATAGGCCTCCAGCTGTCCGCGGTACCATTCTGCCCGCTGTGCTTCCTCGCCGGGCTTGATGCGGTCGGTTTTAAAGTCCACCACCGTCAGTCCCTCCTCCGTCTCAAAGCAGCAGTCTGTCACGCCCTGGAGCATCATCTGGTCATCCGTGGTCAGGTTTTTATCATAACTTTTAGCCGGAATCAGCAGGGCAAAGCGGTATTCACGCCAGACACGCTTGGCCGTGCGGATCTCCTGCGCCACAGAAGAACGCAAAAACGCGGCGATGGCCGCCGTATCCACGGCCCTGGCTTGCTCATGGGTAATCAGGCGCCGCTCCTCCATCTCCTTTACAGCCTCGCTGACTGCCTTCTCTGAATCTTCGATGTCAAAATCCAGATACTGCATCACAAGATGGGTCGCCGTGCCCCGTTCCGTGGCAGAAAGCTGTTTCCCATTCTGCATAAAGAGCGGTTTTTCAAATGCAGGCAGGTGATACTCCTTTACAGTTCCCTCTGCAATTTCCTCGTCCAGTTCCCGACCCTTCAGCTGGGTGGCCGTCACTTTGGAAGGGATTGCGCAGGCTGGCGCAGCCTCATAGACCCAGTCCAGATTGCCGCCGTCAAAGGGTTCCTCCTCCGCCTTGGCATTGTCAGCGGAGATACTCTCCTCCGTCTCCCAGGCGGGGTTTTCGTGGCAAAACACTTGCCACGTTTCCCCATCGTCCCGGCACAGCGGAATGCTCCCGCCCGCCAGACGCCGCAGGACTTCTGCTTCGGGACGGCACAAAAGCGGAAGCAGCACCCAGTCGCCCAGTGACTTTCCGCCGGCCACCGCTTCCGGTGATACCGGGCAGGAAGCCACGCTTAAAAGCTCGCCCAGGTGCTTTTGCCCGCGCTTCATGCAGTCCACCAGGATCAGTTTTTCCTTGGCGCGGGTCATAGCCACATAGAGAATACGCAGTTCCTCCGCCTTTGCTTCCCGCTCCAGACGCAGCGCCAGCGCCGTTTTGGAAATGGTGTCGTATCGGATGCGCCGGGCCAGATCCACGCACTCTGTACCAAGACCCAGCTGGGGGTGCACCAGCACCGGCCGGTTAAGGTCTTCCCGGTTGAATTTTTTATTGAGGTCAGCAAGGATCACCACTGGAAATTCCAGTCCCTTGGATTGGTGGATACTCATGATCCGCACGCCGCCCGAGGCCTGCCGGGTGCTGATGGCGGGCACCTCGTCATTTTCCAGCAGGCGGCGCAGGTAAGAGGTGAAATCGAACACGCTCATGCGCCCGGCGCTCACCATCTGGCGGGCGTACTCAAAAAGAGCCGTCAGATTGGCACAGCGCTGGCGTCCCTCGGGCATGGCGCCAAAAACGCCCATGACGTTGCATCGGTTGTAGATCTGGAACAGCAGCCGGTCCACTGTCAAATCCTGCGCGCTGGCCCGCAGCGCGTTCAGCTGGTCCAAAAACGCCTTGGCATCGTCTCTTCCGTCAGCGCAGAGGGCGCCGTAGAAGTCGTCACCGGGCGCGGCCGCGCGCAATAGCGCCAGCCGGTCGGGCGTAAAGCCGAAGAGGGGCGAGCGAAGCACGGCGATCAAGGGCACGTCCTGCCTGGGATTGTCAATGATCTCCAAAAAAGAGAGCATTACCGCGATCTCCAGTGAGGAGAAGAAATCCGCCGTTTCCTGGCTGGCACAGGGGATATTTTCCCGTTCCAGAGCCCGTGTGAAAACCGGCAGACGGCTGCGGGGCGAACGCATGAGGATCACGATATCCTCCGGCCGGACGGGATACAGCGCGCCGTCACCGCCCTGCACCGGATATTTCTCATCCAGCAGTCGGCGGATGCGGTGCGCCACAAACGCGGCCTCGCTCTCCGTGCGGTCGAAACTCTCCTCCTCCGTATCCGTCAGATGGATCAGATGGAACTCCGTCGGGGTGTCGGTGCGGGGCAGATAATAGGACGCGCCAAAATACAGCGCCTGATCGGGGGTGTAATCCATCTCCCCCATGTCCTGGGAGAGAATATTGCGAAACACGAAATTGGTGGCAGAAAGCACCTGCTCCCGGGAACGAAAATTCTGGCTGAGAGACAGCTTCCGGGGACTGCCCGTCGGGGCAGTCTCGGCCGGCAGATAGTCCCTGTATTTCTTCAAGAAGATGGTCGGGTCGGCCAGACGGAACCGGTAGATGCTCTGCTTTACGTCGCCCACGGTGAAAAGGTTCTGTTCTTCCCGTGAAATGGCCCGGAAAATGCAGTTTTGCACCTCATTGGTGTCCTGATATTCGTCTACCATGATCTCCTTATACCGCTGAGAGATCTGCTGCCCCAACTCCGAAGGTGTCCCGTCCTTGTTCAGCAAAATGGCAATGGCATTGTGCTCCTGGTCGGAAAAATCCACCAGATTGCGCCGTTCTTTCTCTTTTTGGTACTCGGCCGCAAAGGCGGTGGCGAGGTCCAGCAGCGCCAGCATGGCCGGTGCCATGGCCGTGAGGTCAGCCAGATAGTCCTCCTGCGAGATAGCATAGGTGGCTTCCCAGTCCTTGATGTCCGCCTTGCACTGTTTCAAAAGAGCCTGCATGCGGGGTTTCAGGTCACCACCATCCTGATCTTTGACGGCCCCCATCCGGCGAAACTCTGCCCGTGTGCAGGATAACTCCTCCCAACCTTTTTGCGCGTTGGGGGCAAACTGCCGCAGCTGCACCGCCGTCTCGGCAAATCGGTCGGCGTAGGCCTTGGCCATCGCCGGACACGCCGCCATCTCCTCCACCGCCCTCTCCAGCATTTCCGCCCAGAAAGACGCCTTGCGGACGGTGTAAGCCATGACCTCCCGGCCGAAGGGCGAGTCCTCCAGATTTTCGGGGATTTTCTCCCACTGCCGGCGCTGGCTCTCCAGCCACCGCAGCGGGTACACATGGCTCTGCACCTTCTGATAGAGTTCCAGCACCAGTCCCTCCAGCGCCCGGTCGTCACGGCCCGCGCCCAGTGTTTCCGCCAGCATCTGTGCCTGGGAATCGGTCTCAATGCCGCTGTAAAACTGCTCTAATACCCGCTCCAGCACACGCTCCTGCAAGGTCATTGTCTCCTGCTGGTCGGCCACGCGGAAGTCCGGCGCCAGTCCCGCAGAGGGCAGCAGGTGGATATTCTCCCGCAGCAACCCGGCGCAAAAGGCGTCCACCGTCTTGATGTCCGCCTGATAAACGCGGAACATCTGGCGGCGCAGATGGGCATCCTCCGGATGCGCCGCCACCTGCCGCGCCAACTCCTGCGCGATCTTGCCCCGCAGTTCCGCTGCCGCCGCCTTAGTATAGGTGATGATGAGAAAATCATCCACCTGGCAGTGTTCCTCCCGTATGTAGGAAAAGAGGCGCTCCACCAGCACCTTGGTCTTGCCGGAACCGGCGGCGGCGGACACCAGCAGGCTACCGCCCCGGTCGTCCACAGCGGCCTGTTGGGCTGCCGTCAATGTCACATCTGCCATTTACACCTTTCCTCCTTCCCCGTTTTTCCGATCCACTTCCTGCCAAAATTCCTCCGGTTCCGTCTTTTTCAGATAGCGCAGATGATCCTGCCCGCGCCCGTCCTCAAAGCCGCAGGCCGAGACAAAGGGGCAGTAGGTGCAGGCGCTGTCCGTCGGCTTGCGGCAGAAGGGGTCGGCGTCAATGTTGCCCTGACTCATTTCCCGGGCGATCTGGTGCAGCAAAGAGTCCATATACCGGCTGAGCTTTCCCCACTGCTGGGCGGAGGCAAGGCCGCCGCTGACGTTGCCCTCTTTGTCCACCCGCAAGGGCAGATAGCAGGGCTTTTCCAAGGCGCTGTGCTCCATGGCCCGCAGAATCTCGGGTGCCGAAAGCACCATGCCACTGCGGCGCAGCTCCCGCGAAAACTCCTGCTGTAACTTTTCTTCGCTGACGGTACGGCTTTGGCGCAGGATCACGTCTCTGGCCGGCAGATACAAAACGCCCGCCGGCTCGATGGGCTGCCCAAAATAGCGCCAACCCTCGTCCTGCAAGGTAAAGAGATACAGCAGCATCTGGATGCCAAGCCCCTGCCGCACCTCGGAGAGATCAAAGGCTTTCTTCCCCGTTTTGTAGTCCACCACCCGCAGATACAGTTTCCCGTCGTGGAGCCAGCCGTCCACCCGGTCCACCTTTCCGCTCACCGACAGCGTGGTGTCGGCTTCCTGGATGGTGATGGCGGGCAGGGGGCCCTTGTCGCTGAATTCCAGCTCAAAGGCCATGGGCACAAAGTCAGATTCCGCCAGCTCCGCGGCCACGTTTTCGATCATATTCTCCGCCGAGCGCTGCAGCCGGCGAAACAGATAGCGGAACCGTGCGCTTTTTTCATAATAGTGATCGATCTGCGTGTCCATATACTGCTTCACATACAGGTCCACCAGTTTTTTGATGTCTTTTTTCTCCACAGCGCCGTAGCCGCCCCGCGCCATCACATCCCGGGTTACGTTCTCCAGCAGGTAGTGGAGAAAGGTGCCGATTTCGGGGGCTTCAAATCCCGCCGCTTTGCGCTCCTTGGCTTTGAGACCGTACTCCATGAAGTAGCCAAAATGGCAGGTTTTTACCTGGTTCATCCGGGAAGCGGACATCCGTATCTCCTTGCCGTAGAGCGCCTGCACGGCCTGTGGCGACAGCTTTCCCCGCTCCATGGCCGCGGCGCGGCGCATGGCCGCAAGCGCGGCGGCATAGTTCTCTTTTCCCTCGAAATACCGCCAGGCGGCACCGCCCGGATGCGCCCCCGCGCTCTCCAGCGCCGGAATGCGGGCGGCATAGCGATAGGAGCCGTCCTCCCGCCGCTCTTCCATGGCCGGAAACAGCTTTCGCAGCCGCTCCACCACGAAGGAAGGCCGCAGCTCTCCGCCGGAGAGATCCGTCACGGGCCAACTCACTGTCAGGCGATCTGTGGGCTGGGCCAAACAGGCGTAAATATTTTGCAGTTCCTGATCCAGCTGGTCGAAGGTGGCGTCCGACAGGCAGATCTCTCTTTGCTGTAAAGCCAGGCGCTCTTCCCGGCTCAAAAGGCCGCTGGTGTCGGTGACGCTGGGCAGTACATGGTCGTTGGCACCCAGCAAAAAAAGATATCTGACCCGATGGCGGTCGTTGCGGGTGATCTCGCTGACTTTCACCTGATCCAGCGTGGCCGGGATAGTACCCACACTGTACTGGGACAGCACCAGACGCAAAAGCCGGGCAAAGGTCTCGCCGTCCGTCTCCCTGTCCCCCAGAATCTCCGCAAACTGATCCAGTACGCCGCAGAAAATGCGCCATAGCTGGGCGTATTCGTCAGCCAGCTGCACTTCTCCGTTCGCCAGCAAGCTTTCTGTCTTGGCGGCCATCGCTTCCGGCACACCGGCGTGCTGTGCAAATATGTAAAGTGATTTTGCTTTATCCTTTGCAGAACTGTTCGACTTCATGTCTTCCCAGAGCGTGAGAAGCGGCGCGCGCACCTTGGCGCGAATGCGGTTGATCTCAGCAAGCCTTGCGGCGCGTTCCTCAGTCAACTCCATCCCATAGCCATCGGGATTGGCCGTCCAGTCCGTGTCCCGCAGCCACATGCTCCCCCGGATCTGCCAGAGGATCACATAGTTTTCCAGCAGGTCACTCTCCTCTTTTGTCACGCCGGAGAGCCCCGTTTTGAGGTAGCGAAACATATCTTCATATTCAAAGCCGCCAGTCACCGCGTCCAGCGCCCCCAGCAGGAGCGTTAGCGTGGGCTTTTGCAAAATGTCGCTGCGGCGGCTGAGATAAGCCGGCACTTCATAGCGCGTCAGCACGTTTTCCAGAATGGGCCCGTATACATCCATGTTCCGGGCTACCACGGCGATGTCGCGGAAGCGGCAGGCACCCGCGCGCACCAGTGTCAAGATCCGCGCGGCCACATACTCCGCCTCATCATAAGCTGTCCCGGCCTGATACAGGGCCACCGCGCCTGTCGGCTCCGTCCACGGCACCTGACTGCCGAAAAAATGGGCTTCCAGATGAGACAGCGGTGTTTTCGTCGGCGGCTGCTCCAAAAACAGCAGCTTGGCCTTTGTTCCCTTTTGCTGTGCTAGGCGCAGTAGCCGCTCCCGCTGGCGCAGGGCGTTTTGAAAGAGATCGCTGCTGCCCCGTTCGCCCAGCAGCGTCACTGTGACAGAGTGGGCCTGCTCCAAAAGGGTGCCCAAAATGTCCTCTTCAAGCGCCGTAAAATAGGAAAAGCCGTCCACATACACGTCCTTCCCCGCGGCGTAGCCAGAGGAAGCCAGCTTGTCCCGCAGCTTTTGCAGCCAGCCCCGGGCGTCCTGCCCGGAAGAGCGCAGCTTTCCTTCGTAAGCGGCATAGATCAGCGCCAGATCCCGCAGCTTGTCCCCCATGACGCCGTCCATGCATTTGGTCTGCGCATAGAGTTTCTCCGGCACGATCTCATAGGAGTAAAATTCCTCTGTCAAGTCCACCAGCTGTTGAAGAAACGCCGCCTTTTGAGAGGGTCTGCCAAAGACCTTCAGCTTGCTTTGCAGTTCCTGTAAAGCAAGAGACATTGTCAGTATTTTGCCGCCGCCATCCAGTGTAAAATCCGCCAGGCCGCCGGTCTGCGCCATCACACGAGTGGCAAGATTGCGAAAGCTCAACACCTCGGCGCTCACCGAAGCTGTATCGCCGCAGGCCAGGCACAGATCCACCTCCGCCGCGTGGGAGGTGTGCTCCGGCACCAGTAGCAACTGTGGCCTGGTACTTCTGTTTTTCTCGATGGCCTGCATCACCCGGTCGGATTTTCCGCTGCCGGCCCGGCCCACCCATATGGAAAGCATACGCCACGCCCCTTTCATGGAAAGAGTTTACCACAGTCCTTGTCCCAAAATCTTCCCATTTGTTTAGGTTCATTATACCGTTTTTTCCACCCTATTGCAACGGAAAAGGGAGCCCGCATCCGCAGGCTCCCTCCCTTATGACCGCTTGCTCTCCACCCATTGGCGGAACTGCTCCCACAGCTCCACCGATCGGAATTTCAGCACATACCGGTCGCTTTCACCTGTCATCAAATTCAAGTCATCTTCCTCCATTCCGTCTGAGATGGCCGTTTCCTCCAAGTCGGTGGCAGCGGTGGTGCAAAGCGGCGGATACACCACGCACCACCAGTTGTGCCCCTTCCCCTCGCCGATGACCACGCGCAGCGCGGTGTAATGACCGGCGGGCAGGGAAAAGCCGTCGTACACCTTGGTGGGAAACTCCGTACCCTCCACGGACGCCGTCACAGCGTAGTCATACCCCTGACTTCGGATCTCTGACGCAGCCTCCTCCTGAATCTCCGGCAGCGCCTGCTGCAAAAGCACCTGGGCTTCCTCGCGGTCGGCGGCCTGCTCCAGAATGTCGGTAGCGGAGGCAAGCACCTGGTCCCGCACCCGCAATTTCAGCGTCTGATCTTCTTCCGTGTCGGAGTTGGCGATGACGTGCAGACGAATCATCTTCCGCCCCAAATCGTCCTGGGTCTGCAAGGACCACGCACCCCACAAAAATGTAACAGCCAAACCAAGCAGCAGAGATATTTCAATAATTTTCCAACGTTTCAGCATAAAAAACACCGTCCATATGTAGAATTTTCCTACATTGTGGACGGTATTTTTCGTTTTTATACCCTTTCGGCCAAAAATACCTGCAAATTGTTGGATTTCATGGCTTCACAGGCCTTTTCCGCTTCTTTTTCCTCCGTAAAAAGGCCAAACACGGCAGAACCGGAGCCTGTCATGCAGGCGCCTCTGGCGCCCAGCTCCAACAGCCTTTTCTTGAGGGCAAAAATTGGACTGTCCGGCGGAAGAATCTGCTCAAAGCCATTGAAAAGCCGCTCGCTGATTTCCCGCATATCTTGGTACTCCAGCGCTTTTGTCAGCCCGCTGGTGTCGGAGCGTTCTTCCCGTGGCTGTTGGTCGATGCGCTGATACATCTCTGCGGTGGAGAGTGAAAAGCCCGGCTTGCAGATGACAAACCAGCACAGCGGCAGCTTTGGCAGGCGAATCATCTCCTCCCCCTTGCCCCGCACCAGCGCTGTATCACCCCGCACGCAGAAGGGCACATCGCTGCCGATCCTGATGGCCATTCTTTGCAGCCGGGACAGGGGCATATCCGGGCAGTACAGCTTCCGAAGGCCCCGCAGGACAGCCGCCGCGTCACTGCTGCCGCCGCCAAGACCCGCGCCCATGGGGATCTGTTTTGTAAGCGTAATGGAAAGTCCCTGGCAGACCATCCCCGTCTCGCGGAAAAACACATCCGCCGCGCGATACGCCAGATTGCTCTCGTCCCCCGGCAGCGTCTCCCAGTTGGTGGAGGTGGTTATGCCCGTCCCCTTGCCGGTCTCCATTGTCACCGTGTCGCACAGCGACACGCTTTGCATCACAGAAACCAGATTGTGATATCCATCGGGACGTTTTTCCCCAATGTCCAGTGTCAGGTTCAGTTTTGCCGGAGCCTGTTCCGTTATCATCGCCATCTTCTTCCTCCTTAGTCCCGCTTTTTGGGTACGCCGCATTCGTCAAAGTTTTCTTTCAAAGCCCGCTCCACTGGCAAGATCAACAGAACCAATCCCGCCACTTCGATCAGTTCAAACACCACGGAAAGGATGCCCTGCCCGCCGGCAGACATTCTCCGAAAGCTCCGCATCAGCAAAAAGGCCAGTGTGCCGTAGGCAAGGCCTGTCTGCCACATCAGCCGCGCGGCCATGGCGTTGGCGAAGTCCCAGGCTTCCTGGCTTTTCATGGAGCGTGATGTCCGATAGCCGGCCCAGCCGTTGATCTTTTTGGGCGGAAAACGGGAAAAGAGCAGGCCCAGCAGCACCATCAGCAATGGGATGAGGAACGTAGACCACCAATATATAAACATAGGCATCTCCTTATTTTCAAAATCAAAAAATAGAGCCGCTTTTCAGCGGCTCTATTATATACCCTGTATCGCAAAATTTCCAGTGTTATCGGATCTTGCGCGCTTCGATGTAATAGCGCTTGTCCTGGGCGTGGCCCATGGAGAAGGTCTTGCGGGGCAGCACACCGTCTGCCATAACGGTCTTGAACAGCTGTTCTTTCCCCATGGCGGGCAGCTTGATGCCGATGTTGCCGGACTTTTGGCCCAGATCCTCCACCACCTCGTCGCCGTGGATATAGTCCACTTCGCCGCCAAACTTCTTCAGATATGTATCCAGGAAGGACTGCACCGAGCCTACGCACAGCTGCATGGTGGGGTTGGGAATGGTGATGTGGCCGCGGCCGCCGGCGTAGTAATACGCAAAGCAATGGCCCTCGCCCTCGCCTTCATAGGCGTCGGGATAGAACTTTTTCAGTTCCTCCAGCAGATGCTCCGGCTTCACGCCGAACACCACCCGGTGAATGGGCTCAAACTGCAGAGCTTCGTCGTGGTTGTTGACCACTTCCACCAGCGCGTAGCGGGCGGGCAGCTTCTTCCACTCTTCCTCGGTCAGGCCCTTCTTCTGCTCTTCATAGCAAGCCTTGGCGGTAGCCAGAGAATGGTTGCCGTCGCCCACGGCGAACAGCAACGGCTCCACGCCGGACACACCGTACTTCTCGTGCATGGCATCTTCGGAGCAAAGACCCTCCAGCGCATCGGCCACGGCGTCCATCTGCTCTTTGGAGAGCTGATAGCCCTTGATATGGCCGCCGTTTTGCATCAGGTCAAAGTCATAGACCTTTTTCATACCGGAAGCGGCAGCGGTCAGAGGCTCAATGACGGTGTTCTCCGGATTGTCGATGAGCAGCATCACATGGGGCAGCTCGATGGGAGCGTTGCGGCGGACACGGGCGCGGGGCGGAATGCGGTCGAGCACCGTGCCCTCAGTGGCGCGGATCAGCGCGCCGGAGCCGGGCGTAAAGTCATAGGCATCCAGATCCACCATGCCGATGAGGCCGTGACGGATCCTGCCATCCGACTGCTGACGTTCAATATAGATCAGGGAATCTTTCAGCGTCTCAAAGATATCGTCTTTCAGATACTGTTCCATGGACGCGTTGATCTTGGCGATATGGTCATCCACATGGGGATCTTTGAGCATAGCCTCCGGCAGGATCAAACGCAGAGTCGAAGGGGCATCGCCCACCTTTTCCTCGACTGCCTTCCAGTATTCCGGTTCCGAGGTAAACTGATCGCAGGCCACCACAGCCCACTTGTTCATGTCGCAATTCCGGGGCAGCAAAACGTCCGCAGGATAAAAGCCAAGTTTTTCAAACTTTTTGTTCATGGTCATCCTCCTCAAGTACATAAATTCATTATCCCCCTGGGATGCATGGAATTCTTTTTTTATTATACAATAAACAAAGCGGGCTTTTCAATGCATATGGATCATTCTTCCAAAATATTTTTTCATACAGCAAAAAAATATTTTTGTCTGTATAAAAACTGCTTTGAGGGGAATGATAAGAATACGTCATGTATAAATGGAGGTAACAACGTGAAAATTCTGGATAAAATTGCGCTGATCCTTGTCATCATCGGTGCCCTGAACTGGGGCGCCGTGGGACTGTTTGGATTTGACTGCGTGGCGTTTCTGTGCGGCGGTCAGATGGCCGTTTTGAGCCGCGTGATCTACTCGCTTGTCGGAATCGCAGGTCTGTGGTGTATTACGCTGCTGTTCCGTGAAGACCCTTCGTCCTCTTCCTGATGGCTCGTCCGTCCTGTGCGAAAAGACTGCCGCGCCGAAACGCGGCGGTCTTTTCACGGTTATGGCGTTGTCAATTCCCGGATCAGCTTTTCCTCCGGCGTTACATACAGCGTGCGGCAGGTAGAATAGATCACCATGCCGGGATTGGCCCCGGCGGGTTTCTTCACGTTTTTCACAAGGGTATAGTCCACCGGCACGTTCTGCCCCTCCCGTGACTGGGAGAACCAGGCCGCCAAAAGCACAGCGGCGCGGATACTTCCCTCGTCGGGGGGCTCATTGTCCGTGCAGAGGATAACGTGGGAGCCGTGGGCTTTCTGCACATGGAACCACCAATCGCTCTTGCCCGCGTCCTTGGTGGTCAGGCGGTCATTTTGCCGGTTGTTGCGGCCCACCAGGATCCGCAGCCCGGTGACGGAGCGGTATTCCCGGGGACGGGACGCCCGCTGAAAGCCGCCTTTCGCCTTGCGGTTGACACGCAGATAACCCTGTTCCTGCAATTCCATGCGAATATCGTTGAAATCCTGCTCCGACTCCGCCTGCCGGATTTCCTCCAGCACACTCTCCAAATAGCCCAGCTCCCGGCGGCCCTTTTTCATCTGCTCCGAGAGCATGATTTCCGCCGTTTTGGCCTTGTTATACTGCTTGAAGTATTTGGCAGCATTCTGCTGGGGTGTTAAAAGCGGGTCAAGGCGTATCTCCGCCGTGGGACACCCCTCTTCATAGTAGTTCTCCGCCAGCAGACGGGTCTGGCCCTTTTCCATGCGGTACAGATTGGCGGTAATCAGTTCGCCGCTGAGCCGCAAGGCATCCCGGTTTTGTGTGGCGGCGTATTCTTTCTCCTGAGCCGCCAGCTTCCGGCGCAGCCGGTCGCAGGCGTTGGAGGCCGTGCGCCGCAAATCCTGCCCCCGCTGGCGCACACGGTCAGCCTGCTCCCGCTGGGCATAAAAGACATCCAGCAGCTCTGAAAAGGAGCCGCAGCTTTTTTGCTCCATGGTGCTATCATACTGCTGGATGGGCATATAGGAATAGTCCACGGGACGTCCCTCTCGCAGCAGCAGTGTGGGCGCGTAGTCCTGCCGCACCGCCCTGTCCCGCACAAGGGCATAGGCCTGTCCCAGCCGCTCCCGCTCTCGCTCTGTCATCTGACACTTCCGGCGGTCTGTGACACCGCAGGCGCGGCAGACGATTTCCCGGGACATAAGGGGTGAAAAACCGGCAAAGGTATCCAGCAGCCACTGGTCCAGCGCCGATTCTTCTCTGGCCCGGTCCAGCAGTTCCATAAAGGCCGCCTCGTCCACCTGCACCGGGTCCAGCTTCCCCTGATCGGGAGGCAGGTGGTAGTAGAGCCCCGGCAGCAGCTGGCGGCTCTGGGAGGACTCCAGGTCCACCCGGCGCAGACAATCGATGATGCGGCCGTCCGTTCCCGTCAGGATCAGATTAGCGCAGCGACCCATGGCTTCCAGGATCAGACGGCAGGTGCCCGGCTCCCCCATCTCGTCCAGCACCTCCACGGTGATCACGGCAATACGCTCCATCCCGGGCTGGGTAATGGAGACGATCTTTCCGCCGGAAAAATGCTTCCGCAGCAGCATGCAGAACATAGGCGGCTGGCTGGGATTGTCTCGCAGCAGCGAAGTCATATGCAGGCGGGGCTGATTGGCCCCCGCGCAAAGCAGCAGGCGCCGGGAGCCGCGCAAAAGCAGAATAATCTGGTCCCGGGCCGGCTGCTGGATCTTTTCAATGCGGGCGCCGGTGACCTGTCCGGCCACCTCCTGTATCACCGCTCGCAGGCAAATAGCGTCCAGTGGCATCAGTCTTCCTCCATCATATGGCAAAACAATTCGTTGATCCGATCCCGCCGCCCCATTAGACACAGATAGCCGAACAGCGCCTCCAGCGCCGTGGCCTGCTGGTACTGCTCCCGGCTGGCGTTTTGCGGAATGCTGTGGACGTGGGCGTTGCGGCCCCGGCGAAACACAGCGGCCTCCTCTTCCGTGAAGAGGGGCAATATCCGCTCAGCCAGTGCGGCCTGTCTGGGCGCGCACACCAGCGCCACCGTGGCGCGGTGCAGTCCCTTGCCGGTGGCTTTCCCATGGGCGCAGAGCCACGTCCGCACCAGCAATTCATACACGGCATCGCCCAAATGGGCCAGCCCGATGCTGCTGATCGAGCGAATGTCATCTTCCGGCATTTTGATCGAAAAATAGTCTGTCATAAAAACTCCTGAAAATTCATAAAATTAGGGATTGACAATCTTCGCAAACTCATGTTATACTAACACTCGTTCCGGGGGTATAGCTCAGCTGGGAGAGCGCATGACTGGCAGTCATGAGGTCACGAGTTCGAGCCTCGTTATCTCCACCAGAACGTTCCGCAATTTGCATGAGAGTGTGAATTGCGGAACTTTTTTATGTAAAAAAGTTCCCAAAAAAAGCGGGGCGTTTTTGCTCCGTCATCGTGTTTTTGAGGAGATCTCCCTTTTTTCTCCTGTTTTTTCGTAGCGCGGCAAGAGGGCGTTTTGCCCTTTGGAAACGTCATTTTTCTCTTTGTCGCGCGGATTAATTATACTCCTGTTTTTTTCTTATGTCCATGCCGGATTTTATTTTCTTCGCTGTTTTTCGGCAAGGGAAAGACGCTCTTCCCCCCTTTTGGTGGGAAGAGCGTCCTTTTCTTTTTGCGGCAATTATTCTTCTTTTTTACTTGTGATGCCCTGGATGACAAGAAGTGTGGCAAATATGGTGACAAATGCCAGCAGCAGGTTGATGGCCAGGTTCTGGATCAGCCCCGCCAAAAGATAATTGACAAATATCACCGCCGTCACTGTCATGGCGTAGGGCGCCTGCGTCTTCACATGATTGAGATGGTAGCACTGAGCGCCGGTGGACACCAGAATGGTGGTGTCGGAAATGGGCGAGCAGTGGTCGCCGCAGACAGCCCCTGCCAGACACGCCGCGATGTCGATGGTGAGAATGGTGCCGCCGTTGGTGCCAAAGGTGCTGACCACAATGGGAATGAGGATCCCAAAAGTGTCCCAGAAGGTGGCGGTGGCAAAGGCCAGCACCGCCGCCACCGCAAAGATCACCGCCGGCGGGAAGTTTGACATACCGGCAGCCGCCGCGCTCATTAAGGATGCCACAAAATATTTGGCGCCCAGCAGGCCGTTCGTCACATGACTGATGGTCCAGGCCAGCGTCAGAATCAAAATGGCAGGAGCCATGACCTGAAAGCCTTCTCCGATACATTCTGTGAACGCGACAAAGCTCATGGTGCGCCGGATCATATAGAACAAGAAGATAAACACAAGGGTCGCAAAGGAACCGTACATCAGGCCCTCCGGCGCGGAGCAGGCTGCAAAGGCACCAATGAGATCCCACTGGTATAATTCCCCCGCCGTAAAGAATCCGACGGTATAGAGAAGCCCAGAGACACAGCAAACGACCAAAGCCAGCACCGGGGCCACCAGATCCATCACTTTTCCTTTGTCGGCGTTTTTTCCTTTTGCAATGTCATCAAAGAGTCTTTCCGGCGTGGTATAAAGATCTCCCCTGGCGGCATTTTCCACGTGACGGCGCACGGGGCCGAAGTCCATGTCAAAAAGGGCCGGTACCGCCAGTGTGAAAATGGTCAGCAGCGCGTAATAGTTAAAAGGAATGGCGGCAATGAACAGCTGCACGCCGCTGACGCCCTCCATGGAATCTGCCACGCCGGAAACTGCCGCCGCCCAGGAGGAAGCAGGGATTAGAATGCAGATGGGCGCGGCGGTGAAGTCGATATAATAGGCCAGCTTTACCCGGGAGATACCGTGGGCGTCGGTAACGGGGCGCATGACATTGCCGGTGGTGAGGTTGTTGAAGTAATTGTCCACGCCCAGCACCAGCGAGAGCATCATGGTGGACAGCAACGCGCCCCGTTTGGTCTTGATGAGCTCCCCGCCCACTGTCCGTAGGCGTCCGAGCCGCCGGAGCCGTTCATCAGCACCACAATGATCCCCAGAATTACCAGGAAGATCAAAATGCCCATATTGTCGCCAACACTTTTCACCATGGTGTCAAACGACCGTGTGACGGCCACTACCGGATGAAAATCGGCGGCCAGCAGACCGCCCACCAGAATGCCCGCCATCAAAGATGTATACACCTCTTTGGTGACCAGTGCCAGCACAATGGCCGCCACAGACGGCAAAAGCGAAAACGCCGTGGCATAAAAGCGTACCTGTTCCTCCTCTCCCCCGGAGGCAAAAGCCTCCACTGTCAAAATAACGGTGAGCGCTGCCGCAAGCAAATAAGCGTACCTCTGCTTTTTTAGGCAAGAACGTCCCATGTAATACCTCCTGTTATGCTCAGCATACATGACTCAGTGTGTGCCAAAGCGTCCATTTCATACAGGATTTTCCTTTTTATACAAATAAAAAACAAGAGCAGCCGTTATTTGCCGCGGCTACCCCTGTTTTTTTATGAAGGTCTGCTTATTTTTTTGTCAATGCCAGACGAAATTCGCCGTTGCTTTCCGTCACCGACACCGCATACCCGCTGTTGGTGGCAAAGCGTGTCACGTTCTCCACGGCGCAATGATCGTCCACCAGCACGTCCAGTGCGGCGGGCGCATCCTGCTTGACTGCCTTTTGCACCATCAGCACCGGTGTGGGGCAGGAATATCCTCTCGCGTCGATCATGCCTGCACCCCTTTTTCTTTGGGCAGATGTGTCACGGCCACGATCAGGCACACAACAAAGCCCACGATCACCGCGATCTTTCCGGCCAGGCCAACACCGCCGGCGGAAAGGACGCCGTCTTTGACGCTGGCCGCATTGCCGGCCAGACCGAAGTTATGGGCAAACGCGGCGCCCACGATCATACCGATCACCGTCAGGGCGGAGTCTGCGTTGCCGCTGCCCGCCAGGATCAGCTGGCGCAGCGGACAGCCGCCCAGCATTACGGAGCCCCAACCCACCAGCATCATGCCAAGGCAGGACCAGAGGTGATCATTGTGAGAAATCGCCTGCACAAAGGTGGCGGTGTTGACGCCCAGATGATAGTTCCCCAGCAGCAGATTGCCGATGGTCACTGTCACCCAAATGGCCAGAAAGCCGGACAAAAGGGTAAAATCCTTCATCAAAAAGGCATCCCGGATACCGCCGGCCATACACAGGCGGCTCTTCTGGCACAGCGCGCCCACCGCCAGTGCCACCATCAAAGAAATCCAGATGGCGGCGTGCTTGGCGCCGGGGCCCTCCTGGGAAAAGTGGATAAAAGCCGGCGCCGCGATCAGCGCGACCAGCAGCAAGACCATCACCACGGGCAGCACAAAGCCTTCCGCCCGGCGCACCTCATAGGCGCGGCCCAGCGTAAAACCTTTTTTCAGCCAGACGCTCCCAATGGCGATGCCCAATACAAAACCGATCAGACCGGCCACTGCCGTCAGATCGCCGCCGCCCAGCCGCAGAACCATCCGCAGCGGGCAGCCCAGAAAGACCAACGCCCCGATCATAACAAAAACGCCCAGTACGAACCGGGTCGTTGGGGAAGACCCCGCCTTCACCTTAAATTCTCTGGCTGCCAGCGTCATAACGAAGGCGCCCAGCACCAGACCGATGATCTCCGGCCGGATATACTGCACCTTTGCCGCCGCGTGAAGTCCCAGCGCTCCCGCCGTATCACGCAGAAAACAGGCAATGCAGAAGCCCATGTTGGCCGGATTGCCACAGGCCGTCAGGATCAGCGCGGCAATGCCTACCGTCACGCCGCTTCCAATGACCCACCAGTTCCATTTTTTCATGTATGTCTCTCCTACTCCTTTAAAACTATTCGATATTTTTTTCAAAGAATATCGAGTGGTGTTATTATAGCAACATTTTTTTCTCTAGTCAATAAAAACGCTATTCACCTATCTGTTTATGATAGGTAATTATGTCTTGGTAATCCCCCACAAAACAGTGCCGCCCCGGTTTCGTACCGGGGCGGCAGCGCTGCGCGGCATTTTGTGCCCGATCGTTTTATCATGCCTTCAGCGAGAAGGTCATATGGACCGGGTTGTGGTCGGAGTAGGCGAACTGCGTGTCGATGACGTGGGACTCTTTGACCTCCACGTTGTCCGACACCAGAAAACCATCGATGGTCAAAACCAGCTGACCGTCGTGGTAGGGCGCGTCGGCATTGCGGCAGCTGGGAACGGGATGGGCCGGGTCATACGGCGCCACCAGTGTCATACCGGTGCCCTCCAGCAGTTCTGTGGGAAACGGCTGGGCCCAGGTGTAGGCGTCGCCGTTCACACCGAACCGTTCCGGGGAGTTGCCCAGCAGGTCTTTGTTGAAGTCTCCGCCGCAAACGACGTAATTTCCCTTGTCCCGCTCTGTTTCCACGTCCGCCAGCAGTTGCTTGAGCTGCTCCACGGCGATGGAGCCGTCACTGCTGTACGCGGAAAGGTGCAGCGCGAACAGCACCAGTTCTTTTCCGCCCTCCACGCTCACGCGGGTCACACTGTAACACCGGTCCAGGTCCACCAGCTTCATCAGACTCTCCTCCACCGGCAGACTGCGCCGCAAAGAGGATGTCATCTGCAAGTTGGAAAAGGTCATGATGCCCGCCACTGAGCGGCCGTGGGGCTGCGTAACGGGATAGAACAAAAAGGGCGAATCAAAGTTCTGCGCCCAGACAGAGGCATGGGACGGCAGGCTGTTCACCAGCTCCACGCTCTCATCCACGTGGTAAGATCGGGTGGAGTTGGTGTCCACTTCCTCCACAAAATAGAAGTCCGCCTTCTCCCCCGCCAGCACGTCGCCTATACGGCTCATATTGGCCTCCAGCCGCTCTTTGGACCAGGCCCAGGACTCCGTGCCGCCGTCCATAAAGAAGCTGTAATCCGCCTCGTAGGCTCCGAACCCGATGTTGTAGGTCACGATCTGATAGTCTTTGCCAGTCTGGGCTGCGTCCGTTTGGTTGTTGCGGATTTCCATTGTCTGATTGTCCGGAATACGATGATAAGCGATGAGTACATAGGCAAAGTAGATGGCGGCCACCGCCGCAAAACCGATCAGCACCCATAGCAGCGCCTTTGCGATCTTCTTCATACATCCTCCTCTGTCCGCTGCCGCGGGCCGCATTTACTTTTTCTTCTCTGTGTATTATAATAAACTTCACTCCATTTGGAAAGAGGGAACTTCATTGAAAAAACTCGTGATCCGCTACAACGCTCCTGTGGTGCTCAGCTTTGCGCTGCTCTCCCTGCTGGCCCTTTTTCTGGGACAGGTCACCGACGGACGCAGCACCGCCCTGCTCTTCAGCGTTTACCGCGCACCGCTGACTGATCCCCTCACCTATTTTCGCTTCTTCGGGCATGTGCTGGGCCACACCGGCTATACCCATTATATTGGCAATATGCTTCTTTTACTGCTGGTAGGGCCGGCGTTGGAGGAAAAATACGGCAGCCGTCCCATTCTCATCGCCATCGTGGTCACCGGTTTTCTCACAGGCCTGGTACAGTTCATTTTCTTTCCCGGCACAGCTCTGCTGGGCGCCAGCGGCATCGTCTTTATGATGATCGTGCTGTCCTCCTTCACCGATATGGGCCGGGGCGGCATTCCGCTGACCATGATCCTGGTGGTGGTCCTCTACCTGGGCGGGGAGATCACCGACGGTCTGAAAGCCGCCGACAACGTTTCCCATCTGACCCACATCATTGGCGGTGTCTGCGGCCTTTTCTACGGCTTCTATCTGCCGCGACACCGGCGCAAATAAATGAATACGCAAAACCGCACCGTACGCTTTCCTGTGGAAAGCGTACGGTGCGGTTTTTTTATTGTTTGATAAAAGTTTTTCAGCCCTCAAAGAAGGTAAAGCGGGGATGGGCCGCATCCACAAAGCCCTTCTCAGCCTCGCAGCCGAAATACTGTTTTAGCAATGTCACAAATTCCTCCGTGGCCTTGCGCACCTCTGGCTCGTTCACATCGGAAAAACCGTCGATGGGAAAAAGGATGGAACGGGTCTCCTCCGTGATCTTGCCCACCTCGCTCTGCCGCCATGTCCAGCGGCGGGTACGCACCTGATGGCCGGAGACATAGATGGCCTCGCCGGGATCGGGACTCTCTTCCTCCGTGGCGCCAAAGGCCACAAACATATCCCCCGGCTGCGCCAGACGCACGTCCAGTCCCCCGTCCATGGTGTCCAGATCATGGGCGCCGATGGGCAGATGGTACTTGATGGAAATGGCGTTGCCCAGGTCCACCGCCGCGTTGATGGAGGGAAATCCCTTCTTCTTGGCAATGCGGGTCAGCAGCGCTTCAATGGAGCATAAGTACTTGTTGGGGTTGATGTCCAGCGCCCGGAACGCCTCCCGGTAGGGCAGGATATCCGGCGTTTCCTTGGGTTTCTTATCTTCAAAATAGGCCTCGCAGACCTTAATGTTCTCCAGCAGCATAGCCTCCAGCGCCGGAATGGGCCTGGTGTTGTCAAGGCCTCGCACGGCTACCGCGCCGAAGCAGGCAGTGGGCAGTTTGTCAAAGATCTCTTTTGCAACTTCGTAGTACATGGCGCATTCTCCTGTTCTTTCGTCGCGGGCATTGCCCGCGCAAATATTTGTCCGTCTGCCTGCATTCACGCAGGGGCAGAAACGTCCTTTTGTCCGCGGTGAACCACCTCAACACTCGATCCGCAGACCACTACCCACTTCTTCTATCGGTATCACCCGGTCAATGGCCTCCCTGGCGTGAAAACAGGTGCAGTGACACGGGTAGAGATGCTTCGGTGCCAGCGCCGTCAGCGCACGCACCGTATTTTCCGTCTGATCTGACGCTTCCATCAGATGAAAACCGCCGATGATCCCCGCAATCCGCTCCTCGCCGCACACCTCCTGGGCGTAAGCGATGATATTGCAGATGTCTGCATGGGCGCAACCGGTGATGATCCAAAGGCCGTCAGGGCCGCGGCTGACGATGGCCGAGTCGTCCTTCATCCAGTCCGGCTCCCAGACCGCGCCGCAAAGGCGCTGGCCCACCGGCTCCCGGTTTTCAAAATCATTTCGCCGGGGGATCTCCCCTAAAAACGTCAGATGTTCGCTCAGGCGCACCGGCACACGGGAAAGTCGCAGAGAAAACCGTTTCTCCGCCTCCGCCTCTGTCAGCGCCGAGCCGATGGAAAGGCCCTCATCCCGCTTGGGCTCAAACACGTCCGGATGGGCGATCAGCGGTATTTTTTGCTCTATGGGCGGAAAATACACCAGCCCGCCGGTATGATCGTTGTGGCCGTGGGACAAAACGATGCCGTCCACCTGCGTCAGATCGATGCCCAGCTTCGCCGCGTTTCGCAGATAGACATCCGAATAGCCCGTGTCAAAGAGAAAACGGTTCTCCCCATCCGCCAGATAATAGGACACCGCCGGCTCTCCCAGAAAATAGGAGTCGATCAACGTGTGATTGTCCGTCAGCACCGTTACCGTCATGGTCACTTCTCCTTATAGTACAGCATGCAGTGGCAATACCCCTCATAGTCGGGGTCCGCGATCTGCTCTTTGAATTCCCTGCACATACAGCGGTTTTCCTCCGTATGGGAAGTACGACAGGGGCAGTATCCGCCGGTGCGCTTGAGCCCCTCCCGAATGGTATCCACCATTTCCCGGTCTGTGTTCAGACGTACTTGCATCTGTTTTCCCCCTTACATCCACATGGCAAACAGCTTCAGAACAACGCCCAGCATCTTGCGGTACCAAACGCGGTTTTTCCACTCCTCGTAGGTCAGCTGATGGCTTTTTGCCATGATGTTCTGCATATCCGCAAGCAACTGATCCACCGCAGGCATGTGATAGAGCATGGTCCCGCATTCAAAATGCAGCTGAAAACTGCGGAAGTCCATATTGACGGACCCCACAAAAGCCACCTCGCTGTCCACCATCACGGACTTGCCGTGAAGCAAACCCGGCTCATAGTTATAAATATGCACGCCGTGTTCCAGCAGTTCACCGAAATAGCACTCCGCCACCAGATAGGCAAATTTATGGTCGGGGATCCCCGGCATCATCATGCGCACGTCCACACCGCTGTCCCCCGCCAGACACAGTGCCCGCATCATGGGCTCGTCAATGGCCAGATAGGGCGTGGTGATATACACCGTCCGCCGCCCCAGGGAAATCAGCTGCAAGAACATATCCTCCGCCGTGGCCACCGGGTTGTTGTCTGGACCATCCACCATAGGCTGGCAGAAACCCACGGCGTCGGGCGTCTCCCGGTGGGGACGGTAATAGTCGTGCTCTTCCGAGAAAGTGCCTCCCATGCGCTCCCAGAGATAGATGAACTCTTTTGTCAGTCCCCAGGCACCTTCGCCCTCCAGCCGCACACCGCAGTCCTTCCAATAGCCGAACCGCTCAATGAGGTTGGCGTATTCATCGGCAATGTTGGCCCCGCCCGTGTAGGCAATGTCGCCGTCGATCACCGCAATCTTCCGATGATCCCGGTAGTTAAAGTAAATTCGGTTGACATAATGATGGACCGGGTTGAAAATGCGGAGCTCCACCCCCACCCGGCGGGCCTCCTCGATGACCTCCTGGGGCATACGCATCATGCTGCCGAAATCGTCGAACATAACTTTGATCTCCACGCCCTGACCCGCTTTTTCCCGGAAAATATCCATCATCCGGTCCCAGATCTGACCCTCGACCACAATATAGTATTCCAGGAAGATAAAATGCTCTGCCTGCCGCACTTTTTCCAGCAGGTCTTCCAGATACGCCTCTCCCGTAGGCAGGTAAACCGCCTGCGTGCCGCGGTACAGTTCAAAATCCCGGCCCTCCAGCATGGCAGCCAGCTTGGCCCAGGTAGAGCTCTCCTTGCGCAGCTGCTCCAGGTTGGCGCGGCTGCGCTCCTTCAGCGCGTCCGATTCCCTGGGATAAGGGATCTTTTTCAGATCCAGACGCTTACTCTGGCGGTTGCCGTTCCACAGCCAGTAGAGGATCAGTCCCACCACCGGCACAGCCAGGATCAGCAGCATCCATACCATTTTATACGTATCGCTGCCCTGCCGGTTATAGATAGCGATGGCCGAGACCAGGGCCGCCAGTTCCAGCACGGTATAGGCAATGGCCATCTTCTGGTGCAACACCGTGCTCAGCAGGATCACCAGTGCAATCTGCGCGAAAAGCAAAATAGCCACCATCGCCAGCCGTGTGGCTGCGGAAATGCGCCGTTCTGTTTTTTGCTGAACCCGTCTTTTCTTCATCTGTTCACTCCTTTCCCATGCGTCTTCTTCGTAAATTGGCGCAGGGTGATCCGTCTTTCGCCGGACCACCCTGTCGCTCAGTTATTCTTCTGAAGCAGATCGTGCTGGATCTCCCAAAGTTTCTGGGACAAGTCCACATAATAGGTATGAGGGTTATCAAACCGCTTGACTTCTTCCCACAGTGTATCCACCTCGCACCGGCAATAATCCTGGATCTCCGGCAGGCTGGGCTTTTGATATACGCACTTTCCGTTCAGGAAAACAGGCACCAGCAGTTCCCGTGCTGTGTAGTGATAGACGGTCTTCTTTTTCCAGGTGGCCTGGGGATCAAAGATCTGCAGCATGTGACTCTCATCCATTTTTTCGTCATGTACTGTGATATAGTCGGCAATGGCCTTTCCGGTGTCCTTTCCGTACAGGCGATATACCTTTTTAAAGTGGGGAATGGTGATCTTCTCCACATTTTCGCTTACCTTGATCTTGGGAATAATCTCCCCTTCCGCATTTTCCACGGCGGCCAGCTTGTAGACACCGCCGAACACCGGCTCGCTCCGGGCGGTGATCATACGCTCGCCCACACCGAACATATCGATCTTGGCGTCCTGCAAAAACAGATCCTGGATCAAATACTCGTCCAGCGAGTTGGATACGGAAATCTTGCACTCGGTCCAGCCCGCGTCATCAAGCATCTTCCGTGCCTTCTGCGTGAGATATGCCATATCACCGGAGTCCAAGCGAATGCCGCATTTGGTGATGCCAAGAGGCTTGAGCACCTCATTGAAAGCACGGATCGCGTTGGGTACACCAGATTTCAGTGTGTTATAGGTGTCCACCAGTAAAACGGCATTGGTGGGATAGACCTGGCAGTATGTCTTGAACGCTTCATACTCCGAATCAAACATCTGCACCCAGGCGTGGGCCATGGTGCCGCCGGCGGGTACGCCGTAAAGCTGATCGGAAATGGTGCAGGCCGTACCGGCTACGCCGCCGATATAGGCGGCACGGGCGCCGACAATCGCCGCGTCCGCACCCTGGGCCCGGCGGGAGCCGAACTCCAGCACCGTCCTTCCACGGGCGGCACGAGTGATGCGGTTGGCCTTGGTGGCAATCAGGCTCTGGTGGTTGATGGTCAAAAGCGTAAAGGTTTCGATCAGCTGCGCCTCAATGGCCGGGGCACGCACGATCAGCAAGGGCTCGCGGGGAAACACGGGTGTTCCCTCGGGAATGGCATAGATATCACCCGAAAAGTGAAAATCGGCCAGATACGCCAGAAATTCTTCACTAAACAGCCTTCTGCCTCGCAGATAATCAATATCCTCGGGTGAAAAATGCAGGTTTTCAATATAATCGATCAGCTGCTCCAACCCGGCCGCAATGGCAAATCCGCCGTTATCGGGCACTCTGCGAAAAAATACGTCAAAATAGGTAATGCGGTCTTTGTAACCTTTTTGGAAGTAACCGTTGCCCATGGTCAACTCATAAAAGTCGCAAAGCATGGTCATGTTCAGCTTTTCCTCTGTTTTCATCTTCCGACACCTCAAACGTTCCTTTATTTACATGCGCTGTGTGTGCTTGCTTATTATACCTTTCTTTTCCTCACAGTGCAATCATTTTCACCATTTTCATTGACTTTCAGCCCCCGGCCCCCTATGATATAAGCGTAAAATTTTAAAAATGCGAGGGATCATCCCATGTTTTTTGCCATGGATCTGGGCGGCTCGGCCACTAAAGCGGTGCTTTTATCCGAAGGCGGCGCCGTCCTTTCTTCCCGTCTGCTGCCGCCGGAGCGTACAAACGCCTCCGTGGAGCGTCAGGCGGCCGCCTGCCTGTCAGACATGCCGGGCAGTGCTGTAAAGTCCATTGCCATTACAGGTGTCGGGGCGTCATTTTTGTCCGGAAATCTTTTAGGTATCAATACCTGTAAAGTAGAAGAGTTTCATGCCCTTTCCCACGGGGCGCTGTCTCTTTCCGGCCAGGAGGAGGGGCTGATCGTCAGTATGGGCACCGGTACCGCCTTTCTCTACGCGGAGAAAGACGGTTCTGTCCGCCATCTGGGGGGCACCGGTGTGGGCGGCGGCACGCTGTTGGGGTTGGGGCGCCTCCTCACCGGCAGTGAAGATACCCAGCAGCTCTGCGCCCTAGCATCAAAGGGCGATTTATCACATATAGATCTTCGAATGAGTGATATGGCGCTCTCCAGCGTGAACACGCTGCAGCCGGAGCTGACGGCTTCCAACTTCGGAAAGCTGTCAGAAAACGCGTCCTCCGGGGACGTCGCTCTGGGGCTGATCAATCTGGTGCTGCAAACCATCGGCACCATGGCCATTTTGTCCTGTCAGGCCTCCTCCTCCCATACCATTCTACTCACCGGAGGGCTGGCGGTGCTGCCGCAGGCGGCGGATACCTGGTCCTTGTTTGAAAGCGTCTACCCCTACCGCTTTATTGTCCCTCCTCACGCCGCATTTGCCACGGCCATTGGCGCGGGACGCTCCCTTATGTAAGGCGGTAGTGGGCCACGACATCGCTGCGGATCGCCAGCGTGTCCTCCTCATAGCGCAGCTGCCATGGGCTGCCATGGTGGATCAGGAACGGAACGCCGTCTTTGTTTCGCCGGTCTGATATGATGCCGATGTGCCGGCGGAACACCACAATGTCACCGCCCTGCCACTGATCCGTCTGACGGATATCGGCGGTCAGTGTCACGGCATGGCGCTGAAAATACACATTCAGATTCTCCACACGCCGAAAGTCGATGTTGTCGTCCGGCGTGTCAATGTCATAAGCGGCCGGGTCTTCGTGGACATCCTCGTTTACCAGCGTCATCAGATCGTAGCCGGCGGCCAGGCATCCCTGCGCCACCACATCCGTGCAGACACCGTACTGATCGTCCGGATATCCGCCGGTATAATACTTGCTCTTATACACTGGTTTTGTGGCGATGTACTGACGGACGCCTGTGAGCAGATCCGTCTGATCGTCCACACCGTCCCCGTCCCGGTCAACGGCGCTGTGATAGACGTCAATGCCAAAGCGGGCGCTGTCGTAGCTGCGGTGGGGGATCACTCCAAAGTGATAAAGGCTGGCTGTCAGCAAAAGCAGGAAGAGCGCGAGCACGATGCCCCACACCCGGCGGCGTGTCGTTTTGGTCACGGCAAGACCTCCTTTTTCAGTAAAAGCAGTTTTTATCATTGTATCAGAATAAAAGCCGTCTCACAACACACACGGTCAAAACCCTGTGGAAATGATTTCCTGTGAAACGCTGTTCCGCCTTTATCACATCAAAAAAGACGTCCGCCAGATGGCGGACATCTTTTTTGAGTAATATTGGTTTTTGATGATTACTCTTCGTCCTTGTCCTCGGAAGCGTTGGCCAGATCGCTCAGGTCAAACTCCAGCTTTTCACCGCAGTTGGGGCAGGTAATCTCGCCGGAATCCAGAACGCTCTCGTCAAAAACGATGCTCTCTTCGCAGACGGGGCAGGTGGTTTCGAAGTAATCTTCGTCATCATCCTCTTCTTCGTCTTCCTCGTCCTCTTCGTCCTCTTCAAACAAAGCCTCTTCCACATCGGACAGATCGTCGCTGACGGCATCCAGACCGTCTTCCATGTCACCGAGCTCGGACTCCAGCACTTCAAACTCAGACGCCATGCTGTCCAGCACGTCCACGATCGCCAGAAGCAGCTTGCCCTCTTTGGTCTCCTTATCCAGAGACAGTCCCTCCGCAAGGCCCTTCAGATACGCTACTTTTTCAGTAATTTCCATGGTCATTCTCCTTTCCATGTACTCCCTCGTATTTGTTGATATTTGTTGCTTTTCTAAATTACTTGGCCCGGCCCAGATATTCACCGGTGCGGGTATCAATGGTCACTTTGTCGCCTTCGTTGATGAACAGAGGCACCTTGACTTCGGCGCCGGTCTCAACGGTGGCGGGCTTCAGGGTATTGGTGGCGGTGTTGCCGGCCAGGCCCGGCTCGGTGTTGGTGACTTCCAGATCCATGAAGTTGGGGCACTCCAGACCGAACACGCTGCCCTTGTAGCTCAGTACTTTGCAGATGGTATTTTCCGTGATGAAGCGGAAAGCGTCGCCCAGGATGTCCTTGTTCAAAGGCACCATGTCGAAGGTCTCCTGATCCATGAAGTAATACAGATCGCCGTCAGCATAGCTGTATGCCATGTCCTTGCGCTCGATAAATGCTTCTTCAAACTTTGCGGTAGGGTTGAAAGAAGTCTCTATCACGCTGCCGGTCACCACGTTCTTCATCTTGGTACGCACGAAAGCCGCACCCTTGCCGGGCTTCACATGCTGGAACTCGATGACCTGCATCACCTTTCCATCCATCTCAAAGGTCTTACCGTTTCTGAAATCACCAGCGGTAATTGTCGCCATATTGTTATCCTCCCATATATGAGAAAATATCCTTCTACGGGAGTATTTCCTCGAATTCATAGTATCGCCAAAAATGGCTTTTTTATTTTACAATACCGTCGCCTGTTTGGCAAGGGTTTTGGTGCAAATTCCCCCCATTTGGCGGGAATTTTTCCCTCAAAGCACCAAAAGTTCCTTTTTTGCCTCGGTGATATTCCGACAGCCGTCTTCTGTCAGTACCAGCACATCCTCGATCCGAACGCCAAAGCGGCCCGGCAGATAGATGCCCGGCTCCGCCGAGATCACAGCGCCTGCCGGCAAGGGCTTTTCATTGGATGAGGAAACATAAGGCTCCTCATGAATCTCCACGCCGACCCCATGACCAAAGCTGTGGCCAAAATAAGGGCCATATCCGGCGGCCACAATGACCTCGCGGGCCGCCGCGTCCACTTCTTTCCCAGTTTTCCCAGCTTTGGCCGCCGCAATTCCTGCTTCCTGCGCCCGCAGCACGGTTTCATAAACGGTTTTCATTTCCTCCGTTGCGCTGCCGATGGCTACGGTACGGGTCATGTCGGAGCAATAGCCCTGATAGATACAGCCAAAGTCCATGGTAACAAATTCCCCGCTCTGCACAGCCCGGTCTGTGGGCACCGCGTGGGGCATGCTGCCGTTGGGGCCGCCGGCCACAATGGGGTCAAAGGACATCTTCTCTGCCCCGAAGGAAAGCATTAAGTATTGCAGCCGCGCGGCGATCTCTTTTTCCGTAAGGCCCGGACGCAGCTCCTCCAAAAGCTTGTTCAGCGCGCGCTCGGCAATGCGCTGGGCACTGACAAGGCGTTGAATTTCCTCGTCATCCTTGCTGCGGCGCTGTCCGTCCAGCAGATCCGACGCCGGCTTGAGCGACGCGTGCAGCTTTTCGCGGTACTGCTCATAGTCCGACACCGTCATGGCCTTGTCCTCAAAGCCAAGGCACTTGAGTCCACACCGGTCGATCACTTCATTGAGCAGCGCCACATAGCCCCGCCCTGTTTCCGTCATGGCGATGGCCGCATCGCTCACCTGCTGCTCCGCCGCTTCAATATAGCGGGAGTCGGTAAAATAATAGTTCTCCGTCCGGGTCACAAGCGCCACGCCGTCAGAGCCGGTAGAATGGAAGCCGGAACCGTAAAACCGGTTGGACTCCCCTGTCAGAAGCACCCCGTCAAGCTCGCTCTCTTTCAGAGCCGCCTGTATTTGTTGAAAATGATTCATCTCTTACATCTCTTTTCTTTTTTTTGCCGCTTTTTTAAAAGGGATCTGTGCCGTATGCAACACCTTTTGCCAGAAAGTCACTGCTCCCCCTGCCGGCTCCACCATCAGCGACAGAACACCGCTGCGGTTCGCCCCCAGCACGTCCGTCAAGAGTTTGTCGCCCAGCATGGCCGTCTCCTCCGGCGCAACGCCCGCCTTCTCCATAGCCTCCCGAAAGCCTCGGACGGACGGTTTGCCCGCGTGTCCCACATAGGGAATGCCCAGTTCGGCGCAAAACGCCTCTACCCGGGCAGGACTGCGGTTGTTGGAGAGGATCATGACCGTGATACCGGCCTCTTTCATCCCGGCGATCCAGGACAAGACCGCTTCGTCGGCATGGGACACCGATTTGGGTGCCAGCGTAAAGTCCAGGTCACACAGCAGCAGGCGCACGCCCTGCTCCCGTAGTTCCTTGGGATTTACATCCTGGTAAGCGGGATAGACCCGCCGAGAGATCAGTGAAAAACTCATAAATTTGTTCTTTCCTTCATATGGTTCATAAGGTGGCTGGCCGCCATAGCGGCTTACTTATGATTAGTGTATCATTTTCAAGCGATGAAAACAAGGGGGGATTCCTTTGCAGCTCTATCTGGCCGCATCGCCGGAGCAGCTTCACGCGGCCCGGAAATATACCATGTATCTTGCCCATGCGGCCTACCAGATCGACGCCTCCGGCGCGCTGACAGTCCGTCCGCTGCCGCAGCCTCTGCGCGGCGGGTTGATGGTACTGGGCGACAGGCCCTGTGGCCCTATCCCGGATACGCACCGGCTTTGCCGGGAGATCCTGCACGAATGTGCCCGCCACGGCTTTACCGGTGTCCTGGCAGACTTCGTTCAGCCCCCCTCTCCGGACCGCACCGCTCTTTTGGAACAGCTGGAGGTGCTGCTGCGGATGAACCGCCGCACTTTGTTCGTACCGGAAATCTACGGCAGGAGCACTGTCAGCGCCTATGTGCTACTGTGCACCGCCCTCTCCGGCGGCACTTTTCAGCAGCGGCTGGAGGAAGCGGCGCAAGTCTTCGGTGCGCACCGTCTGGCGCTGGATCTGGAGCGGATGGCCATGGATTTTCCTCTGCCCTCTCCCAGGGGCGAGGGCATCCCTCTTACCAAAGAAGCGCTGGACACTCTTTTGCAAAAGCAGGGCAACTGCACCTTCTTCTCCACAGATCTCTGCGCCCGGTATTTCACCTATCAAGCCGGCGGACAGTGCCACTTCGTTCTCTATGACGACGCCGACACGCTGCGGCGAAAGGTGCAGGCAGGGCAGGCACTGGGGGTCCGTGTCGGGTTTTTCATGATGCCGGAGGTGGAGGATCTGCTGGGTGCATTATATCCTAAAAAAACAGGAACCTGAGCCAATGGGCTCAGGTTCCTGATGAGATCAATAAAATCTCTTGTTTCTGTTCTTGCGGGCAGCCTCGGACTTCTTGCGGCGCTTCACGCTGGGGCTTTCGTAGCACTCTCTTTTGCGCACTTCAGCCAGAACGCCAGCCTTTGCACAGCTTCTCTTGAATCTCTTCAGAGCGCTATCCAAAGATTCGCCTTCTTTAACATGTACTTCGGACATTTATATTTCCCTCCCTCCGATGTATCCGGTTCAATCCAGGACACTCTTTAAGAGCCATAGTTCATGACTTAACAGATAGCATTATACTGTCTTTCCGCATACTTGTCAAGCAATCTTTTTCAGAAAATCTACTGATCGCCTATTGGTCCGCGAAAAAAGAAATACCCCGCCGCAAATCGGAGATATTTATTTTCCTTTTTCGCATTTTTTCACGCTTTTATGAAAAGAGAGCCGGAGCGCAGCCGCCTTCACACGGCCGCGCTCCGCTTTTTTCATCACCGGGCCGGCTTGACAATCAGATTCACCAGTTTATTTTTCACCAAAATGGTTTTGACGATCTGCATGTCCTCGGTGGCCTTTTTCACCTTTTCCAGCTCCATGGCGGCCGCCACCACAGCGGCTTCGTCACTGTCGGCCGGCAGTGTCACAGTGCCCTTCAGCTTGCCGCCGATCTGGACAGCCATCTCCACCTGGGAGTCCACCGTCTTGGCCTCGTCATAGGCAGGCCAATCCATCTGCATGGCCATCTTGCCGTACTTGGCGGCGTAGCCCGTCAGCTCCCACATCTCTTCCACCATATGGGGTGCGAAGGGGCTGAGCAGCAGCATCAACACTTCCAGATCGCCCCGGCTGAGACTGTTGGCATAAAACTCGTTGACCATGGTCATCAGTGCCGCGATGGCGGTATTCATCTTCAGCTCGTCAATGTCAGAGCCCACCTTGCGGATGGTCTTGTGGACGATGGATTCGTTCCTGGCGGAAACAGCCGTTTCCGCCGTGACCATGTCCATCAGGTTCCAGCAGCGATCCAAGAACCGCTTGGAGCCTTTTACCGCTTCGTTGGACCAGGACACGGATTTTTCAAAGTCGCCGATAAACATGATGTGCAGACGCATGGTGTCCGCGCCGTACTGCGCCACGATATCGTTGGGGTTCACCACGTTTCCGCGGGACTTGGACATCTTCTCGCCGCCCTCGCCCAGGATCATACCGTGGCTGGTGCGCTTTTGGTAGGGCTCCTTGGTGGGAGCCACGCCGATGTCATAGAGGAACTTGTGCCAGAACCGGGAGTACAGCAGGTGCAGCGTGGTATGCTCCATGCCGCCGTTGTACCAGTCCACGGGAGACCAGTAGTCCATGGCTTCCTTAGAGGCCAGCGCATGATCGTTGTGGGGATCCATATACCGCAGGTAGTACCAGGAAGAACCCGCCCAGTTGGGCATGGTGTCCGTCTCCCGTTTGGCCGGTCCGCCGCAGCAGGGGCAGGTAGTGTTGACCCAGTCGGTCATCTTGGCAAGCGGGGATTCGCCGTCGTCCGTGGGCTCATAGGATTCCACCTTGGGCAACACCAGCGGCAGCTGATCTTCCGGCAGCGGCACCCAGCCGCACTTTTCGCAATTCACCATGGGGATGGGCTCGCCCCAATAGCGCTGGCGGGAGAACACCCAATCCCGCAGCTTGAAGTTCACCTTGGCACGGCCGATGCCCTGCTCTTCCACCCACTTCTTCATAGCAGGAATGGCTTCTTTCACGGTGAGACCGTTGAGGAAGCCGGAGTTGACCATGATGCCGGTATCATCCTTGAGAGTAAAGGCTTCCCTGGTCACGTCGCCGCCTTTGACCACTTCGATGATGGGCAGGCCGAACTTGGTGGCAAAGTCCCAGTCGCGCTGGTCGTGGCCGGGCACGCCCATGACGATACCGGTACCGTAAGAGATGAGCACATAGTCGGAAACAAAGATGGGCACCGTTTTGCCGGTGGCCGGATTGACGGCCTCGATACCCTGCAGGCGGATACCGGTCTTCTCCTTGCTCAGCTCGGTGCGCTCCAGGTCGGACTTGCGGGCCGCCTGCTCCATATACCGGAAAACTTCCTCCCAGTTTCCGATCTGGTCTTTCCACTTTTTCAGATACTCATGCTCGGGCGAGAGCACCATGTAGCTCACGCCAAAGAGCGTGTCGCAGCGGGTGGTGTAGACCGTCAGCTTGTCGCCGTTGGTGGCGGTGAAGTCCACCTCGGTACCGTAGGAGCGGCCGATCCAGTTCTTCTGCTGGATCTTCACACGCTCGATATAATCCAGATCGTCCAGATCGTCGATGAGGCGGTCAGCGTATTTGGTGATGCGCATCATCCACTGGCTCTTTTCCTTTTGGATCACCGGCGCGCCGCAGCGCTCGCACACGCCCTCCACCACTTCTTCATTGGCCAGCACCACCTTGCAGCTGGTGCACCAGTTGACGCTCATGGTGGCCTTGTAGGCCATGTCGTGCTTGTAGAGCTGCAGGAAGATCCACTGCGTCCACTTGTAATAGTCCGGGTCGGAGGTGTCCACGCAGCGATCCCAGTCAAAGCCGTAACCCAGCATCTTCAGCTGGCTGGTAAAGTTGGCGATGTTGTTCTTGGTGACGATGGCGGGATGGATGTGGTTCTTGATGGCGTAATTCTCCGTGGGAAGACCGAAGGCGTCAAAACCGATGGGGAACAGCACATTGTACCCTTCCATCCGTCTTTTGCGGGTGATGACATCCATGGCGGTGAAAGGCCGGGGATGACCCACATGCAGGCCCTGTCCTGAGGGGTAGGGGAATTCGATCAGTCCGTAAAACTTTTTGCGGGAATCATCGCCGGTGACAGCGGCGTAGGGCTTTGTGCGCTCCCAGTTCTCCTGCCACTTCTTTTCAATGGCTGCAAAATCGTATTTCATGATGCTTCTCCTTATCAAACATTCTTGCGAATAAAATGAAAACGCCCCTGACCGTTACGGTCAGGGGCGTTGTACGCGATACCACCCTGATACGGCCGTCGGTTGCCCAAACGACCCTCTGCGGCCTCTCCAGCAAGAGGCTTCGCCTGTAACGGTGCGCACCGTTCCGCCCTACTGTGGTTTCAGGCGGAAAACTCCGGGGCCAGTGATACGCAAAAGACCTCCGCCGGCTTACACCAAACGCCGGCTCTCTTGTGGCAGGTTCTTTTGCCTTTTTCCCCATCCTTGTCTTTGTTGGCTATTATTGTAACGGCTTCTTTTCGATTTGTCAAGAAATACCCTTTATTTTTCTTCCAGAATGGCGCTGATGTCCACTTCTTTGCCGTCGCGCCACAAACGCTCCAGCCCGTAGAACTCCCGGGCTTCGGCGTTGAACACATGGATGGCGATACAGCCGTAGTCCAGCAGCACCCATGTGCCGCCACGGTAGCCCTCGCGGTGCAGGGGCTGCTCCCCCGCTTCCTCGGCCACGACTTTTTCCACGCTGTCCACCAGCGCGTTGATCTGCGTATTGGAAGAGCCGGTGGCGATGATGAAATAGTCCGCCAGCGTGGTGAGATCCGCGATCTCCATCACACGGATTTCTTTCCCCTTTTTATCCGCCAGGGCGCGGGCCGCCAAAAGCGCCAGTTCTTTGGATGTTTTCATAGGTAATTTCCTTTCTTTTCTGTCCGCTGCCGCAGCAAAAAATCTCTGGCGGCGGCGGTCTGATAATGGACAGGGTTTCCCTCAGCCTCCATTTCCTGCACGGTCATGGTCAGGCCCAGCAGCAGTCCCTTGTCCAGATCCTCATAGCAAAGGCGGCGCAGCTCCTCCACACCGGGGAAATCCCGTGTGGGCTCGATATAGTCCGCCAGATAAATGACCTTTTCCAGCGTGGTCATGTCCGCTTTTCCCGTGGTATGCCAGCGGATGGCCTCATAGACCTCCGGCTCAACGCCGAACACGTCTCGGGCTACCTCCGCGCCGGTCTTGGCGTGGAGCAGCTTCAAGGCTTTCCTCTCCAACTCGTCCAGCGGCACCGCGTATGTTTCGCAAAGCGCGAGCTGCTCTTCCATGGTCAGCTTCTTGGTGCAGTCGTGCAGGAGAGCCGCCGTCCGTGCCGCCGTCTCGTCCACGCCGTAACGGCGGGCCAGGCGCACGGCTTCTTCCTCCGTCCCCAGCACATGGCGGATGCGCTTGTGCTTGAGATAGCTCAGGGCGATGGGCCGCAGAGCGTCCGGCGTCAGGTGCTTGAGGTCGGTGTTCGTGCCGTACAGACCGTGAAGCTGCACATAACCGTACACGGCAGGAGGCAGATACTGCGGCCCTTCTCCCCGGCCAAGGGACGCCCGCAGCTCCGTGGAGGAGATCTCGATCACGTCGGGGTTGATGATCACCGCCGTCTGCGTGCCGTACTTCTCCCGTAGGGCCTCCTGCTGGGGCCTGAACGACGCCTCGGTATCCTCTTCCTCCCGGCCGAAAACGGCGATATGCGCAAGGCACAGCACCGTCTCCGTCTCATGCCAGGTCAGCAGTGACAAAAACATATCCGTGCCCATCAAAAGCCACAGTTCGTCATCCGGGTACTGTTTTTTCAATTCCCGCAGCGTATCGCTGGTATAGCTTTTCCCCTGCCGGCAGATCTCCAGATCCAGCACCTTCGCCTGATCCTTCAACCCCAGATACCCCACGGCCAGACGCGTCATCTCCAGCCTGTCTTCCACCGACGCGCTGCCCTCCGGCAGGCTCTTGTGGGGCGGGACAGCCGCTGGCAGCACCAGCAGCTCATCCAGATCCAGCGCCCGGAACGCCGCGGCCGCCGCCGTCAGATGCCCCCAGTGGGGCGGATTAAAGGTGCCGCCATAGATTCCAACTCGCATGTGATCCTTCTTTTCTTACTCCGCCTTTTGACGGGTCTTCACCAGTTCGATCTTCCGTTTGGTCTTGTCGTGCTGATAGCGGAAAAGGACAAATTTGTTGCCGATGACCTGCACCACTTCACTGCGGGTGGGCACCGCCAGTGCCTCCGCCGCTTCCCGCGCTGTGCAGGGCGCGCTTTCCAGCACCTTACCCTTCACCAGCTCCCGGGCCTGCAGGGCATCATTGGCCTGAAAGATCAGATTATCGCCGATACCGTCCTTACCAACGTGGAGAATGGTCTCCTCGTTCACTGCCAATGCCCGCAGCTGGGCTCTTTGTTTGCTTGTCAGTTCCATGATTGGTTCCTCAATTCTTATTCAGATAAACTTTCAGTTCTTTTGCAAAAGTCCGCAGGGCGTTGCCCCTGTGGGAAATGGCGTTCTTCTCCTCCGCCGTCAGCTGGGCAAAGGTCTTGCGCATCTCCGGCACAAAAAAGACCGGATCATAGCCAAAGCCCTCCGTCCCCATGGGGGCGTAGGCAATGGTACCGTAACAGTCCCCCGATGCTTCCAAGGTATCTCCGTTGGGGAAGCAGCAGATGACGGCGGTGTGGAAATGGGCGACACGGTTCATGGCGCCCCGCAGGTTTTGCAGCAGCAGCGCGTATCGCTCCTGATCGGTGTTCAATCCACCATAGCGGGCGGAGTAGACGCCGGGCGCTCCGTTGAGGGCGTCCACGCAAAGGCCGGAATCGTCTGCGATGGCGGGCAAGCCGGAGGCCTCCATCACCGCCTTTGCCTTGAGCATGGCGTTTTCGGCAAAGGTTTCGCCGGTTTCCTCCACCTCCACCGCAAGGCCCAGGTCGCTTTCCATCACCACTTCCACGCCCATCGTGCCCAAAATGGCCTGCATCTCGGCCAGCTTTCCTTTATTATGAGAAGCTAATACGAATTTCATGTCAAATGTCCCCCAAAATGGTTTTCTGGCGGGCGATCAGTTCCCTGTTGCCCTTGGCGCACAGCTCCACCAGCTTCCGCTGTTCTTCCAGGGTGAAAGCGCGTCCCTCGCCGGTGCCTTGAATTTCAATGAGTTCGTCCCTCTCGTTCATAATGCAGTTGAGATCCACCATTGCCCGGCTGTCCTCGGCGTAGCGCAGGTCCAGCAAAGGGCAGTTATCCACGATGCCGGCGGAGATCCCCGATACATAGTGCTTCACCGGCATCCGGGCGATCACACCCGCTTCCACCAGCTTCCGGCAGGCCAACGTCATGGCGATGAAGCCGCCGGTCACGGAGGCCGTGCGGGTACCGCCGTCGCCCTGGAGTACGTCGCAGTCAACGGTAATGGTGCGCTCTCCCAAAAGGTTCATGTCCACCGCCGCGCGCAGGGATCTTCCAATGAGCCGCTGGATCTCCGCGCTGCGGCCCGACAGCTTCAGCTTGTCGATGTCGCGGCGGCTGCGTTCCCGGTTGGCCCGGGGCAGCATGGCGTATTCGGCGGTAACCCAGCCGCAGCCTTCCGCCACATGGGGCGGCGTCCGCTCTTCCACCGAAGCACAGCACAGCACCTTGGTGTCGCCGCACTCGATGAGGACGCTGCCCTCAGCAAATTTCACAAAGTCGGTGGTGATGGTCACCTGCCGCAATTCATTCCATTTTCTTCCGTCAATCCGGTTCATAAGAAAGCCTCGTTTCTTTACAGTCTGCCGCGGGGACTATGCGCCCCCCGCCGCGTTTTCAAATCAGTGCTTCCACAAATTCCTTGGCGTCAAAGGGTTTGAGGTCGTCGATCCCCTCGCCCAGCCCCACGAACTTCACCGGCACCTGCAATTCTCTCGCGATGGCGATGACGATGCCGCCCTTGGCCGTTCCGTCCAACTTGGTGAGAATGATGCCTGTAAGGCCCGCCGTCTCCTTGAACTGCTTGGCCTGAATGAGGCCGTTTTGTCCGGTGGTGGCATCGAGCACCAGGAGCGTTTCCCGGTCGGCGCCGGGGGCTTCCCTGTCGATAATCTTGCTGAGCTTGGCCAGCTCGTTCATCAGGTTTTGCTTGTTGTGAAGCCGTCCCGCGGTGTCGCACAGCACCACGTCGGTGCCCCGGGCTTTGGCGGCCTGCAAGGCATCGAACAAGACGGCGCCGGGGTCGGCGCCCTCATGCTGGCGCACCAGCTCCACCTGCGCCCGGCCCGCCCAGATCTCCAGCTGGTCGGCAGCTGCCGCCCGGAAGGTGTCTCCCGCGCAGAACAGCACCTTTTTCCTCTGCTCCTTGAGTTGATGGCCCAGCTTGCCGATGGATGTGGTCTTGCCCACGCCGTTGACCCCGATGATCAGTGCCACGCTGGGTCGGGTATTCAGATGCAATGCCGGGTCGCCCACATCCAACTGGCGGGCCAGGATCTCCCGCAGCGTCGCTTTCACCTCGTCGCCGCTCTGGATACGGTTTTCATAAACCGTATCCCGCAGCTCCTGCACGGCTTCCGCCGCCACAGCGGTGCCCACGTCCGCCAGAATGAGAGATTCCTCCAACTCGTCGTAGAAGTTGTCATCGATCATCTCCCAGGTGATGGCGTTGAACCACGCTTTTTTGATCTTGCTGAAAATACCCATAGTCGGCTCCTTTTTTACTCGATTTTCAGTTCCTTGGCCATGTCGTTGAGGTTGATGGTCAGGATGCGGGACACACCCCGCTCCTGCATGGTCACACCGTACAGCACATCCGCCTCTTCCATGGTGCCGCGGCGGTGAGTGATGACGATGAACTGTGTCTTGCCCGCGATACGCCGCATGTACTTGGCGTAGCGGGTGACGTTGGCTTCGTCCAGCGCCGCCTCGATCTCGTCCATGACGCAAAACGGCGTGGGATGTACTTTCAAAATGGCGAAATACAGCGCAATGGCCACAAACGCTTTTTCTCCGCCGGAGAGCAGTGTAATGGTCTTGAGCTGCTTGCCAGGCGGCTGCACCTTGATTTCGATGCCGCAGTTGAGGATGTCGTCCCTGTCCTCCAGCTCCAGATGAGCCTTACCGCCGCCGAACAGCTCCAGGAAGGTCTCCTGAAAGCTCTCGTTGAGAATGTCGAACTGCTGGGCAAAGATCTCCGTCATCTGGCGGGTGATCTGTTCGATGACGCCCCCCAGCTCCTCCCGTGCCTTTTCCACGTCGGTGCGCTGCTCGGAGAGGTAGGTATAGCGAGTGTTTACCCGCTCAAATTCTTCGATGGCGCCGATGTTGGGCGTCCCCAGGCCCTTAATCTCCCGGTTCAGCTCAGCAATGCGGCGGGTAGCCTTGGGAATGCTCTCCAGTTCCACCCGCTGCTCCATGGCGGCGGCGTGGCTGAGCTCATAGTGTTCCCATAGCTTATCCAGAATTTGCTTTTCCTCCATGGCGGCGGCGTTGATCTTCTGCTCCAGCTGGGAAACACCTCGCTCGGCCCGCAGCAGATCGTCGTTGCAGGTACGGCTCTCCTTATCCTTGGCGCTGCGCCGGGCCTCCAGCTGCAGCTTGCCTTCGGACAGCTCCGTGAGGCGTCCGCGGCACTGCTGGACCTTGTCGCGCAGCTCTTCCGTCTGTTTTTCGTGGGCTTCGATCTCCTGCCCGGCCGTCTCGTTGGCCTGACAGAAGCTGTCCGCCAGTTCCCGGCGGCTCTTCTCGTCCAGCAGCATATCCTCATGCAGTTGCTGCAGATCACTCATACGGCACTGTGTGGTTTCCTTTTCGGCTGCCAAAGCCGCGATCTCTTCTTTCTTGCCGGAGATCTCGTCGGCCAGACGCCCGGCCTTCGCCAGCAGGCCGGACTGACCTGTGGCTTTTTCCTCGGCCTGACGGCGCAGTTCCTCTGCCTCAGCCTCCTGGGCCTGCAAAGTATTTTGCAGCGCCGCCGCCTTATCTTTGTTCTCCTGGCGGCGCTTTTCAATGGCCGCCAGTTCTTTTGCCAGTGTATCGCAGTTGATTTGCAGCGCCGTGAGCAGGATCTCGTAGTGGTCCTGCTGACCCTCCAGCTTCAAAACGGCGTCCTCCGCCTGTCTTTGCTGACTCTGGGCTGTTTCCAGTTCGTACTGGGCGCGGGTCAGCTCCCGGTGGGCTTCTTCCTGCTCCTTCTCCGCCAGCGCCAGCTTCTGCTCTATACCGCCCAGGGTCTCCTGCAAACGGGAGAGTTCGTTGGCCCTGGACAGCACGCCGGACTTCTGGTTCACGCTGCCGCCGGTCATGGAACCGCCTCGGTTGATGACCTGGCCGTCCAGCGTCACGATGCGAAAACGGTTGCGGTATTTCCGGGCCATGGCGATGCCGCAGTCCAGATCCTCCACGATCACGGTGCGTCCCAGCAGATTGCTGAAAATATCCGCATATTTTTTATCATATGTCACAAGGTCGGAGGCAATTCCTACAAAGCCATATTCGCCGGACAGCTGCCCTTCCCGCAGCTCTTCCCCGTGAATGGCGGCCAGGGGCAAAAAGGTGGCGCGGCCGCCGTCCCGCTGCTTCAAATAGGCAATGGCTGCCTTGGCGTCCTCTTCCCGATCCACCACAATGTTCTGCAAGCCCGCGCCCAGCGCGATCTCCAGCGCCACCGTGTATTTCTCGCTGGTGGTCATGCGACTCGCCACTGGGCCGTGGATCCCCCGCAAAGACTTCTTTTCCGCCGCCAGCATCACCAGACGCACCGCTTTGGAAAAGCCCTCGTACTCCTTTTCCATTTCCGAAAGCAAATGGATACGGGAGCGCAGAGCGTTCACGTCCATGGTCAGCTGCAATTTGGCGGCGGCAGCGGTTTCATCCCGCTTCTTCCGGCTCTCCATTTTCAGGCTGTGGCCGTTGATGATATTGGTGACAGCCTCCGCCTCATCCCGGGCATCGCCCAGGGCCCTGCGGTTCTCTTTGGCTTCTTTTTCCGTGACGGCCAGTTTTTCAGTGGCAACCGTGTGTTCGCTTTTGGCGGCGGCGGCACGCTCTTCCATCTCATGCTCGCCTGCGGACAGAGCGGACAGCTCCGCCTTTGTATCGGCTGCGGCGGCCGTCTTGAGGGCTGATCTGGCGTGAAGTGCTTCCATTTCAGCGGCGGCGCTGCCGGCGCTGTGAGTGGTCTCCTCCGCCTTGGACAAAAGTGCGGTCAATTCGTCTCTGCGGGCCTGTACGGTGGCTTCGATCTCCGCCATACGGGCTTCCAGCGCGTCTACCTGTCCCTGCAAATTCTCCGATCGGGTCTGCACGTCCGAAAGTTCCCGGTCGATGCGCTCCATGTTCTCCTGATTGTGGTTCACGCTGGTCCGCAGCACCGCCACAGCGGACTCCTGCTCGCTGATAGCCGCTTCCAGTACGGAGATCTCGCCGCGCACCGCCTCGGCGTCGATGTCGTTTTGGTGCATCTCCTCGCCCAGCTGCTCGGCGGAGGCGTAAATCGCGTCCAGCGCCGCCTGCGCCCGCTGCTGATCCTCTTTGGCCGTCTGGAAATCGGCCTGCAGCTTGAAGGTGTTGGTTTTCAGCGCCTGCAAGTTTTCCAGCCAGACGGAAATCTCCAGCACACGCAGCTCGTCCCGCAAAATGAGATACCGCTTGGCGGTTTCCGCCTGCTCACGCAGCGGCTCCACCTGCATCTCCAGCTCACTGATCTTGTCGTTGATGCGCAGCAGGTTCTCCTCTGTCCGCTCCAGCTTGCGCTCGGATTCCTCCTTGCGGTGACGGAACTTGGAAATACCCGCCGCCTCTTCAAAAATTTCCCGGCGGTCTTCGCTTTTCACCGAGAGGATCTCATCAATCTTGCCCTGTCCGATGATGGAGTAGCCCTCTCGGCCCATGCCGGTGTCCATAAACAGCTCGTTCACATCCTTGAGCCGCACCGACTGCTTGTTGATATAATATTCCGATTCCCCGCTGCGGTAATAGCGGCGGGTCACGGCCACTTCGCTTTCATCCATGGGGAAGATATGCTCTGTATTGTCGATCACCAGCGTGACCTGGGCAAAGCCCATCTGATTGCGCTTCTCCGTACCGCCGAAGATCACGTCTTCCATTTTCACGCCGCGCAGCTGGCGGCTGTTCTGTTCGCCCATGACCCACAAAATGGCATCGGAAATGTTGGATTTGCCGCTGCCGTTGGGGCCGACGACGGCCGTGATGTCGGCGCCGAAATTCAGTACGGTTTTATCCGGAAAGGACTTGAAGCCCTGTATTTCCAGCGCTTTTAAGTACACGCATTTCACCTCGTTTTTCATTGCATAAGATAACTAATTTAGTATAACAGGGAACAGTCCTATTTTCAAGAAAAGATTGAAATTCCAGCTCCATTTTCCGCCCGTTTTCCCTTTTTCCACGGAAAAAGGCCGGACAGAATGCGGTTTTGTCCGGCCTTGCGGTAGCCCATCGGATGAAGGAGTCCTCAAGCGGTTGGCCCCTCATCGGCTGGTGCTTGGATCACTTCTCTTTCCGTATCGGTCTGTGCTGCCGAGGGCAGTACCGGTGAATAGCACTGGAGTCCCAGAACCCGGGAATCGGTATCACTGCGAACCGCGGCGTCCGGCAGTTTAGCGCGTTGCCGCTTACCAGATAGTAATTCAGCAGCTTGTCGTTGACATAGACGTCCACCCGCTGCGGCGGGAAACATCTCTCTTTAAGCGTCAGTGACAAAAGCAGATCCGTCTGCGGCACCTTTTTTATGGGCAGGCGCAGTACTGCCTCATTCCCATCCGTCCAGGGATAGGACCACTCATTGGAGGAAAAGCCGCTGACGATATAAGCATTTCTTGTGGCGCACTCATCAAAGAAAACCTTTGTTTCCACTTCATAGCTGTCCGCCGTATCAGACGAGAAAATGGGAAGCGTCTTTCCTGTTTCGCCGACGCTGAATTCGTCGCCCGCGTTTCCTCGGATCACACATTCCGCCGCAACAGTATACACTTCTCCCGGCAAGCGAAGGCGGCCGCCCTTTCGCGGGGCGGCCGTCTTTTTTATTGCTGTATTTCCTTTTGTTTCTCTTTTTGCTCCTTTTTACGTTGGTCGATCATGTCATAGAGACTTTCCAGCGCGTCGGAAAGGGTTCCGATCCGGTCCATCAGGCCCAGCGACACCGCCTCTTCCCCATAGATCACGCTGCCCACGTCCGCCGCCATTTCGCCGGTATTGAGCATCAGTTCTTTAAACTTTTTTTCACTGATACGGGAGTTTTTCACCACAAACTTGACGATACGCTCCTGGATACGGTCAAAATAGCTGTACGTCTGAGGCGCGGCGATCATGGTGCCGCTCATCCGCACGGGATGAATGGTCATGGAGGCCGACGGCACAATGAGATTCACCTTGGCAGACACCGCCAGCGGCACGCCGATGGAATGTCCGCCGCCCAGCACCAGCGTGACGGTGGGTTTTGTCATACCGGCGATCAGCTCCGCGATGCCAAGGCCCGCTTCGATGTCGCCGCCCACGGTGTTGAGCAGGAACAGCACGCCGTCCACATCGTCGGATTCCTCCAGCGAGGCCAGCAGCGGCAGTACATGTTCATATTTGGTGGTCTTCGTGTTGGGCGAGAGAACGGTATGTCCCTCGATCTGCCCGATGATGGTCATGCAGTGGATCGTGCCGTGCTTGTTTCGCACGGTGGTGGAGCCCATATCCACGATCTGCTGCTGCACGCCCTGACTGGTATCCTTGTCATCGTCCCCCCTGTCGTTGGTGGGGGCGGTCTTTTTGGTTTCCTCTTGCATAGGCACCCTCCTTATCAGTTTTTAGGGTGTCCCGTAAAAAGGAAAACATACTTTTTTTCTTATTCCGCTTCAAAGACGGCCTTGCAGCCCTTGTAGGTCATATAGCAGTCCAGCTTGGAGACCACCTCGAAAGGTGCGTGCATACTCAGCACCGGCACGCCGGCATCCAGCGTGGCGATGTTGCGGTTGGCCATATACATGGCCACGGTACCGCCGCCGCCGGCATCCACCTTGCCCAGCTCCGAGATCTGCCAGATCACGCCCGACTCGTCCAGCAGACGGCGGACATAAGCCACGGTTTCCGCGCAGGCATCGGAAGCGCCGCTCTTGCCACGAGCGCCGGTGTACTTGCAAAGACCCATGCCGTGGTTGACACGGGCGGAGTTCTTCTTTTCAAACACGTCGGCAAAGTTGGGGTCGTAGGCCGCCGTCACGTCGGCGGACAGACAGAAGGAGTTTTCATAGCACTCCCGCAAAAGCACGCCCTGGCTCTGGCACAGATCGTGCATAAAGGTATCGAAGGCGGCGGACTGCATTCCCGTCACGCCCATGGAACCGATCTCTTCCTTGTCAGCCAGCATGCACACGGCGGTCTTGGCCGGGTGGGACAGTTCCAGAATGGCGGCCAGCGCCGCGTAGCCGCAGACACGGTCGTCGTGGCCGTAAGCGCCGATGAGGCTGCGGTCAAGGCCGATATCCACCGATTTCCCGGTGGGAACGGCTTCCAGCTCGGCGGAGGTGAAATCGTCCTCGGTGATGCCGTACTTCTCGTTGAGCAGCTTCATGATCTGCAGGCGGGTACGGTCGGTGTCGTCGCTCTCACCCATGGGATGGGAGCCCAGAAGAATGTTCAGGCTTTCGCCGGGAATGGCTTCGCTCAGCGGCTTTTTGCTCTGCTCGCTGCCCAGATGAGGCAGAAGGTCGGTGATGACGAATTTGCTCTCGCCCTCTTCGACGCCCAGCGCCACCGTCACGGTCGTGCCGTTTCGCAGCGCGATGACACCGTGAAGCTCCAGCGGGATGGTGACCCACTGGTATTTCCGCAGTCCGCCGTAGTAATGGGTTTTAAAATAGGCCATTTCGCCCTCTTCATACAGGGGATTGGGCTTGAGGTCCAGACGGGGTGAGTCGATATGTGCCGCCGCAATCTGGGCGCCGGCGCTGAGGCTCTCCGTTCCGATCACGGCCAGCATCACGCCCTTGCCACGGTTGCAGACGTAGACCTTGTCGCCGGGGTGCGCCTTCATGCTTCTGTGGTAGGGCTTGAACCCTTTTTCCTCAGCCAGACGCACCGCCTCCGCCGCGCACTCCCGCTCAGTCTTGCCGTGGTTCAGAAAGATCTTATAGGCAGCGCAGTAGTCCTCCATCGCGGCGGTGTCCTCTGCCGAAATGGTATCATACCCATTCTTTTCCCCCGCCAGCAGCTTCTTTTTCAGTTCTTTTACTTCTTCAGACATGTCCTTGCTCCTCCTTACATATTTCGATCAGCTGCCGGAAAAAGCCATAGGCCTCTTCCTCAAACGCCTCCGGCGTTTCCGCCGTGTTTTCTAGAATATCTGTGCAGTTTTCCCGGTAAAATGTATCCGGCTTCTGGGCCTTTACCCGCAGCCACGCGTATTCCTCCGGAATGTGATCCCGCTGCATGATGCGCTTCACCCGCACCTCTGCCGGCGTAATGACGCCCACCGTCCGGGCACAGAGCTTTCCCAACCCGCTTTCAATGAGGTTCACCGCGTCCAGTCCCACCACCGTCTCCGGCCGACCGGACATCCGGCGGTCAAGTTCTCTTGGCAGATGTGCGTACACGATGGTGTTGAGGATCTCCAGGGCCGCTGGGTCGTTGAATACTATATTCCCCAGCTTTTGCCGGTTCAATGCGCCTCCCGGATCAAATACATCGCCGAACGCCGCCTTCAAAGCGCCCCGCAGAGGTTCGTTCCCCCGCAGCATCTCGTGATACACAGCGTCGCAGTCCAGTATGTAACCGCCCAGCCGCCGCAGCGCCTGCAAGGCGCTGGTCTTGCCGGCACCGGTGCCGCCGGTAAGACCGACGATAAGTTTAGTCGGTTTCATGAGATACATCCACCACATGGAAGCCGGCCGCTTTTTTCAGCCGGTTCCCCACCGCCAGACCCAGCCCGCTCTCGTCGGGACACTGGGCAAAAATGGCGGGCACAGTTGTGTCGTCAAAGGTACGCAGGGCATCGAACACCCGCTGGGCCTGTGCCAGCTTGTCGTCCGCCGGGCCCAGACAGTGTACCGTCCTCCCCGCAAAAAGCGGCGCGTATTCATCAAAGCAGATAACGCCCGCACCCTCTGTCAAGTGATTTTGGATATAGGCGGCACTCTTCTCCGGGGCGCCGGTGACCACTGTCACGGGCGCCTTGGGAGCGTAGTGCCGGTACTTCATACCCGGCGCCTTGGGCTTTTCGCCGTCCTTGAGCCGGGAGGTCACCGCCTTGTCCACAGTCACCTCGCCCAGCACTTCCTGCAGCGCTTCCAGCGGCAGTCCGCCGGGACGCAGCAGGCGGGGCGGCAGCGTCGTCAGGTCGATGATGGTGGACTCCACACCCACCGCGCAGCTGCCGCCATCCAGGATCCCCTCGATCTTCCCGTCCATGTCCTCCAGCATATGGGAGGCTTTGGTGGGACTGGGACGGCCGGAGGTATTGCCGGAGGGTGCCGCAATGGGCACGTCCGCCAGGCGAATGACTTCCAGCGTCAGAGGGTGATCGGGACAACGCACGCCCACCGTCTCCAGCCCCCCGGTGGTACGCAGGGGCACGATCTCTTTGCGGGGCAGGATCATGGTCAGCGGCCCCGGCCAGAAGCGCTCCGCCAGACGGTAGGCGCTCTCCGGCACGTTGCGGCAGTACCGCTCCAGCCAGGAGGCGTCCGGCACATGAATGATGAGGGGGTTGTCCTGGGGACGCCCCTTGGCTTCAAAAATATGAGTGACGGCCGTCTCATTCAAAGCGTTGGCGCCCAGTCCGTACACCGTTTCCGTGGGAATGCCCAGAAGGCCCCCTTCCCGGATGATCCGGGCGCACTGGGCCAGAACATCAGCCTTATTTTCCTCGTCGGGATGAAATACAATGGTCTTCAAAACGGTTCTTCTTTCTTCTTTTGATGGTGGGCGCTCAGAAGCCCAGATCTTCTCCCACCAGGATCACCTTGATGCGTCCGGCAGGGCTGCTCACCCGGGTGACGACCACCTGAGCGCAGATGCAATCTGGGCTGATGCAGTCGCTGCAAAGCCCATTTACATTACAGGGCGTTTTCACCGGGAAGCGCTGCGCGTTGGCAGGCGCCGCCACATTGCGGGCTCGGGAAACGGCGGTTTCCAGCGTGGGAGCCACCTTGTTCATGCCGGCCACCACGATCACGCTGTCGGGGCCATAGCAAAGAGCCGCCACACGGTTGCCGCTGCCGTCGATGTTCACCAGCTGGCCGTCGGCGCTGACGGCGTTGGCGCTCATCAGAAACGTATCGCACAAAAGAGCCTTCTTCATCAGTGCCTTCTTCTCAGCGGGAGACTGGGCCGCGTCCCGGTCAATGACGCTGTACCCCGCTTCTTTGAGCCGCTGCTGTACCCGCAGCTGCGCCATGGTCGTGGTGCCGCCCCAGGAGACCACGTGCTCTTTGGGAATGAGCGACAGTACCTTTTCCTCCGCCTCTTCCGCCGTGGATACATAGTATGCCTCAAAACGTCTCTTATTGAGATTCTCCACCACTTTGGGTCCTGCCTTGTCGTACATCTTCTTCATCATTTCCTGCATGGTCATACGCTCCTTTATTCTTCATTTTGACGTTTCTGTAATCTATCCGCCTGATCGGCTGTTACCAGTGCGTCAATCAGCGGGTCCAGATCTCCGCTCATGACCGCATCGATCCGGAAATTCTTGCTCTCACCGTTGAGCCGGTGGTCAGTGACGCGGCTCTGAGGAAAGTTGTAGGTACGGATCTTGCCGCTGCGGTCGCCGGTGCCCACCTGGCTTTTTCGCTGGGCGGCGACGGCGGCGTTCTGTCTCTCCTGCTCCGCCTCGTATAGACGGGAGCGCAGGATTTTCATGGCACGGTCCTTGTTCTTGTATTGGCTGCGCTCATCCTGGCACTCCACCACCGTCCCTGTGGGCAGGTGGGTGATGCGGATGGCGGATTCCGTCTTGTTGACGTGCTGCCCGCCGGCGCCGCTGGAGCGGTAAGTGTCGATCTGCAGATCTCTGGGATCGACGGAGAAGTCCACCTCCTCCGCCTCCGGCATCACGGCCACCGTGGCCGCCGAGGTCTGTATGCGGCCGCCGGACTCCGTTACGGGAATGCGCTGCACCCGATGGGTGCCGGCTTCAAACTTCAGTCGGGAATAGACGCCCTCCCCTTCGATGAGCAGGCTGACAGTCTTGATGCCGCCCAATTCCGTTTCATTGCTGTCGGCCACCTCCACCTGCCAGCCTTTCCGCTCGGCGTACTGGCTGTACATCCGGTAAAGATCGGCGGCAAAGAGGGCGCCCTCTTCCCCTCCCACGCCGGCGCGGATCTCCATGACCACGTTTTTCCCGTCGTTGGGGTCGGTGGGCAGCAGCAGCAAGCGTAAACGCTCACGCAGCGTCTCCATCTGCTCTTTGGCCGCGGCCAGCTCCTCCTGGGCAAGAGCCTTGCACTCCTGGTCGCCCAGCAGCTCCCGCGCAGCGTCAATATCCTGCTCCGCCCGGCAGTAGGCGCGATAGGCCTCCACCACAGGGGCCAGTTCCTTTTGCTCCCGGCTGAGGAGTTTCAGCTTTTCCGGGTTGTTGTAGACGGCGGGATCTGTCAGCTGCCCCTCCACGTCCCGGAAATGCGTTTCAATTTTTTTCAGTTTTTCCAGCATGGTTTTTCCTCCTTTCTATTAGTGAAGAAGGAAAGCTACTGCTCCAGATACCGCTTTACGTCCTGGATAAACTTGTCACGCCAGAAATCATAGCCCACAGAATTCATCCGCAGCGACACGGCAAAAAGGTGCGGCGCCGCAGTGTAAAGATCCATCTGGCGATAGAGGTCCTCATAGCGTGCGTCGCTGTCCCGGGTCACCACATAGCACGGATGGGACAGTTCCAGTCCCCGGCGCTTCAAAAGGCCCCGGATGGGGCTGCTGACCCGGCCCGCCCAGATGGGTGTGCCCACGATCACAAGGCGGTAATCCTCCAGGTTTTTCTCCGTTTCAAAGGGCTCCAGCGCCTTGGTCCCCTTGCGCATGGCGTCCATGCCGGAGCGCATATAGCCCTTGAAGCCCGACCGGTCCACGCCGTCGGTCACCGCCACCAGCTCTGCGTCCAACGCTTGGGCGATCTCTTCCATGGAGGCCCTGGTCTTGCCGCTGCGAGAGTAATACAGGCACAGTACATCGCTCATTGTCGTTTCTCCGTTTTCTTTATTCTTCCAGCGCCAGGGACAGTTCCTCCCAGCGCTTCATTTCTTTTTCCAGCTCCGCCTCCACGCCGCTTTTCTCCCGGTACAGTTCTCCCAGCTTCTCCGCGTTGCAGGCGTACGTTTCCATCTGGGCGTCAAAGGCGGCAATTTTTTCTTCAAGGCGGGCAATACCGCCCTCGCAAATCGTCAGCTGCCGCCGGGCGGACTGCTGCTCCCGGTTGCCCCTGGCGGGCCGTCCGCTCTTTTTTTCCGAAGCGACGGGTTTTTCTTCGGTCTTTTGTTTTTCCTCCGCCTTTAAGGCGCGGTAGCGGGCAAAGCCCATGGGATAATCGGTCAGTGTTCCCTCGGACAACTCCCAGACACGTGTGGCAAAGCGGTTGATAAAATACCGGTCGTGGGAGACGAACAGCAGCGTGCCGTCAAAGGCCTCCACCGCTTCTTCAATCCACTCCCGTGAGGCAATATCCAGATGGTTGGTGGGCTCGTCCAAAATGAGGAAGTTCACCGCCTCATCCATCAGTATGCAAAGCCGCAGACGGCTGAGCTCGCCGCCGGAGAGCACCGACACGCTCTTGAACACGTCCTCCCCTTGAAACTCATAGGCCGCCAGTTGATTGCGGGCGCTTTGGGGCGTAATGTTCTTCTTGGCGTATAGGAGCGTGTCCACCAGATTCCGTTCCGGATGGTCAAAGCGGATGATCTGCGGCAGGTAAGCCGTGCGGACGGCGGGGCCGGTGCGGATGCGTCCGGCGTCCGGCATTTCTTCCCCCACGATCAGGCGCAGAAAGGTGGTCTTGCCGGTACCGTTGTCCCCCACCAGGGCGATGCGTTCGCCCCCCTCCATCCGGAGGCTGATGTCTTGAAACAGTGTCCGATCGCCAAAGGACTTGGCCACGTTTTTGACCTGCAAAACCTCGTCGCCCTCAAACTCCCGGCCGGTAAACCGGGCGTCCAGCCGGCGCTCCTTGGTGGGTCTGTCGGTGGTTTTCATGCGCTCAATGCGCTTTTCCATAGAAAAGGCACGCTTGTGCAGCGCGTCGTTGCCCATAAAGGCCCACAGGTGCATCTGCTCCGCCGCCTTGGTGAGCTGCTCGATCTTCGCCTGTTCTTTCAGGTACTGCTTCATGCGCTCTTGATAGCGTTGCTCTTTTTCCACGGCGTAAAAGCTGTAATTTCCGCTGTAAAACTCCGCCTTCCCGTCCAGCACCTCCACGACCCGCGTCACGGTGCGGTCGAGAAAATAGCGGTCGTGGGAGATAGTCACCACGGTACCGGGAAAACGGGAGATATACTCCTCCAGCCACTCTGTGGCGTGAAGGTCCAGATGGTTGGTGGGTTCGTCCAACAGCAGGATGTCGGTATCCTCCAAAATGAGACGGCCCAGATTCACCCGGGTCTTTTCACCACCGGAGAGGCTGTCGAACGGCTGCGTACGCATGGCGGCGGGAATGGAAAGACCGTTTGCCACCTTGTTCACCGCCGTGTCAGTGTCGTAGCCGCCCAGCCCTTCAAACCGCATGGATAGCTCGCCGTAGCGGTCAAGCGTTGTCTGGCTGCTGTCTCCCTGCTCCATGCGGCGCTCCAGCTCTTTCATCTCCCGGTGCATGGCGCTCACCCGGGAAAAGGCGGAGTGCAGCACGTCCTCCACCGTATACCCCTCCGGGTACACGGGGATCTGGGAAATCAGGCCCACACGCCGGTCCGGTGCGACCATCACCTCACCGGCGTCATAATCCAGTTCGCCGGTGATGATCTTAAAAAGGGTGGTTTTCCCGGCGCCGTTTTTGCCCAGCAGGCCCACCCGCTCGCCGCTGTCGATCTGAAAGGTGAGGCCGTCAAGTATTTTCTTTTCCAGATCAAAGGACTTTACCAGTCCCGTTACGCTGATATCAATCATTCTTTCCTTCCAATGCGCGAACGATTTTGCCAAATTCCATGGCATGAGAGGCTTTCACCAGCACCACACTGCCGGGCACAAAGGCCCGCTGAATGGTCTCCATGGCCGCCTCCTTGTTCTCAAACCAGTTGGTATTCCTAAGGCCGTTTTCCCGGGCGCCGTCGGCCAGCCGGGCGGATTTTTCACCGATGGCAACGACCTGGTCGATGCCCAGATCCGCCGCCAGTTTTCCCATTTCGTAATGGGCCGTGGCCGCCAGAGCACCCAGTTCTCCCATATCGCCCAGAACCGCCACCTTTTTGGCGCAGTCCGTCCGGGCCAGAATCTCCAGCGCCGCCCGCATGGACTGGGGGTTGGCGTTGTAGCAGTCGTCCAGGATACGGCGGTTTCCGGTGCGGACAATGTTGTGCATCCGGGAGCCTGTGGGCTTATACCCGGCAATGCCCCGAAGCATTTCTTCCTTTTTAAGGCCCAGCTCCTCCCCAATGGCAATGGCCATGGCGGCGGAGTAGATCATATGCACGCCCGGAGCGGGGATCACCGCCTGATAGGTATCCCGCGCGGTGGTCACCGTGGCGGTCACGCCGTCGATCCCACGGTCGCGCACCTCCGTCACGCGCACGTCACAGCCCTCGCTCCTGCCGCAGCGCACTGTCCGGAAGGGCAGGTGCAGCGTGGAGAGCAGTTCGTCGTCGCCGTTGAGAACGGCCAGTCCGCCGGGCTGCAGGTTATCAAAGATCTCGCTTTTGGCCCGCAGCGTGCCTTGGCGGGTACCGCCCAGATTTTCGATGTGGGCGTCGCCGATATTGGAGATAACGGCAATACTGGGCCGCACCATCTCCCCCAGATAGCGGATCTCATCAAAATGGTTCATGCCCGTTTCGATGACCGCCGCCTGATGGGCGGGCGTCAGACCCAGCAGCGTCTGGGGGGTGCCGATCTCGTTGTTGTAGTTGGCATCGGTCTTCAGCACAAAATAGTGCTGGGCGAGGACAGAGGCGATCATCTCCTTGGTGGTGGTCTTGCCCACACTGCCGGTAATCTGGATCATCGGCAGTGTAAAGCGGCCCCGGTACCAGGACGCCAGCGCTTTGAGCGCCAGCTGGGTGTCGTCCACACGGATGTAAAATTTATCCGACAGCAGCTCTTCCGGGGTTCGGGAGCAAAAGCAGCCCGCGGCTCCGGCGCTCAATGCCGCCGTGAGATAATCGTGGCCGTCAAAGCGCTCCCCCACCAGCGGAATAAAGAGGGAACCCACAGGCACGCCGCGGCTGTCGGTGCAGACGGTGGTCACAGCGGCGTCTGTGCTTTGCAGCACTGTGCCGCCCACGGCGGCGCACAGTTCGTTGACAGTTGTGGCGATCATTTTTTCTCCGCCTTTCGGGCTTCCAGAGACCGCATCACGATCTCCTCACAAAGATCCGCATAGGTCAACCCCACCTGCGCGGCTTCCTGAGGCACAAGGCTGGTGGGCGTCATGCCGGGCAGGGTATTGACCTCCAGACACCAGTCGTTTCCATCGGCATCGAGCAAAAAGTCCGTCCGGGAATACACCGCGAGGCCCAGCGCCCGGTGCAGCTTCAGCGCGGCCGAACCCATGCGGTGCCACTCCTCCTCGGTAATAGGGGCAGGGCAGATCTCGGTGGCGCCGCCGGTCTGATATTTGGTCTCATAATTAAAGAACGCACCGTGTGGAATGATCTCCACCGCCGGCAGATACCGATCGCCCAGCACCGCCACAGTGATCTCACGGCCCTTGATCTTCTTTTCCACAATCACATGGTTGCCATAGTGCAGCAGATCCCGCAGGGCCTTTTCCAGTTCTTCCTTGGTATCGGGCAGTTCCACGCCCACGGAAGAGCCGCCGTTGACGATCTTCACCGCGCAGGGCACTTCCAGTTCTTCCACCAGGCGGGGGATATCCGCCTCGGTATAGATGATATTTTTCCACGGAGCGCTGCGGATGCCCTCGGCGTCCAGAAAGCGCTTGGTAACGGATTTATCCATGGCCATACCGCTGCCCAGGTAGCCCGAGCCGGTATAGGGCACGCCCAGCAGATCCAGCGCCGCCTGAATGCGGCCGTCCTCGCCGCAGGAGCCGTGAAGCGCCAGAAACACCACGTCCGCCATAGCGCACACTCTGAGCACATCCTTGCCCAAAAGCGACGGACTCTGATCTTTCCGACTTTTCCGCACCGCCTCCAGATCGGGAGCCGTGGCCTCCACGCGCACATCGCTGCAAAGGCCGTCCGGCGCGTCAAAGACATCCGCCAGAGCGCCGTTGTAATTCTCCAGTCCCATAAACATATCCACCAAGATGGCCTTGTGGCCCTTACTGCGCAGAGCCCGGCAGGCTCCCGTGCCGCTCACCAGCGCCACATGGCGCTCCGTACTCAATCCACCTGCTAATACCACAATTTTCATATTCTCATCCCTCGATTCGGGTGAATGCTCTTCGTCATCCACCTAATATGTCAGTATAATAGTGTATCACAAAGAGGAAAAAAATACAACCAGATCCTGTTCCTGTCACAGCAAAAAGCCCGGTCGCTTTTGGGCGGCAAAAGACCAGTCGCCGTTTTTCAGCAGGCGGTCTTATTTACCCTTCAAAAAAGCGGCGTGCCGCTTTTTTGAAACCTCCGCGCCGCGCCGCCCAGCGGCACAGCGCTCCCGATCGCCGCCAATGCGGCGAGGGTCGGCGTATTTTTCTGACGCGCATGTCGTCAGAAAAATGATGAAAAATTCTTTGTGCCGTATGACGCAAACGCGGCGAGGCTCCTGTCAGCGACAGCAAAAAACCGCCCGCCGTTTTCCGGCAGGCGGTCTTTCTTATTCTTTTTTTAAAGGCGCTTTGGCGTTTTCTTTGCCTGCGGGACGGAGGGACGCCTCCTCCGGCAGGCGTTCCAGCAGTGCATATACTTCTCCGCTGCCTTCTTGGGCGTAAAAAGCTGTCTCCCGGACGGGACACAAGGAGCCATCCTGACACTCTATGTGGAAAAAGCGCACCGTTTTCCCCTCTTTGACCCTGGCGGGCGGCTTTCCCTTATCCCAGCAGACAAGGCGGTCGTAGCTGCCCCCGAATTTCCGGGAAAACATTTCTTCGGTATAGCCTAAAAACCGCAGCAGTTTTTCGCTGACAAACGTCAGATGACGGCTCTTGGCATCATAGCGCAGCAGCGCGCCTTGCAAAAGCGCCCGCAGCGCCTGCTGCTCCTCTGCCAGATCGCTCAGTTGCTGTCTCAGCGCGGCATGCTTGGTCCCATCCTGTATATATTGGATACGGGCTTCTCTGCCGCCCCAGTCCAGCTGTTTTTCCCGGACGATGAGGCAGCGGCCCGTCTCATTCTGATACCGTTCCCGCTCGGAAAACTCCCGCAGCTCCGATGAAAGCGGCGCGCACTCTCCGCAGGGGCGATCCAGTCCCCAGATCGCCTTGTAGCAAGGTCTTCCCAGACACTCCCGCTTGCTTTTCTTCGCCAGACGGCAGGTGCTTTCGTTGAGATACAGCAATTCATAGCTCCTGGCGTCGCAGACATAGACCGCGTCGCTGGCTTCATCCAGCAGCCAGTCCATGTTGCGCTGGAGGATGTGCTCCGGCAGTTCGGAGGCACCGTCGTAGATCTGATACTGGTTTTTCCCCAGCCGCTTGGCCGTCAGCAGCGCCATGTCGGCGTTGTGATACAGTTCCTGGTAACTGGTGCCGTTTTCCGGCGCCAGGCATACGCCGATGGAACACGAGAGTGTGATCTCCCGCACGGAAATGGCCAGCTTCTCCAGAAGTTCTGTCAGCCGGGCATTGATCTCCTCATTTTTCATCTGCACCGGGATAAAAACAGCAAATTCGTCGCCGCCCATCCGGCACAGCAGTGTTTCTTCGGGGAAATACTCCCGCAGGATATCCGTCACGGAACAGATGGTCTCATCGCCGCAGCCATGGCCGTAAAAGTCATTGATGGTTTTAAAATTGTCTATATCCAACATGAGAAAGACCGCGCGCTTTTCCCCTGTGAAGAACAGCTGTATCCGGCGCTCCAGCTCGGTCCGGTTGTAAAGTCCTGTCAGCTGATCGGTGACGGCTTCCTGTGCCAGCACCTTCATCCGGCTGAGCATCCGCTTTTCACGCTCCAGTACCTTTACCGTGTTGTGGGCCGTCACATTCTGGACCCGGTGCAGTACCGTATCCTGGCAATAGGGCTTTGGCAAAAAGTCCGCCGCGCCCATGGCAAAAGCCTGTGCTTCCCCGCTGCGGCCCGTGAGGACCACCGGGATCTCCACGTACAGCGCGTTGGAATGCACCTTCTCTATAAAAGTCTCCGTCTTCATGCCGGGGGTGTTCATATCCAACAGGATCACGGCGATCCGATCAAAATGCTCCTGCACAAAGGCATAGGCAGCGTGTGTATTGTCCGTCTCCGCCACTGTGTAGAGATTTTGAAAAGGCTCCCGCAGAACGGCTCTGTCACGGTGGCTGCCATTGGCCACCAGCAATATCTCTTCCTTCCCGTCCTGGCAGAGCGTCACCTGTCCGGCATCTTCTTCTGTTTTCGCCGAAAGGGGCGCTGTCAGCTCCGAATGGAGTACGATCTGTGTGAATTCCTCCGCCGGCATGGGTTTTGCGAAGTAGTAACCCTGCACATAGTTGCAGTCCAGATTCCGCAGCAGATTCACCTGGCTTTGTGTCTCCACGCCCTCCGCCACCACCAGCAGATTCATCCACTTCGCCAGGCTGATGATAAAGCTGAGGATATTGCGGTTGCTTTCCTTTTCAGACTCCCGCTGGATCAATCGCATATCCAGCTTCAAAACGTCGATGGGCAGCTCCGAGAGCATATTCAAAGAAGAATAGCCGCTGCCGAAGTCATCCATTTCGATGGTAAAGCCCAGTTTCTTCAGTTGGCTCACCACAGAGATCAGCTGCTGGGCATTTTCCGTATAGGCCGTTTCCGTGATCTCCAGATGCAGTTGGCTGGGACTCAGTCCGTGCTTTTTCACCATTTTCGCCAAAAAGGTCGGCAGATCATCCCGGTAAATATCCCGCCGGGATACATTCACCGATACCGGCACATATTTGCCGCCTTTCCGGATCCACCGGGCGATCAGACGGCAGGTCTGATCCCAAACATAGGCATCCATCTCCGTAATGAAGCCGTTGCTTTCAAAAAGGGGAATAAAAGTATCCGGGCGCAAAAAGCCCAGCTTGGGGTGGATCCACCGCACCAGCGTCTCCGCCCCGGCGATCCGCTCGCTGACCAGGTCATATTTGGGCTGCAAATAGATCTGAAACTGTCCGTCGGTCAGTGCTGTCTTCATCTCATCGGTGATCTGCTGTTCCATCAGCAGGCGCTGACGCATGGAGTCGTCATAAAAGGCGCAGTGCCGGTCATATTGCCGCTTGGCGCTCTCCGCCGCCAGCTGTGCCCGATCGCACATGAGAAACAGCGGCGTTTGCAGATCGCTCACCGGGTACACCCCGAACTTCAATGTGATGTGTCGGTACAGCGGATAGGCCGCCACCCGTTTCCTCAGATTTTCCACCACGGTGGCCAAATGGCTGACACCGTCGGTGCCGGGGATCAGCGCCACAAAACGGTCGGCACTGTGCCGGGCGCAAAGGCCCCCTACCCGCTCCGTTTCCGATTGCAGGCTCCGTCCCAGAAATTGCAGCAGACGGTCGCCCTCGCCGGTGCCAAAGCCGTCGTTGATGAGTTTAAAATGTTCGATGTCCGCCGCCAGAATCATATAGTTCCCGGTGGGGTGAGCGGCCAGCACTTCCGCCGCCCGGCGGCAGAAAGCATCCTTGCTGTAAAGGCCGGTCAGCGCGTCATGCTCGATGCGGCCGAGGCACACATTTGTCTCATACAACTCGATGAGATTGGCAAGACGGCGGCGCAGCACCGCAGGTTTGTATGGCTTGGAAATAAAATCCCGGGCGCCCAGCTGCAGCGCCTTGGCCTCCGTCTCGTCCTTGTCCGCTTGGGAAACCGCGATCACAGGGATCGCGGCCAGCTCCGGCGTCTGCGACATGACGGAGAGCACCTCGTAGCCGCTCATGTCCGGCATGATCAGATCCAACAAAACAGCGGAAATACCGCCACCTTGCTCCTGCAGGACAGTCAGCGCCTCATGTCCGCTTTCCGCCTCCACTGTTTCATATACATCCGCCAGAATTCTTGATAAAATTTTGCGGTTGACGGGCTGATCGTCCACGATCAAAATTTTTTTCTGCGGTTTCATTTCATTTTCTCCTGCCTGTCGCTTTTACGCGAACATAAGATGGGCGCCCATGGCGGATGCTTTCGCCGTGGAGGCCAGGGGCCGCATCCGTCGGACACGGAACCCCTTTTATCTATGGGAAAATGCGTTTTTTGTTTTCGGTGTTCTATTTCCAGCCGCTTAATATTGGAAGCAGCTGCCACCCACAAACTCACGAACGATGGAGTCCAGCGGGACAAAGGGCGTTTTCAGCGGCGGAACGCTGTTGACGATCTTCATCAGATCTGTCAGTCCGTGCTCGGCCACAAATGTATCATCCAGTTCCTGGCGGAACTGAGGGATCTCCTTGAGATACTGAGCCAGAATGCAGGGCTCGTAGTCGTGGAACGTGTCGATATGGATAGACGCATTGTTTTTATGGGGCTGGATATAGTTGATCTCACCCCGGTCCACGCTTTCCGCGCGGACCACGGTGTCTCGCAGGGAGTGGCCCCGGGTGTTGTAATCGCGGATCATGCGCCGCGCCACACGCAGCTGCTCCGGCCGGACGATCTTGTCATCGGCAGTAATGATACGCGTGCGAGGCGCCACATAGATGCCGTTTGACTCGCTGCGAATCTCGTTGAAGATCAGGGGATTGAGCATATGGATGCCCTCGGCGATAATGACGGCATCCTTGGAACCCTGCATTTTGTGATACCCTCCGGTATTGCCGGTTTTGAAATCATACCAGGGAATATCCACTTCCCGGCCGTCAGCCAGCTGTTCAATGCAGGAGACTAGCAGTTTTCTGTTGACGCAGCAAGGGGATTCCCAGTCGTTGTCTTCCGTCGGGCGCTCATTGAGCGGCAGGAAGAAATTGTCCATGCTCAAAAGGCAAACCTTGACACCCAGATTTTCCAGATATTTCTGCAAACGCATGGCCGTGGTGGTCTTGCCGGAGCCGGAAGGCCCGGTGAGCGCCACAATGGGTTTATCCTTTTTGGTCGAAAGAATGGTGGATACCGCCGCGCTGATCTTGTCGTGAAAAACCTCTTCGCAGCGCAGGACAAATTGTGTGTCATTTTTCATGGCATAGTTGATGTTTTCAATGTCAATAACGCGCATAGCCGGAGCTCCTTTATCTGTAAAGTCTCATATGAAGTAACATTATAGCATTATTTTTTTATATATTCAAACATTTTCCAAAGTAAGCATGTGTGGGCACGTTTCAGTATGAATGTGGATAAGCGGAAAACTGTCCGCCTGTCCTATTTTTTTACCTGAAAATAAACCGGGCGATGGAGGAACATTTCATGGAAGAAAAGATTTTTGTAGCGTTCGGCTATGGTCGTTTTCAGAACAATTCCGGCAACATGCAAGAGTATTGCAATGTGCTCGTTCCAGAGCCGTTTAAAGGCCCTGAGGGAAGCGACTACCATTTTGGCGGTCAGAAGAGTACGGTTGCGCATCTCCTAAGGTCCGGGAGGGCATCAAGCCGGATACAGCGGTATGCTCAAGGATCAGCGGCAAGCGGAGATTCCCCCGCTTGATAAGGAGATCGCAGAAAAGCGCAAAAAGCTTTTCGACTTGTCCCCTATTTTCTGAGTTACTGAATGTAACCTTAGGGAACTTGGTAACAAGATTCATCCCATGTATAAGATCATTAAGGCCATGGAAGAAGTTATGGAATCGTGCATGTGAAAATGAAAGTATTGATTGCCTGTGAAGAATCCCAAGCGGTTTGCAAGGCGTTTCGTCAGTTGGGTCATGAAGCGTATTCCTGTGATGTCATATCTTGCTCTGGCAGCTGCCCTCAATGGCATATAAAGGCTGATGTTGTTCCGCTTCTTAATGGCAGCTGTGTATTTTCAACCATGGATGGTCTTTACCATTCTACCTGAATTCTTTCAACAAGTTCATTACTATGAGCCAATGTTCAGATAATCAGAAATTGTCTCTCACGGCAGCCTCGGCGATGTCAGGGCAACACTTTTCTGCTGCGAGCAAATGGCGAAAACTGATCCTATATAAAAGTGGGAGAGCCTTTGGGTTCTCCCACTTTTATACCTATGACAATGACAATCGCCTGACTTCGAGTTCACAGAGCGGCGTCGCCACCGGTTACACCTATGCCGCCGACAGCACGGGACGTCTGACGCAGATGCTGACCATAAACGGCACTGCAGGCGCTGTCACCACCAACATCGGCTATGTGGATTCTTCCACCACCTCTACCGCAGCGCAGGTAAAGACATGGAAATATCCTTAACCCAAAGCAAAAAACAGCAATTTCAATTTGCCACCTGATGCTGAACCGGCTCGGTTCCCGCGGTGATGGGCAAGAACACATATCCCTTGGCAAGTCCGTCGTCGATGATCGTCTGAAGGGCGGCGGCGGTGGTGGTCTTTGTATGGCTGTCGTGCATCAGCACCACGTTGCCGCGGCCCGGATGGAGCCCTTCTTCCACATGGGCGATAATGGACTCTTTGTCCGCTGTCGCTGCGGAGGCATCCCCGCTGGACACGTTCCAGTCGAAGTACAAAAAGCCCTCTTTCTCCACGCGTTTGGTAAGCCGCCGCATGATGCCCTTGCTTTTCTTTCTGCTGACGGTGTTGGAACTGCCACCGGGAAAGCGGACGATGTTGGCTTGATAATTAAAATCCTCCACCAGACGGTCTCGCAGCCGGTAAATATTCTCCATAAACGCCTCATCCGAAGCGTAGATCACTCCGTAGTCGTGGGAATATCCATGGATGGCCACGGTGTGTCCCTCATCGATCATCCGCTGGATCAGCGGCTTGGCGGAATCGGGGTAATTGAGAATAAAGAAAGTAGCACGGATCCCATTTTTTTGCAAAATGTTCAAAATTTGCTCGGTGACGGCGCTGGGGCCGTCGTCAAAGGTGAGATAGATCCGGTCGGGCGCTTCGGAATCTTTTGCGAACACCACCACCTGCCGCTGGACTTCGGTGCTGTTGCCCGCCGCGTCCTTGGCGGCATAGGTCAGTGTGTAGGTCCCCGCCACGTCGGTATCCACCGTTCCGCTTTGTGTCACCTTGTCGGTCACATCCCCGTCGGCATCATCAATGGCTGTATAGCCCGGCTCCGAAAAGGTCGTGCCGCGCTGTATGTAAATCGTCTGGGAACCGCTGAGAGCGATCGCCGGCGCGTCGGTATCCCGCACCAGCACGCTGCGTCTGGCCAGTGTCCTGTTCCCCGCCGCGTCACGCACGGTATAGGTCAGTATGTGGGTGTCGTCGTCTTTTTTATCCTCCACATTCACCGCGTCCGTCAGATCGCCGTCATAACGGTCGTAGGCGGTATAGCCCGGTTCCTGAAAGAGATCATAGCGGGGCACTCTCATATCCGTGTCACCCAGCAGTGTCAGTTCGGGGGCCTCCCGATCCTCCACCACCACGCGGCGGGAGACCATTCTTTTGCCCTTGCCGTAAGGGACGGCATAGGTAATGGTATAGGTGCCTGTCCGGCTGGTGTCCACCGTTCCCTCCGTCACCATTTCATCGGACATGTCCTGCCCGTGCAGCGTCACCCCGGCGCCGGAATCGACATATTCTGAGAACACCTCCACTTTCTGCAAAGAGCCGCCGTGTATGTCAAAACGGGGGCCTGGATCCAGTAAAAAATGCCCTGTCAAAGCGCTTCCCACCGTGACAGCCACCACCGCTGCCGCCGCTGTTCCCAGCAGCCAACCAATTCTCTTTTTCATGTTTCCCCTATGCTCATTTCTTTTTTACTTTTCAGCACTGTCTTTTATCATAAGGATTCAGCGCTTGCCAGTCAATGACACAAGGATGACAGATAATGACAAAAAATAACGGCTCATTAAGAAAGCGTTATTTTTTGTAACCGTCCCCATGGGAAGGTGCGTTTTATTCAGTTGTGCGTTTTACTGCCACAGGCTGCACAACAGATCCGTATAGCGGGAGGGGTCGTCCACCGGCAGCCCCGCGATCAGCTGCGCCTGGGCCAGCAAGATCTCGGCGTATTTCCTGGCGGTTTCCGGATCGGTGAGCCGGGCCGCAGCCAGCTTGATAAAGGCCGGATGGGTCACGTTCAATTCCAGAATGCGTTTGGCCTTCATGTGCATATCGGGCTGCACCGCCTGGAAATACTTCTCCATCTCAAAGGTCAGTCCCTCGCCGCTTGAAAGGCACACAGGATGGGTCTTGAGCTTGGCGGAAGCCTTCACCTCATCCACCCGGTCGCCCAGCGTTTCCTTGATAAAGGCCAGGGTCTCCTTGTCGGATTCCCCCTCCTCCAGCTTGGTCTCATCCGGCAGACCCAGATCGCCGTCCACAGCGGAGCGCAAGGGCTTTTCGGCATAGGTACGCAGTGCTTCTGCCACAAATTCGTCGGCTCGGTCGGTGAAGTAGAGGATCTCCATCTGGCGTTCTCGAAGCAGCTCCGTCTGGGGCAGGTTGTCGATGCTTTCCACCTTCTCGCCGGAGGCGTAGTAGATAAACTTCTGTTCGGCAGGCATCCGCTCCACATACTCTTTGAGGGTGGTGAGCTTTTTCTGCGTGGAGGAATAGAACAGCAGCAGATCCTGGAGCTGCTCTTTTTTGGCGCCGTAGTTGTTCAGCAGCCCGTATTTTAGCTGACGGCCGAAGCTGGCGTAGAAGGATTCGTATTTCTCTCGATCGTCCCGCAGCATCCGCTCCAGCTCGGCTTTGATCTTCTTTTCCAGATTGCCGGAGATGATCTTCAGCTGCCGGTCATGTTGGAGCAGTTCTCTGGAGATGTTCAGATTCAGATCCGGAGACTCCACCACGCCCCGGACAAAATTGAAGCAGTCCGGGATAAGGTCGGCGCACTTGTCCATGATCATGACGCCGGAGGAATAGAGCTGCAAGCCGGGCTCATAGTCCTCGGAATAATATTGGAAAGCGGGCTTGGCGGGGATAAACAACAGCGCTTTGTAGGTCACGGCGCCCTCTGCCGACACGGTGATGACGGACAGCGGCGGTGTGTAATCGCCAAAGGTGTCCTGATAGAACTTGTCGTACTCCTCCTGCATCACCTCGCTCTTTTTGCGCTGCCACAGGGGCTTCATGCTGTTAAGCGTCTCCAGCTCCCACACGTCCTCGTACTCCGGTTTGTCGTCGGGTGATCCTTCCTTCCGCTGGCTGTGGGACATCATCATACGGATGGGGAAGCGGATGTAATCGGAGTATTTTTTCACAAGACCGCTGAGCGTATAGGACTCCAGATAGCGGGAATACTCATTGTCCTCCCCTTCTTCGTCGGCTTTGATGTGCATGATGATATCGGTGCCCACGTTTTCCTTTTCGCAGGGCTCAATGGTATAGCCGTCCACGCCGGCGGATTCCCATCGGTGGGACTCCGTCTCGCCGTACTTCCGTGTGACCACTGTGATCTGGTCTGCCACCATGAAAGCGGAGTAAAAACCCACGCCGAACTGTCCGATGACGTCGGCGTCCGTCTCCTGGTCTTCCGTGTCCTTACGGAACTGGAAGGTGCCGCTGGAGGCGATGACGCCCAGATTGTTTTCCAGTTCCTCCGCGCTCATACCAATGCCGTTGTCACTGACGGTAAGCAGCCGTTTCTCCTTGTCCACCGTCAGCCGGATCTCAAAATCATCCCGGCTCATTCCCACCTTGTCATCTGTCAGCGACAGATAGCTCAGCTTGTCGATGGCGTCGCTGGCGTTGGAGATGATCTCCCGCAAAAAAATCTCCTTGTGGGTATAGATGGAATGGATCATCATATCCAGCAGCCGTTTGGATTCCGCTTTGAATGCTTTTTTTCTCATATTGTCTGTAAACCTCCTTGGTAATGACCGCAGGCCCGAAGCCCGCTTTCTTTTGGCATATAGTATAGCAGTTTTATCTCTTTTTTTCCATAGTCAACCGCATCTTTTTGTCAAAAAAAGGTCCTGAAAAACGCAAAGGGCCGCCGCAAAAGCGGCAGCCCTTTGATTCATTTGGTTTTCAGTTGTCGCAGCGTCTGCTGAGGAGATAGCATACGCCGGAGACGGCGGCAGTAGCGGCGGAGACGATCATGACTCCCTTGAAGACAGGCTGCATCAGCTTCTGGGTCCGGCACCAGCATTTTTTGCCCACATACATCACGGCCCGGCCGGTAAGCTGCGTCACCGTATGAGTGACCCACTCGGTCACTTCCCATACCAGATTCAGAAAAAAGCCTGTTACCATTTCCAACGTATCTTTGCAAAAGCCAAGAACTTGTTCCATGTTATTCGTCCTCCTTATTTGTTGTACGATACCATTCGATCACTTCTGACAGATTTTCTCTTTTTACAGCGGAGGCCCCGCTGCGAGCCGCTTGATAAAGGAACTGCTGCTGTTCATCCAAAGACGCTTTTTGACTCAACTCGGCAGCTGTCTTTCGGCACCACACCCGCATCATGACCCGATACGCACCGTGGAGCTTCTTCACGTCCAGCCCGCCCTGCAAGGCGAACACCGGTATCTCTGAACCTATATTGTACCGCTTTCGCGTCTTGTTTAAACCTTCCTCCGAGGGAAACGAGATGCCCACCTGGCACACAGCCCGCACCCGGTAGCGGGACGCGGCCCGCTGATAGCCGGCAATCCCCTCGGCGCAGAGCCAGCCCATATAGATGATCTCCCTGCCGCCGCGAGGCTCCGGTACTTTATTCAGTGAATAAGCCGGCAGACCTGTTTCTTCAGAAAGCATCCGTGCGTACTGCTGTGTAAATTCTGTTTCAGAGGTATAGACAATGGCAGAGATCATGTTGATTCCTCTTCTTTGTCCGGCGGCGTGCCGCTTTCAGGCAAGCATACGGTTCCACATTTTTATATTCATCCCGTGTCATGGTCACAGGGATTTTGTTTCATTTCTATTATAGGAAACTAATTTTGTTTTGTCAAAAATTTTTCTGCCTGTCCACAGGCGTTTTTTGGCACTGCTCTCTCCCTGCGGCCATGAGCCCATTTGTTCCCTTTTCATTGCAATTAAGGAGAATATCCCTTATAATAGCAAAGAAAATAACAACAGGATGGTGATTTTTTGAAAAAGAAAAACCTGCTGCATCAGAAATGGTATCTGTATCTGACAGAATTTTTCTCCGGCGTATCGGTAATGGCCGTGGAATTGGGAGCAAGCCGCCTTCTGGCGCCTTATTTCAGTTCCTCCCAGATCGTGTGGACCATCATCATCGGCACCATTATGATTGCCATGGCGCTGGGCAACCTGTGGGGCGGCCGTTCCGCCGACAAAAACCCGGATCCCGCCCTGCTTTACCGCCGCATCCTCATTGCCGCCGTGTGGATTGGGATCATTCCCGTGGTGGGGAAATATGTGATCCTGGGGATTTCGAGTCTTCTGGTCTTCGCGGTGAACGCGCAGTTTCTTGTGATCGCAGCCTTCGCCACCTGCATGGTCCTTTTTGTTTTTCCCCTGTTTCTTCTTGGCACCGTCACGCCATCTCTTGTAAAATACACGGCGGACAGTCTCGAGGACAGCGGCCGAACGGTGGGGCGACTGGGAGCCTGCAATACGGTTGGCAGCATTCTGGGCACGTTTCTGCCCACCTTTGTGACCATCCCCGCCGTGGGTACCTCTGTCACCTTTCTGATCTTCGCTGGGGTCTTGCTGGCCATCTGTCTTGTGTATTTCATCAGCGAGAAGGCCTGCGCCGCCCGCTGTATCACGGCCTCCGTTCTCTTTGCGCTGTGTGTGGTCTTCGGCCGCGGCACCTCCTTCGTGTTCTGGGAAAATTCCCTTTCCTACGAGGGGGAATCTGTCTATAACTATTTGCAGGTCAAGGAAGACGATGAGCGTGTGACGCTGTCCACCAACGTGCTCTTCGGCGTGCAGTCCGTGATGATGAAAAACGGCAGCCTCACCGGTATGTACTACGATTACGCGCTGGCTGCGCCGTCGATGACCGGGTCAGCCGCTCCCCGTGTTCTGATCCTGGGCAACGGTACCGGAACCTTTGCCCGGCAGTGCCAGACCTACTTCCCCGGCGCCGCGGTGGAGGGCGTGGAGATCGACGGAAAGATCACAGAGCTGGCCTCTTCCTACTTCTCCCTGCCGGAAAGCATTCCGGTGACGGAATACGACGGCCGGGCCTATCTGCAAACCGTGGATGAGATCTATGATGTGATCATGGTGGACGCCTATCAGGACATTACCATTCCCTTTCAGATGTCCACGCAGGAATTTTTTACCCAGGTGCGGTCCCACTTAACTGAAAACGGCGTCATGGTGGTCAACATGAATATGCACTCCGACGGCGCCGACAGCATCAACGCCTGGCTGTCTGACACCATCTCATCGGTGTTCCCTTATGTCTACACGGCAGACGTGCCGAATACCACCAACAAAGAGCTTTTCGCCTGTTTCGGCGGAGATCCGGCGGAGCTGCTGGCGCAGCATCTCTCCTCTGTGGGCGATGTACGCCTGCGGAATCTCCTGCGTACCGTCCGGCAAAATCTCACATCCTATGTTCCCGGCAGTCATCTGCTGACGGACGATCAGGCCCCGGTGGAGGTGCTGGGTATGCGGATGATCGATGGGCTCATTGAAGAGGAGCTGCAATACTACAAGGACATTTACGCCGAGAAAGGTCTCTCCGGTCTTCTTTCGGAACTGACCTGAATGATCGTAACAGTCTATTTTGCCCGCTTTTTCTGTCCCTTTCGCTCGCAAAAGATGAATCGCAGGAAAATTGCGATGGGATTCGAACGCTTGTGGCTCATACACTATTTTTGATTCTGACCGTATAGTTCAAAGCAAATCTATTTTATTTTGCCGCCTGACCTGATAGGTTCTTGGCTCGCAGGCAACACGTCCGTACGATTATCGACGGGCTGTGCGACACTTGTGCTTGACAATTTTATCTGATCCGGGAGCTATCTATGCTTGAATACTATGTAAGCAGCTTTGTTATATCCGCGATGCCTCGCCGAGTCAATCTTTTTCTGTCAGGCGTGTGTATTGCCCAATCTATATCGGAAACACTTGACAAAATAAGAGCACTGCTCACTGGGCAATAGTCGAATAATGCGCTCTTGCTGTATTCATAAACTGCACGGTCCGACGATTTCACAGGCACTCCGGCCATTACTCTCCCGGTTCTACAATGTCTTTGGGGACATTCCCCACTGGGAACTGATACACTTCCGCCGGTGCATCCGTGCCGAATATGCTGCACACCGGGACATCCTTTCCCCGGCTATTGGTATAGCGCGCAGTCTGTACGGCAGTGGGAAGATCAGCCTCAATGCACAGGCCGGTAAAAGCATTGGTACGCAGACTTTGGGTGTCGCTGAGTTGATCGTTGGCGGCTCTGGCCGCAAGGAAACAATAAAAATTGTAGTCCGTGAGATAGCCACTGTAGGTTTTGCCCTCCACGCCTGTGAAATTCTTGTTGTAAATCAGCTCTGCTCCCGGCTCAGCAGCACCCGGTGCAAACACGGTCAAGTCATGCTCATGGCCGCTGAGCATAACATCGATATCCAGCTTGTTTATCAGCTTCGTCCATTGGGTTTTATAGTTCATATGGTCGTGGCGGTCATTGACAAAGGTCACCGGGATGTGACAGAGCACCATGCGATAATTGCAGCCGGAAAAGAAATCTTCGTCGATGCAGCGCTGCAGCAGCGCAGTTTGCTCGTCACGATAATGGTCAAACTGTGCGGTCCCATAGTATTCCCACCAGTCGTCATCGTGATCCTCGCCCAAATCCAGCACGATTCCCTTAACATCACCAAGGGAGAAGGTAAAATAAAAATTCTGATCCTTGGAGCCGACATACTTATAAAGATCCTCCGCCATCTCGCCCTTAATCTCATGATTGCCCCTGGCGTAGACCACGGGTATACTTCCATTCGTAATAGCAGAAGCCATCGCTGAGGAGGCATTGGCATCCTTTTCGCTTTCCACCATGGAAATGGTGTCACCCAGAATGACGAGAAAATCCAAATCGCCCTGCGACCTTGCGGCGCTTATGGCCCCGTCAAATGCGCCGTGGACATCCGATAGCGTATAATATTTTAGTCCGTCGGAGCTGTCCACTGGCCTAAAGCTGTGGCCTTTTGAGATAACTTTCCCCTTGAACCCCCCGAAGGGACCACGGTAGATGATCTGCTGGGCGTAAATGGTGTATTCACCCGCGCTGTCCAGCACGGTCTGGGGCACGCAAATCTTGTGGACGAGGTCTTTTGAGCGCATGCTGCCCGCACAGAGGTCAAAGTACCGAACTCCGTCTACCTCCACCCAGGCAATGGAGTTGTCGTTGGTAGAAAAGGTGATCTGATAAGTGTCCTCCACCGCGTAGACCACGGCGTCGCAGGAAAAGCGGTTGCTTTTCAGGTGGTAACCCGCAAAGGCGGTCACGGCGATCACCACAGCCACAAAGACGAGTTTGATGTCAACAGCAATCTTCTTTTCTGACCTCCACGGGTAAAACAGAAGCAGCGCAAAAACGAAAATCACGGCGCTGACCATTAGTGATCTGAAAAAGTGCGGCAGGATAAAGGGTAGATAATCAACGGAGCCAAAATAGATGACGATGGCGATCCCTACGGTGAATACGACGCTTAAAATCAGAGAGATGACCGTATGTATCCGCTTTTTTTGATAGCGCAAAAATCCGAATAAGGAATAGGCGCACAGGAGCCAGAGCAGTACGCAGATCATCACCGGAAGGTACATGACTATGAAGGATTGATTCGTATCCGCCCCCAAAAACTTGGAAATGCCCGCATAATTGACCCGAAGTGCTGTCCAGAACAGTGCAACCAACAGGCTGTATACAAATGCCAGCAAGGGGAAAATCTTTAGTCTGCTTGTTTTTTCCATATATCTCTCCTTCTTGATATGTCGCTCCTGTCCGGTCGGAATTACCGCTGAAAGCAGAGGGACTGTGCAGTGTCATATTGAATTTGTGACACCACCTAATTATCTTTGAAAAGTATACTTGCATATCATGCATAATAACACTTATACGTAATAAATAAAACCTAATTAAGTGTATTTACTATAAAAAAGTTTATCTACCTTTTGAGACCACTCCAATAAAATGTACATATGAAGGAGGGGATGTGAAGGAGGGGATGCAAGATGAATGACTCGCACTAAAAAGGCTTTATGCAGATTGGATTAAACATCTTGTATTATAGAAAAGAGTAGGGCATTACTCAACTGCAGCTTGCCGAAATGACTTCTTTCAGCCGAAATTACATTCAGCAGATTGAGACAGCAAAAGCAACGCCAAGTGTGGAATCGCTGGATATTGCGGCTGCGCTCAAGATATCTGTCAGTAAATTATTCGAATCCAGATAGCCTTCTGCATCCATCTTCGGGTGGGCGTTTTTTATTTCAGTATCATTCCTGACTGGCTCTCGTTCTGTGCATTACCGAAGCGTTCCTGTTCCGTTTCAATACTCCAGTTGTCCCACTGCCAAAGGTGGGCATAGAGTTCTCGCTCCTTGGGAGGCACTTTGTTAAAAATAATAAGGTCACTTTTGCAAAAGAAATAAATTGCGTGAATACTCTTTTCAGCGTTTATTTAATCTGAGGATTGTGATAACTGTTTTGGATGGATATCATAGAAGAGCAGAGAGCAAACATCCAAAATGTGATAGAATCAAAGAAAAAACAAGGTGGTGTTTGCAATGCACAAATATAACAAGGAGTTCAAAGAAGAATCGGTTAAGCTGTCCGATGAAATCGGCGTGAAACAAGCGGCGGCACAACTGGGCATTCCGTACTACTCACTGGCGGAGTGGCGGCAGAAACGAAAGGCCTTCGGAGACCACGCCTTCGTCGGCAGCGGCATTCGCCGGGACGCGCCGCTTTCTGAGAACGAACGCCATCTGATAAAAGAGAATTCCGAGCTGCGAAAAGCCAACGAGATTCTCAAGGATGCGCTGGTTTTTTTCGCCAAAGACCGGAAACGGTAAAGCCGGAGCGGTTGTATGAGTACATCACGCTGCACCGTAAGCGGTTCTGCGTTCATGCCATGTGCCTGGTTGTGAAAGTCAGTGAATCCGGGTACTACCGCTCTTTGCAGTCGGCTGGCAAGCCCAAGCCGTGGCAGCTGCTTCTGGTCAAAATACGAGAGATATATAAACAAAACCCGGACAATGACAATTATGGTGTTGGCCAAATCCTTCTCAACATCGCAAAGTACCTGATGGGCCATACAGACATATCCACCACTGCCAATATCTACACCCATCCGACAGATACATCTTTGGAAACCGCGCGGAAGTTGATGAACCCCGCGCCATAATTTGGCCCCTTTTTTGCACGCATTTTGCACACTTGAATGTCCCAAAGTGGCCTAAGACGCCCCAGATTAAAGCATCCATTTTATTCCGCAACGCGTAATACGCGAAAAAGAAAACCGCCTGAGCCCCTTTCACTTCAAGGGTTTCAAGCGGTTTTCTTCTGGTACGCCCGGTGCGATTCGAACGCATGGCCTACAGAGTCGGAGAACTATGACCGATGTCAAGAAAGCCTAATTTTAGGCCATTTCTTGTTGGTACTGCACAAATTTTGAAACAAAGTGAAAACAGTACAAGTCCTTTAGCCATACCGGTTTGCACTGTTTTTTTGCCGCTGAAGATAATAGTAGTCAAACAGTAGTCAGATGGTTATGCGCAGAGCATAAAAAACTTTTCAGCAAATGAATCATAATAATATATTAATATATTACAATTGCGGAATATGCGCGCCCGAACTGCAGATGAATTAATATTTTTCTTCTCAGACTGTACTTTCGTACATTGCGGTAAAAATCTGATGATTTATAATAATGTATGGTGAAATATGTCACACGGATGAAATATCCGGTAGAAAAACCGAAAGCCATCCGTATGGTTGACTCCCTGCCAAATTATCATTTACTTAAATGCTACTATGCGGTTGATTGATTTCTGGAGGAAAAGTGAAATGTCACAGAAAAAAGGCAAATTGCAAAAAGGACTTGCCGCAATGCTGGCGACTCTTATGATATTTACCATATTTACCATGCTGCCAGGAGCGGTTATGAAAGCGGAAGCGGCTGAAACCACGCTGAATATTACAAACGGTTCAATTGAGCTCAATGACGGCAATGCGATACAGAACGGAAACACATATTACGCCAACGATTTTATCATTACCGGATCGATAGACGTTCAGGAGAGTAATGATTATCACATTTTAGTTAACAGCGGCACGCACAATGTTACTCTGGACAATTTAGGTATCTTTAATTATCAGCACAACTACGCTGCGCAAGTCAGCAGCGGCGCGACTTTGAATCTTACCCTTAAGGGGAAGAATTATCTTTGTTCTTATAGGTGCGGCGTTTATGTCGCGAAAGGAGCCACATTTTCAGTAACCGGGACTGACTCGGACGAATTGCACACCTTTGCCTCGTATGGCGGCGCGGCCATTGGGGGCATCTATTTAAACAGTTGGTCACGCGATTATGGATATACTTCTTCCGGGACGATTTATATAAAAGGCGGCAGAATAACAGCAACGGGTGGTTACGGCGCTGCGGGCATCGGCGGTGCTTATGAAGGCGCGAATAGCGGAGGCATCTATATTTCAGGCGGAACCGTAAATGCCAAAGGAGGCTCGTATAGCGAGCATATAACCCCTTGCTGGGTAAACGGCGCTGGAATTGGTGGAGGAGGGTACGGCAGCGGCGGCAACATTGTTATTTCCGGCGGCACTGTAACGGCAAACGCTCAGGATACCTACAATGCGGGCGCAGGTATCGGCGGAGGTAATCCCTATTATGGCGATTATACCCATATATCGGTTACCGGGGGATCCGTGTTGGCAAGTTCCGCAAGCGCGTCGGCTTTAGGAGTAACACCGACCGGTTTGGCAGGCTCATCTGCTTATTTGACTGCTATAACCATACCTGATGCGGCCAGTAACATGGTTACTTTCCTTACCGTCACACAGGATGGACAGACACTCGGTTACGGCTCCGCCGATATGCTAACGGATTCCAGCGGAAAGCTGTATCTTTACCTCCCCGTAAGCACATCCGTCACAACCGTCAATTTAACGGCGGGCGGCAAAAGCTACAGCTATTCCGGGACCATAAGAGCCAATAATTCGAATGTTCTAAAGCTGAACTGGCCAGACACCTTTTCCATCGTAGGAAATGACAAATACACTTATGAAGACCCAATCTCCTTTTCCACTTCCGGCGGTCCGTCCACCGGAAAAGTCACCTATACATACTCTGGAACCGACAATTTGACGGGACAGACGATTTCGGACAGCCAGACCGTTCCTTCCGATATCGGAAGCTACACAGTCACAGCCACAATGACGGATGTTGCATATAACGACCTGACGGCGACTAAAAACTTTACTATCTCAGAAAAAGGAATCAGCAGCCTGACGGTGAACTCACCGGGCAACCAGACTTATACCGGCGAAGACATCAAGCCGGACGTTATCATCAAAGACGGCAGTTATAAGCTTATCAAAGACAAAGATTATACGCTTTCCTATAATCAGAATATCAACTATAAAGATGTTTCGGCACAGACAATCCAGCGTCCCATTTTGATAAATGGGATAGGAAACTATTCCGGAATGACGATGACAACCTTTTGCATTGTTCCAAAGAAAATCACGCTGGGGCTGACCGTGCTTCCGAACTATTTTGGATACGCGGGAGACGATATCACGCTGACGGCTACCGCATACAACATAGTGGACATGCCGCAGGGGACAGTTAAATTTAGCTTGGGTAGCAGCACATCTTCGGCATATTTTACAAAAGACAGCAAGGGCTCTTACACTGCCGTCGTGACGTTTAAAAAAGTTCTTAGCAACGTATTCAATATCACCGCTAATTATGTTCAGAGCAGCCTGCAGAATTATATCTGTCCTCAAGCGGCGACCATTTCAGGCTACTATGTTGTTAAGAATGACCAGACAAATTTCAAGTTTGCAAACGGCTGTGGGTATGCCATCAGCGGAGGAGTAATCAGCAAGACCTATGGCAACGGCGATTTCGCGCTCCAGACATCCGGTCATCTGAGCTCCAAAGACATTACGTTTACCTCCACTCATCCATCGGTTGCGACGGTCGACAGCAACGGCAAAGTCAGAATTCTGAAAAGCGGAAGGGTATGTATTCAGGCAGTAAGCCCGGAAGACGACTTATATAATCAAGCGACATCTTCCGTCGAAATTGATGTGAGTGAAGCCGGTCAGCCAGATTTCACAATAACGGACGGCGACGGCTATGCCGTCAGCGGAGGAGTAATCAGCAAGACCTATGGCGAAGGCGATTTCACGCTTCAGACATCCGGCCGTCTGAGTTCCAAAGCCGTCGCATTTTTCTCAAGCGACCCGTCGGTCGCAGCGGTTGATGAAAACGGCAAAATCACAATCATAAGGTCAGGAAAAACAGATATTACGACAACCAGCCCGGAGGACGGCAGATATTACGGAGTTACCTCAAAAGTTTCAATCTTGGTGAGCAAAGCCGCGCAGAGCAATTTTGCCTTTTCCAGCGGAGCGGATTACGCAATTGCATGCGGTACTATCAGCAAGACTTACGGCGACGGCGATTTCGCGCTTGAGATATCCGGCCATCTGAGTTCCAATAAAGTCACATTCTCCTCAAGCGACACTTCGGTCGCGATGGTTGACAGCAACGGCAAAGTCACGATTTTAAAGTCCGGTGATACGACCATTACGGCAGATAGCCCAACGGATGACAGGTACTATACGGCAACAGCGACGGTCAGGATTTCGGTAGGCAAGGCGAATCAGAGCGATTTTGCATTTACCGGCGGCGAAGACTACACAATTGAAAACGGAACGGTCGGTAAGACTTACGGCGACCGTGATTTTACGCTTCAGACAAGCGGCCGTCTTAGTTCCTGTGGCATCATGTTTTCCTCCAGCGACCCAACGGTCGCAATGGTCGACGGCAGCGGAAAAGTCACAATATTAAAGTCCGGCGGCACAACCATTACGGCAGACAGTCCAACCGATGACAGATATTATAAGGCGACAGCGAATGTCAAAATTACTGTTAGTAAAGCCACCCAGCGCGATTTTACAATAACGGGAGGCGACAGATATGCCATCGTTGATGGCGTTATCAACAAGACCTACGGCGACGGCAACTTTACACTTCAAACAAGCGGCCGGCTGAGTTCCTGCGGTATCTCATTTTCCTCCAGCGACCCAACGGTCGCAACTGTCGACGGCAGCGGCAATATCACTGTCCTAAAGGGCGGGAAAACAACCATTATGGCGACCAGTTTAGCTGACGACAAATACAAGGAGGCAGTGGGCACAATTATAATGAATATTGGAAAAGCCAACACTGCCATAAAAATTGCTCCCACGGTTTCTGCCGAAATTCCGGTTGTCGGAAAGCTTTCCTTCCTCGCTCTCACAGGCGGCGAAGGCAGTGTGACCGGCTCCTTCGGCTGGACAAATCCGAACACAGTAGTATCCGAAAATGGAGAATATGATGTGACTTTTACGCCGACTGATTCCACGGATTATTCATCGTGCACCTGCAAGGTTCCGGTAAAGGTGACGCCGGTTATCACAAACAGCGGCACAGGCGTTCAATACGACCTTACCAATACCAATCTGCCCGACAGAGTTACATCTGTTTCCATTCATTCCTCCGTTGTATCAGAAGCGGGCTCCAGCAGTTCAACTTATTCTGTTATCAATAAACTGATCGACGGCAGCACATCCTCCGCTTCTTCATTGCCAACAAAGCTCTATAATCTGTCTCTTATGGATCAGAACAATCAGGCTATAACCGGCTTCACCGGTAAAATCACGGTCAGGATTCCCATTCCATCAGGCATGAGCGGCAACCTGCACGTTTACTGGTACAACGATTACGACGGCACGGTAACCGATATGAACGCGAAACAGGAAAACGGTTTTCTCGTATTTGAAACCACCCATTTCAGTTATTACGCCGTTGCGAAGCTGACGGCGAAATCTACGCCAGGTTCCGACGGATCGTTGTCGAATAATATCTCTTCTTCGGATTCGTCTTCCGAAACAACTCCGAGTCCGGATACCGGGAGCAGTTCATTTCCGCTTTTATCCGCAGCGCTGCTCGGAAGTTCCATGTGCGGCCTGTGTATTGTTACCAGAGGCAGAAAGTTTCGTAAGAAGAATCAGAAATAGTGATCACCACAAAGTATGATTCGGAAGAGACTGGCTTTTTCCCGCTTTCAGCGATATAATTGAATTGGTAGGAAAATTTTACTTTGCGGCAATTATATCACTGAAAGGAAGCGGAACGGTGCGGTTTCAATATATCCCCTACATATTGCCCCTTTTGATTTCGGCGTCCGCCACGCTTTCGCTTGGCGTATACGGGTTTATCCGGCAACGGCATTCAAAGTGCGCCGTCAGTTTTATTGTGAGCATGCTGATCGTGACCGTATGGTCGGGCGGCAACGCGCTTGAAATGTCCGGAACCGATTTACCCACAAAACTATTCTGGGCGAACATCCAGTATTTCGCCTACTGTTATTCCCCGATTGCACTGCTGGCTTTGAGCATGCGCTTTACCGGCTACGATAAATGGCTGCGGAACCGGAAATTCTGGTGGCTGTTGCTGCTGCCGACCATCATTATCATACTGGTATGGACGGACGGGTTTCACGGCCTGATGCGGTATAATATGCGTTTGGATACCAGCGGAGCTTTTCCGGTGATCGCCAAAGAGTATGGCCCGGCTTTTTTGGTTCACGCGGTTTATGAACATGTCATCAATATTATAGCCCTGATTTTGCTGATATTGGCCGTGATTCACCGGAAAACAGTCTACCGCAAGCAGGCCGTCATCCTTCTTATCGGCACGAGTTTCATTGTCTTTCCGAACCTTTTTTATATCACGGGTTTGAGCCCCGTTCAAGGATTCGATCTCACGCCGATGTTTTTCGGTCCCGCCGGGGCGCTGATGGCCTGGGCAATTTTCCGCTATAAGATGTTCGATCTGGTGCCGCTTGCGCGCGCAACGGTGATGGAAGCCATGGATACGGGCGTGATGGTGCTCGATCTGCAAGGCAGAATACTGGATGTCAACCCCGCGTTTGAAAGAATCATGGGAACGTCCGCAAAAGAGGCTTCCGGTCGTGAAGCAGCGGAAGTTTGCCGCGATATACCTGAGTTTGCAAAGGCCTGTGCTGACAGGGACGCGACGCCGATTGAATTTTCAGTTGAAACAGACGACGGCGTTCGGATTTTTGAGGCGGCTTTTTCCCCCCTGAATGACAGAAGAGGAACGCTGCGAGGGACATTAATGGGAAAGCTTGTCATGATATATGAAATAACGGAAAAGAAGAAGGAGCAGCAACGGTATCTGGAGCAGCAGCGCAGGCTTGCCGCCGCCCATGAGAAGGAACGGATGACAAGGGACCTTCACGACAATTTGGGGCAGATCCTTGGGTTTATCAACCTGCAGGCGCAGGGCATCCGGCAGGAGCTTGTGACAGCCGGTGTCGATACCGTCAGCGACAAACTGGACAGGCTGGTTGAGGTGACTCAGGCGGCGCACGACGAAATCCGCGCGTATATCAAAAGCGCCCGAAGCATCTCTCCCTCCGACAGTAATTTTCTGGAATTGATTCGGAACGATATCCTGCATTTTGAGCAGCGGAGCGGCATACAGACGGAGCTTTTTACTAACCTTGATCTGGCCGAAATCAACCTTGCGCCGCAGGTTCAGCTTCATTTTCTCAGTATCGCGAAAGAGGCTCTCAACAATGTGCAGAAACATTCCGGGGCAAATCACGTGAAATTATCCCTTTCACTTGAAAAAGGAGATTTGCTCTTATCAATAGAAGACGACGGCAGAGGATTTGCCGTTTCAAACAAAAGCGGCAGGGCCGGAAAATCGTTCGGGCTGAGCATCATGAAGGAGCGTGCGGCGGAAATCGGCGCGGAGTTTACCGTCGAATCCGCACCGGGAAAAGGCTGCCGGGTCGCTTTGACGCTGCCCGTTTCACAGAGAGGAAAGAACGTCCATGAAACTCATGCTGGTGGATGACCACCCTTTATTCATCGAAGGTCTCAGCTATCTTCTGAAAACCTATGACTTCGAGGTGTCGGACATCGCCCATTCAGGCAGGGAAGCTCTTGAAAAAGCAAGGCTTCTGAAACCGGACGTCATTCTGATGGATATCAAAATGCCGGATCTGAGCGGAATCGACACGCTGAAACTGCTGAAAGCCGAATGGCCAGAAATCAAAATTGCCATGCTGACGTCTTCGGAAGATGACGAGGACTTGTTTGACGCGATCCGCTATGGGGCGTCCGGCTATCTGCTGAAAAGCACCGGTGCGAAAGAGCTTGTGGAATTGCTGCACGGCCTTGAAAACGGAGAGGCGCTCCTTACCCGTCCGGTTGCCGCGGGGATTCTTCAGGAGCTGAAGCGGCTAAACACGGACGGGAAAAGAAACGACTGTCAATCTGCTGAATCAAGCACTGGAGAACCGCAGTTTACCGAAAGGCAGCTTGAAATACTGGAGTTGGTGGCGAAAGGCGTTACCTATAAAGATGCGGGAACAGCTCTGGGCCTGACCGAACGCACGGTCAAATACCATATGGGGAAAATTATCGATCTGCTGCATCTGGAAAACCGATCGCAGGTGATCGCCTACGCCGTGAAAATGGGGATTGTTCAGGAGCCTCATTAATAAAAAAGAAATAAATCTATTATTTAAAAAGGTACGAGGGATTTTTAAATCTCCCGTACCTTTTTTTAGTCAGACTGTACTTTCGTACATTGCGAAAAAAATCAGGCAGTTTATAATTAATGGTGGTAAAATATGTCATAAGATGATTGACTGAAGACAGTTTTACGAATTTACACAGGAAGCCCATTCATGTGTGTTGAATGTATTTTATATTGATTGCCCGCGGATATTTTTTGACGGAGGAAAAATAAAATGACGAGTGTTGGACGTTTCAAAAAGAGCCTTACCGTTTTGCTGGCAGCGCTGATGGTTTTTACCATACTGCCGGGAGGTTTGCTGAAAGCCGAGGCGGCGGAAGGCGATAAAACCACACTGAATATCAGCAATGGAAGCATCGTTATAGGCAACGGCACGGTGGAGCAGAACGGAGTAAGCCTTACATACAATTCACACGGCTATATTATCACCGGAAGTGACACGTCCTCAAATACTATCACCGTGACAGGAGGAACGCAGGATATCACGCTCAGCGGTGTGAATATCGACGTGAGTAATATTGACGTGAGTAATCTTAGCGAGGGTAATATTTATTATGGAGTTTGCCCCTGCGCCTTCTCCATTTCTTCGGGTGCGTCAGTTAATCTCGCGCTCGGCGACACAAACACGCTCAAAAGCGGCAGAGGGCGCGCGGGTCTTGAGGTGCCGGAGGGCGCGTTGGTCAGCATAGCGGGTACGGGTTCGCTGACGGCAGTCGGTGGAAACAGCGACGATATGAAGAGCAGCGGCGCGGGTATTGGCAGCGGATACAGTGCGGGTTGCGGTATTGTCAATATTTCCGGCGGTACAGTAACGGCAACTGGAGGCAGTGGTGACTTCGGCGGCTTTTCAGGCGGCGCGGGCATTGGAGGCGGCTATAAGGGAAGCGGCGGCATCATTACGATTTCCGGCGGTACGGTGACGGCAATCGGAGGCAGTGATGAGGTATTCGGCGGCGGAGCGGGTATTGGAAGCGGCAACGGGGGCTTATCAAACGGCGCAGGCGTTTCAAGCGGCAGCGTCACTATTTCCGGCGGAGAAGTTACAGCTACCGGAAGCAATGGCGGCGCGGGCATCGGCGGCGGAGCGAATGTTTCTGGCGGAAACGTCACTATTTCCGGCGGAACTGTCACGGCAAATGCCGGCGTGGACTATGGAAGCGGCGGCGGTGTCGGCGGTGCGGGAATCGGCGGCGGTGAATGTGGCTCCGGCGGCAGCACCATTATTTCCGGAGGCACGGTCGTAGCAAATGGTGGTAGCGGCGGCGCAGGCATTGGCTGCGGAGCCTTATCTTCCGGCAGCAGTACAGTCATCACCGGAGGCTCGGTTTATGCTACTTCGATTACGGGCGATGTCACCGATGGCAGCGGCAATACCGAGCACTGTGTGACGGTGACCGGTCTGACGGCCACGGCCGACGTGAACGCTTCCATCAACGGCGGTAAGACTTTCTTCTGCAAGACGGATGGCTCCAGTCAGTTGTACCTCTGGATGGCGGCGGGCGATAACAAGTCGGCCATCTGCTGCAACGATACCTATTATGGAGCGAACGCCACGGATTCAGATACAAGTACGGCCGCCGGGGAGATGACGGTGCTTGACATATCTCAAGGAGACATAACCATTGCGGACAGCAGCTTAACCGGTAAAGATTCCAAAGGCGGAAATGCGTCTGCAAATCAATACGGTTATGTAATCGAGGAATCTTTTAGTGTAGGTATGCGGAGCATTTCTGTTACTTCGGGTATGCAAAATATTGTGCTGAAAAGTTTTACGTTGAATGATACGAACACAGGTAAATGTCCAATGTCCATTACAGGCAGTGCTGCCGTGTACCTGACGCTCAGCGGAGAAAACACGCTGACGGGCGACAGCAATTATGCCGGCATAGAAGTCGCCTCGACTGCCACGCTTTGCATTACGGGAACGGATGCGGATTCACTTTATGCAAAAAGCTGTGGCTACGGCGCAGGCATCGGCGGCGACAAAAACAGCATTGACTGCGGCACCGTGACAATTGCAGGCGGGAAAATAACAGCGGTAGGCGGTTTGTACGGCGCAGGTATCGGCGGCGGTTATATCAGCGGTACGACGGGCGGCAGCGGCGGAACGGTGACGATCTCCGGGGGAACCGTTGAAGTGAGTGGTAACAGCTGCTCTGCGGGAATCGGAGGCGGTTACTACGGAAACGGAGCGGAGGTCACAATTACCGGCGGAACCGTGACGGCAACGGCGGGAGGCGGCGCCGGAATCGGAGGAGGCTGTAATGGAAGAGGAGTGAAAGCCACCATTTCCGGTGGATACATAACGGCTACAGGCGCAAACGGCGGTGCCGGAATCGGAGGCGGCTATAATAAAAAAGGCGGGGAAATTGTGATATCCGGCGGCACGGTGATAACAAAAGTAATCGGAGGTGCCTACGGCTATAGCTCTGGCATCGGCAGCGGAAAAGACGGCTCGTATGACACATCCGGCACCACCACAGTCAAAATAACCGGCGGGTCTGTCAGCACGTCCAACATCAGCGGCACGCCGACAAGCGACGGCACAACACCCGTTTACCCCACGACTGTGACCCTGCCCTCCGGCACGGATGTGAGCGCGCTTTCCATCACGCAAAGCGGCAGCTATTCCTATGGGTTTACTGGCATGCAGGCCGACAGCAATGAAATGCTGTACCTCTATCTCCCAGCCTATACGGACGGCGATACGACAGTCAGTGTAACGGCGGACGGAACGGCCTATAATGGTTACCACGGAACGGTAAAAACTTCCGGTACGCAGGCAAGCCCGAACGTGCTCAAAATGAACCAGAGTACTTTCGGTTTTAAAAATACCGGTAAGCAGGTTTTTACCTACGGCTATACGATCAGCCCTGACACAGCCGTGACGGGCGGTACCCTGACCGGTGCGGTCTCCTATACGTATTCAGGAACCGACAAATTGGGGAACACCTACACCGCCGACACTGCCTGCCCTGCCAACGCGGGGAACGGCGACTATACGATCACTGCAACGCTCCCGGGAAATTCATGCTATTATGATGCAACAGCGACAAAAGCCTTTATTGTCAGTCAAAAGAGCATAAGCACGAGCGAAATGGCCGTCGCCGTAGCTTCCGCAACCTATACGGGCGCGGCATTTTCCCCGGCTATAACAGCAACGTTCGGCTCAAATACTCTTATCGGCGGGACGGATTATGAGGTCTATGACGGAACCGGCGGTACAAAGAATCCGACTTATACAAACGCCGGCAGCTACAGCATTATGGTAAAAGGAACCGGCAATTACACAGGCAGCGTGACAAAAGCTTTTGCCGTCATGCAAAAAACAATCGCACTGACGCTTGCTGCGTCACAAAGCGAGGCAAAGGCAGGAGGATCGGTCAACCTTACCGCGACCGTTTCTTCCGGCGCGGTCAATCTTCCTGGCGGTACCGTCACATTCAAATACGGCGGTACAACGATAGCTTCGGGTTTGAATATCACCGAAAGCGACGGGAAATACACAGCGCAGACAACATGGAGCAATGTTCCTGCCGGCGAATATAACATTACGGCGGAATATGCGCCTGCAGATAACGACAATTACTCCTGTTCCACTGCAGCATCAATCAGCGGTTACAGCATTACAAAATATGACCAGACCGGTTTTGACTTTCCAGACGAAACAATAAGCAAAACCTACGGCGACGATGCTTTCACGGTGGCGGCTTCCGGCGGCCAGAGCAGCGGGAATGTGACTTATCAATCAAGCGATACTGACGTCGCAACGGTCACCAACGGCGGGGTGGTGACCATCAAAAGTGCAGGAACAGTAACGATCAGCGCCAAAAAAGCTTCCGATTCCACTTACAATGAGGCAGTGGATACTGTTACAGTTAATATTGGGAAGGCCGCCGCTTCCATTAAGAAGGTCCCCACGGCTTCCGATATTTCGGTTGTCGGCAAACTTTCATCCGTCGAACTTAAAGACGGAGAGGGCAGCGTGACCGGCTCCTTCGGCTGGACAAATCCGGACACGGTGGTATCCGAAAACGGAGAATATGAAGCTACGTTTACTCCGGCAAGTTCAAACTATTCCCCCTGCATATGCAAAGTTCAGGTAAAGGTGACGCCGGTTATCACAAACAGCGGTACAGGCGTTCAATACGACCTTTCGGGTGCCAACCTGCCTGGCGGGGTTACATCTGTTTCCGTCCATTCCTCCGCAGTATCGGAAGCGGGCTCCGGCAGTTCAGCCTATTCTGTTGTCAATAAGCTGATCGACGGCAGCACATCTTCTGCTTCCCCGTCGGCAGTAATGATTTATAATCTGTCTCTCATGGATCAGGGCAATCAGGCCGTGACCGGCTTTACAGGTAAGATCACAGTAAAAATACCTATCCCATCCGGCATGAGCGGAGACTTGCATGTCTACTGGTACAACGATGCGGACGGTACGGTGACCGATATGAACGCGAGGCAGGAGAACGGTTATCTTGTGTTTGATACCACCCACTTCAGTTATTACGCGGTCGCGGAGCTGGCTTCGAAATCTATGTCAGATTCTAATGAATCGTCGTCGAATAACACCTCTTCCACGGATTCATCCTCTGAAACAACTTCGAATCCGAATACCGGGAGTGATTCATTTCCGTTTTTACCGATAGCGCTGTTCGGTATTTCCGGATGCGGACTGGTTGTTGTCACCAGGGGCAGAAGATTTAAAAAGAAAAACTGACATTAAAGACTTCAAAAGCAATTCAACTTCCGATCTGTAAATGCAAAAGGAATTATAGCCAGATCCCAGTTATAAGGTTCGATGATAAATTGAACAAAAACGGCGGGGAACCTGCCCGGATTGTCTGCCGGAAGGTTCCCCACCGTTTATTTGTTTCTCGTGAAGCGTTCATGCTTTTCCGTCAAGCAACAGTTGTAAAATAAATCTAGAGCTTTCCCGGTCCCGTGAGATCAGATCGCCCAGAAGGGCGTCCGCGATCCCCTGCAGCCAACAGGCTAATGGAGAAACCGTCATAAAGCTCTGGCGGAACAGCCGATCGGCTCGATCCATCTCCTTCGTGCCACCGAGTTCATCGTAAAGCCGGTCGCGAAGCTTTTGAAAGTCGGTAAGATCAAACTCCTCCAGCAAATCAGATTCCAATTCTTTTCTGAACCGTTCCGCCATCGTCTCCATATAATTGCCCAAGAGCAGGACGGTATAGAGCGAGATCCTCGTCGATACTTCCCTGCAGTTGAGGGGATTTGTTTCAATGAAGTCTTCCGCCTGTTCGTAAAACGGCCGATCCATATTTTCTTTTTCTCTACATATCACATCCCGGCAGATTCCCCGGAGCTCCGAGATGCATTCAAAGCCACTCGTGGCGGCATCGTAGGCCGAAGTCCTGTTCACGGCCTTCATCAAGGTGGCAATGTATTGGTCCAGCAGGTATGCCTTCGAGCCGAGCCGTGCTCGAAGCTTTCCGACCTCCGAGAAAAGAGCCTCCATGAAGCACCGCATGTCCTTGACGGACACGTTTTCGATAAAGTCATCCATGCTATTAAAATTGTTCATTCCTCACACCATCCTTCCCGTTGGTGTGTAAGTTAACTCTGAGAAGCAAGGTTGTCAAGAGATTCTTTGGCAGTTTATTCTTTATTCAGCACGGCAGTATAGCTTTCCAGGGAAAACGGCCGGTTCATTTTTCGGGCCAGATCCGCTTTCAAAAGAGTCTCGTCCCGCAGCTTCTCGGCGGCCTGCGCCCATTCGTTGAAGGCAGTCTTGCTCATATTCTTTTTCAGTACGCGCGCATAGTATTTTTTATAGGCCCGCTGATGGATTTTCCATATTTCATTGTTTTTGACTTTCTCCCGAAAGCGCGTGACCGAACCTACATCGCGGCATGTTCTTTCGGTCTCTTCCGGTGCGATTCTATTACAGTATTCATAGTCGAATCCTTACTCAATAGTCGGATGGGTAAATCACAGTCTGACACTACCAAGCTTAAGATCGTAATTCAGGCGTTGTTCCGCCAGACCGTTGCCTCACGGCTGATACAGTATGATCCTTCTATCAACCTTACATTGCCTAAGACGACCAAAGGTAAGCATCGCAGCATTACCGACGAGGAGCGCAAGGCGATTCTTGAGGTGGCCAGCTGGCCCCTAAACAAAGACGGGAAGAAAAACCGAGCAGGACTTTGGGTCTTGATGATTCTTTACTGCGGCCTCAGGCCCGGTGAAACAGCCGCGCTGCACTGGACTGATATCGACCTGAACACAGGATACATTACAATATCCGCAGCCAAGGAAAGCGGTAGTAGCCGTGAGAAAGGCCCTAAAACGGACGCAGGGGTCCGGAGGGTCCCAATCCCCGACATTTTCCTTGAGCGCCTTAAATCGGCGCAGGGGAAGCCACAGGACTATGTTTTTACCCAAAGGGACGAGAAAACCCCATTGACGGAATCAAGTATGAAGCGCATGTGGGAAGTTTTTAAAAAATATGTGAAATATGTGGATGTAGAACTGGGGGCAAAAGAAGTCAAAATTAAACCGGAGGGCAAGCGAAAACATACCACTGTCATTCAAGATTCAGTTGTTGCGGATGATCTGGTGCCCTATTGCCTGCGGCATACCTACTGCACGGATCTACAGCGCGCCGGCGTCCCCATCAACGTGGCCAAGGATCTGATGGGTCACAGCGACATATCGGTCACGGCCAACATCTACACGCATACAACCGATGATGTTCTGGACGATGCCAAGGCCAAAATAAATGACGCCAACAAGTAATTTGTCACTGCTTTTGTCATCATTGTGGTAGACATTTGGCACTCAATGGGGACAATAGGCCCGTGATAAGAGGGGCAAAAAAAGAAAAAGAAAACCGCCTGAATCCCTTTTATTTCAAGGGTTTCAAGCGGTTTTCTTTTGGTACGCCCGGTGCGATTCGAACGCATGGCCTACAGAGTCGGAGTCTGTCACTCTATCCAGCTGAGCTACGGGCGCATATATTTCTCCGACACGGCCTATGTATTATATCAACTTTTTTCCTGTCTGTAAAGCGAAATTTTTCAAAAAAGATTGTTAAAAAAGTTGACATCTGAATTTTTATGCGGTACAATACAAACAACGAATGTGAAATAATTAGCAAGTGGCCTGTGGGCCTATCCGATTAGACCAGCAGAAGAGAAGGAAAAATATGAAAAAGCAGAAAATATCAGACGCAGTCATTCATCGTCTTCCCCGTTACTACCGCTATCTGGACGACCTGTATAACAAGGGTGTCGTCCGCATTTCCTCCAGTTCCCTTGGCGGCAAAATGGATATTACCGCCTCGCAGATCCGGCAGGACCTGAGCTGTTTTGGTGAGTTTGGCCAGCAGGGCTACGGTTACAACGTGGCGGAGCTGCGGGCGGAGATCGGCCACATTCTCGGCATTGACAGCGGCCACCGGCTCATCATCATCGGCGCCGGCCACCTGGGCCACGCCCTGCTGCAAAACTTTGATTTTGAAAAAGTCGGGTTTCATGTGGATTCGGCTTTTGATGTTTCCCCGTCCCTTGTGGGCACCAAGATCCACGATGTGACGATTCGCTCCATGGACGATTTGGAGGCGTATGTGCAGGAATACCGCCCCAACGTGGCGGTGCTGACGGTGCCGCAGAATGTGGCGCAGCCTTTGGCCAGCAAGCTGATCTCTCTGGGCATCCGCGGTTTCTGGAACTTCACCAATGTGGAGCTTTCTACTCAGGAGCCGGATGTTTTCTTTGAAGACGTGCACTTTGTGGATACACTTCTGACACTGAGTTATCGGATCACAAGAAAATAAGGGCGAGGGCTATCACCTTTTCCCTGGGCAGTCATACTATGGAATGAGACCTGACCGGTCTTAATCTTCATAGGAGGTTCTGCTATGTGCAATAACGGTTTTTTCGGTGGCAATAATTGCTGTTGCTGGATCATCATTGCGATCATCGTCCTCTTCTGCTGCTGCGGCAATGGCTGCGGCTGCGGCGAGGGCCATCGTCCCGGCCCCGGCCCGTGCTGATTGATTCATACGAAGTCCCCCCGCTGACGCGGGGGGACTTTTCTTTTGCTTTGCGCCGTGCTATACTTTCCGCAAAGGAAAAGGAGGCGTTAAGAATGGAGCTTCAGGATTTCCAAAGGGCTTTCAGCCATCATCAGCCCACCTTGCTGGGGGCACGGGCTCTTTTTGCTGTGCTGGTCCCGCTGGTAGAGACGGAAGAAGGACTGTCCCTTCTGTACGAAGTCCGTTCCGCCGGTCTGCGGTATCACGCCTCAGAGGTTTGCTTTCCCGGCGGGCGCATGGAGTCGGGGGAAACGCCGGAAGTCTGCGCCCTGCGGGAGACCTTTGAAGAGCTTCAACTCCCCTCTTCGGCAATCCATATCATCGGCACTCTGGATTTTCTCTATCTGCGCTCGGAGGCGCTGATGTTCCCGATCCTCGCCCAGGTAGACGCTCCGGCGCTGAAAGCCATGCGTCTCAACCCCGCTGAGGTGAAGCACACCTTTACCGTGCCCGTTTCCTATTTTGAAAGCCATCAGCCCATCGTTTACCGCTATGCGCTGGAACCGGCTGTGGGGGATTTTCCCTATGAGCAGGTGCAGGTTCCTTCGGATTACACCTGGATGTCCGGCACCATGGAGGTGCCTGTTTACCAGGGGCTTCCCTATCCTCTCTGGGGCATGACGGCCCGCATCACAGACGGACTTTTTCGCGCCCTGCGCCCGTGAGCCGCTCGGCTATTTTCGCCAGCCCGTCGGAAAACGGCAGCAGCAGTGCTGCCGATAACAAATTGAATACCGAGTGGATTACCGCGATGCTTTCAAAGTCGGCCGCCCTTTTCAACAGGAGAGCGGCCGGCTTTTCAAACAGCATCAGCAGCAGGACGACCCCCGCCGTCCCCATACAGTTGAACAAAAGATGTATCAAGGCAGTTTGCTTTGCAGCCATTCCGCCCCGGAGGCTCACAAGAAAAGCAGTGGCGCAGGTACCGATATTTTCTCCCAAAATTAAAGGCAGCGCCATGGCGACGGATATCTGTCCCGACACCGACAGCGCCTGCAAAATTCCCACAGAAGCGCTGGAACTCTGGATAAATGCAGTCAGTACCGTGGCGAAAAGCAGTCCCAGCAGCGGGTGGCGGGCCGCCGCCAGAAGCAGCTGCGTACCCGGCTGCCCGGCCAGCACCTCCGCCGCGGCCGTCATGGCTTCCATCCCCGTCATCAGCAGCAAGAATCCCAGCAGTACCATTCCCCAGTGCTTTCTTCGTTTGGAAAACAGATACAGCCCTGTTCCCACCGCGCCTGCCAGCGCCGCGGGCAGGGCGGTGAGCACGCCGGAGCCGGTCTGAAAAAGGCACAGCAGCCAAGCGGTGACGCAGGTCCCCACGTTGGCCCCGATGACCACCGGGATCACCTGCCGCAGCGTCAAAAGCCCGGTGTCCGCCAAGGATACGGCGATGACGGTCACCGCCGAGGAGGACTGCACCACGGCAGTGACCGCCGTCCCCAGCAGGAAGCCGCGGCCCCGGCTGCTGGCGCAGCGGCGCAGATAGCACTCCGCCCGGCCTCCCGCCAGACGTTCCATCCCCTCTCCCATAAACGAAATACCCAGCAGAAAAAGAGCCAGGCCGCCGATCAGTTTGCTCAACGCCGCCACCGCGATCACCTCTCCACAGATATATTGCGCGGCGGCCCCAAAAATGCGCCACCCGGCAAAGCTGTTAAGAAGCCCTGTACACCGCCGCAAAAGCAGTGGTGTACAGGGCTTTGATATGACCAGAGTGATGACGTTGGGGCATTCTCCCTCAGATCACGCCGAAATGCTGCAAGAGAATCTTCAGTCCGATGAGAATGAGAATCACCGCGCCCACCAGCTCCGCCTTACTTTTGTACTTCACACCAAAGACGTTGCCGATGAATACGCCGGCCAGCGACAGAACAAATGTGGTGCAGCCGATGAGTGTCACCGCGACGCCGATGGCAGCGGCCAGCTCCACAAAGGAAAACGTCACGCCCACCGCCAGGGCGTCAATGCTGGTGGCCACCGCCAGCATCAGCAGTTCCTTGTGGCACAGCGGGGCGGTCTTGCAGACCACTTCTTCCTTCTGCCGGCTCTCCCGGATCATGTTGCCGCCGATATAGACCAGCAGGATAAAAGAAATCCAGGGCGTAAAACGAGTCACATAGCGGGCGAACTGGGACCCCAGAAACCAGCCGATCAGCGGCATCAGCGCCTGGAAAACGCCGAAATACAGCGCGATCACCAGCGCGTCTTTCCACTTCACCGCCCTCATGCAAAGTCCCTTGCAGACGGCAACAGCAAAGGCGTCTGCCGAAAGCCCCACGCCCACAAGAAAAATTTCCAGTAAACTCATACGCTCTCCTCATTTTTTCCTGATGGCAAAATCACCTTCACGGGTCTCTCGATCTCCATTTCATCCGGTGCCACGCGGCAGCTGTAAGCCCGCACCTCTACGCCGCCTGCTGCCGCCAGGCGCAGCGCCTGGGCGAAAACAGGGTCAGTCCTTTCATTGGGCGTGAAATCGGTCACAGCGTCCATCTGTACCACAAAGAAAACCGTCGCCTTCCAGCCATCTTGTACCGCCCGCGCCAGCTCTCGCAGATGCTTGACGCCCCGCAGAGTCGGCGCGTCAGGGAACAGCACATGGCCGTTTTCTTCCAGCGTCACGCCCTTGACCTCCACCAGATGGGGGCCATCAGCGGTTTCCACCAGAAAATCCAGGCGGGATTCTCCAAAAGAAAACTCCGGGCGCACTTTTTGTGTTCCCGGCGTAAACAGGCCCTTTTCCGCCCACTCCCGAAACGCTTGATTGGGTGCCTGGGAATCCATGTTGATGAGGCGTCTTCCCTTCTCCACGGCGATCAGATCATATGCCGTTTTCCGGGCCGGATTGTCGCTGCCGGAGAGAAAGACCCAGCATCCCGGCACCAGCAGTTCCCGGCACCTGCCCGTATTTTTGACATGGCAGGTCAACACCTCCCCTCCCGCCTCCACATGCGCGATAAAGCGGTTGGGACGATCGATAAATCTGCCGGAAATCACATGGTCATAATGCATAATATGAATCCTCCCCCATGATAATTTTATTGTACCATAAAAGAGTGTTCTTATAAAGTGTTTTCTTTTGTTACCATTTTTGTGAAAAGTTATGGAATATTCCATAGGTTTTATACAATTCATCCAAACTTTGTCTAAAATATAAAAGTATATCTACCATTTCCCAAAATTTTTGTTATAATGTTCAAAAAATCAGTTAAGGGGGTTTTATGAAATGCCGACATACTCAAATTTGTTTGTGTGTGTAATGGGGATAGGCACTGTCTTTGTGGGATTGATCTGCATTGTTTATCTGACAAAGCTGCTGGGTGTGCTCTGCCGGGATCGGCAGCCGTCCCTGCCGCCGGGAAGCACAGCTGTCACCGCCCCCGCAACAACGATCGATCGTCCGGAGCCCACT